>Ga0247725_1000053_pt1 | contig 164393 bp, 149 predicted proteins | sample OKSTACKMCFT3sol_FD_183021 | JGI IMG/M metagenome (GOLD analysis project Ga0247725, IMG submission 183021) | Subsurface sediment microbial communities from gas well in Oklahoma, United States - OK STACK MC-FT3-sol | ecosystem: Environmental > Terrestrial > Deep subsurface > Rock core/Sediment...
ACCGCGATGGCGGCATCTCCGCCAGTGGCCTGCTCAAGGTCACCGGCGCCAGCCTGCTCAACGGTGGCGACGTGCGCGGCGAGATGGTCGGCCAGCGTATCGAACTGGGGCTGAGCGGCGCCCTGGATAACCGCGGCGGCATCATCGAAAGCGCCAGTACCCTGGCGATTACAGCTGCCAGCCTGGACAACCAGGCGGGCCAACTGCGTGCACTGGGCAACAGCGGCACGACACGATTCCAGATCGGCGGGCTGCTGGACAACCGCAACGGGACCCTGGAAACCGCCAACACCGATCTTGCTCTGGTCATTGGCGATCTGCTGAATGCCGGGGGCAGCATCACTCACCTCGGCAATGGCGATTTCGGTGTCAGCAGCCAGCAGGTCATGGCGGCGGGAGGCCGCCTGTTGACCCACGGCACCCTGAATCTCAGTGCCGACGACTGGGTCAACAGCAGCGTGCTGCAAGCCGGCACGCTCAACCTCGATGTCAAAAACTTCACCCAGACCTCCAGTGGGCAACTGCTGGCGACGAAGGCGTTGCTGGGCAAGGGCGGCAACTGGCTCAATGATGGGTTGATTGCCAGCGATGGCACGCTGAGCCTGACCTTGGGTGGTACCTATTCGGGCAACGGCCGATTGACCAGCCTGGGGAACATGACCCTGTCTGCGGCGCAGATGAGCCTGGGCACCGCCACAAGCATTGCCGGTGGCGACAACATCGTTGTCAACGTCGGCAACCAGCTGAGCAACCTTGGGCGTTTGTCGGCGGTCAACGACCTGACGATCAACGCCGGCAGCCTGTCCAACTACGGGGCATTGGCCGCGTCGGGCAACCTGAACCTGATTGCCCAGTCCGTCCACAACGACCAGGCTGCCGATGGCAGTCGAGGCTTGCTGTTCAGTGGCCGGGACATGTCGATCCACACGGCGGATTTCAGCAACCGTTATGCGGACGTCTACAGCCTGGGCAATCTGCTGGTCGCCGGCGTCACCGCAGGCAGTACTGCGGCAACCTTCCTGAACAGCTCCGGGACTGTCGAGGCGGCCGGCGACATCAACCTGCAGGCAGCCAGCTTCGTCAACAAACGCGACAAGTTCAGCGCCAGCCAGCAGATCACCGACGGCTACATGACCATCTACTGCGTCCAGCATTGCAAAGGGTCGCGGTGGGTGAGGGGGCCGGTGCACATCTACAAGACCCAGGAAACCGTGGTGCTGGAGGATTCGCCAACGGCAACCCTGGCTGCCGGGCGTGACCTGACCATTGGTGGGGGCAGCGTTCTCAATTCTCGCAGCGTGATCTCGGCGGGCAATGATCTCACCATCACGGCCAGCAGCATTACCAACGAGGGGGAGCGTTCCAGGTCGGGAACCGTTGGCAAAGAGGTGGGGTCTGGAACCAAGGTCCCCACGGCGTACTTCTTCCAGTTGATCAACGAGGTAAACGCCTACAACCAGGCCCACCCGCGTTCTGGACCGTTCGATGAAGCAGCCTTCAAGGCCCTGGTCGCGAAGTTCGACCCCGGGATGTTCTATGGCATCAATGAAGAACTCACGCTCAAGGCCGATGATCAATTCATTGCGCCGGCGCTGATCCAGGCTGCAGGCACGGCGAAGCTCACCGCGGCAGGCGACGTCAACAATATCGTTGTGCGCAGGGCGCCGGAGGCGACCAGCAGTCGTGCGTTCGATACCCAGGTAGCCAGCGCGACGCAGCCTACGGTGGTCAACCTGAATGCGCAGTTGCCACCCGATCTGGCCCAGCGACAGGTAGACCCGACCACCCTGCCAGGCTTCAACCTGCCGGCGGGGCAGAATGGCCTGTTCCGCTTGAGTGGCAAAGGCAGCGATGCGGCAACCGGGCCCACTCAGGGGTGGACATTGGGCAACGCCACCGTAGGCTCACATGAGCGCCAGGGGCTGGCCAGCACCCGGCCGGGCACGATCCAGGCAGTGGATGCTGCCGCGTCCAAGGCGAGCGAGCAGGCAATCGATCGGATTGCCCACCAGCGCGTCGAGTCGGCAGCCAAGGCCAGTGCCATCGGGGTCAATGCGCCCGTGGCCGAGGCAGTGGATAGCGACATTCGATCGCCAAACCCAGGTGCGCAGGCACTTGAACTGAGCGCGCAGGATACCGGAGTCAGTGCCCCGCCACGGATACCGGGCATCACCCGCCTGCCCGACAGCCAATATACGAGCAAGCCGCACAAGTACCTAATTGAAACCAATCCGGTGCTGACCGACCTCAAGCAGTTCATGAGCTCCGACTATCTGCTCGGCAATCTGGGCTATGACCCGGACAAGAGCTGGAAGCGCCTTGGTGACGGTTTCTACGAGCAGCGCCTGATCCAGCAGGCGGTGGTGGCGCGTACCGGCCAGCAGTTCATCGATGGCCAGACCTCTGGCGAGCAGTTGTACAAGCACCTGATGGACAATGCCATCCGCAGCAAGGATGCGCTTGGCCTGAGCGTCGGCGTCGGCCTGAGCTCTGCGCAAGTGGCGGCGTTGACGCACGACATCGTCTGGCTCGAAGAGCGCGAGATCAATGGTGAGCAGGTACTTGCGCCGGTGCTGTACCTGGCCCATGCCAACGGGCGCCTGGCACCTGACGGTGCTTTGATCGCCGGGCAGGATGTTCAGCTGATTGCCGGTCAGGACCTGAACAACATCGGCACACTGAGGGCCACGCGCAACCTGTCGGCCACGACGGGCAAGGACCTGACCAATGCAGGCCTGATCGAGGCTGGTGGGCGTCTGGTGCTTCTTGCAGGTAACAATCTGGTCAACCGTTCCGGCGGTATCATCGCCGGACATGATGTCAGCCTGACGGCCGTCGATGGCGACTTCATCAACCAGCGCGACCGCACTCGCATTACCGAGGATCAGGGCGCCTTCCGCAGGCAGAACGACCATCTCGACAGCGCCGCACGCATCGAGGCCGGTAACGACCTGCTGGTCAATGCAGGTCGTGACCTGGTCAGCAATGGGTCGGTCATGCAGGCCGGCCGCGACCTGCAGGCCCATGCCGGTCGCGACCTGCTGATCACCTCCACGGAAGGGAGCGACTACTTCGATATAGCGGGCCGACAAACCGGCAGCACCGTCCGTCAGTCCATTTCCCAGCTCAATGCCGGGCGCGATATCGAGCTGAAGGCTAGTCGGGATCTTACCGCGATAGCCAGCGAGATCGAGGCCGCGCGCAATCTCTCTGTCGACGCTGCGGGCAGCATGACACTGGCGTCTGCCGCCGACGAAGATCATTTCTACTCCAAGAGCAAGAAGCTGACGATCCAGGAGGACCACGTCCGCCAGGTGGGGGCACGACTGGTTGCCGGTGGTGATGTTTCGCTGAAGACAGGAGAGGACCTGAGTCTCGTGTCCAGCCAGGTCCGCGCGGGTGATGAAGCCTATCTGTATGCCGGGGGCAAGATCGAGCTGCTGGCCGAGACCGACAGCGACTACTCGCTGTACGACAAGAAAAGCAAGGGCAGCTGGGGCAAGAAGAAGACCCGCCGCGACGAAGTCACCGACGTGCGCCATGTCGGCAGCGAGATCACCACCGGCGGCGATCTTACCCTCGAGAGTGGTGGCGACCAGCGTTACCAGGTGGCCAAGCTTACCAGCGGCGACGACCTGACCCTGAGCAGTGGGGGTGACATCACCTTCGAAGGGGTCAAGGACCTGCACGACGAAAGCCATGAGAAGAGCAAGTCCGACGCGGGCTGGTTCAGCATGAAGGGCAAGGGGCGTAGCGACGAAACCTTGCGTCAGAGCGAACTGGTGGCCCAGGGCGAAGTACTGATCAACGCCGTGGGCAAGATTCATGCGGATGTGCGGCAGGTCAACCAGCAGTCGGTGCACGAGTCCATCGACGCAATGGTCAAGGCAGATCCAAAGCTGGCCTGGCTCAAGGATCTGGAAGCACAGGGCGGCGTCGACTGGCGTCAGGTGCAGGAGATCCATACCAGCTTCAAGTACAACAACTCAGGGCTTGGCCCGGCCGCGCAACTGGCCATCGCCATCATCATGGCCGCGGCCATGGGCCCAGCCGGCCTGGGGCTGTCGGGCATGGAGCTGGCTGGCGCCGCCAGCCTTGCCACTACCGGTACCGTCAGCACCATCAACAACAAAGGCAACCTGGGCAAGGCCCTCAAGGAGACCCTCAGCAAGGACAGCCTGAAGAGTGCCGCAGTCTCCATGGCGGTCGCCGGGCTTGCCCAGGAGTTCATCACCCCGACGCTGGGCGGCACCGATGCGGCCTTCAGTAAGACCAATGGTTTCGACCTGAGCACCCTGGAGGGTATCGGCGGTTTCAGTGTGCATGCCGGCGCCATCGGCCTGACGTCCGGGCTGGTCAAGACAACGATCAACGGCGGCAGCCTTGGCGACAACCTGCTTCAGGGCCTGGTCTCGCAAGCGGCGACGGTGGCTGCCGCCGTGGCCTTCAACAACATCGGTACCTATGCCGACAAGCAGGTCAGCACTGCAAAAGACAGCAGCACTGCCGCTTTGTGGAAAGAAGGCGGTATTGGCCGCACGGCAATGCACGCAATGGCCGGTGGCGCCATTTCCTCGGCTGCGGGAGGCGACTTCATCACCGGAGCCATGGCTGCCGGGGCCAGCCAAGCCATGGCCGGCTTGCTCAAGGAGCGCTTCAGCTCCACGCCAGCGGTGCGCGAGGCGCTTGCGCAACTGATCGGCATGACCTCGGCCGGCCTGGTCGGTGGTGATATCAACAAGGGGTCATGGGTCGCGCAGATGGCCGACCAGTACAACCGTCAGGCGCACCCGGACGAAATGCGCCTGATCAAGGAACAGGCTCAGGCGTTGGCCACGGCGCAGGGTATCAGCCCCGCAGAGGCCGAGCAGCGCATGGCCCGGGCCTTTGCCTACCTCACCGACAAACAATGGCAGGAAATGCTGGCCAAGGACGGTCTGGTCATCGACTCCGCCACCATGAAGTACCTGGCCCAGGCACTGACGCCACTGGCCAAGCGTTACGACGTGCCCGAGTCCATGGGTGACGTACCTGTAGTCGAGAGCCCGGACAAGCATTACACCACGGAGCAGACACTCGGCTTGCTCAATGCTTACGCGATCAACCACAGCGCCGACTTCAATGATGCCACGTTGTATGGCGAGTTCATGCTGAAGGGTAAGGGGGCCGACTATTACCAGAAGAACCTGAACTTCGAAAAAGTCGACTTGGGCGGGGACGCCGTAGGTGCAGGCAAAGGGATTGGCGATGCCCTGGGTGGCGTCGTCAAGGACCTTGCCGGGCTGGCCGAGGGACTGGTCAAGCAACCTGAGCGTACTACGACGGGAATACTGAATGAGCTGATGAACTCGGCCCGCGACCCGCAGGCAGTCGTCAAGTCGTTCCTGCAGGCCAAGCAGGATGCGCAAGTGCAATCACGGCTGCTGCGCCTGCAGGGCAAGCCCGAGGAAGCGGCAAGGGTCGAGATGGACTGGCAGATGCAGTTCTACATGAACTTCGTCGCGGTCAATCGGGTGGCCAAACTGGGGCAGGTTGCCAGAGCACTGGCCGCCAGCGAGGAGGCGGCGAGGGCGGGCACCGTGGCCGGTGCGGGCGTCGTAAGTCGAGAGGTAGCCGGGCTACCTGTCTGGTATTACGATGCCAGTGGGGTTGGCGCCAATGTGGCCAAGCTGGATGGATACCAGACCGTATTCAACAGCAGGACGGGCAGCTTTGAATACCTTGCCTCGGATGGAAAGCTGTACTTCTATACGGAGTCAGGGCTCAAGCCGAAGGTGGGGGGGAATCTTGCTGAGCTGGCGGCGGCTGAAAGGGATATTATTGCTTCTAGGCCGGGGGCGGGGGAGTCTGGCTTTGGAAGTGCAAAAGCTAGCGTGGGTACGCCAAAGGGTGGTTTTGGACCTGCTTATCGGCGAGCAGATAGCGATCAATTTGAAAAGATTCTGACTTCGTATTACGGTGCGGATAAAACTGGTAGCAGGGTCGGAAATGGCGGGTTGGCTGACGCTGTGCGTTATGAGAAAGCCACAGGGAACATGTTGTCTCCTGCTGGGCATGAGCAAAAAGCTATTGAGGTCAGTAATAGACTCAGTGATCTAGTTCGTAATGCTGATAATCAACCTCCCGGGAAATATCCATACAGTCAGCGGGATATTGATTTTGCTAAACAGCTAATAAAGGATATCGACAATGCTCTTGGCCGATGAGTGCTTCAGAAAGTTTGTGCTGTGGTTGGTTGCCTTACCTTTTTTTTCTGCTGAAACTCTGGAGGGTTCGTTGCAGGAATTAGGCGGTGTGGCTGGTATTATTGATAATTCATATTGCATATCCGCGTATGAGTTATTAGGTTGTGCTGTGGTGCGGGAAAATTCATTTGAGCAAGTGTTGGAATTTCTTCGAGATTGCGAGTTGGAGTTGAGTGGAAATCCTGAGCAACTGTATTATTTTGTTGAGTCTATAATCGACCATTCTCTTGTTCGTGGTGACGATCTCGAGAAGTTGTTAAATGTGGCGCCTGGCAACTACAAGCCGTTTTTGCGTAAACGGTTTTCGACGAGATAAAATAGTTCGTTGGTGCAAGATTGAAAGGGTAAAAAGAGGACAGGTGACAGGGGCAGATTTATTTTCCTACTCTAATTTCTGCCTTTGCATGGCCGAGACGACGTTGAAGCCCGTTGCTTGAGGTGTCTGTGAGGAAATCACGGGCTGGAAGCTGGGGCGTCAAAACTAGAGTATGGAAAATAAATCTGTCCCCTCTTTTCTAAACTTTACAGTTCAATTAAGCATCTTTTTAAATGGGTTTTTCCATGCAGGATAAAAAAATCTATGACCTGAATGCGGATGATTTTGAATTCCACGGTGTATGGTTCTTTCCAATGGACGATACGGTCGAGGATGAGTTGACCGCCCGCCCGCTTCAGGCTGAAGAGACCTGTTCGGACGCACAAGTCGTTGTGCGGACTGTCTTTACTGGGGCGGATGGAACCGAGTACAAGGGTTATCTGTATTGGGATGGCTGTGAGGCAGTGGAGTACTTGAAACCGGTAGTGTTTCTGTCGGATGGTTCTGCAGTTTCCTTCTGGAGTGGTTTGATTAAGCCTGCCTGGTCTGATTATTCACCAGCTGCTGGAGTATTGAGGGCGGTCCTGCCGGTGGCCTTTACGTCGGATTCGTTGTTCGGGTTGCCTTCGATCTCCGGTCTCCTTGAAGGTCTGTACTACCTGGATGAAGATACGATTGCTTGTGTAGTCTAGTGTCGCACCTTGGAGATAAGCTGTTAACTTCTGGTGGTGTACGGGTTTCAACGTCGTCCTGGCTATGCAAAGACAGAAATTAGAGTAGGAAAACAAAGTCTGGGAGTCGCTTCTCGAAAAAAGCTCGAGTAATACCCGTGTTTATACGCAAGGTGAGTTTTTAAAGGAGCTCAGGAAGTGACGATGAGTCAGGCAGTTTTTGATGATCTTTGGAGTGGCGAAAAAAGTGTATGTTTTTTTGTGCATTCTGGAAAATCTTACTGGGTTGTAGATGAGAAATATAATTTCTCTCTTGATGCGGAAAAAGACTATCGCGCCTATCTTGAAGATGGCTGTATAACCCAAGAGCAATACGAGCAGTCATGTAAGGATTTTAGAGGTGGCATCCTAAAAATGACGGCGGAAAATTTTCCGCAATATTTGAAAATATCAAATGGGAAAATACTTTCTCCCGACGATTTAGATAGCTTCATAGCGGCAGATCCTGAGGTTTTTGAAAAAGTCGAATTTTATTTTTTAACCGGTGAGGGGTTGACCCCCGCCCTGTATAAACAGGCCAATATCATTCACTCCAGATTTCCTAGGTTCTATATAAATTTTGACAGGAAAATTTTTATGCACATGGATGATGTGCGCGCCCATGAAAGCCTAGCTTATCCAGACTGGACTGCTGAATGCTTTGATTTTAGCTTTTTGATTCCTGCTAGCGAGCGGTATTGGATAGTGGCGGGTAAAGATTATTGGAAGCTCCGATTTATATGAATAGAGAAAGCGGGTAGATTTGAAAGGCGCTTAATTGAGGTGAAAAGGGGAAAGATTTATTTTCTACTCTAATTTCTGTGTTTGTATGGCCAAGACGACGTTGAAGCCCGTTGCTTAAGGTATCGGTGAGGAAGTCACGAGCTGGAAGCTGGTGGCGTCAAAATTAAAGTGTGGAAAATAAATCTGTCCCCTTTTTGGTCCCTTTTTGGTCGTGATTGAGTTGGTGAAGGCTAAAGGAGAGGGGGTTATTTGTGGTGCTTAAATTCTGTAGTTTCTATTGAAAGGAGATGGGTGACGGTGCAGGGGGACGTTGTTGGAAAAAAGAAGGGCGCCAGATTTTAGAGATTATTGAACGTTTGGCGGAGACCGAGTGGCGTAAAGGGGCTGCCAGTGAGTATGTTGTAAAAACACATGCGGGGTTATTTCTCAGGGGTCAGGTTCAATATCCTCCATCAATTTGTTTTCGCTTCGTTGATGAGGATGTTACGGCTGTTGCTGAGTTAATCAAGTGTGTGGATATCTATCAGGGGCTTTTGAAGTGGGCGATGATCGGCGAGGGCAGAGAGGATGGGCGCCATAGTTGGGTTATTGCACCTCAGCGTTTATTTGATGTGACGGAGCAGGCAAATCAGGAAGGTGAAACTGCGAAGCAGTTTCTGGCTAAAAATGATCCTGGTTTCGGGAAGCAGGCATATGAAGATATGGCGGGGCTTGCCGCGCACATGAAGCGTTTTTTTAAGATGGACTAAAGGCAAAGTAAGGCGAGTTAATTTGTGTTGCTATAATTTATGCTGTTTTATGGTTGGGGTGACGGCGAGACCTAGTGCTTAAATTGTGGGTGGAAAGTGTTGATTGCCCTGAAGTGGAACGTTGCAGATAAGCCGACGAGGGACAGATTTATTTTACCTGCTCTAATTTCGGTCCCTGCAGATGAAGGGGCCTAGCAGTCATGCAGGGGCGGTAAAGATTAGAGTGGTGAAAATAAATCTGTCCCGAATGGCACTTGGTTGTGGCTTCACGGCAAGGGCAGGGGAAGCTTCCCGATTAACCCGTTCGATACCAAAACGGTATATGAAAATCCAGCCGTTCGAGATGGGAAACATCCAGTCACTGATGGCTACAATGGTGCTGATCAGCGTGACATCATCACGCATACGGGGGGCAGCAGTTGGACGGCGTCGTCGTCAATGGAAGTTATGTAGCGCCGATTGACCAGCTCAACCCAGGCTTGATGCTGAGCATCTTTGTCGACGAAGAGATCGCCAAAAACACAGTGCCAACTATCAGTGACCAGACCCGCTTGGATGACAAGGCGGGAAAACTCGGCTCTGTGTTAAGGGCTAAAATAGCGAAGGATGGAGAATTCGCTAGCGAGGGTAAGATGGTGTCTCGCTTTGATAATCATGGGAGGGAGCTTGGTGCTGTAGATGTGAATGCTTATATGGGGTGGGTAGAGATATAATTCTGATGGGGCAAAAGGTTGAGTGCTTCTATAAGGCGGTTGGTGAGTATAGATCTGCATATGTTAATTTTGTTGGTAATAACTCTAGGGGTGCGGCAAAGTTTGGGTTTGTTGGGATAAATTCTGACGGAAAAATAACAGCAATACATGTTCAAGGTGGTGAGGATATTTGGAAGGCCCTGAGCGGTAGTGCTACGGGAAAGGTTGTAAGGGAAGTCCTGGAATGATAGCTGAAGCTCAGGTGGTGAAGTGGCCTTGCTTAACTGAAAGCGAGGTTGTACTACGTCTCGGACGATGGGAGGTTTTATGTTTTGGGTATTGCAGTTTGTCAGCAGAAGTAGAAAGTGGCAAGGTCTACAAGGTTGACATTACGCCAAATGTCATGGGTGATTATGATGTGGTAAGGCTGGAAGGTGGAAGTGAGCATGGTTTTTGTTCACTAAATGGATATGCTTATTTATTGAAGGGGAGGCTTTCTAAGGGCGGGCTTGAGATTGAGGGGGTTGTGTTTGATGATGATGTGTTTGAAAGTGAATTTTTTTATTTAGATGGTTGTGATGTTAGTTGGGTGGTTGATAGGTTGGATGTTGAGTTTTTAGAGCGGATTATGTAATTTTTAGGTAGAAAAGGGTATAGATTTATTTTCTGCTCTAATTTCTGTCTTTGCATGGCCAAGACGACGTTAAAGCCGCTGTTAAAGATGTCGGTGAGGAAGCCACGTGCTGGAAGCCGGGGGCGTCAAAACTAGAGTATGGAAAATAAATCTGTTCCCTTTTTGGAGTCCTTACGTACCTGCCAAAACGCGACCTGTCAGGTACGATGACGCCCTTGGCAACAGCGGCAAGAAGAGAGCTCCAACCGAGAAGGAGCTGAATTGGTTCTTGGAATATGTGCACAATAAATCGGGTTGAGTTTGCAGTGGTGAGCGGCGAGGTGGAAAATGATTGACTGCATTACTAAAGAGCGAGTTCAGGTTCTTATTGATCCTCGTTATGGTCCTTATATAAGGATTTTTTCCTTTCAGGACAGTGGGGCGCTCAGGGATCTGTTTGATGATGAGCTCAATGTGCTCTATTGGCTGGGGCCGTGCCCAGACCTTAGTGTTCATGGTGGGACCGAGTACTATTTTGGTACCGTTGCTGATCCGATCAAGCTTCAAGAGCTGCTCGACAGTATCGAGTTGTAGGTGGTTCTTGAAGTGTTTGGATAACGAAGGTGGTTATGATCGATGCAATAATTGGTGAGAAAATTCAAGTTTTTTTGGATCCTGAGCAGGGGCCTTTCGTACGTATTGCAGGTCTTGAAGATTGTAAGAGATTGGAGTATTTATTGGGTGCTGAGTATTTTGTCCCTTATCTGAAGATGAAGTCGCCGGATTTTTCGGAGACTGGGGGAGTCTACTACTTCGGTACTGTTGCTGACCCGCTAAAGCTCCAGGTGCTTCTGGATGGTATGTGATTGCTAAATATATAGCTGAGTTGGTGCGGAAAGGAGCAGGTTTTATTTGTTTTGCTCTGCTCTTTTCTGGTGCATGGCCGAGGCGACTGCTATGAGCTGCTCCGTTAGTTAAAGTAATATCCTTGCTCGGCTTCAAGAGCTTCGAGGTGGTATCAAACTGCTCGGTTGAATTTCGTGATTAGAGAGCAATATGGAAAAGAGTGAGTTGATTCGTGCTTTGATTCAGGCGGGTAGGGCAGATGATCTTCTCGCTTTCGTCGAGGGGGAGTCGGTGTACCTGAACGATGCTTCACAAGGGGTACCCGAATCACCTGCGCTGAGACGAATCTGGGTGCTTGTTGTGACGCATCTCAGATTTGTCGCCAAGTATGGAGCAGTGACGGAGCATCAGGTCGCCGGTGGCCAAGTATTGTCACCCTACCCCGCAGAGTTCCAGCTATGGTTGGCATCAGGCGCGCCGGGTATAGCACTCGAGGATTTGCGGGCCTATGTCAGAGAGCATCCACTGGGTTGATGGAACTGTAGCAGTTGAAAAAGCGGAAGCAGTATTTTTTTGCTACATTGCTGACTCACTAAAGCTTCAGGCGCTTCTGGACGGCATGGCGTGTGCCGATAGATAAAAATTCGGAAAATCAGAATGCCAAAATTCTTGTGTAGGTGTGGGTGCGTCATGAACTTGTCGCATGGCTGGTCAGATCATGAGATGACACTAATACCTGAGTCAGTTGTCGAACAGGTTGCAGAGTGCCTGGATGTAGAGTCAATGTCTTCGGAGCAGTTTTACGAGGCGATTGAAATAACTGCCATCACAGTTTACCGTTGCCCCCAATGCCAGCGATTGCATTTGGAGGAAGGTGAAAATAGTTTCACGACTTATGCTGTGGAGCAGATAATTGATTAAGAAAAAGGGGACAGATTTATTTTCCTTCTCTAATTTCTGTCTTTGCATGGCCGAGACGACGTTGAAGCCCGTTGCTTAAGGTGCCTGTGAGGAAATCTCGTGCTGGAAGCAGGGGCGTCAAAATTAGAGTATGGAAAATAAATCTGTCCCCTTTTTTTGGTCCCCTTTTTTCTGCTTTTTTCTCTTTTTTCTTGTTGTTTAGAACTAAGGGTTAAGTCTGTTTTTGGAGGCATGGCGATGAGACTGAATGAAAAATGGATTCCTGGTTTTGGAACGGTATTCACTTGGTTCGCCATGGATAAACTCGGTCGAATTGCAGTCATGGTGAATAATTGCTACGGCGCCATTCCCGAGGTACTGCTGAGGCTGGAAGGGGTAGAGGGGGTACTGGACTCAATAAGCGAATTTATTTGGCAGGAGTCCCAGGAGTATTCTGAATACCCGCCAGCCAAACAGGGTGGCTTTGCACTGGATCTTTACTCTGCCTGGCGCTGGCAAGGCAAGTCGAAAACCAGTGTGGTAAGCGCACTGCAAAATGACCTGGAAGAACGACTGAATTATAGCGAGGCTAACCTTGCCTTTAACAAGGGATTATTTGTGTATCACGCCGTGGAGGGTAGCCGTGCGGGTGAAGACTACCCCGAAGGGTATGGTGGGGATACTGCGATGGGTGATTACTTCAGGTTTTTAGTGCCAGGAGAGTACGCCACGCTTGAGGATTTTCCCGTTGGGCTGAGGCGAGGGCTGGTGGTGTCTGATAGCTTGGATTTTTCTTTACTCCAAGTGCTGCAGAGTAGGCTTGTCAGTCAGCATTTTAGTTCGTTGTATAAGGCGTAGGCGGAGCAGGTTGTATGTTCAGGCTGTTTCTCAGGCGGCCGCAAAGGTTGCCGGAAGCGATAATTATTGGATGGGCCGAGATGATCTTACTGTGCTTTGAAACGGGAGAATGCCGGGTGTTTGACCAAGACAAATTGCCTGGCGCCAATCTCGATGGCCTTTCATTGCACCGGGCGCAGTTCGACGGCCTGGATGCCCAGGCGGCGACGTTCATTGGTAGCGATCTCAGAAACGCATCGTTCATCGAGGCGGATCTGAGCGCAGCCGACATGCGAGGGGCAACGTTGGCCAATGCCCTGTTCAATCGCGCCCGGCTGTGCAATGCAGATCTTTCTCGGGCGCTGGCTGCCTTTGCCGACTTCAGTGGGGCTGACCTGCGCGGTGCAAACCTGACAGAGGCTGATATCGGAGGGGCTGTATTCAATGGGAGCAATCTGTGCGGTGCTGATCTACACGTGTGCAGGATAGAGAAGGCTGCATTCCTGTTGGCCATGTTCGACGACAGTACCCGATGGCCGGCAGGATTCGATCCCGTCGCCCAGGGCGCAGTCCGGCGAAGGGATGAGGGGAAATGAGGTAGATGTGAAGGACGCCATCATGCACATAGGTGTGAACAGGTGATCAAATGACGCAGCGCATTGATTGGGTAACCCGCGAAAAACCATAGAGCAACGTGAACAACTCGCTGGAAGAGCAGGAGTGACAGCTGCGATTGGTGCAATGCGTCGGTAGAATTTTCCTGGTTTCGACAGTCTGTATTGGCTTCGGTGAATCGGAATTTCCTTATTCCTTGTAGTCCATTTCCGAAGCATGCTTTTACCGCCTTTCAGCCCTTGCCCCAGGCCACCTCGGCTTCTAGTCTCGGCCAGCCGCTGCCAATTCAGTGGTCGGTTTTGACAGACCGTAGACGTTGCCCTCGTAGGCTTGCTTTCATGGCGGCTGTACGTGTGGGCACCCCCGTGTGCGCCGAGTGCCAACGTCTCGGTCTGTCAACCCGCGTACAGCTGCCACCCTCTTGTTTGACAGCAAAGTTTGGCGGCTCCATTTCACACGTTGGAGTCAAGACATGCTGAAGATTGTCCCCGATCCACCTTCCCCCCAAGACCACGCCCACTTCCTCGAAGACACCTTGGTACGCGCCATCGAGTACGCCTTCTGCGCCCTCACGGTGGCCAACCAGGCCGTGCAGCTCAAGCCCAGGTCGCCCGGCGCGATCCTGATGCTGGCCGCCGCCCACGAGATGGAGGCGGTGCGCACGTTGCTCGAATCCGCCCTGACCCAGGTGCAGCATTCGGCGCAAGTGCCGAGCGAGCCCCGCACGCTGCACTAGCCGACGACGTTTTCAGGGAGATCGATCATGACCACAGACGATGGCAAGACCCAGCTCACGCCGGGCAAGACCCGTTTCTACCAGGGTGAGGGCAAGGATGCCCAACCGCTGTTCTGCATCGAGCCTGGCATCCCTTGCCAGCATGCCCGCGAACAGGCGTCGGAGCTGATGGACTACGTGCGGCATCTGACCTTGGTCGGGGTGATGGATGAAGACCCGCGAATGGTCTGGGCTGCGCACTATCTCAGTGCCTTGGCCAAGGCACTGATGGATGATGCGGAGCTGGGGATGGCGCACTGACCGCAAGGCTCGCTTGCGCCTGCGGGGTGGGATTGCCAGCAGTTCCCACTCCGTGGCCCTGCCGCACTCCATTCGAATGTGCTGAAAATTTTTTTCCGGCCCCGGCCGCTCTATCTCAATGGTCTTGGTTATACCGGCAAGAAAATCCCGAAAAATGCAATGATGGCAAATTGACGCCAAAATGATGGCCACATAGTATCCGCGTCAGTTTGCAGCGCTTGTGCAGCCACGCTCCGAGCCCCAACCGACTTGCTGAACCAGACGATTCGCCCGGCGCCTTCGCGCCTGGGCGTGCATTTGAATGCCTGACCCGCGAGATTTGACATGGACGTCCGCCTGTTTGCCTTCCTGGCCCGCCAACGCTCGGCCGTAGTTCAGCCCCGTGAGCACTTCTGCGGCCTGCCCAAGCGCGGCCTGGCGTTCCTGCTGGCCAACGCCATGTTCTGGCAGCCGCTGTGGGCACAGGCCGCCGAAGGCGTGGTGGTCAGCGGGCCGGGCACCAGCCTGGGACAGGCGGGCAACGGCGTGCCCATCGTCAACATCGCCGCGCCCAACGGCAGCGGCCTGTCGCACAACCAGTTCAGCGACTACAACGTCGGCCAGCAGGGGCTGATCCTCAACAACGCTACCGAGCGTACCCAGGTCACCCAACTGGGCGGCATCATCCTCGGCAACCCGAATCTGCAGGGCACCGCGGCCAATGTCATCCTCAACGAGGTCAACGGCGCCAACGCCAGCCAGTTGCGCGGCTACACCGAAGTGGCCGGGCATGCGGCCAAGGTCATCGTCGCCAACCCTCACGGCATCACCTGCGATGGTTGCGGTTTCATCAACACGCCCCAGGTGACCCTGAGCACCGGCAAACCGCTGCTCGATGGGCGTGGCGCGGTCAGTGGCTATCAGGTGGATGGCGGCAGCGTTGCGCTGGAGGGCGCAGGGCTGAATGCCGACAACGTCGAGCGCTTCGACATCATCACCCGCTCTGCACGCCTGAACGCACAGCTGCGCGCCCGTGAGCTGAACGTCATCACCGGGCGCAACGATGTCGACGCCCAGACCCTGGCCGCGACGCCGCGCGCCGGCAATGCCGCCGACGCGCCGGCCCTGGCCATCGATTCCACCGCCCTGGGCGGCATGTACGCCGGGGCCATTCGCCTGGTGGGCACCGAGGCGGGTGTCGGTGTGCGGCTGGCGGGTGATGTGGCAGCCAGTGGCGGCGATATCCGCCTGGACGCCAACGGCCAATTGACCATGGCCCAGGCCAGCGCCAGTGGTGCGGTCAAGCTCCAGGCCGCAGGCATGGACCTGCAAGGGCCGGTACACGGCGCCGCCGAGGTGGAGGTGCGCAGCAGCGCTGACCTGACCTCGCGCCAGGCCATTACCGCCGGCAACCGGATCAGCCTTCAGGCGGCTGGCACCTTGGGCAACCTCGGTGTGATCGAGGCGGGGGTGAATGCCGACGGCAGTCGCAACACCGTGGGTGATGTGAGTGCCGCCAGTGGGCAGTTGCTCAACAACGGCAAGAGCATCGTCGCCAGCCGCGACCTGGCCGTCCAGGTGCAAGGGCGCCTGGACAACCGCAGTGGCACCCTCAGTGCCGGGCAGGACAGCCACATCGCCGCCGCCAACCTGGACAACAGCGCCCAGGGCAGGGTGCTGGCGGGGCGCAACCAGGTGGTGCAGGCCAGCCAGTCGCTGGGCAACCAAGGCGGGCTGGTCAGCGCCGGCCAGAGCCAGAGTGTCACCACGCAGACCCTGGACAACCGCAATGGCGAGCTGTCGGCCCAGGCGCGCAACACCCTGCGCGCCAACCAGCTGGACAACCAGAACGGCAAGCTGAGTGCCGGCCAGGCGCTGGACATCGCCGTTACCGGGCAGCTGGACAACCGCAACGGCACCCTCGCGGCCGGGCAGGACCTGCAACTGCAGGCCGCCAGTGTCGACAACCGCAATGCCGGGCGCATCGCCAGCGACGGCCAGGCCACGGCGCGCCTTGGCCAGCTCGACCAGCGCGGCGCCGGCCAGCTGCATGGCGCCCAGGCGCTGACCCTGGACATGGCGGACGGCCACCTGGACAACAGCGAAGGTGGCCTGCTCACCACCCCGGGCCAACTGACCCTGCAACGACTGGGGACGGTCAACAACCAGCGCGGCGAGATTTCCGCCGGCCAGGCCTATGCGCTGGTGGCGCGGCAGCTGGACAACAGCTCCGGCAAACTGCTCGGCGGCAACGACCTGCAGGTGCGCATCGCCGGGCAACTGGCCAACACCGCCGGGCTGATCGCCGGCCACGAACTGACCTTGAACGCCGCGACCCTGCTCAGCCAGGACGGCACCCTGCAGGCCCGTGGTGGCCTGCAATTGCAGGTCGCCGGCCAACTGGACAACAGCCGTGGCCGGGTGCTGGCCGAACGGAACCTGGTGCTGCAGGCCGGTAGCCTGGTCAACCTGCAAGGGCAGGTCGCCGGCAACGGCAGCCTGCTGCTCACCAGCAACGGCCTGGATAACCGCCAGGGGCGCATCAGCGCCGCCCAGGGGCTGACACTGGATCTCTCCCGTGGCCACTGGAACAACGAGGGCGGCACGCTGCAGAGCCCGGGCGCCTTGCTGCTGCGCAACCTGGCCACGGTTGGCAACAGCCACGGTGAAATTTCCAGCCAGCAAGCCTTCACGCTGGCTGCCGACAGCTTCGACAACCAGGACGGCAAGCTGCTCGCCGAGCAGGGGCTGACCCTGCGTATCGCCCAGTTGCTGGACAACTCCCGTGGTCTGGTCTCGGCCGAAGGCCTCAATCTGCGGGCAGGCAGCCTGCTGAACAGCGACGGCAAGCTGAAGGCGCGTGAGGCAACCCAGTTGCATCTGGATGGCGCGCTGGACAACCAGCGTGGCGAGATCAGCGCCGCCGACCTGCAATTGAGCGCGGCCAGCGTCGACAACCGAGCCGGGCGCCTGCAGGGCGACCGGCAGCTGACCATTGCCAGCACGGGCGCCGTGGATAATCGCGACGGTACCGTGGTGGCCGCCGAGCGCCTGCAACTGGGCAGCGCTGCGCTGACCAACGATCGCGGCCAGATCAGCAGCCAGGGCCAGGCCCAGGTCAGCAGCGCCGGCCTGGTCAACGCCGGCGGGCAGATTTACGCGGCACAGGGGCTCGAGTTGAACGCCGGGCAGGTGGACAACACCGACGCCGGGCGTATCCACGCCGGCCAGTCGCTGGTCGCCCGCATCAACGGCCTGCGACAGGCCAACGGTGGCCAGTTGTCCAGCGGCGCGGACCTGCGCCTGGACCTGAACCACGGCCTGCTCGACAACCAGGGCGGCTTGATCAACGCGCCCGGCGTGCTGCTGTTGCAGCAGCTGGCCCGGGTCGACAACCGTGGCGGCGAGATTTCCAGCGACCAGGCTTATACCCTCACCGCCGTGGCCCTGGACAATCAGGGCGGCAAGCTGCTTTCGCAGCAGTCGCTGACCCTGCGTATCGCCCAGGCACTGGACAACGCCAAGGGGCGTATCTCCGGGCAGGCGCTCGATTTCCAGGCGGCGAGCCTGGGTAACCACGCGGGCGTTATCGAGGCCCGCCAGGGCCTGACCCTGTTGCTCGACGGCGATCTGGACAACCGGCTCGGCCGCCTGGCCGCGCAAGGCGACATCACCCTGCAGTCACGTGAACTGGACAACCGAGCCGGCGTGGTCAGCGGTGGACAGGCCGTCAGTTTCAGCGGCCAGCGCCTGGACAACAGCAGCAAGGGGCTGGTCACCGGCAAGGGCCCGCTGTTGCTGACGGCCGACACCCTGGTCAATCGCCAGGACGGCAAGTTCACCAGCGGCGCTGCGTTGACCCTCAAGGCCGGCCAGTTGGACAACAGCGAACGCGGGCATATCGGCGCCCAGGGCGCGGTGCTCGCCGAAGTCGGGCGTCTTGACCAGCATGGCGGTGGCAAGCTGTTCAGTGACGCCGACTTGACCCTGGACCTGGCTGGCGGCCACCTGGACAACCAGGGCGGCCTGATCCGCGCCCCCGGCCAACTGCTGCTCAAGCGCTTGGGCAGCGTCGACAACCGGGGTGGCGAAATCTCCAGCAGCCGCGCCTTCGAGCTGAACGCGGCAAGCCTGGACAACGGTGATGGCAGCCTGCTCAGCGACCAGGCCCTGGTAGTGCGGATCGCCCAGGTGCTGCGCAACGTCAATGGCCTGGTCAGCGGTAGCCGGCTCGAAGCCAGCGCGGCCAGCCTCGACAACCACGACGGCACCCTCAGTGGCGAGCATGGCCTGACCGTGCAGGTCACCGGCGCCTTGGCCAACGTCGGCGGCGAGCTGTCCAGCGGCGCGGTCGCGCGAATAGAGGCGGGCAGCCTGGACAACCGCGACGGCGGCATCATCGGCGACCAGGCGGCCCTGCTCACCGTGCAAGGGGCACTGGACAACCGCAACGGCACACTGCTGTCACAGAAGGACCTGCAGGTAAGCGCTGCCAGCCTGGACAACCGCGAAGACGGCAACCTGGCCAGCGATGGGCGGATCCATGCGCATATCGGCGGTCTGCTCGACAACCAGGGCGGCGAAGTCCGTGCCCTGGGCCTGATCGAGCTGGTCCTCGGCCGGCTGGACAACCGCGCCGGGCTGATCTCCGGCAAGGACCTGCTCACCCTGCGCAGCGCCAGCGCCGACAACCAGCAAGGCGTCATCCACGCCGACCGCCAGTTGCAACTGTTCGTCGATGCACTGGACAACCGCAAAGGTGTGCTGCGCAGCAACGGTGTACTGGCCTTCAAAGGCCCACGGCTGGACAACCGCGAAGGCCTGCTCAGTGCCACCGCCGCCCTGGACCTTGAGGCCGACGAGGTGGACAACGGCAAAGGGCGCATCGCCAGCCGCGCCAACCTTGATGCCCGCGTCGGCACGCTGCGCCAGCAGGGTGGCGAGCTGGTCGCCGAGGGCAGCCTGACCCTGCGCGGCGCCGCGCTCGACAACCGCGCCGGAGGGATAGTGGTCGGCAATGCCGGTGTCGACCTGCAGGTAACCGACATCGACAACAAAGGCGGCCGCCTGGCCAGCCAGACGCAGGTGCTGGTGCAGGCCGAGCAGCTGGACAACAGCGACGCTGGCCGGCTGATCGCCGACAACCGCCTGGCCCTGACGGTGGCGCGCGTGGTCAACCAGAACAAGGGCCTGGTGTCCGGTCGCGACGTCGAGCTGCGGGGGGCGCGCCTGGACAACCAGGGTGGCAGCCTGGGTGCCGGACATTCGTTGCTGGTAGTGCTGCAGGACCGTGGCCAACCGCTGCGCGATGCCGTCGTCGACAACCACAACGGCCTGATCGACAGTGCCGGCAGCCTGACCTTCGAAGGTGTCACGCTGCTCAACCAGGCCGGCAAGGTCACCAGCAAGGGCGACCTGAGCGTTACCAGTGCCACGGCGCTGGACAACCAGGGCGGCACCCTGGAGACCGACGGCCACCTGCAGCTGGCCGCCGCCAGCCTGGACAACCGCAACAAGGGCCGGATCACCGCCGAAGGCAACAGCACGGTGCGCACCGGCATCCTGGAAAACGGCCAGGGTGGCCTGCTCAGCAGTGGCCAGCGCCTGGACCTCGGCGCAACCAGCGTCGGCAACCAGGCCGGTGGCAGCATTGCCGGGCGTCAGGTCCTGGCCAGTGTCACCGGTCTCGGCCAGCAGGGCGGTGAGCTGTTCAGCCTCGAGAGCCTCAGCCTCGACCTCAACCACGGCAAGCTGGACAACAGCGACGGCCTGATCCGCGGCCCCGGCCAGCTGCTGCTGAACAACCTCGGCGAAGTGCTCAACCGTGGCGGCCAGATCACCAGCAACCAGGACTACGAACTGGTTGCCGACAGCCTCGACAACAGCGCGGGCAAGTTGCTTGGCAGCCAGGGCCTGACCCTGCGCATCGCCAAGCAGCTGGACAACGTCGCCGGCATGATCAGCGCCCGCCAGCTGGTGTTGCGCGCCAATGCCTTGAACAACGCCAAGGGCACGCTCAACAGCCTGGGCGATATCGACCTGAAGGTCCTCGGCCAGCTGGACAACCAGGCCGGCGTGGTCTCGGCCGAGGGTCTGTTGCTGCTCGAAGCTGCCAGCGTGCTCAACGGCAAGGGCCAGCTATCTGCCAGGGCCGACCTGCGCGCACGCCTGGGTGAATTGCACAACCAGGCCGGCGAAGTCGAGGCCTCCGGCGTGCTGGACCTGACCGCCGACCAACTCGACAACCGCGCCAAGGGCCTGCTGGCCGCCACCGGCCTGCTCGACGTCAAGGCCGCGACACTGGACAACCGCAACGGGGAAATCTCCGGCCAGGGCGCCGTCCACCTCGCGGGCCTGACGCTGGACAACAGCGACGGCGGCCTGGTGAAGGCCAAAGGCGCGTTGACGGTGGAGCACCAGGCGGTACTCAACCGCCTCGGCCTGATCGCCGCCGATGGCGCGTTGACCCTGCGCGGAAAACGCCTGGACAACACCCAGGGCGAGGTGCGCGGCGAGGCGGATGTCTCGGTGCTGCTCAGCGCCGAGCTGATAAACGACAAAGGCTCCCTTGCCAGCGAGGGCGCGCTGTCGCTCGATGCCGCCAGCATCAGCAATGCCGCAGGCCTGGTCTCCAGTGCCGGGGACCTCGTCGCTGCCAGCAAGAGCGCATTGAACAACCAGGGCGGCAAGCTGCTCGGTGACGGCAAGATCACCTTGACTGGCACGCAGTTGGACAACAGCGAGGCAGGCCTGGTCAGTGCCAAGGGTGACTTGCTTGTCTCCGCCACGAGCCTCGACAACAAGGCCGGCGCACGCCTGACCAGCGCCAGCCTGCTGCGGATCGACACTGGCCTGCTGGACAACAGCGGTGGGCGCATCACCGCCGCAAAAACGTTGGTCGCCAATGTCGATGGCCTGCGCCAGCACGGCGGCACGCTGTTCGCCGAAGGCAGCGTGGAACTGGACCTGAACCACGGGCAACTCGACAACCAGGGCGGCCTGATCAACACCCCCGGCCAGTTGCTGCTCAAGCGCCTCGCCGCTGTCGACAACCGCGCTGGCGAGATCTCCAGCGCCAATGCATTTGCCCTGGCCGCCACGACCCTGGACAACAGCAACGGCAAGCTGCTCGGCCAGCAGGGCCTGACCCTGGTGGTCGAGCGCGCGCTGACCAGCCTCAAGGGGCAGATCGCCGCCGCCAGCCTGTCGGTCAAGGCGCAGCGCCTGGACAACAGCGGTGGGGCAGTGACCAGCCGCGGTGACCTGACCCTGGACATCGCCGGGCAGCTGGTCAACCGCGAGGGCGGCCAGGTCAGCGCCAGCCGGCAACTGAACGTCACCAGCAACGGCCTGGACAACCAGGGCGGCAAACTGCTCGCCGCCACGCACCTGGCATTGACCAGTGCCGGGGCGGTGGACAACGGCGACAACGGCCTGATCAACAGCCTCGACAGCCTGACCCTGGGCGCGACCGCGCTGCGCAACGCCGGCGGTGAAATCTCCGCCAAGGGCGCCGTGCAGGTCACCGCGCACAGCTTGAGCCAGCAGGGCGGTCGCCTGGTGGGCGAGAGCAGCCTGGCGCTGCTGCTGGGCATTGTCGGCGGCGACGTGGACAACCGTGCTGGCCTGATCCACACCAAGGGCCAGCTGACCTTGAGCAACCTGCGCGACCTGGACAACCGCCAGGGCGAGATCTCCAGCCCGCTGGGCTTCAACCTCGCCGCGCGCGCCGTGGACAACAGCGGCGGCCGGCTGATCAGCAGCCAACAGTTGTCCCTGGGTGCCGCGTCGCTGATCAACCAGGGCGGCCTGGTTTCTGGCTGGCAGGGCCTGACCGTCAATGCCGCGAGCCTGGACAACCGCAACAACGGCACCCTGTCCAGCCGCGACGGCGACCTGGCCGTCACCCTGGCAGGCGCCCTCGACAACCGTGACGCTGGCGCCTTGGTCAGCCTGGGTCAGCTGCGCATCAAGGCTGCGGGGCTGGACAACCGTGGCGGCTACCTGGCCAGTACCGGCGCCCTGCAGCTCGACCTGCGCGGTGGCAGCCTGGACAACAGCCAGGGCGGACGCGTGGATGCAGGTGGCGCGTTCAGCCTGCAGGCCAATGGCCTGAACAACCGCAGCGGCACCCTGGTCGGCCTGGATACGTTGACCCTCGACCTCGCCAGCCAGCTCGACAATGCCCAGGGCACCCTGCTGGCCAGCAGCGGCTTGCAGATCCGCGGCAACGCGGCCATCGCCAACCAGGGCGGCAGCCTGATCAGCCGCACCTACCTCGACCTCAATGGCGCCAGCCTCGACAACAGCGACAAAGGCACCCTGGCCGCCAACGCGGCGCTGAGCCTGAATGTCGGCGGTGAACTGCATAACGACCGCGACGGGTTGCTGCACAGCCAGGCCGGCGCCATCACCCTGAAGGCCGCCAGCCTCGGCAACCAGGCCGGCATCGTGCAGGCCAAGGGCGCCATCGACCTCAGCAGCGGCGGCGCCATCGACAACCAGGGCGGCAAGCTGATCGCCCAGGACGGCAACCTGGTGCTCAAGGCGGCCAGTGTCGACAGTCGTGGTGGCATCATCGCCAGCCTGCAGGGCGTGCTCGATGCCCAGGTCGGTGGCCTGCTGCGCAACGGCCAGGGCGGCACGCTGCAAGCGCGTCAGCTCAAGCTGATCGCCCTGGGCGGCCTGGACAACAGCGGTGGCCGCCTGGCCGCGCAGGCTGGCGCGCTGGAGATCCGTACCGGCAACCTGAACAACCGCGGTGGCGGTCTGTACGGCCTGGGTCAGGTGAGCATCGACGCCAACGACCTGGACAACGGCGCGGGTGGTCAACTGGCCGGCCAGGCGCTGGACTTCACCCTGCGTGGCGCCTTCGACAACGTCGGCGGCATCGTCGAGAGCGATACCCGCATCGGCCTCAGCGCCGCCAGCCTGAACAACCAGGGTGGCCAGTTGCGCAGCCTGGGCAGCGCCGGCAATACCACGCTGCAACTGGGCAGCGTGTTGGACAACCGCAACGGCGTGCTGGAAGTCGCCAGCCAGGACTTCACCCTGCAGGCCGCCAGCTTCCTCAATGGCGGCGGGCGCCTGCTGCATGGCGGGGCCGGGGAGCTGCAGATCGGCATGGCCAACCTGGGCAACGCCGGCGGTGACATCGTCACCCTGGGCGGCCTGACCCTGAACGCCGCCAGCTGGACCAACAGCAGCGCGGTCCAGGCCGCGCGCCTGACCGTCAACGTGGGTGAGCTGAACCTGACTGGCGGCGGCCAGTTGCTGGCCAGCACAAGCCTGGTGGGCCGCGGCGGCAACTGGACCAACAACGGCCTGATCGCCAGCAACGGCACGCTCGACCTTGCGCTCACCGGCCAGTACACCGGCAGCGGCCAGGCCACCAGCCTGGGCAACCTCGGCCTCAGCGCCGCCGGCGTGCAGGTGCTGGGCGGCGGGCGCATCGCCGGGGCCAGTGATGTGCAGGTCAGCAGTGGCGGTGCCTTCATCAACCAGGGGCGGATCACCTCGGGCCGCGACATGACCCTGAATGCCGGTAGTTTGGGCAACAGCGGCACGGTGGGCAGCGCCGGCAAGCTCGACCTGGTCAGCCAGGTGCTGCGCAACGAAGGCAGCGCCGCGGGCCAGAGCCTGATTTCCAGCGGCGGCGACATGCGCCTGCTGACCAACAGCTTCACCAACCGCTTCGCCACGGTGTACAGCCTCGGCGGGCTGATGGTGGCGGCCAATGCCGCGCAGGGGCGGGCGAGCCTGATCGAGAACGTTTCCGCCACGCTGCAGAGTGACGGGGCGATGGGCTTGCATGCCAATACCTTCAGCAACCGCCGTGACAACTTCGCGGTCAACGAGCGGCTGATTTCCGGGACCATCAAGTACCAGTGCCTGAACTGCAAGGGCCGGCATTACGATCTCAACTACTACGTGACCGAGGAGATCGAACGTATCACTACAGGCGACTCGCCTGCGGCATCGATCAATACCGGAGGCGCGCTGAGCGTTCAGGCCGGGGCATTCGAGAACAAGCACAGCTCTATCAGCGCGGCAACGTCGATCAACATCGCCGCGGATACGTTCAACAACGAAGGCGCCTCAACCGAGAGCCTGATCCGGACACGTATTTTCCGTAACCCGGAAGACAGCGAGAGAAGCGGGGTCTGGAGGGGGCTGGTCGGTACCGGCGGAGCGGTCGCCGAATACGCCAAGTACAACTCCAAGACCAAGTTCGAGTACATCTACAAACGCCGTGGCCGGGAGGATGTCGCTAAAGAGACCCTCGGTATGGGGGTGCAGGACACGGGCCAGGCCAACCCTTATTACCGGCCTAATTCTGGCTACGCATTACCGGCGCAACTGCTTGCCTATACCGAGATATCGAAGACTGAAACCCAGACCAACACCGGTGTTGCCGCCGGCGCGGTGATCCAGGCGGGGGGCCTGGTGTCGATCACGGCTACCAAGACCCTGAACAATGGCGTGACCCGCAGCAACACCGGCTATTCCAGCCTGGCGCTCAATGGCGCCGACACCCAGGCCGCCAGCCAGGTCAGGAACAACGTCGTCAAGATCAACGCACAGTTGCCGCCGGATCTTGCCCAGCGCCAGGTCAACCCGCTGACCTTGCCCGGCTTCACCTTGCCCACTGGTGGCACCGGGCTGTTCCGTCTGAGCGCCGAGGCCGCCAGCCAGGCTGGTGCAAGCACCGCCGCGCCGGCGCCGGGCAATTGGACCCTGGGCGGCGCCAGCATCGACCTGGCCCAGCGCCAGCAGCCGTTGCCGGTGGTCCAGGGCCGTACGGTGGACATCGCCGCGATCACCGCCATCCAGGGCACCGAGCGCCAGCTCGCGGCCAACCAGCGCCAGGGTCTTGGCCTGGATACCCGTGCCGATGTGGCCAGCGTTGCCGCGGCAGGCCAGGCCCAGGGGCCAGACAACCTGCCAGGGCGTACGCAGGTCAGCGCAGGCACCCAGCTGCAACCGACCCAGGTGAGCGGCCCCGGCCTCGGCGCACTGGAGATCACCCGGCCCGGCGCCGGCAATGCCGCTGTCCCGCTCGAGCGCGACACCGCCAGGCCGATCATCCAGCCCGGCACCGCTCCGGTGCTGCAGGACGTGCGCATGGCCGCGGCGCAGGCGGTGTCCAGCGCCACCACGGCGGTCAGCCCGCAGACCATCGCCCGGGTCCAGGGCCTGCCGGCCAACAGCCGCGCGCCGCAGCCGCACAAGTACCTGGTCGAGACCGACCCGGTGCTCACCGACCTCAAGCAGTTCATGAGCTCGGACTACCTGCTCGGCAACCTCGGCTACGACCCGGACCAGAGCTGGAAGCGCCTGGGCGACGGCTACTTCGAACAGCAACTGATCCAGCAGGCGGTGACCGCCCGCACCGGCAAGCGCTTCATCGATGGCCAGACCTCCGACGAGGCGTTGTATCGCCACCTGATGGACAATGCCGTGGCCAGCCGCGACCAACTGGGCCTGTCGGTGGGCGTCACCCTGACCTCCGCCCAGGTGGCGGCGCTCACCAAGGACATTGTCTGGCTCGAAAAGCATGAAGTGAACGGCGAGCAGGTGCTGGTGCCGGTGCTCTACCTGGCCCATGCCAACGATCGCCTGGCGCCGACCGGGGCGCTGATCGAAGGCAAGGACATCAACCTGGTCGCCGGCGAAAGCCTGAGGAACAGCGGCACCCTGCGCGCCAGCAACAACTTGTCGGCCATCGCCGGCAAGGACCTGGTCAACGCCGGCTTGATCCAGGCCGGTGGCCGGGTCGACCTGCTGGCCGGCGACACCTTGCTCAACGGTGCCGGCGGCATCATCAGCGGGCGTGATGTTGTCCTCAACACGATGTTTGGCGACCTGATCAACGAGCGCACCCAGACCATGCTGGGCGGTATGTTCTATACCGAAGGGCGTCTCGACAACGCCGCGCGGATCGAGGCCGGCAATGACCTGTCACTGGGCATCGGTCGCGATTTCCTCAACGTGGGCGGGAAGCTCCAGGCCGGCCGCGACGTCGACGTGCGCACCGGTCGCGATTTGCTGATCGGCTCAGCCGAGCAGACCTACAGCTACCAAAGCGGTCATAACAACCGCAGCAGTTCGGTACAGCAGTTCGGCTCGCAGATCAGCGCCGGGCGCGATATCGACATGAAGGCCGGCCATGACTTCGCCGCCATCGGTAGCGAGCTGGACGCCAAGCGCAATATCGCCATCAGCGCCGTCAACGACATGACCCTGTCCTCGGCGGCCAACGAGGAGCATTTCTACTCCAAGACCAAGAAGGTCACCCGCCAGGAAGACCACGTCCGCCAAGTCGGCACCCGTGTCACAGCCGCAGGCGACATTTCGCTGACCGCCGGCGAGGACCTCAAGCTGATTTCCAGCCGCGTCAGCGCCGGCGACGAAGCCTACCTCTATGCCGGTGACCAGCTGGAACTGCTGGCCGAGACCGACAGCGACTACTCGCTGTACGACAAGAAGAGCAAGGGTAGTTGGGGCAAGAAGAAGACCCGCCGCGACGAGGTCACCGACGTGCGCAATGTCGGCAGCGAGATCACCACCGGTGGCGATCTCACCCTCGAGAGTGGCGGCGACCAGCGTTACCAGGTGGCCAAGCTCACCAGCGGCGACGACCTGACCTTGGATAGCGGGGGTGACATCACCTTCGAAGGGGTCAAGGACCTGCATCAGGAAAGTCACGAGAAGAGCAAGTCCGACGCGGGCTGGTTCAGCATGAAGGGCAAGGGGCGTACCGACGAAACCTTGCGTCAGAGCGAACTGGTGGCCACAGGCGACGTGATGATCAAGGCTGTGGGCAGTATCCGCGCCGATGTTCGCCAGATCAATCAACAGACGGTGCACGAGTCCATCGATGCAATGGTCAAGGCCGATCCCAAGCTGGCCTGGCTCAAGGATCTCGAAGCGCAAGGCGGCGTCGACTGGCGTCAGGTCCAAGAGGTGCACACTAGCTTCAAGTACGCCAACTCCGGATTGGGCCCAGCGGCGCAATTGGCGATTGCGATCCTGATGGCTGCGGTCATGGGTCCGGTCGGATTCGGTCTGACGGGCGTTCCCCTGGCAGGTGCCACCAGTTTGGCTACAACCGGTGCGGTCAGCACCATTAATAACAAAGGCGATCTGGGCGCGGCACTCAAGGAAACCTTGAGCAAGGAGAGCTTGAAGAGCGCGGCGACAGCCATGGCTGTCGCAGGAGCACTGCAGTACGCTGATAAAAATTGGTTCAAGGCCAGTGAGGCAGCCAACAAAGGTGCTGTCAGCATTGAGGGAGGGAAGGCACTGCCAGCAGTTTCCACACCCGACAATGTACTGACTTGGAGCAATGCATCCGATGTCACGCTCCGCGCCGGTGGCCGCGCGGTGATCAGTGGCAGCATCTCCACAGCCATCAATGGCGGCAGCCTCAAGGACAACCTGCTGGCTTCACTTGCCGGCGAAGCCAGCACAGTGGCCATGGCCACTGGCTTCAAGTGGGTGGGGGACCAGACGCTGAGCTTCGAGAGCGGTAGTTTGCCGAAGGTCATCTCCCACGCCATCGTGGGCGGTCTGATTGCCGAAGCCACTGGTGGCGACTTCAAGACCGGCGCGGCCGCTGCCGGGCTCAACGAGGCGATGGTCAATGCGCTCTCGTCGGCTGCGCAGGGCAACGAACCCTTGCATTTGATGTTGTCGCAACTGACCGGGCTGGTGGCTGCTGCTGCGGTGAACGGCGAGCTGGACAAGGGCGTGCAAATCGCGCAGTCGGCCACCCAGTACAACCATGACCTGCATCGCAAGAATGGCGAGGCCTATGCCAAGGGCATCCTGAACGCATGCGCTCAGGTGCCTACCGCTTGCCCTGAGGGTAGTGGCAAGGTGAGCCAGCAAGAGCTTGTGGATGCCCTCGAGTCGATGGCACAACACGGCAAGGGGAAGGATAAGCTCAATCCACTGGCCGTGGAATTGGTCGATACCTTCATAGAACGGTTTCCGGACAAGGATTCGTTGTTTACGCCAACGGCATCGGAAGCCGAGCGGCTGGATACGCTCGAGAAGGCAGAGCTGGCTGGTTTGGTGCTTTCTGGCGTAGGGGCTGTTCGCGGGTTGGCACGGGGTGGTAGCGGACTCATCGAGTCTATAAAATCCTGGTTTGGCGCTAGCGGTGCAAAAGGGGCTGTACTTCCCAAAGGTTTTTCAAGTACAGATGATTTTGCACGCTTTGGCGCGGATGCTCGAGATGGTTTGGCCCGTGCTGGCTATGGCAATGTAGAGCCAATTCTTCAAGGAAGTGCTGTAACTGGCCAGAGCTTTAAAACTGGGCAAGCATTTGACGTTGGTAGGGTGAGTGATTTTGATATTGCCTTGGCTGGCTCAGAGCTTCTACAACGTGCCCGATCCTTGGGGATAGGTTTGAGGAGTGGCGGAACCCGTACAGGGCCGTTGAGTTCGAGAGACTTGCAGGCACTTGGTCTAAAGGATTTGTCGAGTAAGCTTAGCGCCCAGGCTGGGCGTGAAGTTAATTTCATGATTTATGACTCTGCGGCAACAGCCTCGAGTCGTGCACCGAGTGTGAGCTTACCAAAATGACTGTTGCGTATGATCTATATGGGGCGAAAGATTTAGGTCTTCTCTCGGCGAAAGTTAATGTAGAACGAGTCTTGGGGGAAGCTTTCGAGGAAAGAGATAGCTCTTACCAGGGAGGTATTTATTATATGTTGGGTGGGGGTGATGCAGAGAGCTTTGTTATAAAGCTGAATGTTGATCCTTTTGATGGTGATGCGGTAGAGCAAGATTATCCGGACTATAAGGTCCTGCTTTATATAAATGCTACGGATCGCTCATCTGCTTTAGAGGAAGTCATGAGGCAGGCGGGGTTTAAGCTGCTTAGACATGAAGTGTTTTAAGGGGCTCCATGGTTATTTGGTAAAGAACTGAGGTAGTAGTGGGTGGGGTGTTCAGGAATTCAAATGACTGATCAAAGGCTTGAGCCGCTTAAGATCGGTTTTGCGTAGAATCCGTTTCGGATGAGGACGTACTTGAAGAATTTTGGACTTTCTGGCTTTGCATGGCACAAGACGACGTTGAAGTCCGTTGCTTATGTAGTGGTCAACTCATCCCGGACACGGTTTTGAGTTTTTCTTCAGCTTTCGCTGGAGCCAGTCCATCGTTGAACTGATGCGGCCGGATCCAGTTGTAGTGGCCCATCAGGTATTGGCCAATGTCTCGTTGAGCTTGCTGCCCGGTCAGGTAGCCCGTGGTCGGTATCCACTCTGATTTCAAGCTGCGAAATACTCGCTCCATCGGCGCATTGACGCTCCTATGTCAAGAAGTGCGCGCTGAATCGGCCAAGTCGGCAAGAAGGAGCGGGTACAACTCCTTGGCGATATAGCGCTTCAGGCAGCGGTGTATTTCTTTGTTCGACATCCCTTCCTTCGTTCGGCGTTCGACGTATGCCCGAGTTCTCGGATCACTGCGCATGCGCACCATGGCGATGGTCCACAAGGCGTTGTTTGCGGCACGATCACCACCTCTGTTCAGGCGATGTCGGACCGTTTTGCCTGAAGATGCTTGCAGTGGGCTCGTGCCACAAAGTGCGGCGAGCGCAGCATCGCTTTTCAAGCGTTCCGGATTATCGCCTGCAACGGCAACAAGCACTGCCGCCGTTTGAGGCCCAACACCAAATCGTTCTCGAAGCCGTCGTGCGTGCTTGAGGGTTAGCTGTTCGAGCAGCGCATCGAGCGTCGAAAGTTCTTCCGTGAGAGAGAGGTAGCGCTTTGCCAGTAAGCGCAGAGTGGTTGTCAAAGCCTGCAACATCGGCGTGGCGCCTAACGAGCGAAGCCGTGCGCAGTGGGCGATACATTCGGCGGTCTTTGTCTTCAGCAGGCGTTCCCGGATGTCCTGCGGGGCGCTCACCAGCAAGGCCCGCAACTGATTGATCGCCTGCGTCTTCGCTTTGACGGCGCTGCGGCGAGCAACGGAAACAGCTCGCATCGCTTCGGCCGCCCCAGATTGGTCTTTGGGGATCGCGGTTGCCTTTCCGGCGAGAACCGCACGCGCGGCGTTTTCCGCATCGGTCGTATCGGATTTTCCGCGTGATCGACGTGCAGCCCGATCAGGGCGATTGACCTCAAGCACTTCGATCTCATGATCGCGCAACACTCGGGCAAGACCTGCAGAGAAAAGGGGACAGATTTATTGTCTTACTCTAATTTCTGTCTTTGCATGGCCGAGGCGACGTTGAAGTCCGTTGCTTAAGGTATCGGTGAGGAAGTCACGAGCTGGAATCTGGTGGCGTCAAAATTAGAGTGTGGAAAATAAATCTGTCCCCTTTTTGACGGTCCCCTTTTTGGTACAATATTTCAGTCCAGTGAGAGCGTTCGAGAAGAATTTCTCTGGTGAAGTTGTCGTGCCAAGGAGCGCGTTGAAAACATGATTTTGACGATTTGTTTTGAGCAAGACCTTATAAGTCAAAGGTTGCTGGAGCTGCGATATCTCCCCTGCCTTTGTAGAGTTTCGGAGACTTTTGAGATCGAGTTTTTCGATCCTTTGCCAGTCGTCAGCGGAACGGTAACGGAGTGGGACAGGACGGCTCTTGAACAGCGGGTTATCCCAGGGACAGGTGGAGAGTACTCTCACTATGCGCTCTCAGAAATCAGCCTGGCGCCGCTGGAGGGAGACCGTTATCTGATAGTCGATCTGAAAGTGTTTCATCGGTATTTTGGTTGGTGTGAGGTCCTAAAGGACGGCGCTTATGTAACGCCGGGAAATTTTTGGGATGAAGAATGAGTTGAGTGCGGTGCAAATGTACATCAAGTGACATTTAGTCGAGGGGGTAAGTCTTGGCCTAAAATATGCACTTGATGACCTTGGCAGAGGGAGTGGGTATGAGTGAGGTGACGCTGCCTTATGTTAGTCTGATGGAAGAGTATTTATCGGAAAAAGGTACCTTGGGCCAGTTTGTTGAGGTGTTTTTTGGGCGGTTCGAGAATGAGTCGCGGGTGTTGCCCGAGGATGTCTATCTTGTGCTGGACGAATTGTTCGGTAATCTTGACGCTTTCACAGAAAATGAGGATTTATTGCGCGGCGATCCCGATTATTATCTCAGCGCGGAGCAGGTGGATCATTGCATTCGGTGCGCTTGCGAATCTCTTAAGAAGTGAATATTTTGCAAATACTCCTCATAGGCCGAAAGGGGGGCTGTCGTGTACGAAGTCATGTTGGAACACGTGCCGGATGTGGCGTTGCAAGCTGTCCTCAAGGTGATCGTGGCTTCGGCGAGAGCGCATTCTGATCTTTCGCTGTCGGCAGACTCCGAGGTTCAAGGAGGGGAGAGCCTGGAGGCAGTGACGCAGCGATTGCACGGTAGTGGTGAGTCGGTATGTCTGAGCCTGCGGCTCTGGGAATTCAATGTATCCAGTAAGGTGAGCCTGCCGTTGGTGCTGCTACGAGTCATCAAGTGGGAAGATCGCCTCGATATTGAACTCTCCTTCAGCAGCACGCCTGCTGACGACCTGAGCGATATCATGCACTCGTTGCATGCATATGCGTCGGGCTTGGCAGGTCGTTTCTCGATACCTGTATTTTATGGCGGGATGGAGCCCGCGATTGATAAGGATACGCGGTACTTTACTAACGAAACGCTTGGCCCGCTTTAAACTGGTCGGGCGGCACAAGGCCGCTCCTTGCAGGCTTATTCTTCTGCCTGGCGTGACAGATATACCGGCGGCACCTGGTCTACCAGCCAGACACCGTTGTCCGCTTGATAGAACACTACTCCCACTGCGCACATGGCCTGGGTATCGACCGTGAGCAGCACCGGCTGGCCATAGCGCTTGCCCACCGTCAACGCAGTCTGCGGATCCTCGCTCAGGTGCACATGATGACGGCTGCCCGGGATCAGGCCCTGTGTTTCGATGGAGGCCAGGAAGCGGCTGGCGGTGCCGTGATAGAGCATGGCGGGTGGCGTTTTGGCGACGTGACGCACTTCCACTTGGTCACTGCTGTGCCCCTGGGCGGCGCGGATGCGGCGGCCATCGTCGGAGAGGGTGAAACGGCGTTTGTCATTGGTCTCGACCACTTCACGCAGGGCGTGCAGGTCGAAGGCATGACCTTGCCTGCCGGCGCCGTGGATCAGCGCATCGACATCGGCCCAGCCGTCGCGGTCGAGGGACAATTCGATGGATTCGGGGGCGTGGCGCAGTACGTAGCTGAGGAACTTGCTGAGGGTGTCGCGTTGTTTCTGGTTCACTGGAAAGGTCCTTTTCCATGGCTTCTGGTCGTTTGGGTCGGGGGCATTCTCCGGGTTTGGGGTGGGCTTCTCAAGTGTGTGCAATGACCTGTGGAAGCGAACTCCCACAGGTGCGTTTGTTACATCAACCCTGACGCAAAGCGTCGAGCAGCGTCTTCAGTTTGTCGCGGCCCTCGGCATCCAGCCCGAACACCGGCCGCCGTGGCTCGCCTACCGGCAACCCGGTCATCTCAAGGCCAGCCTTGATGGTCGCCGGCAAGCCGCCCTTGAGAATGAAGTCGAGCAACGGCAACTGGCGGTAGAACAGCGCCTTGGCCTGTTCCAGCTCACCGTTCTGCACCGCCTGGTACAGCCGCAGGTTCAGTTCGGGAATCAGGTTGGCCGCCGCCGTGCACCAGCCCGTGGCACCCGCAACGAAGGCTTCCAGCGCCAGCGGGTTGCAGCCGTTGTAGAACGGCACCTGGCCTTCGCCGAGCAGTTGCAGCTTGTGCATGCGCTGGATGTCGCCAGTGCTTTCCTTGACCATGGTCACGTTGTCCACCTCGCGCACGATGCGCAGGATCAGCTCCACCGGCATGTCGGTGCCGCTGGTGGCCGGGTTGTTGTAGAGCATGATCGGCAAATCGATGGCCGCGCCGATGGCGCGGTAGTGCTGGACGATCTCGGCTTCGCTGAGTTTCCAGTAGGCCGCCGGCAGCACCATCACCGCGTCGGCGCCGTGCTGCTGGGCAAAGCGGGCGCGGCGCACGGCGCCGGCGGTGGTCAGGTCGGAGACGCTGACGATGCTTGGCACGCGCTTGGCGATGCGCTCCAGGCTGTACTGGGCGACCTGCTGCCATTCGCTGTCGCTCAGATAAGCGCCTTCGCCGGTGCTGCCCAGCGGGGCGATGGCGTGGGAGCCGTCTGCGATCAGGCGGTCGATGGACTGGCCCAGCGCGGGCAGGTCGAGCTGCTGGCCGTCGGCGCTGAACGGGGTGATGGTGTAGCCGATGATGCCGTGGAATTGATTAGTCATTGTGCAAGGCTCCGCAAGCAAGGCGTAAAGGGATCAGTTCAGGCAATCGGCGTGGCTGCGCAGGGCCTGCCGGGCGTAGTAGTTGAAGGCGGCGCCGTGGCGCTTGGGCCGGTCGATCCAGTCGTGGGCGTCGCGGCCCAGCTCCGGGGCGATCGGCTTGATGGTGCCGGCGGCCATCGCCAACAGTTGCAGGCGCGCGGCACGTTCGATCAGCTGGGCGTAGACGCAGGCCTGCTCGATGCTGGTGCCGGTGGACAGCTGGCCGTGGTGCGAGAGCAGGATGGCGCGCTTGTCGCCCAGGGCGGCGCTGATGATCTCGCCTTCCTCGTTACCCACCGGCACGCCCGGCCAGGCTTCGAGGAATGCGCAGTCTTCGTAGAGCGGGCAGAGGTCCATGTGCGAGACCTGCAGCGGCACTTCCAGCATCGACAGCGCGGCGACGTGGGTAGGGTGGGTGTGGATGATGCAGTTGACGTCGGGGCGGGCGCGGTACACCCAGCTGTGGAAGCGGTTGGCCGGGTTGGGCATGCCTTCGCCCTCCAGCACTTCGAGGTCTTCGTTGACCAGCAGCAGGTTGCTGGCGGTGATTTCGTCGAAGCCCAGGCCCAGTTGTTGGGTGTAGAAGGTGCCCGGTTGCGCGCCACGGGCGCTGATCTGCCCGGCCAGGCCCGAGTCGTGGCCGTTATCGAAGAGAATTCGGCAGGTCAGGGCCAGCTTTTCGCGCACAGTCCACGTATTATCGGCAAGCGAGCCTTGCATCTGTGTCAGTGCCTTTTGCACCAGCTGGTCTTTGCTGAGAGTTAGGGTATTGGCCATGGGGATCTTTCCTCTGTGGCGTGATGACGGATGTCAGGGCTGGCTCGCCCCCGAGCTTTGGACGGTGAGGGGGCGAACCATCAGATGACACAAATAATCCTATATGACACAAAGTGTCATGCGCAAGTGCGTTTGTTCGGGAAACCCGCTTCACATGTCTATCCGACTGAAACTGCTGAGAAAGAAACTGGGCATCACCCTTGAGCAGCTGGCCGAGAAATCCGGCATGACCAAGAGCTACCTGTCCAAGGTCGAGCGTGGCCTCAACACGCCGTCGATCGCTGCGGCGCTGAAGCTGGCGCGGGCGTTGAACGTCAATGTCGAGGAACTGTTCGACGGCGAGCACGACGGCCAGGCGCGCTACAGCCTGGTGCGCCGCGGCGAGCGCCAGGCGCTGGTGGGCGGCGGCGAGGGGCCTGGGTATGCGGTGCTGACTTCGCAGGTTGGCCAGCGCAGCCTGTTGCCGTTTTTGATCCAGCCGCCGACCGAATTCAGTGACCCGACCTTCAAGGAACACGAGGGCGAGGAGTTCCTGTTCGTCCACGAAGGGCAGGTGGAGGTGGACTTCATGAGCGAGCGGGTGCTGCTGGAGGCCGGCGACGCCTTGCATTTCAATGCCCAGACCCCGCACCGCCTGCGTTCGGTCGGCGAGCGCCAGGCGCAGTTGCTGGTGGTGGTGCAGGGCGGCGAAGGATGAGGGCGGGGCGATGATCGAGGTCTCGCGGTTCTGGCGTGATCCGGCATTGCCCTTCGTCGAGGCCCGTCTGGTCGGGGATGGCCGCCAGGTGTGCTACACCGCGCATTCCCACGCGAGCTTTTCCATCGGCGTGATCACCGGCGGGCGCAGCACTTACCTGACCGGTGATGCACGGCATGAGGTGGCCGTGGGGACCACGGTGCTCATGAACCCAGGGGTGGTGCACACCTGCAACCCCATCCAGGGCGAACCTTGGTCCTACCTGATGCTGTTCGTTGATTTGCCGTGGTTACAGGCCCGAGGGTTCGAACTGCCGGCAGCGACATTGAGCACGTCGCCTGCGCTGTACGGGCGGTTGCTCGACCTGTTCGCCGGGCTGCTCGACAGCGAGGCGCAGGACAAGGCCGAGCGGCTGGCGACGTTCTTCGTAGAGCTGCCAGGTTATCTCGAGGGCGGTGCGGCGTGTCACCCACAGTCGCATCCACGCCTGGAGATGGCCGCCGCGTTCATTCGCACCCACCGTCTGGATCCGCTGACCCTGGAGGACATCTGCGCTGCGGCAGGCTTGTCACGGGCCTACCTGACCCGTGCATTCGGCAAGCGCTTCGGGCTATCGCCGCACGCCTACCTGCTCGACCAGCGGGTGCAGCATGCCCGGGCGCAGTTGCGCGCCGGCAGGGCCATCGCCGAGGTGGCGCTGGAAGCCGGCTTTGCCGACCAGGCGCATCTGCAGCGAGCTTTCAAGCGGCACCTGGCGACCACGCCGGGGCACTATCGCAAAGGCTGAATAGCACCTGGGAGCGGGCTTGCCCCGCGATAGGGCCCGAACCGTCAACCTCATACCATCAGGTACACCGCGCTTGCCACCAGCAACCCTGCCAGCACCCGATTGAGCAGACGCATCCGCCACGGCTCGGCCAGGTACTGGCGGATCACGCTGCCGGCCCAGGCCCAACTGGCCACGGAGACGAAACAGATCGGCCCGTAGATCCAGGTGAACAGCCACAGCAGCTGCTGCTCGCCGCCGGTATAGGCGCCGATGCCAGCCACGGCCGCCAGCCAGGCCTTGGGGCTCAGCCACTGCATGACCGCGCCGTGCCAGGCGCTTGGCGCCCGCTTGCCATCCTCGGCGCCCAGTGCGCCGTCGTCGCTGGCCAGCTTCCAAGCCATGTACAGCAGGAACAGCACACCGCCCCAATGCAACAGCTGCCCCAGTAACGGCCAGCGCAGCAGCAGCTCATGCACGCCCAGCCCCACCAGCACCAGCAGCAGGCAGAAGCCCAGGGTGGCGCCGGCCGCATGCCCGATGCTGGCCCGCAGGCCATGGCGCGCGCCGCTGCCGAGGGCGACGATGTTGACCGGGCCGGGGGAGATGGAGGCGGCCAGGGCGAAGGCCGCCATGGACAGTGTCAGGCTCATCGGGTGTTTCCTTGTGGCGAGGATAGTGCGGCTATCCTGCCCGAGGCCGCGGCGCGGGTATTGAACAAAAATGCCCAAGGGGCCTATCAGCTGGAGGGTGTGTTGGCGCTGTCCTGGGTCTGCTGGGCTTGCTGCTGGGCGGGTGACTGGGCGTCACCCTTGGCGATCTGCTCGGCCTGCTGGCGTTGCAGCGCCCATTGGTCGCTGCGTTCCTTGAGGCGGTCGGCGCCGCCTTCGGCAAAGGCCGAGGTGGCCGAGATCGTTGCCAGCAGGGCGAGTGCACAGGTTAGGGCTTTCATCACTGGGGTCTCCATCGATTGACCTGAAAAACGGCCGCCAGGCGGCCGGGTTGAGGCAAGGATGGCGTGCGCAGATTTTCCCAGGATTAACACCCTGATCAGTTGGCCAGCAGTTGCTCGTGCACCCATCCGTGGTCCGTGAGCACCATGGCGCGGGTTTCCTCCAGCGGCTTGGCAGCACTGGCGGCCGCCTGGCCGAGGCCTGCGATGCCGGCCTGGACCGCCGCGTCGCTGGCCCAGGTCGGCAGTTCGTTCACCTGGTAGCTGTAGCTCACCTGCGACTGCTTGCGCCCATCCTGTTCGGTAGGCTTGCCGACGCTGTTGATGGCGGTGACCTGGGCCTTGCCGAAGCACAGCCCGCCGGTGCTGGTGCCGTTCGCTTTGCGCCTTGCATCGGCCTTGTAGTAGCGGCGGCCCTCGTCGGTGAGGTCGTAGGCGTAGTAGATGTCGGTGCGTGCCGGCTGCCACAGGCGCTCAGGGACTTCGGTACGGGCAACTTCCCGTTCGCTGACCACGCCGACCTGGGCCAGGGCGTGCAGGGCCTGGTTGGTGCCTTCGACATCGAAGTCACGGGTGCGGGTGGGGAAGGCACTGATCACGAAACAGTGCGGGTACTGGCTGTCGAGGTAGGCTTGGGCAGCCTGGCGCAGGTCGGCTTCGCGGGGCTGCTGGTTGTCCGAGCAGCCGACCAGGGTCGCCAGCAACGCCAGCGGTATGATCTTCCTGTCCATTGTAAGGCTTCCTTGTATTGCCAATTGCTGGGTGGAGCGCAGGCCAGGATTAGAACCCGCGGGCCAGAGCGGCCGCAATCGTGGCACGACGACATATCGCCCGTGCTGTGCGCTGTTTGGCAAAGCCTGCCTTTGGCACCGACTGGCGGCCAACCGGCAAACGGTGGGTGTTCAGCCATACTCTGCTGGTTCCGCCCCGGCGCCGTCGGACCCGTCGCTTACTGCGCCTCCCGGGTATCGATGCTCACCACCACCGACATCCCTGGCCGCAGATGCCTGGCCTCGGGCTGGTCGCCATCGACGGTGATCCGCACCGGGATGCGCTGGGCGATCTTGACGAAGTTGCCGGTGGCGTTGTCGGCCTGCAACAAGGCGAACTCGGAGCCAGTGGCCGGCGAGATCTGCTGCACGTGACCGCGCAGTTTCAGATGATCGAGCGCATCGACGGTGAAGATCGCCGGCTGGCCGATGCGCACGTTGGCCATCTGCGTCTCCTTCAGGTTGGCGATCACCCACAGGGTGTCCGGCACCAGTGCCATCAACTGCGCACCGGGGTTGACGTAGGCGCCCAGGCGGGTGCCGATCTGCCCCAGCTGGCCGTCGCGCGGCGCCTTGACCCGGGTGTTGTCCAGGTCGATGCGGGCCAGCTCCACCGCGGCCTTGGCGTTTTCCACCGAAGCTTCCAGCGCAGCGCGATTGACGACCACCGTTTCGCGGTCCTGGCGGGCGATTTCCAGTGCGGCCCTGGCCTGGGCCAGGCTGGCGACGGCGGCGGCCTGGCTGGCGCGGCTCAGGTCCAGTTCACGGCGTGATACCGAGCCGTCGCTTACCAGCGCCTGGTTGCGTTGCAGGTCGGCGCGGGCCTTGTCGGCCTGGGCGGCGGCGTCGGCGATCGCGGCCTGGCGCTGGGCAATGGTGGCCTCGGCGCTGTTGCGCTGCTGCAGGTTGTTGGCCAGCGCCGCCTGTTGCTGCTTGAGCTGGGCAACGGCCTGGGCCAGGCGTTGGGTGTAGATGCGGTCGTCCAGGCGCACCAGCAGGTCGCCCTGTTTGACGAACTGGAAGTCGTGCACCGGCACCTCGACGATGTAGCCGCCCAGCTGAGGGCCGATGATGGTCACCTGGCCGCGCACCAGCGCGTTCTCGGTGCTTTCGATGGCGCTGCTGAATGGCGGCAGGCGCCAGGCGTAGAGCACCAGCAGGATGCCGGCCAGGGCCACGGCGGCGAAGCTCAGCGATGACAGCAGGCGTACCCGCCGGGTACGCGCCGGGCTGGTCGGCTCGCTCGGGGGCGCGCTGCCTTCCGGGGTTTCGGCGATGGCGGTGGTGGTGGTCGTTGGCGTTTCCTGGGTCATCGGTTGGAGGCACCGCTGGTGGAGTGGGTGTAGCGCAGGTACAGGCTGCGGATGAAGATCCAGATCATGGTCAGGATAGCGATGGCGCCGATCAGCATGAACACATCGTTGTAGGCCAGCACATTGGCCTCGCGGGTCGCGGCGTTGGCCAGCAGGCGCATGCCGGCCTCGTTGCGCAGCGCAGGGTCGGCCAGCACCCCGGCATAACCGGCGCCCCCCCCCTGGACCCGGGCGCTGACCAGGGGTTCCAGGGCACTCAGGCGGTCCATCAGCTGGCTGGAGTGGAATTTCTCCCGCACCGTCTGGAAGGTGCCCAGCAGTGCCGAGCCGATCAGCCCGCCGAGGTTGTTGCAGATGCCGAACAGCACCGAGAAGCTCACCAGGTTGCGCTGGTTGGCGCGCACATGGCTGATGCCCAGCGCCATCGACGGGCCGACGAAGAAGGTGCTGCCGAAGGCCAGCAGGAACTGGCTGAGGTACATCTGTGCCGGGCGGGTCAGGTTGGTGGAGCCGCTGTCCATGAACGCGCCGGTGGCCATTGCGGCCAGGGAGATGAACAGCGGCAGTACCAGGTGCGTGGGGTTGATGGTCAACGCGCTGGTGGCAAGGCCGGTGATCGCGCCCAGCAGCATCACCGCGTACAGCGCGCGCATCTGCTCGTTGCCCATGTTCAGCGCCTGGAGGAAGCCCACCGCGCCGGTGGACTGCTCGGAAATCACCATGCGGATCAGGATCACGCACAGTGCCAGGCGAATGATCGCGCCGCTGCCCAGCCAGCGGGTCATCAGCAACGGGTTGCTGCGGTTGTGCTCGATGGCCAGGCCCGAGAGGATCAGGGCAATGGCGCCGGCCAGGGCGACGCCGATCCACGGCGCGTCCAGCCACCAGTCGATACGCCCCAGCGACAGCGCCGCGCAGAGCAGGGCAGTGCCGCTGGCCATCAGGGTGAAGGTGAGAAAATCCAGCGGCTCGAAGGTCTTGAAGCGATCGCCCGGCGGTAGCTTGAGCAACAGCACGCAGCCCAGCGCGGCCAGGGCCAGGCCCAGCTCGAACAGGTACAGCCCGCGCCACTCGGCGATCTGCAGCAGGTCTTCGGAAAACACCCGGGCCAAGGGTACGGCCAACTGCGAGGCGCCCAGCCCGAGGACCATCGCCTTGAGCCGCCACTGCGCGGGGAAGGCCTGGATCATGTAGTAAAGCCCCAGCGAACTCAGCGCGGCACCGACCATGCCATGGGCGGCGCGCACGGCGATGGCCGAGTTGAGGTCGTTGACGAACAGGTGGGCGAGGGTGACCAGCGCGTAGAGCACCAGGAACACTTCGGTGAAGGCGCGCAGGCCGAACTCCTGGCGAAACTTCACCAGCAACAGGTTCATCGACACGTTGGTCATCACGTAGGCCGCCGGTAGCCAGGCCATCTCCGCGCTGGTGGCACCGAGGGCGCCCTGCAGAAATGGCAGGTTGGCCACCACCAGGGCGTTGCCCAGGCCGCCGGTGATGGCCACCAGCAGACCGACCACGCCGAAGGCCAGGCGCTTGGCCGGGGCGTGCAGCGGTGTCGAGGGCGAACCGGGCAGGCTGGGCTTTTCGTGTGGCAGCCACTGGCGGGGGGCGTACTTGTCCATCGTGTTGTCCGTTACCGCGGGTGTTCAGACTCTACGTGAATGGCCGGGGGGATGAAAACAGGGCTCAGGCGTCGAGCGGCAGGCGCATGGCGCACCGCTGGTCCAGGCCATGGGCCAGCTCGCTGGCGAGAATTGCGCGCAGGCGGGCGTCCAAGCGTGTCGCAGGGATGGGCTCGAAGCCGTAGCGCGCGTAGAACGGGGCATTCCAGGGGACATCGTCGAAGGTGGTCAGGGTCAGCCAGGCCAGGCCCTTGAGGCGAGCGGCATGCCGTGCCTGGTCTAGCAGGCGCCGGCCCAAGCCGCGGCCCTGGGCCTCTTGCCGCACGGACAGCTCATGGATGTGCAAGGCGTCGTCGGCAATGCTGGCGCAGAGAAAACCCAGTGCCTGGTCCTGGTCATCCACGGCGACCCAGCTGCAACCTTCGCTCACGAATGCGAGGTGTTCGGCTTCATTCATCACGTCGCTGTCGGCCAGCCAGGCGAGGTGCGGCAATTGCCGGAATGCCTGGGCGGCGGAGCGTTCCAAGGCAGGGAGCGCTGGAACATCATCGGTGAGAGTAGGGCGGACAGGCATGGGGGACACAAGACCTTCAGGCACGGGCGTTGACGCGCAGTAACGTGCAGTTTGCCAGATCGACGCGGGAAGGTGTTGCAATGTAATTGTTATAACGTAACATTTGCATTTTTCCTCCCAGGCAGGACCCTCACCGTGATCCGCAGAAACCCCTCCGGCCATCTTCCGCAAATCGCCGAATCGGCCTATATCGACCACACCGCCATCATCTGCGGCAAGGTGATCATCCACGACAACGTGTTCGTTGGCCCTTATGCGGTCATCCGCGCCGACGAGGTGGACGCCAGCGGCGACATGCAGCCAATCGTCATCGGTGCCAACTCCAATATCCAGGATGGCGTGGTGATCCATTCCAAATCCGGCGCGGCGGTGCGCATCGGCCAGTACAGCTCGATCGCCCACCGCTCCATCGTCCACGGTCCGTGCGAAGTCGGCGACCGGGTGTTCATCGGCTTCAACAGCGTGCTGTTCAACTGCAAGGTCGGTGATGGCAGCGTGGTGCGGCACAACTCGGTGGTCGACGGCCGCGACTTGCCGCCGCGCTTCTACGTGCCGCCCACCGAGCACATCGGCCCGCATACCGACCTGGAGCGCTACCCGCCGGTCAGCGTGTCTGCCTCGGAGTTCTCCGAGGATGTAGCGCGCACCAATATCGACCTGGTCCAGGGCTACAAGGCCTTGCAGAACGAGTTCTGAGCATGGACACGCTATTGGTGCGCAATGCGCGGCTGGTCAACGAGGGGCGTGAATTCGAAGCCGACCTGCTGGTGCGCCATGGGCGCATAGAACGGATCGCCGGCAGCCTCGACAACGCCCGGGCGGCACTGGAGATCGATGCCAAGGGCGCCTGGTTGCTGCCAGGGATGATCGACGACCAGGTGCATTTTCGCGAGCCGGGGGCGCCGCACAAGGGCAGTATTGCCAGCGAGTCGCGGGCGGCGGTGGCCGGGGGCATCACCAGCTACATGGACATGCCCAACACCAACCCGCCGACGTTGACCCTGGAGGCGCTGGCCGACAAGAAGCGCCGGGCGGCGGCAGGCTCACGGGCCAACTATGGTTTTCACTTCGGGGTGAGCCGCGACAACCTCGACACCATTGCCGCCCTCGACCCCCGCGAAGTGGCCGGGATCAAGGTGTTCATGGGCGCGTCCACTGGCGACATGCTGGTGGATGATCCGCAGGTGCTGGAAAAACTCTTTGTCTATGCGCCGACCATCGTCCTGGCCCATTGCGAGCACACGCCCAGCATTGTGCAGAACGAGGGGTGGTGGCGGGCGCGCCACGGCGAATTCATCCCTCCGGCCGCGCACCCGCTGATCCGCGATGCCGACGCCTGCTACCGCTCCTCGAGCCTGGCCGTGCATCTGGCCCGGCGCTTCGGCACGCGCCTGCATGTGCTGCACCTGACCACGGTGCGCGAGCTGGCGTTGTTCACGTCCGGCCCGGTGAGCGGCAAGCGCATCACCGCTGAGGTGTGCCTGCACCACCTGCTGTTCGACGACAGCGACTACGCCAGCCTCGGCCACTTGATCAAGTGCAATCCGGCGATCAAGACCGGCACCGACCGCGATGCCCTGCGCAACGCCCTGGCCCGCGACCGTATCGATGTGATCGGTACCGACCACGCGCCGCATACGCTGGAAGAAAAGCGGCGGGTGTATACCCGCGCACCGTCAGGCCTGCCGCTGGTGCAGCACGCCCTGCCGGCGGCGCTGGAGCTGGTCAGCGAAGGGGTGCTGAGCATGGCCCAGGTGGTGACCAAGACCAGCCACGCGGTGGCCGAGCTGTTCGCCATTCGCGAGCGCGGTTTCCTGCGCGAGGGATACTGGGCGGACTTCGCCATCGTCGAGCGCCTGGCCAGGCCACGGGCCGTGGCGGACGACCCGATCCTGGCGCGCTGCGGCTGGACGCCGTTCCAGCAGCGCGCCTTCCACCATGTGGTACGTAGCACGGTGGTGTCGGGGCAACTGGCCTGGCACCAGGGCCAAGTGTGCGACCCGTGCCAGGGATTGCCCTTGATGTTCGACCGTTGATTTGAGCTGGGGGCCGCTGCGCAGCCCCTGTGGGAGCTGGCTTGCCAGCGAAAGGGGCGCGGCGCGCGCCCAGCATTTCGGAACCTTGCCATGACTGAAGAGCAATTGTTGCAACAACCTGCAGCCGCCTACATGAACGAGCCGCAGCGGCAATTCTTCCGTAACCTGCTGCTGGCCCAGCGCGGCGAGCTGCAGGGCCGTATCGAACAGGAGTTCCGCGCCCTGCGTGAGCAGGAGGTGCACAGCGACCTCGCCGACATCGGCAGCGCCGAAGAAGAGCGCCACTGGCAACTGCGCTCGCTGGAGCGGGAGAAGAAACTGCTGGACAAGATCGACCAGGCGCTGGAGCGCCTGGCCCGGGGCGACTACGGCTGGTGTGAGGAAACCGGTGAGCCGATCGGTCTGCGCCGCCTGCTACTGCGGCCCACCGCGACTTTGTGCGTCGAGGCCAAGGAGCGCCAGGAACTGCGCGAGCGGCATGTGCGTGACGACGTCTAGTCAGAGGCCAGCCCCTGAACCTGCAATTGCCAGCGCACCGAGCTGACGCCTTTCTCCAGGCTTACCCGGCCGACCAGGCGCTCCAACTGGGTTGGCGCCTGCGGCGTGCCGAGCAGTTCGGCGCGTACCTCCAGCCGTGTTGGGTCGGCCAGGTCTTCGCTGTGCAGCGACTGCAAGCGCAGGCCCGGGTCGCTGAGGCTGTGCAGCATCAGGCTGCGTACCTGGATCTCGTCCTCGGCGCGGCAGACGATGCGCACCTCGTAGCGCTGCTCGACTTCGCTGGCCGGCAGCACGTCCTGGCGGTCGAGGCGCTGGGCGAGGTCGCGCAGCAGGATGTTTGCGCACAGCACCACCAGGCTGCCCAGCGACGCCTCCAGCAACAGCCCGAGGCTGCACAGCACGCCAACCGCGGCGGTGCACCAGAGGGTAGCGGCGGTATTCAGGCCCCGCACGTTGAAGCCGTCGCGCATGATCACGCCGCCGCCGAGAAAGCCGATGCCCGACACCACGTAGGCGGCGATGCGCGAGGCATCGGTGGGCGCCATGCCTGGCACGGCCTGGGTCATCAGCACGAACAGGCAGGCACCGGTGCTGACCAGGGCGTTGGTGCGCAGGCCCGTCAGGCGCTGGCGCAGTTGACGCTCGGCGCCGATCAGGGCACCGAGCAGCAGGGCCACGCTGACGCGCAGCAGGAAGATTTTCCAATCCATAGCGAACTCCGTTCTGCGGGCGATGGCCCGCATGGGCGCCGACTTGAGACGGCGCGATTGCAAACGAGGAATGCGCAGGACCACGCGCCTTGCCGGAGGCAGGGCTGGGAAACTAAGGAGGAATGTTCAGCCAGGGAGGGCCGAAGGGAACCACCGTCTACCGAGTACGGCGAGACAGTGGCAGGAACGCTGCCGGACTAGCTCGCCGTGTGGGCCTGTCGCAATCGACTGGGGCTACTGTCCAATGCAGGGGTCTCCTGGGTGAGGGATGCTTGAATGCGCGGCGGACCATACGCCTCGATCCGCGCTGGGTCAAGGCGTGGGGCATGACAATTGTGTTACGTCAAGCGCCGGCAGGTGCCGGCCTGGGTACATTCTTCATGGAAAATCCCTCTGAATGACCTGGCGGCAATGGTACGCTTGCGCCTTTCGTTGCCAACCCCCCCGGACCGATACATGTTGTTCAATCTCGCCGTGCTGTTCGGCACCCTGGTGGCCATGGAGGGCGTCGGCACGCTGGCCCACAAGTACGTCATGCACGGCTGGGGCTGGTGGCTGCACCGCTCGCATCACGAGCCGCAACTGGGCATGCTGGAAACCAACGACCTCTACCTGCTGGCGCTCGGGCTTATCGCCGCTGCCCTGGTGATGCTGGGCAAGGCCGGGCACGCGCCGCTGCAATGGGTTGGTGGCGGCGTGGCGGGCTATGGGCTGGCCTACGTGCTGGCCCATGACGGATTCTTCCACCGCCATTGGCCGAGGGCGCCGAAACCGGTCAACCGCTACCTCAAGCGTCTGTACCGGGCTCATCGCCTGCACCATGCGGTGAAGGGCCGCCAGGGCAGCGTGTCGTTCGGATTCTTCTATGCGCCGCCGTTGCGGGTGTTGAAGCAGCAGCTGAAACGGCGACGGGGTTGATTGCTTGGCGCCTCATTTGCCTGTTGGACCGGATACGGCTCAACCGTGCCGCTCGAGGGGCTGCGACGATGACGTTCTGCTGGCCGACCCGGCTCATTGCACCGGCAGGAAATTCATCAACAGCAGGCTTTGCGCGTAGTTCAGGCCGATCCGTCGATAGCGCTCGTCAAGCATCTGCGCCAGCAGGTCGAGGCGGGCGACGACCTTGCCGAACTCCACCGCGAAGCTGAGGTTGCTGCCTTGCTCGGAGATTTCGTTGGAAAACAGCAGGAGCACGCCATTGGCATCCTGGCGCTGGCCGAGCATCCAGGTGGCCTTCTCGATGTTGCGCGCGGCATTGTGGATGAACAACGGGTCGAGGGTGTCGGTCATGTAGAACTCGGTGCGCCCGCCATGGGCGGTGACCAGCATGCTGCCGATGGCATAGATGAACGCGCCTACCCGGTCGCCGCGAAACTCCGGGCTCAGGGCGTAGCTCAAGGCCGCCAGGTCGCGGCGCTCGCCCAACTGCGCCAGGGGCTGGCGCTGTTCGATGGCGATGCGGATCTGCCGTGCCGCGGTGGTGGCGTCGAGGTAGCCCGATTGCCGCCACTGGTTGGGGTTGCGCAGGTACAGCTTGTTCATCAGCAGATACAGGCTTTGCAGGTTGTCGCGCATGGCCAGGGTGGCCATGCGGTCGACGCTGGTCTGGAACAGCTCGTCGGGCTTGCCGTTGCCGAACTGGGTGAGCATGTCACGGCCCTGCTGCTGGGTGCAGGCAACCAGGCACGCCAGGCTGCCGGCCATCAGCAGTAGGCGAGGAAACGGAAAGCGTCTTCGTACGGCCATCGGCACCGGTTGGAAAAGGCGGTCCCACCGGGGATCGGTGGGACCTGGCCATGCATAGAGCGCACAAACGCGAAAAAGTGCGATATCGGCCTGCGCCGGCGGCCGGCCAAGGTCGATCAGGCTACATCGACCAGCACGATTTCGCTGTCTTCCAGCGCCGTCACCTTGAGCAGCGTTTCCTGCTCGATCGCCACCCCGTCACGGGCCTTGGCTTGCAAGCCGTTCACTTCAATCCGTCCCTTGGCAGGTACCAGGTAGCCGCGGCGGCCCTCATCGAGGCGGTACTCGGCGCTTTCACCGGCGCGCAGGGTCGCGGCCACCAGGCGCGCGTCGGTGCGGATGCGCAGGCTGTCGTCATCGCCTTCGCGGCCGCTGGCCAGGGTCACGAAGCCTTCGCCACGTTCGCCCTTGGGGAAGGGGCGGCTACCCCAGGAGGGCGCATCACCGACCTTTTCCGGGATGATCCAGATCTGGAAGATCCGCGTGTCGACCTTCTCCAGGTTGTACTCGCTGTGGACGATGCCGCTGCCAGCGCTCATGACCTGCACGTCGCCAGCTTCAGTGCGGCCCTTGTTGCCCAGGCTGTCCTGATGGGTGATGGCGCCTTCGCGAACGTAGGTGATGATCTCCATGTCACGGTGCGGGTGCGGCGGGAAGCCAGCACCGGCCGCGATCAGGTCGTCGTTCCACACGCGCAGGTTGCCCCAGTGCATGCGTGCCGGGTCATGGTACTCGGCGAAGGAGAAGTGATGATGGGCATCGAGCCAGCCGTGGTTGGCGTGGCCAAGGCTTTCGAAGGGTCGCAGTTGCAGCATGGTGGCGCTCCTATGAGTCGGTGGAATGAGGTCATGATGCGTGTTTAAAATATCGATAAAAAGCGTAAATATCGGCTAAATACAATCGTTAAATTCGATAATTTAGTTTGCGACTCTGCATGCGCTTCATCGCCTAATCCACTGATCCATAAGCATTCGCTGGCACTTTTGCGCGGATGAGGCGAACATGCCGGCTGTTCTGATTTTCAACGGAGTGACCGTGCCGCACGAGCATCCCCGGGCCCCGGCCGACCTGACCCCTCCCGCCCAGTTGCCCTGGTTGCGTCGCCTGGTCGCGCGCCTGTTGGGCCGCGGTTTGTCGCGCCTGCAGGCGCAGCATCGCGACTCCTGGTTCCTCGGCCACGCCACGGGGCAGCGCAACGGCCATGCCGATGGCTTGCGTGAGGGCTACGAGCAAGGCCGGGTCGATGGCTATGAGGCCGGGCGCCAGGTCCTGGTGATCCGCGATACCCGCCCGGACCAGGCTGCGACGCCGGGACGTGATGACAACCTGTTCGACGACTGGCGCCTGCCGGTGACCGCCGAGCTGAAAAGGCGCTTCAAGGCTGATGTCGCCAAGCGGTTGCCTGGCGAGGCACAACCGAGCGCGGCGCAATGGAAGTTGATTTTCAGCGACACGCCCTCGACCTGCGTGGTGGCCGGCGCCGGCGCCGGCAAGTCGACGTCTTTGGTGCTGCGCATCCTGCTGCTGCGCCACTACCTGGGCTTCGAGCTCGATGCCCTGACCGTGGTGACCTTCACCCGCGAGTCGCGCCGTGACTTCATCCAGCGCCTGCTGCAGGTGTTCGCCCTGTGGCAGCTCGAATTGTCGCCTGCCCAGGGGCGAGAGCTGGTGCGTACATTCCATTCGCGCATCCTGCCGTTGGTGCGCAGCCTGCCGGGTTTTGCCCAGGTGCGGGCGTTCGAGACCCTGGGCAACGAAATGCCCGCAGGCGGCGAGGCGAACGCTGACAGCAACCCGTTCGACCTGCGCCTGAACGATGCCCAACGCCAGCAGCTCAACCAGTGCTACAGCGACCTGCTGGGCCAGAGCCCGCGTTTCGTCCAGCTGGTCGGCGCGTTGCGCCAGGAGGCGCTGCTGCTCAAGCCGCTGGACCCGGACCACCCGGATGTGCAGAAGCGTGTACAGGTAACCCAGCTGGCCGCCCAGCGCGACGAGGAATTGTGCGATGTGATCGAGGACCTGTGGTTTACCGCCGGTGCCTGGCCAATCAAGGGTATCGAGCCGTGCCGGGACACGGTGCAGATCCGCGGCAGCCGCTTTCATGTCCATGGCCGTCTGGAAGGGCTGGACGCCTGGGTGGTATTGGGCTTCGACCCGTCTGAAAGCGCCCAGTACCAGCGGCCGGGCGCCAAGCTGGCGGTGCGCGCGGAATGGGCGGTAAAGCGCACCCTATTTCAAGCTTTTTGCGATAAGCCATTGATATGGCTCGATAATTATGCGGCGGCAAAACGACTTGCGACGTCCTTGGCGGGTGATGCCGTGGCCGGTCCGGGCTTCGAGTACAAGGTGAAGGGCGAGCTGGCTCCGGCGCCCTTGCTCGACGCCTTCGTCAGCGCCGCCAGCTTCATTGAGAACCTCGGCCTGGACGTCAACACCGCCGTGGCCGCCATGAACTTCCCGTCCGGCGACAGCGACGCGGCATTCTTCGAGGCCCTCGCGCTGTTCTGGAAAGCACTGGAAGCACACCTGCTGGCGCAGTCGCCGCCGGTGATGACCTACAACCGCATGTTTGCCCTGTTTGGCGAGAACAATCCGGAGAACCTCGGGTTGCTCCCCGATCCCTTGCTACGCCCATTGGCGCATCTGATGATCGACGAGTTCCAGGACGTCTCGCCGCAGATCGTCAGTTGGCTGCGTGCCTGCCTCGCCGAAATCCGTCGCCGTGGGCCGGCCATGCACAGCGGGCGGGTGGCGCAACATTCATCGCTGATGTGCGTGGGCGATGACTGGCAGTCGATCTACGGCTGGCGCGGCAGCTCGCCGAAATACTTCATGGAGTTCACCAAGGCCTTCCCGTCACCGGCCAACACGCGGGTGATGCTGGTGGAAAACTACCGCAGCCAGCAGTACATCATCGAGGCCGCCGAGCATCTGGTCAAAGGCGCCTCGGCCATCACCGGCAAGAAGGCCAGGGCCAGTGGGCTGGCGGCCGAGCTGCCGCTGTCGCCGGTGAAGGTCTTCGACCGGGACGAGGCCGCACTGGCCGAAACGGTGATCGAGCATTACCAGCGCGGTGAAACGGTACTAATGCTGTTTCGAAAAACAAGCGATAAGTTATTGATTGAAAAGCATTTGTCGCAAATAGCTAAAGTGGATTCTAGCTTGCCGCCCAGCCAGCGCCGCCTGCGCCAGTTGACCTATCACAGTGCCAAGGGACTACAGGCTGACACGGTGTTCATGCTTGGCGATTGCCAATACCTGACCAGCTCGCCCTATAAGAACCAGGTCTATCGCCTGGCCGGCCTGGGCAAACCAGCAGACGCCCAGGCATTCGATACGGCGCAGAAAGAAGAGGTACAGCGCCTGGCCTACGTGGCGGTGACGCGGGCGGTCCGGCAATGCTATTGGCACGTGGAGAAAGCCAGCGGCGAGGCTGCCGGGCAGGCACGTGCGTCGAGCCAAGTCCTGGGGCAGGAGGCCTTTTTCGAAGACCTGCGCGGCCAGTAGGCTCAGTTGTTGGGGTCGCGGCGGCGGGTCAGGCGCAGGTAGAGAGCATCTTCTTCCTCTTCAAGGCCCAGGGCCATGCGGTTCATCCCCTCGACGTAACCCTCGCTGGCGATGGGTTCACGCAGGGGCTGGCCATCCTCGCCCAGCGGGCTGCGACCCAAGGCCTGGGTCAGCGCTTCGATCACCGGTGCTTCGAGCGCGCCGTCGAGGTCGTTGCCCTCAAGGTAGTCCATGCCGGTGTCCCAGCGTTTTCTGAGCATCTCGAACCGGGCTCTGTTCTCCTGGCGCAGCAGGCGTCGCCAACTTGGTTGCCGGGCGATCCACTGGCGGCGAGCCTCGGCGTCCCGGTCCCGGGCGTCGACTTCCTCCAACACCGCTTCCTCGGTCCACGGCGAGATTTCGGCCGTGTGGCGGTACAACATCGCCTGCTGGGGCTCGGGGAAGTCCAGGCGCCTGGCCAGGCCGGTACGCAGGGCCAAGCGTATCTCGATCAGGTCCAGGCCTTCACCGACGCCATTGTGCAGCACGTCGTCGGACAAGGTGTCAAAGCGATGCAGGGCTGGCAGCACGGGCCTGGCGCCACGCTCGGCCAGCGGCCGGGTGGCCCAGGCATCCCGAGCGCGCAGGGCATCTCGCCGAGCTACGCGGGCGTTGAACAGGTCCTGGGCCAAGGTGTTCACCTGGTCACGCCGGAACAGGCGCCGGAAGAACTGGAACAGTGGTGGGGTGGCGACTTCCGCGCCTGCGGACTCATCGTAGGCCATCACTTCGATCTGCAAGGTGCCGAAACCATCGGCGCCTGCATCGCCACAGCTCACCGGGAACTCATCGGCCACGTCGTCCAGGCGTGCACGAAGGCGAGTACTGGCGCTTGCGCGCTCGAGCAGTGCCCATACCTGGCGGGCAAATGCTCGGGGATGGCGATGGGCACTGGCCGACAGGCCCGCCTGTTCGACGACTTGGCGCAGGCTGGCATGCTCGTCTGCGTCGAATAGCGCTGCCCACATTGCCCGCTGTTGCTGGCTGGCGCTTTGCAACCAGTCGATTCGGCATGGTGACACGGTGCCGTCGATCCCCTCGACACGTTGTTCGACCGAAGCGCCGGCAATCTGCAGGCTTTCGCGGGTTGTCTCGTCCAACGGGTTGTCGTTGAACCGCCAGCGGTATGACGCACGCCTGGCCAACAGTTCACCCAGGAAGGGAGAGGACAACAGGGCGGGCAGCCCCGGTACCTGTTCGATGCCGTTATTGCTCAGGTCCACCACCCGCAGCATGCAAGGATTGCGCTGCATCAGGCTGCTCAACCCAGTAGGCCACAGGCGCAGTCGGCTGCTATCCAGGCGCAAGGTCGCGAGGTTGTCCAGGCCGGTCAGGTTGGGACTGGTGGCGAGGGGGTTGTTGCTCAGGAGCAAGTGGCGCAGTGGTCGCATCGAACTGAATAAATCCGCTGTGTCGGCATCCAGCGCAATACGATTGGCGCGTAGGTCCAGCGTTTCCAGCGGCAGTCCGGTGAGCATCCGCAGGTCAGGCAAGGTGAGCGTCAGCTGGTGATGTGGCATTTCCAGGATGCGCAGGTCCTGCAAGGTGGGGAGTACCTCATGGGCCACGGCGGGCAGCGCGCCCAGGCGCGTGCCACTCAAGCGAAGCTCCTGCAACCGTGGGGCGTGTCGCAATGCCTGCAGCACCGAGCTGGCGCTCAACTGGGAGCTGTTTCGCACATCGACGCGCCTGAGTGCCGGGAAGGCCTGCAGGAAGTCGGCGGGCATCTCGATCACATTGAGATTCTCCAGCGACAGCGTGGTGATATGGTCGAAGCGTGCCGTGAGTATCGGCAGGGCGTCGAGGGCGACATTGGAAAGACTCAGCATGTCGCCGTCCAGACGTTGCCAGGCCCGCACGAGCAGGTCTGCGGTCCTGGCGTAGCCCGCACCGACTTCGTCACCCCAGTCTTGGGTGCCTCTGTCGGTCCAGGCGTGCAGCTGTTCGCGCAGCGAGGACAGCTGGATGCGCAGCGCCTGTATCTGTTCGGCCACACCTGCGCGGACGCGCAGGGTGGCCAGTAACTGGCGCACCTCGCGACCGTTGAGCCCCGGGTACAGGGCATGCAGCTCGCGCTCTGCCCGCGTGGCGAACAAACCGGGGCTCAGTGGATAGCCGTAACGCCCGTCGCTCAGGCGCAAAGGTGAGTGCCAGCCCGGTTGTGACGGTTGCTGGCCGAGCATGCGTGCGGTCGCTGGGCGGTTGGCCAGGGCTGCGTGATAGCACTGTTCGGGCGTCCATTGCGGGTGTGCGGCCAACAGGCTGTCGCTGATCAGCCTGCTGTCGGCATTGGCCAGGCTGGGGCGATACAAGCCCAGGATCGCCCTGTCCAGGCGGCACCGGGCTTGCAACAGCCGCGCCTCTTCGGCCAACCGCAGGGGGACCCGCCCGCTGAGAAGGGCTTGCCGTTCGGCGCCGTTGGCGGTGGCCACCAGCTCTTCCAGTGCTTGCATGGGCAGTCCGGAGAACACGCGCCCGATCGTCAGCGCCGCAGCGCAACCCGGCGGGGCCGGGACTTGATGGAGGCTGTCGGCCTTGAGTCGCCGCAAGGCGTCCTCCAGTAGCGCGGGGGCGCGCCGGCCGTTGACGTGCATCTGCTCGAGCACGCCGCGCTCCAGGCCGGTGCTGTCGAGTGCCGCAATCAGCTCCTCGTCGGTCAGCCCGTCGCCAAGCGGTCCCAGCCGGCGCATCAGTTTTGCCCGCCCCCAGTCTTGTGGTCGCTCGTGCGCCATGCGCCAGGCACCGCTGCCATTGCCGTACAGCGCTGGCTGATAGGCGCGAGGGTCGGCAGGGTGTACAACGCGCCATTGTCCCTCGAGGCCGCGGCGGATTTCGTGGAGCGTACCGTCCAGGTCGACGAAATGCCGGTCATCATGGTGAAAGATGCCTTGCTCGTCGGGCTCAAGGCCCGCCGGTAACTCCACCGGGCTGCGGTAATGCTCGAGTTCAGGGTGCCATAGCAGTTCCTGGCCCTCCAGCCACAGGCTTTGCATCCAATCGACGAACCCACAGGCCTGGGCCAGCTTGGTAACACCGGCGATGGCGGTCACGCTGCCCAGGTTGATCAGAAGCGACTCGACCTGGTTCACCGCTTGCGCGTTGTCACCCTCGGACCAGGCTTCGAAGCCGTGGAAAATACTTGCCATGACCTGGCCTGCGCCCACGGCCAGCATGGCGACATCCAGTCCGGGAACGAACATGGCCGCCACGCCGAGCACATTCAGGCCACGCTCGCGCCACAAAGCCAGGCGCTCACGCCGGGCCTTGGCATCGACGTCCTCCGTTGGCACCGCGATGCAGCGGGCGTCCTCCCGCAGGCGGTGTACGTGGTCATTGAACAGCTTCGGCCATACGGGGAAGCCGACAGCGACTTCATGGATCGCCAGTGCGGGGAAGCGGATGGGAGCGGGCGGATCCTGCTGCTGTAGCAAGGGGGTGGCCGGCAGGCCTTGCCAGGGATGTAGGCCTGGCTCGGTTTCGGCGAAAGCGGGAGACGGCGTTTCCAGCGGGCGCATGCCGCTCGCAGTGGCTCCGAACAGTCTGGCCCTGAGCTTGCTCGCCATGCCTGGGCGGTCCTTAAGGGCAACATGCTCCAGGAAGCGTTCGCGATAGGCGGGCGCCAGCAAGCGACGACGCAAGTACCTGCCGAAGGCCAGCAGGTTGTCGAACTCCTGCACCGGTCGCGCATGGTCAAAAGGCAAGTAGGCGATGCACGACGGCGTGGACTGGCCGCTCGATGTCAACAGCAACAGATCGTGCAACTGGGTATCGAGCATGCGCAACACCGCTACCCTGGCCGGTGCACCTCGGTAGCGCGGCATCGAACCGGTGCTACTGAGCTGTCGCACGGCCTGGAGGCCGTCGTCGGTCAGGTGTCCGCGCATCCGTGCGATCAACGCCTGTACGGTGAGCTCATGGCACCGGGCCTGACTCCACAGGGCGCACAACAGCGTTCTACGCTGACCGCCGTAGATATCCTGCAGGTGCTCCTGGTAGCGCCGGCCCAGGTCGAGCAGACGGCAATGGGTGACAAACGCGGCAGTGCTCAGGCCGGGTAGAGCACTGCTGTCGTCGGCACTGACTTGCAGGCTGCTGTAAGGGCCGACCTCGGCCACGCCCTCGAAATTGTGCAGGGCCGCTTCGAGCAGGCTGGTGAGACTGGCGGTGCCCGCCGGTTCCTCGATCGTGGCCGGAGTGCTTGGGGCATGATGGGACGCGTCCGGGTCGGGGAATTCGCCACCCAGGCTCGACGTGAACGGCTGATGCCTGAACCGGGCCTGTGTCAGCGCCACCTGACTGCCCAGTCGTGCCTGCAGCAGCGGCTCGCAGAACTCGGTGATACCGCGCAAGTCTTGCAGTGCCTTGGCCAGAGCCAAGTGGCTCGTCGCGCGCTGCTTGATGGCCTGACGCAACTCGGCCTGGCGGGCGGCCGGGGCCTGGGCGAACCAGGGGGCTGGCTGCCCGTCTTGCTGGATATGCTCGCGGTGGGCGCGCCGCAGCAGTCTGCTGACGTGGTGGGGGTGCAGGTGCCTGGTCCAGCCCGGCAGGCTGCGCAGGATCTGTTCCTGGTGGTAGGGCGGTTCGCTGTGGTGCATGGTCGCATTCCAAAAGTGGGAGCGGCCATTCAAGGGCAGTTAGCGGCGCCTGGAGCGGTACATGATTGCTGCTGCCACCAGGGCAATGGCTGACACGCCCACGGTCTTTTGCCCCACAAAGGCTGTGCTGTACCCACCGTCGGTCATTGACGCCAATGGCCTAGGGTGTCTTCGCAGGTCGGCTGCTATGGTCTAGGCAAAGCCTGATCGTGGAGCTTCGCCATGCCAGCTTTCGCCATACTACGCATCGACCATGTCGTCCTGCGCGTCAGCGACCTGACCCGCAGCCTGGCTTTCTATCACGAGCTGCTCGGCTGCCCGGTGCGCAAGCGTCGGGACACACTGGGGATGATCCACCTTGGCGCCGGTGACGGCCTGATCGACCTGGTGGCGGTCGACGGCCCGCTGGGGCGCCAGGGCGGCGAGGCGCCCGGCCAGTGTGGGCATAATGTCGATCATGTCTGCCTGCGCATCGAGCCGTTCGAGGAACAGGCGCTGAGCGCGCTGTTGCACGAGGCCGGTGTCAGGGTGGAGGCTGCCGAGAAGCGTTACGGAGCCGAAGGTGAGGGCATGTCGCTGTACTGCTTCGACCCGGACGGCAACCGGATCGAGCTCAAAGGGCCGCCATTACCGGGTTGAAGCCTAGGCGTCCGCCGTCCCCAGCAGTAACCCAACCTGCTGGCGCCTGGGCAAGCGTCGCACCACCAGTTGGTGCGAGCGGCGCAGCAGGTCGCTCAGCTCGTCGCGGCCCATGGGATAGGGCGGCAGCATGCTGATCCACTTTGCCCGTGCCAGGTACGGGGCCGGGCGGATTCCGGGGCGGTCGCAATAACCCAGGAACAGCTCGTCGGCCACCTTGAACGACAGGCCCGCGCCGCCCAGGTCCTGCACGGCGAACATCTTGTTGCCGGCCACCGAGAACACACGGATGCCACCCCACTTGTAGTCTTCCTGAGCGCCCGGCAGGGCCAGGCACAGCGCCGCCACTTGCTCCTCGGTCATCCTTTTCTCAGACATAACGCTCTCCACAGGCCTCGAACGAGGTTGCCAGGTGATCGATCCATGCGCGTACTGCTGGAAGCAGGCCGCGCCGATGCGGATAGACCGCCTGCAGGTAGCCGCCAGGCAGCGACCAGTCTGGCAGCAGGCGCACCAGTTCGCCACGGGCCAGTTCCTCCTCGCAGAACATCGACGGCAGGGCGGTAAAGCCCAGGCCGGCGCGTACCGCGGCATTGCGCACGACGAAGTCGTCGATGGCCAGGCGCGGCTCCAGGGCGACTTCCTCCTGCCGCCCGTTGGGGCCATGCAGGCGAAAATGCACCAGCCGGTCAGCCTCGGCAGCGCCCAGCACCGGCAGGGTCGCCAGTTGTGCAGGCTCGCGGATATGGTCGGCAAACCCTGGTGCGGCCACCAGTTGCATCTGCGCCTGGCGCAGGCGTCGGGTGACCAAGGCTGGGTCCTCATCGCCCAGGTCGCGCACGCGCAGGGCCACGTCGATGCCTTCGGAGATCAGGTCGACCCGGCGGTTGAGCAGCACCATGTCCAGTTGCACCAAGGGGTACTGGGCGAGGAAGCGGCTGATGATATCTGGCAGGAATGCATGGGCCAGGGCCACGGGGCACGAGACGCGCAGCCGGCCGCGGGGCTCGCTGGACATGCTGGCCACCACTTCATCGGCCATCTCCGCCTCCAGCAGCATGGCCTGGCAATGGTTCAGGTAACGCTCGCCCACGGCGGTCAGCTTGAGTTGCCGGGTGGTGCGCTGCAGCAGACGCGTGCCAAGACGCTCTTCCAGCTCGGCGATGCGCCGCGACAGGCGCGACTTGGGAATGCCCAGCTGGCGCCCGGCAGCAGCGAAGCCACCGGCTTCGACCACCCGGGCGAAGTAGAAGAGATCGTTGAGGTCTTGCATTTGATAGTCTCATTGTTCCATCAGTGGAACAAACTAACGCGTTTTTGCCGACTTATCAGCTATTCGATGTGCCGATAGGATTCTCTACATCGTGATCGCCCACCGCCGCGGTCTTCATTCACAGGAGAGTCCCATGAAACTGTTGCATATCGATTCGAGCATCCTGGGCGACAATTCCGCCTCCCGCCAGCTAAGCCGCGAAGTGGTCGAGGCCTGGAAGGCCGCCGACCCGAGCATCGAGGTGGTCTACCGTGACTTGGCCAACGATGCCATCAGCCACTTCTCCGCCGCCACCCTCGTGGCCGCCGGCACCCCCGAGGAAATGCGCGATGCCGCACAGGCTCATGAAGCCAAGCTCAGTGCGGAAACACTGGCAGAGTTCCTCGCCGCCGACGCGGTGGTGATCGGTGCGCCGATGTACAACTTCACCGTGCCGACCCAGCTCAAGGCCTGGATCGACCGCGTGGCGGTGGCCGGCCAGACCTTCCGCTACACCGAAGCCGGCCCGCAAGGCCTGTGCGGTGACAAGAAAGTGATCCTGGTGTCCACCGCCGGAGGCCTGCACCAGGGCCAGCCGACCGGTGTCGGCCATGAGGACTTCCTCAAGGTGTTCCTCGGCTTCATCGGCATCACCGACCTGGAAATCGTCCGCGCCCACGGCCTGGCCTATGGCCCTGAGCACCGCGCCAAGGCCATTGATGCCGCCCAGGCGCAGATCGCAGGTGAGCTGTTCGCCGCTGCCTGATTGTTGCCACCGATTCAAAGCCGGCTGTCGCCTCGTGCGCCAGCCGGCTTTTTTCATCCAGTTTTCATGTGCCGCCAGCGCACCGGGTTCTATGCTGGCATCCATACCCGTGTACCGCGCAGTGCCTTGAACCTGGGAGCGCCCTGCGATGAAGCGAAGCAGCCTGCTGATGGCGCTATTCCTGCTGGGCGGCCTGTTGGCCCGCGCCGATGCAGCGCCGTGGGTGGCCGGATTGCACCGGCTGACCCTGGTCGACCCGGTGGACGCAAAGCCCATGCATGCCCTGGCATTCTACCCCTCCAGCGGCGAGGCGCGCCCGGTACGCATCGAGGGCTACCAGACCCGTGTCGCCGAAGAGGCACCGGTAGCCATGGGCCAGTTCCCGCTGCTGGTGATCTCCCATGGAAACACCGGCAGCCCGATGGCCCTGCATGACCTGGCCAACGGCCTGGCCCGACAGGGCTTCGTGGTGGTGGCGGTGGTCCATCCCGGCGACAACAACCGCGACCATAGCCGCCTGGGCACCCTCAGCAACCTCTATGGCCGGCCGCTGCAGATCAGCGCCGCGATCACAGCGGCGCGAAACGACAGACTGCTCGCGCCGTACCTGAATGATGGCAAGGTCGGGGTGATTGGCTATTCCGCCGGTGGCGAGACCGCGCTGATACTTTCTGGCGCGCGGCCCGACCTTGAACGCCTGCGCCGCTACTGCGAGCAACGCCCAGGTGACGCCGACGCCTGCAAGACCCATGGCGTGCTGATCGCCGACCACAGTGAACTGGCGCCCCGCGCCGACGCCAGGGTGGGCGCGGTGATGCTGATGGCGCCGCTGAGCCTGATGTTCGGTCGCCACGCCCTGGCCGGTGTGCAGGTGCCGGCGCTGATCTACAGCGGCGACAACGACCAATTACTGGCCCTGGAGCACAACGCTGATGCCCTGGCGCGCAAGCTGCCGGTAACACCTGACTACCGCCTGCTGGCCGGTGCCGGGCACTTCGTGTTCATGGCCCCCTGCGACGACGAGCAACACCTGCGCATGCCGGTACTGTGCAAGGACGCCGAGGGTGTCGACCGTCGACATATCCATCGCTCGCTGCGCAGCGAGACTACCGCCTTCTTCAGCCAGGCACTGGGCGCACCGGAGCCCGCCGAACGTTCAGCCGCGGCGGGCCAGCAACAGGGTCAGGCCCACCCCTGACAGGGCGAGCAGGGCGGCGACGGCGAAGATCGAGGCATACCCCAGGTGTACTGCCACCGCGCCCATCACCGGGCCGGCGACGGCCAGCGCCAGGTCGAAGAACACCGCGTAGGCGCCCAGCCCGGCGCCACGGCTGCTGCTGGGTACCTGGCGGATTGCCTCGACTCCCAGGGCCGGGTACACCAGCGACAGGCCGAAGCCAGTCAGCCCGGCGCCGAGCATCGCCCACAGCGGCGAGGGCGCCAGCCACAGCATGGTCAAGCCCAGGACCTCGGTGGCCATGCAGGCGATGGCCACGTTGTAGCCGCCGAAGCGGTTGACCGCGTTGACGAACAGCAGCCGCGACAGGATGAAGCACAGGCCGAAGGCGCTCAAGCACCAGGCTGCGCCGACCCAGCCGCGCTCCAGATAGTACAGGGTGACGAAGGTGGTCAGGGTGCCGTAGCCGATCGATGCCAGGGTCAGCCCCAGGCCGCAAGGCGCCACCCGCCCGAACGCCGACCAGAACGGCAACCGTTCCCCGCCGGCTACCACGACCTCGGGGCGCGTGCGCAGCACCAGCAGGGCCGATAGCGCCAGCAGCAACAGCGCCGGGCCGAGCACGGCGAAGCTCAGGCTTTCCACCAGCAGCACGCCGGCCGGCGCTCCTACCGCGATGGCGCCATAGGAGGCGATGCCGTTCCAGGAAATGACCCGGGCGGTATGTTCCGGCCCCACCTGGCCGATCCCCCAGCTCAAGGTCGCGACGCCGATCAGCCCCTGGGCGATCCCCAGCAGCAGTCGGCCGCCCAACAGCAGCGCCAGGCTCAGCCAGGGCAGGGCGAGGGTCCAGGCTGAAAGCAGGGTCAGCACGCCGCAACCGGCGATGCCGTACAGGCCATAGCGGATGGCGCGCTTGCCGCCCAGGGTGTCCGCTACCCGCCCTGCAAAAGGCCGGCTGAGCAGGGTGGCCAGGTACTGCAGGCCGATGGTCAGGCCGGCGATCACCGCGCCGAAGCCCAGTTGATCGTGCACATGGCCAGGCAGCACCGCGATCGGCAGGCCGATGCAGAGGAAGGCGATGAAGGTGTAGAAGACGATCGAGAGGATCTGCAGGGTGACACTGGAAGCGTGAGGGGCTGTCATGGGCTCGTTCGCGGGCGGGCGGTGGGGCTGTGCCCATCATGGCTGCGGCGCGAGGGAAAAGAAAGCAGGCTAACTAATTAAACGCAGCGCGGGGCAAGCCCGCTCCTGCGAATGCCGCGAAGGCATTGCAGGAGCGGGCTTGCCCCGCGATGTAGATGACTCAGAGCTGGATCAGACCACCACACCCTGGCTGCGCAGGTAGTCGTCATAGGTGCCGCTGAAGTCCACCACGCCCTCGGGCGTCAGCTCGATGATGCGGGTGGCCAGCGACGACACGAATTCACGGTCGTGGCTGACGAACAGCAGGGTGCCCGGGTAGTTTTCCAGCGCCAGGTTCAGCGCCTCGATCGATTCCATGTCCAGGTGGTTGGTCGGTTCGTCCATCACCAGTACGTTGGGCTTTTGCAGGATCAGCTTGCCGAACAGCATGCGGCCCTGTTCACCACCGGAGATCACCTTCACCGACTTGAGGATCTCGTCGTTGGAGAACAGCATGCGCCCCAGGGTGCCGCGGATCACTTGCTCGCCGCTGGTCCACTGGCCCATCCAGTCGAACAGCGTCACGTCGTCCTCGAAATCGTGGGCGTGGTCCTGGGCGTAGTAGCCCACTTCGGCGCTGTCGGTCCACTTCACCGCGCCAGCGTCCGGCTTCATCTCGCCGACCAGGGTGCGCAGCAGGGTGGTCTTGCCGATACCGTTTGGGCCGATGATCGCCACGCGCTCGCCGGCTTCGATGGTGAAGCTGAAGTCCTTGAACAGCACCTTGTCGTCGAAGGCCTTGGCCATTTTCTCGACGATCACCGCCTGGCGGTGCAGCTTTTTCGTCTGCTCGAAGCGGATGAACGGGCTGACACGGCTCGATGGCTTGACCTCGGCCAGCTGGATCTTGTCGATCTGCTTGGCGCGCGAGGTGGCCTGCTTGGCCTTGGAGGCGTTGGCCGAGAAGCGGCTGACGAAGGTCTGCAGCTCGGCGATCTGGGCTTTCTTCTTGGCGTTGTCCGACAGCAGTTGCTCGCGCGACTGGGTGGCCGCGGTCATGTATTCGTCGTAGTTGCCCGGGAACAGGCGCAGTTCACCGTAGTCCAGGTCGGCCATGTGGGTGCAGACGCTGTTGAGGAAGTGACGGTCGTGGGAAATGATGATCATGGTGCTGTTACGCGCCGTGAGGATCGTTTCCAGCCAGCGAATGGTGTTGATGTCCAGGTGGTTGGTCGGCTCGTCGAGCAGCAGCACGTCCGGGTCGGAGAACAGCGCCTGGGCCAGCAGCACGCGCAGTTTCCAGCCTGGCGCCACTTCGCTCATCGGGCCGAAGTGCTGTTCCAGGGGAATGCCCAGGCCCAGCAGCAGTTCGCCGGCGCGGGATTCGGCGGTGTAGCCGTCCATCTCGGCGAACTCGGTTTCCAGCTCGGCGACGGCCATGCCGTCTTCCTCGGTCATTTCCGGCAGCGAGTAGATGCGATCGCGCTCGGCCTTGACCTTCCACAGCTGCTCGTGGCCCATGATCACGGTGTCGATCACGGTGAATTCTTCATAGGCGAACTGGTCCTGGCGCAGCTTGCCCAGGCGGGTGTTGGGCTCGAGCATCACCTGGCCGCCGGACGGCTCAAGGTCGCCGCCGAGGATCTTCATGAAGGTCGACTTGCCGCAACCGTTGGCGCCGATCAGGCCATAGCGGTTGCCGTTGTTGAATTTGACCGAGACGTTTTCGAACAGGGGCTTGGAGCCGAACTGCATGGTGATATTGGCGGTAGAAATCAAGTGCTTGTCCTGCGGGGGTTCCAGAGGTGTATTTAGGCCCTGTCATCAGTCTTGGGCCAATCTTGGGCCAGTTCGACTCGGGGCAGCAGCTTCTCCAGCTCCCTCCAGTCCGAGGAGGAGCTGATCCATTTCGCGTAGGTAGAGGGCAACATCTCGACGCCATGGCCGAGCTGGTTCGCGATGAACGCATAGGTCCATCCCAGCCATCAGGCACAGGGTTGCGTAGGTGTGGCGGGTGTCGTACTGCCGGCGCTCACGGATATCCAGCGCCATGAGCGCTGATTTGAATCGGCGGATTGTAACACTTGGCTCGTTGATCCACAGCCCACCTTTGCTTGGCTGGAACATAAATGGGCATAAAGGGTAGGCCGACTTAGAAGCCATTCGCCTCAAGTTGGCCAAGCACCGCGCCTGTCTCAAGGCGTTGAGCGCTCGGTCAATCAGCAACACCACCCGGTGATACTTTGTCTTCGTCCGGTCTGCAGGCGGGTGGTCTGCGATGATTCGCTGGATCGTTGCGGTGCGCTCCAGGAGGCTGCGCCGGGACCAGTGCGCGGCAAGCTGTTCCGCGATTGCAGGCTGGATGCCGAGCGCTTCGCCGCGCTGGACCAGCTCAAGGGTCTGGAGCCTTTGGCGGTTGAGCGAGTGGGTTTGGATTGATCAATCACGCAGGTACGGTATCGTATGACTCCCCGCAAGGAGACGCGCATGCTGACTGTAACAAGATCCAGGGAATACTTGACCGATAGCTTTGTTGGCACGCACGAAGGGTGCGGAATCTTCATCCCTGCAAATCGTATGCTGTATCAATTCGTGAGCGATAACCCCAGCAACACTGACCGAGACCAGATTGCATCCAAGGCGTTGATCATTGGCAGGAGCCTCGCAGCTTCCGCTGAACGTCGAACCATCAAAGGCGAGCGTTTGTCGTCTGCAGACTTCTTCCATGGATTGGCAGATGCTATTTCCAAGTCAGGCTTGGAGGAGGTGCTGGATTTTCTTCCTCAAGACGGTACCATTTCGCGCTCGACCTCCACAGAAGTACACAAGGCGCACGCTTTCCTCTGCAGCGCGATTACCGGTTACACCCAGAGAGATTGCAGCAGCTTCGCTTCAAAGTACCTTCACTTTCACAGGCCTAACCACTTTCCAATGATGGATTCTCGAGCACGTACTGCGCTGAAGTGGGTGGCGGAAGAGGAAGGATGGGTATTTGCGTTCACCACCTCCAGATCCGCGAAAAATTATCCTGAGTACGTACGCATCTATCTCAACGCAAAGGATGTGTTCGAAGCCGATCTGGGAAGACCTCTAAGTCTCCGTCAGATGGATAACATTCTGTTGAATAGATACGACAACTACATCTAGGCTCTGCGCTACAAGCCTTGATCCGTGTTCATGCTGCATTGAAAATCAGGTAGCAGCGGTCGCTGGATGTGTGTCTATCGACACGGATAGAGAGCTGGCGTCGGCCTGCGATCAGGCCCGAACAGGTGGCCTGATTTACAAGGTACTCAGGGAGCTCGGGGCGACCATATTTTAAAAAACCTTTATAAATCAATGGCTGTGTGGTTTCATTTTCTGTTTTGAGGAATGAAGCCGCATGTTGAATCGTATGGGAGCTCTAGCTGGGATTGCACTGCTCTCCATCTGCATGGGGACAGCAGTCGCTGCTTCCTCCTCTGACCTGGTTGAAAAGCCAGAGTGGAAAGATTTCTTCGACGCGCAAGACACCGTTGGAACCATGGTGGTGAAAGATATGCGGGGGCGAGGGGCTGTAACCTATGTTTATAACCCGGATCGCTCTGATGTTAGGTTCACACCGGCCTCGACATTCAAGATTCCCCACACCCTCTTTGCGCTTGATGCCGGCGCCGTTTCGGACGAGTTTCAGGTTTTCAAGTGGGACGGAACGGTAAATGAGATTCCTACCCACAATGCTGATCAGAATCTAAGATCGGCAATGAGAAACTCAGCGGTCTGGGTTTATAGAGGATTTGCGGAAAAAATAGGTTCGAGAGAAGCGGCGCGATATCTCAGCCTCATTCACTACGGCAATGCGGATCCTACTGTCAAACAGCGCGACTATTGGATCAATGGCGGTCTCAAGGTTTCGGCTCGGGAGCAAGTCCACTTCCTGGAAAGCCTTTATCGAAACCAACTGCCGTTCAAGTTGGAACATCAGTTGCTGACAAAGGATGTCCTTATCGTGGGTGCCGGTCGAGACTGGATCATGCGGGCGAAAACCGGGCTGGGAGGCCAGATCGGATGGTGGGTAGGCTGGGTTGAGTTCCCTGACGGCCCTGTAATCTTTGCCCTGAACATCGATACCCCGAAGAGGATGGCCGATGCTCCCAAGAGAGAGGCGATAGGCAGGCAGGTTCTGGAGTCAATGGGGGCGCTGCCCGAGCACAGAAACTAAGCCAAACTGAAACCGCAGGGCGACCTTTTTCGTCTGAAAGACATCCCCCGGGGAGTACAGTCGTCCGGCGGTCAACTGCGCGTACGCATCCATTCATCCGCGACATCCCCCATGGTGGAGGGTGCTCCGCTCTTGATCCAGGCCATGAAGGTCCGATCGAACTTGAACGCCGCGCCGCATTCACCGAGCAGGAACTGCCGGACCTTCTGCGTATTACGGTAGTTCTTGTCGAGCAGGGTCGTGCGGGTGATAGGTCCAGCGTGCCAGTCGAAGCTCATTTCCACTACCTTGGGTGGCCAGGTTCGCTGGAGCCTAGCATCACTTATTGTTTGGCGCTTTTGCGGCGGCCGTGCCGGTTTCGCAATTCTGGATCCATCGTCACAACTCGACGCATTCAATTCGCTGGGCGGCAGGTGTACATGCAACTGCCGACGGCGCTGCTGGACGATTTTCTGGATGCGTCTCATCGGGGCACACCTCGATTGGCATCCTTGCGTAGAGCCGGAGTAAGTGATCAGTAAGCGCCTTTTTGCGCGATAGACCCTCCACGTCTGACCAATGGACATGGTCTTGAAGCGGGCAGGCTGGAATGGGAGTTGCTTGAGTCAAGCAAACCCACCAGGCGGGAGTGCAGACATGTTCCAGGATGACCTCTATTTCATGAGCTTCGTGGTGGCCGCCGTGCTGGCCTTGGATGTGGTGGCGGTTTTCGTATTCTTACAGGCCAGTGCCTGATCCCACGCTTGGGGACACGTCCCCAGAATCGGGGCCGGGCACAGAGTGCTCGGGAATTCGTCTGGGCGGGAGATCGGGCATCTGTGAGGATTGCATTCGTTCGGGGGGCTATTTTTGTTTGCGTGCTCGTTCGCGTGCTCCGCTTGTCCGCCAGCAGCGCCGACTTGCCGGGCGCTTGTAGACTCACCAGTGCTGTACGTAAATCTTACTCATAAGGAGCATGAGTCATGACACAGCAACAGGCTTTCAAAGAGGAACTGGCCGCCGATGTCCAGGTACCCCCAGGCTATACCTACCTGAGCAGCGGTCGTTGCGATGTTAAGGGCAAGGAAGGTGAGCGGGCCGGCGCTAACTTCGTCGAAGCGCAGATCCAGCAGTACAAATCCTTCATCCTCAGGACCACTGTCGGCGCGGGCACCTTCATGGTTCGCCTGGACTATTCCGGTGGCAGTGACAAGAACCTGCAGTACGTCAGCATCGATGACAGCTACTCCACCCAGGAGACCTTCAACATTCGCAGCGTTTCGATGAACAATCTGCGCGGTTTGTTCGCCGCGGGCAAGAGCTCGGCCAACCTGAGCTTCTATGTGTTCGGCAAACCTTGATCGCGATTGATTGACCTGTCCGGGCTCCGGTCGATTGAGGGCCGGAGTTCCGCGGTCATGCGCATGTGCTAGATTCCCATGCCTCACTGGCATCGCAAGGCGATGTCGGTCATGTCTGGTAGAAGGGAGCTGCGCCTTACCCATGTTCATCGAGACTCCTCGTCTTGTCCTGCGCCCTTGGGCAGAGCGGGACATCGAAGCCTTTGCCCTCGTCAACGCCGACCCCGAAGTCAGGCGCTACTACTACCCGGCAATACTGACGCCCGCTGAAACCTGCACGATGCTTGCCGAGTGCGATCGGCACCTGCAAACGCACGGTTTCGGCTTTGTCGCGGTCGAGCGCAAGGAGGATGGCGCGTTTATCGGCGGGCTTGGCTTGTCCTCGACCGGGGACGAGATACCGGGCGGCCCGCATGTCGAAATCGGCTGGATCCTCGGGCGTGAACACTGGCGCAAGGGCTACGCATTCGAGGCGGCCAGCGCGTGCCTGGCCTACGCGTGGTCGACCCTTGGGTTGCTTCAGGTCATCGGTTACACCTCGAGCATCAACACACCCTCCAGGGCATTGATGCAGAGGCTGGGCATGCGTTCGGATCCGCAGGAGGACTTCCTCGACGTGACGGTGCCTGAAGGCAATCCGTTGCGACCCCACGTGCTCTACCGGATCGACCGGCCCACCCAGGCGATATAGCGAACCGGCATACCGCACCCGTCACTCCGGGGCTAGGCTTGTAGATCGTAAGCAGACTATTAAAAAGGGTGGTGGCTGTGTGACTCTGTCTAGGGCATCCTGCTGGGGTGGTTGGAGTCTGTATGAATCGCTTGATGATGGCATTGGCCGCCAGCCTGCTGCTGGCCGGTTGCGCGCATGATCCCGATATCCGGGCCGGGCGCGACAACACCTTCGGCGTGACCGCGAAAGCCCCGCCGGATTACCTGAACTGCGTCAAAGCCGAGCTTCCCGCAAACGCGACGACCTTTATCGTGCAGAACCAGGACGCCCTCGAGCTGTTTGTCGCCAGCCTTGATCCGAACAAGGCCGACGGCCTGGTGAAGGTCCAGGGCTCCCCTGGGCGGCAACAATACTCCGCCTATCAACGCGATGCCTGGTATGACAAGGGGCGCCTGCTCGATGCCGCGCTGATGTGTTCGAGGGTATGATCGGCGCTTCGCGGGACGCTGCCGTTTGCCTCGTCCCGCGAAACGCTCTTGTCCTACTTCACTTCGGACGATTCTCATGTTGAACGGATTCAACCATCTCACCCTGGCCGTCTCCAACCTCGCCGACAGCATCGTGTTCTACCAGCAGGTACTGGGCTTCAGGCTCAGTGCTCGGTGGGAGCGGGGTGCCTATCTGAGCCTGGGCGAGCTGTGGCTGTGCCTGTCGGTCGATCAGGTAGAGGCGGGCGACCTGCAGCGCACGTACACGCACTACGCGTTTTCCATTTGCCAGGGCGACTTCGCGGCCTTCGCCCAGCGCTTGCGCGAGCACGACGTGCGCCTGTGGAAGCAGGACAGCAGCGAGGGAGACTCGCTGTACTTTCTCGACCCGGATGGCCACCAGCTCGAAGCGCATGTCGGCGATCTGCAATCGCGGCTGGCGGCCTGCCGGGTGAAACCTTATGCAGGCATGGTGTTCTACGACTGACGCAACCGCGCCATGCACAGCGCGTCGACAAACACCCCATCGCGCACACCGTAGTCGCGCAACCGGCCTTCGACCTCGAAGCCGAACTTGCGATACAGCGCCAGTGCCGGTTCGTTGTCGGCGTAGACGGTGAGCTGGACCCGGCGCAGGTTCATCCAGTTGTCGGCAATGTCGAGGATGGCCGTCATCAGCCGTGAGCCGACGCCCTTGCCTTGCCAGGCCTGGGCAACGCCCATCAGCAGTTCGCCCAGGTGCGCCTGGCGGATGCGTGTGCTCTGGTCGAGGCCGATATTGCCGATCACCTGGCCTTGGTGCACCGCCACCAGGCGGATTTGTCGGTCATGGTAGGCGGCCAGGCGCTCGCGCCACACTTCGACGCCCTGATAGGGCATCTGCAGCACCTGGCGGCACACCGCGGGTTCGTTGTAGAGCGCGGTGATACCGTGCAGGTGCTGCTCGGCAAAGCGTTCGATGACGATGTCGGGCGAGGCGTCGTTCACTGTGTTTCCGTCCTTTGAAAAACGAGTGGCGCCTCAGTGTACGGGGCGGCGCTGCGGACTGGCCAGTGGCGATGGCTGGGCAAGAAAGCGGATGCGTGGCCGCGCCGCGATGGGTACAGTGCAGCGAACGTCATCCTGCCGGAGCCTGCCATGTCCTGTGCCTTCACCCTCATGCAATCGCCTGTCGGCACCCTGACCCTGGTGGCGCGGGGCGAGCGGCTGGCCGCCGTGCTGTGGGAGCATGAGCGGGACAACCGGGTACGCCTCGGCGAGCTGCACCGCGACGACCAGCACGGCGTGCTGCGCGAGACCGCCCGCCAGCTGGGCGAGTACTTCGCCGGGCAACGCCAGCGCTTCGAGCTGGACCTGGACTTTGCCGGGACCGCGTTCCAGCGTGAGGTGTGGGCGGCGCTGTTGAGCATTCCCTTCGGCGAGACCCGTAGCTACGGCCAGATCGCCCGGCAGATCGGCAAGCCCGATGCGGTTCGGGCGGTGGGCGCGGCCAACGGCCGCAACCCGATCTCGATCATCGCGCCCTGCCACCGGGTGATCGGGGCCTCGGGCAGTCTCACTGGTTTCGCCGGTGGCTTGCCGGCCAAGCAGTATCTGCTGGCGCTGGAGGGGCGCCAGAGCCTAGGCGTCAGCTGAGCCAGGCACAGAATACCGTCAACACCAGCGCCAGCACGGTGCCGGCAAACAGGCTGTAGTGGCGGTGGGCGCGGCGGGCGTGGGCTTCGACTTCGCGCAGGTACTGCCCCGCAGGCGGGGCGTCCGGGCGATGGCGCAGGCCTTCGGCGATATCGGCCAGGCGCCCGCGAATCAGGGTGCCCACCAGGTACCAGACGCTGGCATAACTGGCCAGGATCACCAGCGCATACTTCATGCGCCCAGCTCCAGTGGCCATGCCTGGGCAGTGCCAGTCGCCGTGTCGAGCAGCAGCAGGCCTGGCGCTGTATCACCGAGGCAGGCCAGCAGGTTTCCTTCGGCATCCCAGGCCGCGGACTGCCCGGCCCCCACGTAAATGTCCGCAGGGCCGACGCAGTTGCTCATGATCACCGGCATGCGCAGCCGCCGGGCAACCTGCGGGTAGTGCGCAGCCCCTGCGCGGATGCCTTCCTCGGTCTTGACCACGCTGACCAGGTAAAGGTCGGCGCCCTGGGCCTGTGCGTGCGCGGCGTGCTCGAGGAACATCGATTCATAGCAGATGGCCGGCGCCACCTGGTGGCTGCCGGCGGCGAACACCAGCGAGGTGCTGCCGGGTACGAAGTAGTCCAGTTCGTCGTCATGCAGGCGCTGCTTGGCATACACCAGCGGCGCCAGCCTCGGGCGCAATACCAGCATGCCGATGCGCACGCCGGCCATGGTCGGCATCGGCAGGCCGACCGCCGCCGTTACGCCGAAGCGATCGCACGCGGCTTGCAGCGGTACCAGTTGCGGCGAGTCGGCGGGCATGGCCAGTTGCCGGGCCAGCGTTGGTTCGTAGCCGGTCAAGGACAGTTCGGGGAACACCAGCAGTTCGGCGCCCAGGGCCGCGGCCTGTTCGATGGCGTGCAAATGATGGGCGATATTGGCGGCCACATCGCCTTTGCTCAAAGCCAGCTGTACTGCGCAGCTCTTCATGGAGTATCCGTCCTTGGCATGTCGTCGGCAGTCGAGGATACAATCGACGGCCGTTCCCTCCCAGTACCGATGTGTCGATTTCATGGACGAAAACACAATGACCCACGCCGCCACCATACCCGCCGACTCGCTGATCGCAGCGCATGCTGCTAAGGCGGGTTTTCGCCATTGCCGGGCGATTGAAATTGCGGACGACGGGCGGCCCGCCATGGCGCACTTCCTACGCCTGATGACAAGCATGCCCGGCTGGATCGACACGCTGATGGTGCTGCGCAACCGCCTGGTCGCGCTGCTCGGCCTCAAGGACCTGGGACGCTTGACCGCCATAGACCCGGCCCGCGCCCCGGGCAGCTACCAGCCCGGAGAGCGGGTGGGGATTTTCACCCTGGTGGCCAACACCGAGGATGAGGTGCTGCTGGTCGACCGCGACCAGCACCTGGACGTGCACATCGCCCTGCTGCGACGCCCGACGGCCGAGGGCCGTTGCGAGGTGCTGGTGAGCACCGTGGTGCGCACGCACAATCGGCTTGGCCGCCTGTACATGCTGCCGGTGGCACCGTTCCATCGGCTGATCGCACCCATCGCCTTGCGCCGTCTGGCGTGGTGACGCTCAAGAGGGCGGCTGGGCGAAGCGCTGGCGAAACCAGTCGCCGAGCATGGCCTTCTCCGCATACAGCCGGTCGTTGTTGCCCAGGCGGCCTGGGCGGCTGAGGTACATCTTGTCGCTCAGGTGCTCCTGGGCCTTGAGCGCGGGCTGGCCGGGCTGCTGCAGGGTGTAGTCGAGGTCGATGCTGGGCCAGGTGACTTCGCGCATGAAGCGCACATCGTAGGCCTGGCTGTGCCAGGGCTCGAACTGGCCGGCCAGGTCGATGTCGCGGATGTCGATGACCAGTTGCTGGCCGGGCCGCAAGTAGCGCTGGCCGAGTTTCTGCAGGTGCAGGGTGAGGACTTTCAGCACCTGCGGGTCGGCGCTGCGAGGGTAGGCCCGATTGTCGAGGCTGGCATCGCGGAATTTCTCGGGGTGCTCGAAACGCACCTCGACCTGCGCGGTCGAGGCGCCCTGTGCCATGCTGTCTAGTGCCAGCACCATCAGCACGGCACTGGCCAGGGTGGTTCGCATGATGCACCTCCGGGTTCGGGCGGTTTACCCGCTTATTTTACGCCGGTGCCGGAAAGAAGCAGAGGAATGATGCAATGACTGCGTTCAGGCGGATCGCCGCCAACAGCCGTGGCCGTGACCTGGCCGTGGGCGATATCCATGGGCATTTCAAGCGTTTGCGTGAATGCCTGGAGGCGGTCGGTTTCGATCCGCTGGTCGACCGTTTGTTCAGCGTCGGCGACCTGGTCGACCGTGGGCCGGGCAGCGCACAGGCGCTGCAATGGCTGGCCGAGCCCTGGTTCCATGCGGTGCAGGGCAACCACGAGTCGCTGGCGGTCAATCACCTGCGCGGCGGCCGGGTCGACCTGGACATGTACCGGGCGGCCGGCGGCGGATGGTTCCTCGATTTGCCAAAGGCCGAGCAGGTGCGGTTCGTCGAGGTGTTCGAACGCCTGCCGATCGCCTTGCAAGTCGACACGGCGGGCGGGCCGGTCGGCCTGCTGCATGCCGACAGCCCGTTCGACGACTGGGCGCAGCTCTGTGCGAGCCTGCAGGCCGGGGATGACCTGCAGGTGCGTGAGGTGTGCCAGTGGTCGCGCCGGCGCCTCAAGGAGGGCGACAGCCGCCCGGTCAAGGGCCTGCGCGCCTTGCTGGTAGGCCATACACCGGTGCTGGAGATCAAGGTGCTGGGCAACGTCTGGCACCTGGACACCGGCGGCTGGAGCCGTGGTCACTTCAGCCTGCTCGAACTGGATGGCCTTAAGCCGCTCAGCGCCAGGCCAGGTGCGTGAGAACAGCGCCGGCCAGCAGGATCAACATCAAGCCCGAGGCGCGCTCGAGCCAGGGCAGGGCGCGGGCGAAGCGGCGCAGTACCCGCGGGTTGCCGATGGCCACGGCAACCGCCAGGTCCCAGGCCAGGACGATGGCGAACATCCAGATGCCATAGCCCAGCTTGGCCCAGGTACCGCTGCTGGCGATCATGCTCGCCAGGCTTGCATAGAACAGTGCGTTCTTCGGGTTGAGGATGCCCGAGGCGAAGCCCATGCCCAAACTGTTCAGCCAGCCACGCGCAGACGTTGCCACGCCAGGTTCGCTGTGCGTCAGGGTTGCTTGCCCGGCATGGCGCAGGAACAGTTGGCCGAGGTAGAGCAGGTAGCCACAGCCGGCCAGCTGGAGGGTGACGAACAGAGGGCCGCCATCGCGTAAAAAGGACACCCCGGTAAACGCCGCACAGATGAACATGCCGTTGGCCAGGGCGATCCCGGCACAGGCGCCACTGGCGAGCCGCCAGCCGGCGCTGGCCGAGGTGCGGGCCACCAGGAAAAAGTCCGGGCCGGGTGATAGCAGGGCGAGGAAGTGGGCGGTGGCGACGAGCATGAACAGTTGCATGGGGGCGGGCTTCCTGGTGGAGGTAGCCGCAGTCTGTTGCTGGTGATGGGTGGAGTATTGAAGATTATTGCAGGGGGCCGCTGTGCGGTGATGTCAGTGCTTCAGTGCCGCCCGGTAGGCCCCAGGCGCCACCCCGACATGCGCCTTGAACACCCGCTGGAAGTGGCTCTGGTCGGCAAAGCCCAAGTTATAGGCCACCTCCGCGAGCGCCTGGCCCTGGCGCAACAGACTCCGGGCTTTGTTCACCCGCGCGTTGAGCAGGCAGGCGTGAGGGGTCATGCCGGTAGCGACGCTGAACGCCCGTATTAACTGGTAGCGCCCCATGCCGGCTTGGCGCGCCAGGCGCTCCAGGCTCAGTTCGGCCAGGTCCTGCTCCTGTGCGTGGTCCAACAGTTCGCGCAGTGTCGACGGCGGCAATGGTGGCGCCGCCAGCAAGGCCGGGTGCATGGAGAAATCATGTTCGCCGATGAAGGCCACCAACGCAGCCTCTTTCTCGAAGGTTGCCGCCGGTGAAAACAGCAACCTGTTCAGCGCGCAGAACTGCAGGTACAGCGCCTGTGAGCGAGTGACCCGGGCCACGGCACCGGGCTCGCCTGCGGCAACGCCGGATTCGAGGCGTAGCTGACGCAGCCACTCGGCATCCAGGTGCAGCATCTGGTAACTCCAGGCCTGACCCGGTTGCGGGTTGCAGGCATGCACCCGCTGCGCCGGCACGAACACCAGGGTACCCGGCGTCAAGCGCTCCTCACCGCTGGCGGCGCCGGTGAAGCGGCTGCTGCCGGCATCCACTGCGCCGATGGAAAAGCTGGGATGGCTATGAGCCTTGTAGCAGGCGCGGCTATGGCAAGCGCGGCGGCTCTCGACGTACGGCATTGCCGGGTCGTACCAGATTTCGCAGCTCGGGCGGGTCATGGCGAGGTGCCTTGAGACGGACGGAGGGCGCCAGTCTAGCGCCTGGTCGCTGTTACGGCCATTTGCCGCGCCACTGTGCTTGACGGGTCTGCCCGCCAGGCGCGACGCTGCACCGGTCCCTGCTGGAGAACAAGAATGGACCTGTCGAGCCTGCTGCTGTTCATCCCCGCCTGTTTCGCCCTGAACATGGCGCCGGGCCCCAACAACCTGCTGTCCCTGCACAATGCCAGCCGCTATGGCCTGCGCACCGCTTGTGTGGCCGGTGCCGGGCGCCTGCTCGCCTTCAGCGGCATGATCGCCCTGGCCGCGATGGGCCTGGCCGTGGTGCTGCACACCAGCGAGTACCTGTTCCTGGCGATCAAGGTGCTGGGCGCGGGTTACCTGTTCTATATCGCCTGGCAGCTGTGGCGGGCACCGGTCGGCGAGGCGGCGCTGGTCGGCGAGCAACCTCGCGGCACCTGGAAACTGGCGCGCCAGGAGTTCTGGGTCGCGGCGGGCAATCCGAAGGCAATACTCATCTTCACCGCGTTCCTGCCGCAGTTCGTCACCGTGGGCAGCGCCACCCCGGTCAGTGAACAGTTCCTGCGCCTGGGCGTGCTGTTCCTGTTGCTGGAGTGGGCGGCCATCGCCATCTATGCCGGGCTTGGCGCGTACCTGCAGCGCTGGTTCGCACGGCCCGGGCCACGGCGCATGTTCAACCGGGTCAGCGCCTCGCTGCTGGGGTGCGCGGGGCTTGGCCTGCTGGCGGCCCGTCGCTGATCCGCTGTTTTCCATCGCAGCTGAGTATTGCCGCGCTTTGCGCTTGCTGAGACCTTTCCATGTTTCTGCCCGGAGCTTTTTCGCCGGGTGACAAGCGGTGGGTCTATCCCGGGAGCGTGGTGTGAAGTGGTGGAGCAAGGCAGGTCGGCAAGACCCGCGGATCAAGGAGCTGAACGTCGCCCTGGAGCATTCCCGTTCACAGTTGGCGGCATCTGAGCAGCGCGTCCGCGAGGCGGAATCAAGGGCTGAGGAACTGGCGCGAGAGAACCAGGTGCTCGGGCATCTGGCCGGCAACCTCTCGGCGTTCTCGCATTCCCTGGAAATGACCCAGACGTCGTTCGCCAGCCTCGCCCACAGCATGGAGCAGGAAAGACAGTACGCCATCCGCATCCAGGGCATAGCCAGCAGCAACCAGGCCAGCATCGATGCCATCGCGACCAACCTCGAGCAGCTGGCCGATGCCTCCGGCGAGGCGTCGGAGAAGGTCGGCAGGCTCGATCATCAGGCCCAGCAGGTTGGCGGTGTGCTGGAGATCATCCGCGAGGTGGCAGACCAGACCAACCTGTTGGCCCTGAACGCGGCCATCGAGGCGGCGCGGGCGGGCGATGCCGGGCGCGGCTTTGCCGTGGTGGCCGATGAGGTCAGGACCCTGGCCAGGCGCACAGCCGACGCCACCGCCGAGATCGGCACGCTGGTCTCGGCCATTCGGGCCGACAGTGCGCAAAGCCGAGGACATATCGCCAGCCTGGCCGAGCATTCGTCGTCATACAGCGGGGTCGGCCAGTCCGCGGCCAGTAACATGCGCCAGTTGCTCGACATGTCGACGGTGGCCGAAGGATCGGCATCTGTGTCGGCGCTGCGCAGCTTCTGCGAGCTGGCCAAGCTCGATCACCTGATCTACAAGTTCCGCGTCTACAAGGTGTTGTTCGGCGTCTCGCAAGAGCGCGGCTCGGACTTTACCGACCATACCCACTGTCGCCTGGGCAAGTGGTATCGCGAGGGGGACGGGGCGCTGCACTATGCGCATCTTGCCGGGTACAAGGATATCGACGCGCCCCATGCCGCCGTGCACCGCTGCGCATTCGACGCCATCGATGCCCATGCCAGCGGCGATACCGCAGCAATGCTCAAGGCGGTGGCCGAGATGGAAAGTGCCAGCCTTGCCGTGCAGGAGGGTTTGGAGCGCGTGGTCGCCAGTGGCGAGCAATCGCCTGCGTTGTTGCAGAGACGGCGCGAGAGCGAGGCTCAGTCGCGATAGAACGTTTGCACCAGGTGATAGCCGAACTTGCTCTTGATCGGTCCGTGTACCACCCGCAGGGGCTTCTTGAAGATCACCTGGTCGATGGCGCCGACCATCTGCCCCGGACGTATTTCACCCAGGTCGCCGCCGCGCTTGCCGGACGGGCAGGTGGAAAATTTCTTCGCCAGCACGTCGAAAGCCTCGCCGTTGGCGATGCGCTGCTTGAGCTTTTCGGCTTCGTCAGCGGTCTTGACCAGGATGTGGCGGGCTTGGGCTTTCATCGGGTTACCTGTGCTTCGGGGCAAAAGGGCGACATTATGCCTGATGTCGCCCTCAGCGTAACGCCGGGCGGTCGCGGAACTGCTCCAGCGCCTCGGGGTTGGCCAGCGCGTCGGTGTTCTTCACCGGCCGGCCATGCACCACGTCGCGGATCGCCAGCTCCACCAGCTTGCCGCTGAGGGTGCGCGGGATGTCGCTGACCTGGACGATCACCGCCGGCACATGGCGCGGCGTGGTGAACTGGCGAATAACCTGGCGGATATGCAGGCTGAGCTCCTCGTCGAGCTGCAGACCGTCGCGCAGGCGCACGAACAGCACCACGCGCACATCGTTATTCCAGTCCTGGCCGATGGCCACGCTCTCCAGTACCTCCTCGACCTTTTCCACCTGGCGGTAGATTTCGGCGGTGCCGATACGCACGCCGCCGGGATTGAGCACGGCGTCGGAGCGGCCATGGATGATCAGCCCGCTGCCAGGCACCTGCTCGGCGTAGTCGCCCTGGCACCAGACACCTTCGAACTGGCTGAAGTAGGCGTCACGGTAGCGCTGGCCGTCAGCGTCGCCCCAGAAGCCGAGCGGCATCGAGGGGAAGGGATGGATGCAGACCAGCTCGCCTTTCGCGCCGCTGACCGGCTGGCGTTGTTCATCCCAGACTTCCACCGCCATGCCCAGGCCCTTGCCGGATATCTCGCCACGACGCACCGGCAGCAGCGGGTTGCCGGCCACGAAGCAGGCGACGATATCGGTGCCACCGGACATCGAGGCCAGGCACACGTCGGCCTTTATCTTGGCGTAGACATAGTCGTAGCTGTGGGGCGACAACGGCGAGCCGGTGCAGAGGATCAGGCGCAGGCTGCCCAGGCCATGGGATTTCGCCGGCTCCACAGCGGCCTGCTCCAGGGCGGCGAGGTACTTGGGGCTGGTGCCGAAGGCGCGGATGCCTTCGGCATCGATCAGGTCGAGCAAACGCTCGGGCCCGGGGTGAAGCGGCGAGCCGTCATACAGCACCAGGGTAGCGCCGACCGCCAGTCCGCTGGCCAGCCAGTTCCACATCATCCAGCCACAGGTGGTGTAGTAGAACAGCACATCGTCGGCCTTGAGGTCGTTGTGCAGGCCGTGTTCCTTGAGGTGCTGCAACAGCACGCCGCCAGCGCGGTGGACGATGCACTTGGGCACGCCGGTGGTGCCGCTGGAATAGAGGATATACAGCGGATGATCGAAGGGCTGCGCGGTGAAGGTCGGCGTCCCGCCGGGCGTAAAGTAATCGGCCCACAGGGTCGTCGGCTTGCCGGTGAACTCATCGGCGCGGGTCTGCGGCCGGGTATGCGGCACCACCAGCAACTGCTCGATGCTCGGTAGCTGGGCCACGACCTGGTTGATCTTCTCCACCTGGTCGATGACCTTGCCGGCATATTGATAACCGGCGCAAACCACCAGCAGCCGAGGGGCGATCTGGCCGAAGCGGTCGATGATGCCGTGGCTGCCAAAGTCCGGCGAGCAGCTGGACCAGACCGCGCCGAGGCTGGTGGCGGCGAGCATGGCCACCAGGGTTTCCCAGGTGTTGGGCATGACCGCGGCGATACGATCGCCCGGCGCGATGCCGGCCTGGCGAAAAGCCTGCTGCAAGCCGGCGACCTGCGCGGCCAGTTGATTGTGGGTGAGGCTGTGGCGGCCGCCGTCCTCGCGCACGGCCACCACGGCCGGACGGTCATCGCGGCGCTGCAGCAGGTGTTCGGCGAAATTCAGGGTGGCGCCGCGGAACCAGCGCGCGTCGGCCATGTGTTCGCCTTCCTCGAGGATGCTCGATGGCGGCGTGTGCCACTGCACATGGAAGTACTCGGCGAGGGTCTGCCAGAACTGCGGGCGCTGCTCGATGCTCCAGCGGTGCAGGGCGGCGTAGTCGTCGAGCTGAAGGTTGAAACGCCGGTTGACGCGACGACGGAAGGCGTCCATCCGGCTGGCTTCGATCTGGGTGGTGGTGGGGCGCCAGAGTACGTCTTTCATGCGGAAGTCTCGGTCAGGGCTGAGAGTCTTGTCGCGGTGCGAGCCCGCTCCGCTACAGGAACGGGCTTGTCTTGTTCCACTCTAGCCTTTACTGGGCGAGCCAACCGCCATCGACGTTCCAGGCGGCGCCACGGACCTGGCTGCCGGCCTCGCTGCACAGGAACAGCACCAGTTCGCCGAGGTGGCGAGGGGTGACGAAGGCGAGGGAGGGCTGCTTCTCGGCCAGCAGGTCGCGTTGCGCCTGCTGTGCATCGCCACCGCCGGCGGCGCGGTCGTCAATCTGCTTCTGCACCAGCGGCGTCAGTACCCACCCCGGGCAGATGGCGTTGCAGGTGACGTTGCTGGTGGCGGTCTCCAGGCCGATCACCTTGGTCAGGCCGACCACGCCATGCTTGGCGGCCACGTAGGCGGCCTTGCCGGTAGAACCGACCAGGCCGTGCACCGAGGCGATATTGACGATCCGCCCCCAGCCACGCGCGCGCATGCCCGGCAACACCAGGCGGCTGCCATGGAACACCGCCGAGAGGTTCAGGGCGATGATCTTGTCCCAGGCCTCCACCGGAAACTGCTCGACCGGTGCCACATGCTGGATGCCGGCATTGTTGACGAGGATGTCGACCGCGCCGAACTCGCGCTCGGCCAGGGCGAACATTTGCTCGATTTGTGCGACGTCGGACAGATCGGCCGGATGATGGGCGACCTTGACCCCGAACCGCCTGATCTCGGCGATGGCCGCGGCCGGGTCGCCGAAACCGTTGAGCAGGATATCGGCGCCGGCCTCGGCCAGCACTTGGGCTATTCCCAAGCCGATGCCGCTGGTGGAACCGGTGACCAGTGCGGTCTTGCCTTTGAGCGTCATGCCTTTCTCCTTCATACGATGCCGGTGGCGTAGAACGTGGCGATGACCACGAACACGGCCAGGGTCTTGATCAGGGTAATACCGAAAATGTCCTTGTAGGCTTCGCGGTGGGTCAACCCGGTGACCGCCAGCAAGGTGATCACCGCGCCGTTGTGCGGCAGGGTGTCCATGCCGCCGCTGGCCATGGCGGCGACCCGGTGCAGTACCTCCAGCGGAATGTTGGCGGCGTTGGCGGCGGCGATGAAACTGTCGCTCATGGCTGCCAGGGCGATGCTCATGCCGCCGGAGGCGGAGCCGGTAATGCCGGCAAGCAGGGTGACGGTGATGGCTTCGTTGACCAGCGGGTTGGGGATGCCGCGCAGGGCGTCGGCCAGTACCAGGAAACCAGGCAGCGAGGCGATCACGGCGCCGAAGCCGTATTCCGAGGCCGTGTTCATCGCTGCCAGCAAGGCGCCGCTCACCGCGCTCTTGGTGCCTTCTGCCAGGCGCTGGCGAATGGTGCCGAAGGCGCACACCAGCACCATCAGGATGCCCACCAGCAACGCCGCCTGCACCGCCCAGATCGCCGTGAGCTTGGCCACGTCGCTCTGCACCGGCGTGGCCATGCCCGGCAGTTGCAGGGTGTGGCTGGTGCCGTACCAATGCGGGATCCAGTGGGTGAACAGCAGGTTCATCACGCCTACCAGAAGCAGCGGCGCCAGGGCCAGCCAGGGATTGGGCAGGGCGATGTCGTCGGCGGTCTCCGGTTCGTTGCGCAGGTTGCTGCCATAGCCTTCGCCCTTGCGCTGGGCCTTGTTGCGCTGGCGTTGCAGGTAGAGCATGCCGGCGCTGAACACGAACAATGTGCCGATCAGGCCCAGCCAGGGCGCGGCCCAGGCGGTGGTGTTGAAGAATGTGCTGGGGATGATGTTCTGGATCTGCGGAGTGCCGGGCAGGGCGTCCATGGTGAAGGAGAACGCGCCCAGGGCGATGGTCGCCGGGATCAGCCGCTTGGGGATGTCGCTCTGGCGGAACATCTCGGCGGCGAATGGGTATACCGCGAACACCACAACGAACAGCGACACGCCGCCGTAGGTGAGCAGGGCGCAGACCAGCACGATCACCAGCATGGCCTGGCGGGTGCCGAGCAGGCGGATGGCGGCGGCGACGATCGAGCGCGAGAAGCCCGACAGCTCGATCAGCTTGCCGAACACCGCGCCTAGCAGGAACACCGGGAAGTAGAGCTTGATGAAGCCGACCATTTTCTCCATGAACACCCCGGTGAAGGCCGGGGCCACGGCGGCGGGGTCGGTGAGCAGCACCGCGCCGAGGGCGGCGATGGGCGCGAAGAGGATCACGCTGTAGCCGCGGTATGCAGCGAGCATCAGCAGGGCCAGGGCGGCCAGGGCGATGAGCACGGTCATCCTAAGGGGATCTCCAACTGTTGTTTTTATGGTTGGAATGCAGATAGCGGAAATCGTGCCAAGTTACTAAGTCATTGAATTTATTGTGTTTTATTATTTCCCTGAAGCTCAGTGTCTCTGATTTGAGAAAGTGGGCGCGCGCCGCGGCCCATTGCCGGCAAGCCGGCTCTCACAGTTGATCGCGGTACGCCCCTGTGGGAGCCGGCTCGCCGGCGATCGAGGGCGCAGCCCTCGCAATAGTCTCAATTTAGAGATAGTGATCTCTTTATTGAGACTCGATTTCCAGCGCCGCCATTTTCTTGTACAGCGTCGACCGTCCCAGGCCCAATGCCTGCGCCGCCTCCGGCACATTTCCGGCGCTGCGCGCCAAGGCATCGACAATCAATCCGCGCTCGAACTGGGCGCATGCCTGGCGGTAATCCAGCGCTGGCGCGGCCAATGCCACCGGGCTCAACGGCCCCAGTGCGTTCGCCAAGTCATGCAGGCCCAGTCGCGGCTGGTCCGCCAGCAGGGTCGCCCGCTCCAGCACGTTGCGCAGCTCACGGATATTCCCTGGCCAGGCATGGCGCCCCAACAACGCCTGGGCCTCGGCCTCCAGCTCGTACTGGCTGCCCAGTTCGGCGAGGATCGCCTCGCACAGCGCCGGCAGGTCCTCCAGGCGTTCGCGCAGCGGCGGCACCTGCACCGGCAGCACGTTCAGCCGGTAGTACAGGTCGGCGCGGAACGCACCCCGGGCCATGGCCGCCTGCAGGTCGATGGAGGTAGCGGCGATGATCCGCACGTCGCTGCGCAGCATCTGGTTGCTGCCCACCGGCTCGTATTCCTTTTCCTGCAGCACGCGCAGCAGCTTGCTTTGCAGGGTCAGCGGCATGTCGCCGATCTCGTCGAGGAACAGCGTGCCACCCTCGGCCAGTTGCAGCTTGCCGCTGCGCCCCTTGCGGTCGGCGCCGGTGAAGGCGCCTGGGGCGGTGCCGAAGAACTCGGCTTCGAGCAACGCTTCGGGGATCGCCGCGCTGTTGATGCTGACAAAGGCCTTGTGCGCGCGGGCCGAGGCGGCATGGATGGCATGGGCCAGCAGTTCCTTGCCGGTGCCGGTCTCGCCCAGCAACAGTACCGGCGAGTCGCTGCCGGCCCCACGCCGGGCGCGGCGCTTGGCCTCGAGGCAGGCGGGGCTGCTGCCGACGAACTGGGCGAAGCTGTAGCGGGCCTGGCGCGCGCGCAGCTGCGAGCGGGTCGAGGCCAGCTCCTGCTGCATGCTGGCGTAGCGCTTGAGCAGCGGCGACAGGCTGCGCAGCTCGTCGAACAGGGCGAAGCCGATGGCGCCGATCAGCGCGCCCTGGTCGTCGTGGATCGGCAGGCGCATCACCACCAGCGGTTCGTTCGGCGTGTCGAGCATGTCCAGCAGGATCGGCTTGCCGTTGCTCACCACCTCGCGCATCAGGCTACCGGGGATCACCGTCTCGCACGGTTTGCCGATGGCGCTGGCGGCGTCCTCCAGGCCGAAGCGGCGGGCATAGCGCTCGTTCATCCAGACGATGCGCGCCTGGCGGTCGACGATCACCGTGCCTTCGCTGGACTGCTCGATGATCTCGAACAGCGAGCGTATGGCCAGTTGGCGAACCTGGGGGTAGTCCTTGAGGTTGTCGTGCATGTATTGGCCTTGGGTTGGACGTGAAGGCCTCATCGCCGGCAAGCCGGCTCCAGAGATAGCGCGAACCCTGTGGGAGCCGGCTTGCCGGCGATGAGGCCGGTACAAGCGATCACCTGCGCGGGTCGAACGCCTCGCGCAGCGCATCGCCGATGAATACCAGCAACGACAGGATCAGCGCCAGGGCAAAGAATGCGGTGAAACCTAGCCACGGCGCCTCGAGGTGCTGCTTGCCCTGGGTCACCAGCTCGCCCAGCGAGGCGCTGCCGGCGGGCATGCCGAAGCCGAGGAAGTCCAGCGCGGTCAGGGTGGTGATCGCCCCGGTGAGCATGAACGGCACGTAGGTCAGGGTCGCGTTGAGGGCGTTGGGCAGGATATGCCGCAGCATCACCTGGGTATCGGAAAGCCCCAGTGCGCGAGCGGCCTTGACGTATTCCAGGTTGCGCCCACGCAGGAACTCGGCGCGTACCACATCCACCAGGGTCAGCCAGGAGAACAGCGCCATGATCCCCAGCAACCACCAGAAATCCGGCTCGACGAACCCCGACAGGATGATCAGCAGGTACAGCACCGGCAACCCCGACCACACCTCCAGCAGGCGCTGGCCGAGCAGGTCGACCCAGCCGCCGTGGTAGCCCTGCAGGGCGCCGGCCGTGACGCCGATCAGCACGCTGAGCAGGGTCAGGGCGAAAGCGAACAGCAGCGAGACCCGTGTGCCGTACAGCACCCGCGCCAGCACGTCGCGGCCCTGGTCGTCGGTACCCAGCCAGTTGCTCGTGCTGGGCGGGCTGGGGGTGGGCACCTGCAGGTCGTAGTTGGGCGTGTCGGCGCTGAACGGGATCGGCGCGAAGAGCATCCAGCCGCCCTGGCCCTCGATCAGCTGGCGCACGTATTGGCTGCGGTAGTCGGGCTGGAACGGCAGTTGCCCGCCGAACTGCTGCTCGGTGTAGCGCTTGAGCGCCGGGGTATACAGCTCGCCCTGGTAGCCGAGCAGCAAGGGCTTGTCATTGGCCACCAGTTCCGCCCCCAGGCTCAGCAGCAACAGCCCGGCGAACAGCCACAGCGAGATCCAGCCGCGGCGGTTGTCGCGAAAGCGGCGCAGCCGGCGCCGGGCGATGGGCGAGAACATCAGCGTCCCCTCGCGTCGAAGTCGATGCGTGGGTCGAGCACCGTGTAGCACAGGTCGCCCAGCAGGCGGATCAGCAGCCCGGCCAGGGTGAAGATGAACAGGGTGCCGAACACCACCGGGTAGTCTCGCGACACCGCCGCCTCGTAGCTCATGCGCCCGAGGCCGTCGAGGGAGAAGATCACCTCGATCAGCAGGGAGCCGGCGAAGAACACCGTGATCAGCGCCTGGGGTAGCCCAGCCACCACCAGCAACATGGCGTTGCGCAGCACATGGCCGTATAACACGCGCCGTTCGCTCAGGCCCTTGGCCCGGGCGGTGACCACGTACTGGCGCGCGATCTCGTCGAGGAAGGCGTTCTTGGTCAGCAGGGTCAGGGTAGCGAAGCCGCCGATCACCAGGGCGCCGACCGGCAGCACCAGGTGCCAGAAGTAGTCTGCGACCTTGCCCAGCAGGCTGAGCTGGTCGAAATCGTCGGAGACCAGGCCGCGCACCGGGAACCAGTTGAGTGAGGTGCCGCCAGCGAACAGCACGATCAGCAGCAGGGCGAACAGGAACGATGGCAAGGCGTAGCCGATCACGATCAGCGCGCTGCTCCAGGCATCAAAGCGGCTGCCATGGCGTACCGCCTTGCGGATGCCCAGCGGGATCGACACCAGGTAGGTGATCAGCGTGGCCCAGAAGCCCAGCGACAGGGTCACCGGCAGTTTCTGCACGATCAGGTCGGTGACTTTGGCGCCGCGGAAGAAACTCTGCCCGAAGTCCAATCGGGCGTACTGTCTGAGCATCAGCCACAGGCGTTCGGGCGCGGACTTGTCGAAGCCGTACTGGCGCTTGATCTCCTCGATCAGCTTGGGGTCCAGGCCACGGGTGGCGCGGGACCCGCCTTGCACCGCCTCGACCCGTGCACCAGGCGCGCCGCCGCCGATACCCTGCAGGCGCGCCACGGCCTGTTCCACCGGCCCGCCGGGCGCGGCCTGGACGATGGCGAAGTTCACCAGCAGGATCGCCAGCAGGGTGGGAATGATCAGCAGCAGGCGGCGCAGGATGTAGGTGGTCATGGCCCTTTCCCCAGGCGCTCGGCCATCTGTTGGGTGGTCAGTGCCCGTGGGCTGACTTCCCACCAGGTGTCCAGGCCTTCGTCATAGGCCGCCTGCACCTTGGGCAGGCCGAAGCGGTTCCACCACACCGTCGAGCTGCCAGGCGGGTAGTAGTTGGGGATCCAGTAGTAGCTCCATTGCAGCACCCGGTCCAGGGCGCGGGCGTGACGCAGCATGTCAGCCTGGCTGTTGGCGCGCACCAGACCGTCGAGCAGGCGGTCCACCGCCGGGTCCTTGAGCACCATCAGATTGTTCGAGCCGGGGTCGTTGGCCGCTGCGGAACCGAAGTAGTTGTACTGCTCGCTGCCCGGCGACAGGGTCACCGGGTAGCCGGTGACGATCATGTCATAGTCGCGGGCCATCACGCGGTTGACGTACTGGGCGGCGTCGACGTTGCGGATGTTCAGCTCGACGCCGATCTGCGCCAGGTTGCGCTTCCACGGCAGCAGCAGGCGCTCCAGGCCCGACTGGCCATTGAGGAAGGTGAAGCTCAGCGGCTGGCCCTGGGCGTTGACCAGTCGATCGCCCTGGGGATGCCAGCCGGCTTCCTGCAGCAAGGCCAGCGCCTGCAACTGCTGCTGGCGGATGATGCCGGAGCCGTCGGTGACTGGCGCATTGAACACCTGGCTGAACACTTCGTCCGGCACCTGGCCGCGCAGCGGCTCGAGCAGCTTGAGTTCCTCTGCGTCGGGCAGGGCGCGGGCGGCCAGCGGCGTGTTGGCGTACAGGCTCTGTTGGCGGATGTACATGTTGCGCATCATCTGCCGGTTGCTCCACTCGAAATCCCAGAGCATGGCCAGGGCCTGGCGCACGCGGCGGTCCTTGAACTGCGGCTGGTCCAGGTTGAACACGAAGCCCTGGGCGATCTGCGGCTTGGCTGGGCCCAGGTGGGCACGGCGCAGGCGCCCGTCATCCAGGGCCGCGCCGTTGTAGCCGAGGGTGTAGGCGGTGGCGGAGTACTCGCGGTTGTAGTCGTAGCCACCGCCCTTGAGTACCTGGCGGGCCACTTCGGTGTCGCCGAAGAATTCGACGCTAATGCGGGCGAAGTTGTACAGCCCGCGTGCGACCGGCAGGTCCCGCGCCCACCAGTTCGCATCGCGCTCGAAGGTGATGCTGCGGCCGTTGTCGATCCTGCCGATGCGATAGGGGCCGCTGCCAACGGGTTTGTCGAAGCCGCCGCCGTTGGCGAAGTCGCGCTGGCGCCAGTCATGCTCGGGCAGCACCGGCAGGCCGGCCAGCTCCAGCGGCAGGGTGCGGCCATGGGGCTGCTTGAAGTCGAAGCGCACCTGGCGCGGGCCTTCGACGGTGACCCCGGCGACGTCGGCAAACTGGGTGCGGAACTTGAGGCTGCCCTGGCTCATCAGCAGGTCGTAGCTGAAGCGCACATCCTCGGCGCGCACCGGATTGCCGTCGGCGAAAGTGGCGCGCGGGTCGAGGTAGAAGCGCAACCAGGCGTCGTCGGGGCCGCGCTCCAGGCGCTGGGCGATCAGGCCGTAGACGGTGTAGGGCTCGTCGAGCGAGCGTATGGCCAGCGGCGCATATAACCAGCCGTCGACCTGGCTGACGCCGATGCCCTTGTCGATATAGGGCAGGATATGGTCGAACTGGCCGATCTCGATGGCCGAGCGGCGCAGGCTGCCGCCCTTGGGGGCGCCAGGGTTGACGTAGTCGAAGTGGTGGAAGTTCGCGGGATAGCGGGGGGCTTCACCGTAGACGGTGAGGGCGTGGGTGGGGGCGGCCTGTAGTGAAAACGGCAGGATCAGGCACACGCAACTTGCAACCACACAGCGCATGATCATGTCGAAACGGCTTTTGTGGGAGCGGGGCAAGCCCGCTCCCACAACGTTCGCTCCTACAGGAACGAGCACGGCAATGCCGGATCAGTCCTGGCGGCTGGTCACTTCCAGCAGGTGGTAGCCGAACTGGGTCTTCACCGGGCCCTGGACGACGTTCAGCGGCGCGCTGAAGACCACGGTATCGAACTCGCGAACCATCTGGCCCGGGCCGAACGAGCCCAGGTCGCCGCCCTGGCGGCTGGATGGGCAGGTAGAGTTGGCCTTGGCGACTTCGGCGAAGTCGGCGCCAGCTTCGATCTGCGCTTTGAGTTCGTTGCACTTGTCTTCGCTGGCAACCAGGATGTGGCGGGCGGTGGCTCGGGCCATGGGTACTGCTCCTTAGGTTCGAAAAGGCAAGCCTAGCGCACTTGCTCGTGCCCTGTCTCGCCAGGCTTGCCGCAGAGACTCACAGGCGCGCGGCGGCGTCGCGCAGCAGTGCTTGCGTTGCGTCCCAGCCCAGGCAGCCGTCGGTGATCGACACGCCGTACTTCAGCGCGCCTTTGCCGAGAGTCTGGCAGCCGTCGAACAGGTGGCCCTCGAGCATCACCCCGAGCAGCGAGCGGTCACCGCCCAGGCGCTGGGCCAGCACGTCCTCGAACACCGCCGGCTGGCGCGCCGGATCCTTGCCGCTGTTGGCGTGGCTGCAGTCGACCATGATGCGTGGCGCCAGACCTGCCTTGGCCAGACCCTGACGCGCCAGGGCGACGCTCTGGGCGTCGTAGTTCGGGCCCTTGTGCCCGCCGCGCAGCACCAGGTGGGTGTCGGGGTTGCCCAGGGTCTCGATGATCGCCGGGTGGCCCTGCGTGTCCATGCCGAAGTGACGATGCGGGTGGGCGGCGCTGCGCATGGCGTCGCAGGCGATGCCGATGCCGCCGTCGGTGCCGTTCTTGAAGCCGACCGGCAGCTCCAGGCCACTGACCATCTCGCGGTGAATCTGCGACTCGGTGGTGCGCGCGCCGATGGCGGCCCAGCCCAGCAGGTCGTCGAAGTAGCCGGCAGCCATCGGCTGCAGCAGCTCGGTGGCGATCGGCAGGCCGCGCTCGAGCATGCCCAGCATCAGGCCGCGGGACAGGGCGATGCCGGCGTGCATGTCATCGCTGCCGTCGAGGTGCGGATCGTAGGCCAGGCCTTTCCAGCCCACGGTGGTGCGCGGCTTTTCCACGTAGGCGCGCATCACCAGCAGCAGCTTGTCGTCGACCTCGCGGCTGAGCGCGGCCAGGCGGTCGGCGTACTCGAGGGCAGAGCGCGGATCATGGATCGAGCAGGGGCCGACCACCACCAGCAGGCGTTCGTCGCGGCCTTCGAGAATGGCGCGGATCGCCTGGCGCTGGGCATGGACTTGCTGGGTGAGTTCGCTGGACAGCGGCATCTGCTGCTTGAGCAGGTGCGGGCTGGGCAGGCGCTGGCTGACGGTGGTGTTGGCTGCGTGCGGCTGGGTCAGGGGCAGGGCGAGATTCGAGGCTTGCATGGCGTTTTTTCCCTGGGCGGACGGCGGGTTCTGGCCCGCGCGGTCGGCCCTATAGAGGTGTTCGACTGATCGTCAAATGGGGTGTCTGTGCGGCATTGCCACCGGAAATCGACCGAACGGAGGCGGCAGGCTGGCCCGAACGGAACTGGCTAAATCGCCATGCATAGGTGCGGTAGTAGGTGGTGTGGTTCATGACGCTGTCCTCAAGGTAATCGGTATGTTTCGTGGGCCCGGAAAAGCAAAACCCCCGGTCGGGGAGCCGACCGGGGGTTTGAGTATTCTCATGTTCGGCGGCCCCTCGAAGGTGGGCGCCGGATGGGTAATCGGCGCCTAGTGGCTAAACCAATACCCAAAATAAAAGCTGGCAACGGCGTTACGACCGGCAACGGCCAGCACGCGGTGCGCGGAGCGACCGGTGTGGTTGGCGTGGTTGCGGGTTTGTTTCGACATGTTGCTCTCCAGTGATTGGGACCGAGCTTACTGCACCTTTGCTCGGGTGTTCAATCACTAAATGCTATCGAGGCGATTGACCCGGCTTCAGCCCTTCAGCCTGCGCTCCAATGCGGCCCCCAATTAAGGGGGAAAATGCCCAGTTCATCCTTCTCCATCTCGCAAATATCTGATTAACAACGACTAAATTCATGGCATAAGCCTTGCTCACCTCCCCGCAGTATCCCTGTGTCCCCGGAGGTGCCCCATGTCGACCCCTCGCAAAGGCCTGGTCCTGTCCACCTTGCTGCTGGCCTTGCTGGGCTGGCAGGTCTCCAGCGAGGCCGCCGTGCAGTGCCAGCGCACGCTGGTGGCCAACGTGGTGGCGCTGGATCAGCCACTGATGTTCAACCGCCTGGGCGCGCAGAACGCCAATGGCATGATGTTCGCCCTGCGCCAGGACGTGGTGGACGAGCACCGTGTGCCCCTGAGCAAGGGCGGTGCGGCGGTGCCGGGCAAGGTCACCCTGCGCCCGGACAAGCGCCCGCGGCCGATCGTGCTGCGGGTGGCGGCTGGGGACTGCCTGACAGTCAACTTGAGCAACCTGCTGGCCTACCAGGCCAACCCCAACAAGCACGGCATCGATCACGACGAGAACGAAGTCGAAGGCGAGGAAGAAGAGGGCGCCGAGGTCGAGAACGAGGGCAACGAGCACTTCGTCGCCGACGAGCAGGTCACCGATCGCCATGTGGGTTTCCAGGTCAATGGCCTGCAGGCGGTCAACAGCATCGGCGACATCGCCGCCAACACCGGGCGCAACGGCAACTTCCTGGTCGCCCCAGGCGGCACCCGCAGCTACACCCTGTACGCCGAGCGCGAAGGCGCCTTCGCCGTTACCAGCCAGGGCGCGACCTTCGGCGGGCAGGGCGGCGGCGGCAACGTCGCCAACGGCCTGTTCGGCCAGGTGGTGGTGGTGCCCAAGGCCGGGCGCACCTACCGCAACACCCTGACCGAGGAAGAGATGCGCCTGGCCACCACCGGCCGTACGGCCACCGGTCAGCCGGTGATCGACTACCAGGCACGCTACCCCAACGTCGAGCCGTGGATCGCTGAGGGCAAGGCCGGCAAGCCGATCATTGCCATGGTCGACGGCAACGAGATCCAGAGCAGCGAGACCGACGCCATCGTCATGGGCCCCAACCCCGACGGCAGCTTCCCTGCCAGCACCTATCCGCTGGAAAGCGTCGGCAAGCGCAACCCGGCGCTGCCCAATCGCCTGGAAGCGTTCCGCGACTTCGCCTCGCAGTTCGCCGACGAGGTCGCCGCCACTCAAGCGTTTCCTGGCTACTGGGCTGACCCAGTCATGGGTCACGTGCTGGAGCCGACCCGCGACTCGTTCATGATCAACTATGGCTCTGGCGGCATGGGCGCCGAGGTGGTGGCCAACCGTCTTGGAGTGGGGCCGATGCATGACTGCCTGTCGTGCGCCTACGAGGAATTCTTCCTCAGTGCCCACACTGTCGGTGATATCGGCACCCTGGTGGATATCCCGGCCAACGTCGGGCTGGAGAACATCCGTCCGGGCGAAACGCCGCCGGCCAGCGCCACCGGGGTCAAGGCGACCATGGCCCTGTACCCGGCAGAACCTGCCAACGTGCACCACAGCTACATCGGTGACTTCACCAAGTTCCGCAACACCCACAATGGCCACGAGCAGCACATCTTCCACCTGCACGGACACCAGTGGCTGTTCAACCCCAACGATGACAACTCCGACTATATCGACGCCCAAGGCATCGGCCCGGGCGTGGGCTACACCTACGAAATCGCCAACGGCGGCTCCGGCAACCGCAACCGGGTCGCGGGCGACGCCATTTACCATTGCCATTTCTACCCGCACTTCGCCCAGGGCATGTGGGCCATGTGGCGGGTACATGATGTGTTTGAGCCAGGCACCCGCCTGGCGGTCAGCGGCGAGGGCGAGAACGGCTTCCACACCACGCCGTTCGCCCTGCGCAATGGCAAGCCCGCCCCGGGTGCGCGGGCGCTGCCCGACGGCGAGATCATCGCCGGCACGCCGATCCCGGCCATCGTGCCGTTGCCGGGCAAGGCCATGGCGCCGATGCCGGGCAAGGTCACGGTGGTGCCCAAGCTGGCCGAAACCCTGGTCGCCGAACATGACGATGAAGAAGAGGAGGAGGGCGACGATCACCCCGACGAGCCTGCCACGCCACGTGCGGTTGGCTCCCTCGCGCTGGTCGATCGCAGCGAGACCAATCGCAACGCCGACGGCAGCCTGAAAAACCCCGGCTACCCGTTCTGGATCGGTGGCATGGAAAGCAGCGTCGGCCAGCGTCCGCCGACTCCGCCGCTGGACATGCTCGACCCGGCCATGGCCCGGCAGCTCAAGGACAGCGGCAAGGCGTTGTGGGCCAACCTCGACCCCAACCAGGTCGACGGTTGGGACGGCGGCCTTGGCCGGCACACCCTCGACGGCGTGTCTGCCGGTGGCGACGCCGTGACCACCACCACCAAGCTGGACTTCTCCAAGGTGGTGCACAAGGCCAAGCCGATCTACCTGCCCGAAGAGGGCACCGAGGTCGAACAGGCGGCCATGCAGTTCCACGCCAAGGCCGAGCACCAAAGCTTCGCCCTGATCCCCGGCGGCGCGCCGGTGGCCAAGGCCTTCCGCACCAACGGCGCCTTGCCGACGGCGGGCGCGCCGTACTATGAGCCGTGCATGGACGACCGTGGCAAGCGCCTGACCCAGTCTGCGGGCGTCGGCGAGTTCTTCAGCGGCGAAAACCTCACCGGCATGAGTTTCCGCGGTTCGTCCACCTTCACCGCCGACCGGCCGCGTATGTACAAGGCGGCCAACATCCAGTTCGACGCGGTGTACAACAAGGTCGGCTACCACTTCCCGCAGGCGCGCATCCTCGCCCTGTGGGAAGACGCCTGGCCGGTGATCACCAAACAGCGCCCGCCAGAGCCCTTGGTGATGCGCATGAACACCTTCGACTGCACCCAGTACGTGCACACCAACCTGATCCCGTCGTTCTATGAAATGGACGACTACCAGGTACGCACCCCGACCGACGTGATCGGCCAGCATATCCACCTGCCCAAATGGGACCTGACCGCCGCCGACGGCTCGGCCAACGGCTGGAACTACGAGGACGGCATCCTCTCGCCCGGCAGCGTGGTCGAGCGCGTGCACGCCATTCGCAGCTTCAACAACTGCACCGAAGGCGATAGCCGCGACGGCACCGCCGCCTGCCCGAAAGCCAAGCAGCATCCGTACTTCGGACGCTTCGGCCGGGCCGACTGGCTCGGCGCGCGCAGCGCGATGCAACGCTGGTTCGCCGACCCCCTGGTAAACGTGCACAACGTCGACCGTGGCCTGGGCACCATCTTTACCCATGACCACCTCGGCCCATCGACCCACCAGCAGCTCGGGCTGTACGCCACCGTGCTGGCCGAGCCCGCAGGCTCTACCTGGTACCACGCCGAGACCGGCGAACAGCTGTACAACCCGGCGACCCGCCAGGATGGCGGCCCGACCTCGTGGCAGGCGGTGATCCAGACCGGCGATCACGACGGCGATGGCAAGAACGACAGCTACCGCGAGTTCTTCCTCGAGTACAGCGACTTCCAGCATGCCTATGAAGCCGGCGTGTATGTCGGCGCCGGCCCCAACGGCGTGCCGGACGGCCAGGCCTATCCGGCCACCGCCGACAGCTTCCGCTACGCCATCAACCCGCCCGTGCGGCAAAAGGCCTCGACGCTGCTCGAGTCGGTGGTCGAATCCCGTGGCGGGCTGAGCCCGGGCTGCCCGACCCGGCCATGCCCGCAGGCGATCTCGGTGGATGACCCCGGCATGTTCGTCGTCAACTACCGCAACGAACCGCTGGCCCTGCGCGTGTTCGACCCGAACAAGGTCGGCCCGGACGGCAAGCGTGGCATGCAGGCCGACGGCCTCGGCGGCGACCTGGCCTACGCCATGCAGAGCCGCACCGACCGCGCCATCCCGGCGATGAACCTGGCGCCTTCGGCGATCACCCAGGCCACCGGCCCCACCGGCGGCACCACGCTGTTCCCGCCGCACGTCAACAAGGGCAGCGAGCCGGGTGACCCGTTCACTCCGCTGCTGCGCACCTATTCCGGTGACAACGTCCGCCTGCGCATGCATGCCGGCGGCCATGAGGAGGAACACAACGTCACCCTGCACGGCGTGAAGTGGCTGCAGAACGGCTCAGGCTTCGGCAACAGCTCCAACTCGGGGTGGAAGTCGTCGCAGATGGTGGGCATCTCCGAGCAGCTCGGGTTCATGGCGCCGGTGTCGATGATTTCCAGCTCCGCCGCCACCAACGGCGACTACCTGTACTCGCTAGATGCGGCGCTGGAAGGCTACTGGAACGGCATCTGGGGCATCATGCGCAACTACACCGCGCAACGCGCCGACCTGTTCGCCCTGCCGAACAATCCGCAGCCGGTGGCCATGCGCAACACCGTCAATTTCGACGGCATCTGTCCGAAGACCACGGCCAACGCCAATGGCATCGGCACGCGGCCGACGGTCAAGCGCAGCTACGAGATCGTCGCGGCCCTGGCCAACGACATTCTCGAGAACCGCCACGGGGTCAGCATCAATGACCCGGCCGGCATCGGCCAGCACGTCGGTGGCGCGCTCAAGGCCAATGGCGGCACTCTGGTGTTCAACAGCCGCAAGGTCGATATCCCCATGGCCACGGTCACCGACGAGGAGGATGGCGCGACCTTCACCGTCGGCGGACACAGCTCGCCGCTGCACGATCCGACCGCGGTGCTCTACGTGCGCAAGGCCGACCTCGACGCGAGCACTGGCAAGCTCAAGGCCGGCGTGCCGGTCGAGCCGCTGGTGCTGCGCGCCAATGCTGGCGACTGCATCAGCATCACCCTGGAGAACCGCCTGCCGCTGATGATGCCCGACCTGCCCAGCAGCGCGGTGATGCAGAACGTGGTCAAGCGCGACCGCGCCGGCGGCGATGGCTCCACGGCGTTCAACAACAACCTGATGCGCCCGTCCAGCCACGTCGGCCTGCATACGCAGCTGCTGGCCTACGACATCACCAAGTCGGACGGCGTCAACGTCGGCCTCAACCCGGTGCAGACCGTGCCGCCGCGCAACGGCAGCAGCGGCGCCTACCCGAACCGGGTGTACCAGTACTACGCCGGGCATCTGGAGCGGGAAGGCAAGCCGGTACTGCAACTGGGCCGCACGGTGGACAACATCAACACCACGGCCATCGAGTTCGGCGGCCTCAACCTGACCCCGGCGGATGTCATCAAGCAGCCGCAGAAAGGCCTGGTGGGCGCCATGAGCGTGCTGCCGCAAAGCGCGACATGGACCGAGGACACCGCCAGCCGCGCCCAGGCCACGGTGAAGGTCAGCGGCCAGCCCGACTACCGCGACTTCGTCACCGTGTGGCAGCGCTCGCTGAACATGCGCTGGGCTGATGGCCGGCCGGTGGAGGGCATCGCCACCGAGGGCAACGGCGTGCCCGGCGATCCGAAGGACAACGGCAACATGGCGATGAACTACAAGACCGAACCGCTGTGGCTGCGCTTCGGCCTGGCGCCGGACGCGCCGTTCGGCCATGCCGATGGCTTCGGCTTCGCCGATGTGCCCAATGCCCACATGGCCTACAGCAATGCTCTGGTCGGCGGCGATCCGCAGACCCCGGTGCTCTGGGCCAAGCCCGGCCAGCCGGCGCGCAGCCACGTACTGATGCCCAGCGGTGGCAGCCGCGGCATCACCTATCAGCTCGATGGGCACCTGTGGCCGCTGCACAACTACCAGGCCGAGAAGAGCGATGTGCAGGGCTACCCCATGGGCCTGCCGGGCATCGGCTCGGTGCGCTTCGGCTACAACCCGATGGCAATGTACGTGGGTGCACAGGAAAGCGTGCTGCCGGCGGCCCACTTCAGCTTCATGCTGCCCAGCGCGGGTGGTGCCAACGCGGTGCCCGGGGATTACCTGTTCCGCGACTATGCGGCATATGGCAACACATCCGGGCTGTGGGGGATCCTGCGGGTGACCAACGAGCCACCGCCGGCAGTGGCGCCTGCGCAGTGAAAAGGGCCTGGCGGCCTGACCGGGAAGCGGGAAGGCCGCCAGGCATTCGCCGACAGGACTGCAATCGCGTCGGTAAACAACAAACCATCAAAATTCTCGGCTTTATCGCCTTGCCACTGACTCACCTTGAATGCCGACCTGGCTGGAATGTACGCCGTATCAAAGCCCCACCCAGTGCACTCTGCCAGCCAACGGCACCACCTCGCCCCCTGCCGTGGGCAGTGCCCGCCCCAGCAGCCCCATGCCTTCGCTGACCAACACCCCATCGCGCACCAGGCACAGGTTGGACGGGGTATCCAGGCCTTGCGCAAGCACCGTCACCTGCTCGGTCTGCAGGTTGCAATGCAGGAGCCTGCCTGAGAAACGGGTGAAGCCGCCATGCCGCGCCTCACCTTGCCAGTCAGGCGTCAAAGGTTGCTGCACGCTGTCGCAGAGCTCCAGCACCAGCAGGTTGCCGCTGCGATCCAGGGCCAGGCCGGTGGGCAGCTGCAACCCCTGGACAACTACCTCGATGCGTCCATCGGCTGGCCAGACCCGGATAACCTGTCCGGCCCTGTCGGCAAAGTCGATGCCCTTGCGCAGCGGGTCACCGTGCAGCTCGCCGGAGAACAGACTGATCAGCACTGCGTCCGTGTCAGGTTCGTACACCAGTGTGACGGGCACGGCCTCCTGGCCTTGCTCCAGTTCGGGCAGCTGCGCCAGCACGTGCTCCTGCTGGTCATCGACGAACTCCACCAACTGGTTGCTATCGGGCTTGACCGCCAGCCAACTGCGCCGGGATGGATGAAAGCACAGTGCGTTGAGGTTGCCGCGGCTGTGAAACACCGGCTCGGGCGGGTTGAACTGCAGGTCGAGCAACCTCGAGCCCTCGACATAGTCGGTCTGGCTGGCCAGGCAGCGTCCGTCACCGCAGGCGATGTCCGACAACCCCATGATTTCGTCGCGCAACATGCGCGCTTGCATGTTCATGGTGCGAAAACCCTGTGCCAGGGTTTCCCCGGGCAAGTAGGCGCCGGGTGAGGTTGGGTCCGGTCGCAGTCGACTGATCCGGCCGCTGAAGGGCTGCTCGGGCAGGCCGGACCCGGCCTCGGCCAGCAGCAGGCTGCCATCGGCCTGCAGACAGATGCCGCGTGGGTTGAGCAGACCCTCGGCGATGAGGGTGCTGGGGCGCAGCGTTGCGCGTGGATGTGTGGGGATATGAATAGTTGCAGACATCGGCTTCTCTCCGTGAGCGAACAGGGGTAGCGGCTACTGCGGTGGCTGCCACGGCTCGCCGGTGAGGTAGGCGCGCAGCAGCGCCCGCTGACTCGGCGACATCGAACGCACCACCGGCATGAACAGCGTGGTGCCTTTGTAGGCATCGGCGGTGCGGGCGAGGATCGGCCCCTTCGCCGCCATGATCGCGTCGGGCTGGTTCAGCGGCACGTACCGGGACATGGCGGGGAAGGCCAGGTAGTGAAAGCGCAGGACATTCGGGTACACCTGCTGCCAAGTGATGGTGCTGCCCGTGGCGATGCCGAAGTCGGTGCTGGCGAACTTGCGGAAGTTGGTGAAAAAACTGCCAGCGGCCAGGCCATTGACGGAGTAGCTCAGGGCGACGAACCCGGCCTGTGCGTCGGTACCGGGCTTGACCTTGACCGGGAGGCTGACCGCGAGCTGGCCGGCCTCGACGACCAAGGTATCGGGCACGTCGAGAAAGTCCCAGTTTTCCGGCGCTCCGTAGACCGGGCCGGAAGGGCCGGTGCCGAGCGCTATCTTGCTCAGAGTGGTTACCGGGCCACCCAGGTAGCGGACCTGCAGGGTGATCGACAGGCCGTCGGGGTAGTCCTCGGTGTAGACATTGCGCTGGTCGGCGTAGACCCGATAGACCGACTCGCAGGCATGCAACAGGGTGCCGGCGACGGCGCCGGGGGCGTCGACGTGCAGCACCGAGGTTTTCGTCGCTTGCTGCTGGCTGGGGTCGAGCGGCAAGTCGACCAGGCCGCCATACACGTAGTAGTTGCGCAGCAGGTCGCTGTTCGGATCGAGCGTGGCCAGGGGTACGGTACCGGCAGTGAAGGTGACCGGCCCGTAGTTGGCGTTGGGCCCGATGGGGCTGGTGATGTCGTCGCGCACGGGCCTGAAGGTCTGCTTGGGTATCAGGTTGACCATGTCGACGCTCAGCAGGCCGCTGCCGGCGAGCTCGGCGTAGGCGGTGCCGCCGGTGCTCTGGTTGACCAGCTGGCGTCCGGGCTGGCAGTTGGCGGGTTCGTTGGCAAAAGCCGGGGCCAGGGTGCCGATGACCCGACCGATGCTCGGGTTCGGGGTATATCGGCCCGCGGCGTAGTCGGCGTCCAGTTGCGCGGTGGTCATCGCCGGGCACATCTCGAACATCACGAAGCGCAACACGATCCCGGTCGCCCCGGGCGCCTGGATGATCGCGCGCAGCCCGGGGCTGTCGCGGTTCCAGCTGACGATGCTGGCGAGCGGGAAGGTCAGCTGGAAGGTGCCGCTCAGGCGGAACGAGCCCGGCGCGTCCATCGACGCGGGCAGCAGCACGCGCTTCTTCACATCAAGGCTGCTGCAGACGGTGTCGCAGCGGATCAGCAGCTGGGTATCGCTGTTGCCACCGATCTGCAGGCCGCCGACGAAGATCTGCGTGGTGGTCGTCGAGGTCGGGTCCAGGTCCACCATCATCGGGCCGGAGTTGGTTGGCTGGCCGGTCGCCGGGTCCAGCGAGCCAAGCAGGTACACCGGTTGCCCCACCAGGTCACCGCTGGTGCTGACGCTGCCGGGGCTGCCCTGCGAGCTGATCATGGCGTTCTGCAGGTCGACCAGGTGCTGCCCGTAGTGGTTCCAGCCACCGGCGGTGTAGTAGTCACCCGTCGGCGCATTGAGCATGGCGTTCAACTGGTCGTCGGTGAAGGACTGGGCGCCCGGCGCCAGGGTCGAGGTGGTCAGGTCGAAGATCGGCCACTCGTCGTTGCCATCGTAGGGGATGGTCGGCGAGTTGTTCGGCAGGCTGACATCGGTGCGGATGCCACCCCAGAAATTAAGGCGTGGGCCATTCAGGATGCTCATGGTTCAATCCTCGTCCTTGATGGTTTTGCCCAGGGGCGCATGGGCGAATTTGAACAGGTAGGAGAAGTCGGACTTGTACGGGCTCCTCACCGGCGTGGCCATGGAGTGGCAGTTCATGCAGCTGCTGTTGGGCTGGATGTAGCTTTCCATGGTGACGTTGGCCGACAGTGAGGGCGTCGGCTGGCCCAGCGGATTACCGGGGTTGTCGGGCATCAGCGGGCGCTGGGTGGTGACCAGTTGGTAGTACTTGAGCACGCTGCGTTGCAGCCCAGGGTCGGCGCGGTAGGCGGCGTTGACCTGTTGGGTGACATCGGCGATCGGGGTGACTCGGTTCAGCGGGTTGGGAGTCTGGAAGGTGGTGCCGGGCTTGGGCACGCAGACCAGTTGCGTGCCCTGGGTCTGCCAGTCGCAGGGCGACTGGTTGAGGCTCGCGGCGGGCGCGTCGGCGTTGAAGTAGGAATAAGCGGTGCCGGATGCCGGCTGGTCGACCCACTGGCCGCCCACCAGCGCTTTGGGCGGCACGTTGTCGATCTGCTCGAAGGTCGACCAGATCCACTGCGGATAGCCCTTGGCCTTGGTGATCACATGCAGGCCCACCAGGCCGAGGAAGGCCTCGGTCACGCCGTTGCGCCGACCCTGGTCATCGAAGGTGGCCACCCGCGCCAGCATGGTCAGGTAGCGGCTGGCGTTGTCACGGGGGCCGAGGATGCGCCAGCTCGACTTGATCTCGATGACGCCATAAGGGAACTGGATGTTGGCTGCCCTGGACACCACATCGGCGTTGTAGAACTGGTTGGCGACGATGTAGTCGTAGGATGCCTCGTTGGCCGAGATATCGTAGTAGGTCGGGTTGCCGGCCTGGTCGATCAGCCAGCCGCCAACCGCCTGGTCGATGGCGTTGACCAGCGAGCTGTTCTTCAGCGCGGCGATGTTGATGATGCCCAGGCTCCTGGCGCCCTGCGGGGTGTTCCAGGGGCCGGGATTGGCGCCACCGGGCAGGAAGATCTCATCGACGCTCTTGTAGGTCTGCCAGACGGTGTAGCCGGCGTCCCCAGGCTGCCGGGTGCAGTCCGGGTTGCCGCGCTGGTGGTCCTGGGCCGGCCAGTTCAAGGCGATGAACAGCTGCCAGCTGTAGCGATCGAACTGGTCCTGGCTGGCGTTGGCCGCCGGCGCGCTGCTGGGTGGCTGGCAATCGAGCTGGGTGGCCTGGGACGAGGGCAAGGCCTGTTCCCTGGCCAATGCCGGCAGGCTGGCCAGGCCCAGGGCTATCACGGATAAACGCAGTATGGCTTTCATGGCGATCCTTCGTCGTGGCTCAGGGTTTGCGCTGCATCAGTTTGTTCCACTGCGCCTTGTGCCCGTTGCTCTGGCCGGTTGGCGGCTCGAACAGCTGGCAGGGCGGCGGGTTCGATGGGCACATGGCGGCGACCTGCGCCCAGGTCTGGGCCGGGTCGGGCTTGGCAATGCGAAAGCCGGTGTAGTTCTGGCTGACGATCGGTGCGTTGGCGATGCTGGCATCCCCGGAAAAGTAGAACGACTGCGGTTGCCGGTAGGGCGGCTGGCCCGAGGCCTTGTTGTAGAAGGCATAGCCGAACAGGATCGGTCCCTGCGGCGAGTCCAGGTCCAGTGCATAGGCCTGCACGCTGGCTTCCAGGTGCTGGCTGCGGGTGGCGCTGTAGGGCAGGTGCTTGATGAAATCCTGCCGAGGCGGGTGGTTCATCGGCGAGAACATGCAGCAGGCCGGCATGTCCTTGGGCCGGTCCTGCGGGTAGGTGAGGAAGTAGGCCTTGTTGCCCAGGGACACGAACGAGCAGGTGTAGTTGTTGTTCTTGATCGGGAAGATCGGCAGGCAGTACTTCTCGTAGTGCTCCATCATGGCGCCGAAGCCGTCGCCATCGGCTGGAATGTAGGTGGTGTCGTAGTAGCTGGTGCCGCGGGACACGGTGTAGTCGGCCGGGGCCAGGGTGGCCGGTGGGTTGCTGTAGGGCGGCGGATTCTTCTGGTAGTTGTGCATCACCCGGTACATCGTCCAGTCGCTGATCCAGTAGGCCGGAAAGAACGGATCGGACGGGTCGCTCGGTGCGCGTTTGGCGATGCAGTTGCCGTTGCTTGCATCGCAGCCCAGGGTGTTGTGCACGCCCATGGTGAAGTAGACGGCGCTGTCGTCGGCCTGGGCGACCAGCGAGGGGCACAGCAGCAGGACAAGCAGCAACAGTCGGTAGAGGATGCGGGTGTTCATGGGACACTCCTGTGAAGTGTGCCGGGTGACAGTCTCGTCACCCGGCAGTCCTGCCGGTCAGCCTTGCGGGAAGTCGCTCATGCTCAGCGGGATGGGTGGGTAGTTGCGTTTCACCAGGGCCTGGGCCCAGAGCTCCAGCACCGCCCGGCGGCTTTGCGGCATGTCCCGGGTGATGGGCATCGCCAGGGTGCTTTCCTCCTGATACTCCTTGCTGATCAGCACGATCAACTGGTCGACCGCGCCTTCTATGCGCGCCAGGGAGTTCAGCGGCATGTACTTGTTCATGATCGGGTACATGTAGAAGAACGGCTGCAGGATGAACGGGTAGATGAAGCTTTCCCAGATCAGCTGGCCGGCGTTCTGCTGCTTGTAGACCTGGTTCCAGGCATCGACGAACGCCTGCTGTATCTCCGGCTCCTGCGGCAACACGCGCAGCGGCGCGAGGAAGTCGGTGTAGGTTTGCATCAATTTGAAGCTGAACGGGATCTGCGGCGGCTGCTTGTCCTCATGCACGAAGAAGCGCAAGGTCGGGAAGCCCGGCGCCACGGCCTTGACAGTCAGCAGGGCAACCCCATTGGCGTCGGTGGTGATCTGCGTGGTGCTGAACTGCACGTTGCCCTTCGGCTCATCCTTCAGTGTGCCCTGGCCCTGGACGGGGTTGGCGAATGCCAGGCTGGGGCTCAGGGCCACCGAACCTGGCGTGGGCAGGTACTGCTGGTAGCTAACCGCTTTCATGTCGGTGGTCGGGCCGGCGGGGTGGACCGCCGTGAGCCTACGGCCCGTGCCTTCGCTCAGCTGGCGGGTGAGCGACGGGGTACCGACGAACTGCGGCAGGTTGGGGGTGTTGTTGGCGGGATTGTCCGGGTCCTCCAGGAACAGCGTGAAGTCGGCCGGGTTGCTGAACGCCAGGTAATAGTCGGTGGTGCACATCATGTAGGCGTTGTTGTATTCGGCCACCGTCAGCACGGTACCGGCCGGCGCGGGCAGGCCGTCGTACTGCACCATGATCTGCAAGGTCTTGCTGTCGCCGACGTCGATGAAGCTGGCGCTCTCGACCACTTCGGCGGTCCACATCTGCTGGGTCGCCGCCTGCACGGGGGTGGCGCCTTGCTGCTGCAGCTCCAGCGCTCCGCTTTGCAGCTGTTTCTGCGCCTCGGCGCTCAACGGCAGGTCGAGGATCCCCGAACGTTTGTCGAAGGCTGCCTGCTGATAGTCGTCGTAGCCGAAACCGGCCAAAGGCGTGAACTGCTCGCCCTGGCGTATCCCCAACTGGTAGCTGCCGGCGTCGAACTTCGCCGCCACCGGTATCTTGGCCTTCGGGTCGAGCGAATAGCTGGGGAACCCATTGAGCAGGTCCAGCGACAGGGTGTCGTCATGCACCTGCGCCGAGATGACCCCCAATGTCATGGATTTGAAGTTCACACCGTCCTTCTGCAACTGTACCGGATCAGCAGGGACCAGCCGCCGCCCGGCCGGTGCCGTGGGGAACTCGTCGTCGAACCACAGGCCCAGGGTGCCGGCGGTGCGGCTGTAGGCGGGGTTGAAGAAGATGCTGCCGACATTGTCCAGGCCTTTCTGGTACATCGCCTGCACATTGGCCAGGATCTTCGAGTCGACGGTGTGGGTGATGATGGGCGGTTGGTCGTTGAAAATGCCGTTCATGTCGTAGCAGGTCAGGTAGGTAGAGAAACGGAACATCAGCCCTTTGGCCTTCTGCTGCTCCATCTGTTGCTGCAAGTTCTGCAGCAGTTGCGAGTTGCCGAGGGCCCAGCTCAGGTTCTCTTTGGGGAAGCACGTCTGCCAGGTGGTGGTCACATAGATCAGGCCACCGAGGGTCGCCCAGTTGAAGTTGAGGAAGCGGTCGAGCATGCGGTGCTCGCGCTTGAGCGTCAGGCCGCACTGGGCGTCGCCAAGTACCAGCCGGTCGAAGTACAGCGCGGTGAAGGTGTTCTGCCAGGGGCTGACGTCGACGAAGCGCGCCGGGGTGGGGGCGTCACTGCCGAACGGGTTGCCGAGCAGGTTGTAGGTCTGGTTGATCAGCGGGTCCTGGCTGACATAGCCGCCACCGGGCAGCTCGCCGCCGGTGATGATGGAGGCGGTCGCCGGGATCGTGGGGTCTGCTGGCGTGTAGTTGACGGTGCCGCAGGCATTGTCGCCAAACAGGTTCCACTCGCCGGGGATCATCACGCTGGGATTCTGCGAGACGTTGCCCGGCACCTGGGTCACATAGGTTGGCGCTTCGAGCAGCACTTGCGGGGCGATGACCCATGGCATCAACTTGCTGCTGGCATTCGCCGGGTTGATTCCGTAGTACTCGAGGAAACGCCAGTTCAGACGCATCTTGGAAGCATCGTAGAGCGGGAACATGTCGTTGTTGTTGGCGGTCGGCGGGCTCCAGAACATATGGCCGCCGAGATAGATGCGCGGGAAGTTCAGTACGCTCATGTCATGCTCCTTAGCGTTGCCACTGGGCGCGTTTCAGCGACCAGACAAAGTCCAGTTTGTTGTACCCGGCGAACTCGGACGCCGGCACTTCGGCAGTCGGATAGACAATCCCGCCTTGCTGCTTCTGGGCGAAATTGAAATAGCCCTTGGTCTTGGAGTAGGCCGCCGTGCCATGGCAGGCGAAGCACGAGGACTGGCTCTGGAAGGCCGACTCGAGCTGGGAGTTGGCCAGCAGCGTCGGATTGGTCTCGGACTGGGTGCCGATCAGCTCGTATTGCGCCAGTGCCGGGTACATGGCCTGGAAGGTGGTGTTGGCGGTCTGCGCCGCCGGGGTCGGCCCGGTGCTGTTGCTCATCGGGGTCGGGGGAATCGCGTTGGTCACGGTGTACTTGCCGTTGTTGCGATTCTCGAAGGTGGTCCAGACCCATTGCGGGTTCAGCTTGTTGACCACGTGCAGGCCACTGAGCGCGGCGTAGCCGACCTGGTACTGGCCGTTGTCCTGCTGGTAGTAGGCCTGGGCGATGTAGTAGCCATCGCTTTGCAGTTGCTGCTGATAATCCGGGTCATTGCCGATCCACAGCCAGGCGGCCTTGAGCTCCCAGGCGGTGGAGGGAAAGGCCAGGTTGCTGGTCAAGGCGGCCTGGCCGTTCACGTTGTACACCTGCTTTTGCACGATGTAGTCGAAGGTGTCCTCGCCCATCAATAGCTGGAAACGCACCGGTTGCCCCTGTTGCGCGGTGGGTACCGCGCCGCCCATTTCCAGGATCAGGCCGTCCACCTGCTGCACGGCGTTGAGGTTGTGGAACGTGCGATCGGGGTTCAGGCCCTGGGCCTGGGCGGCCTGCAGCACCGCGGCCGGCACCGGCTCGCTCTGGCCCCAGGGCAGCGGTGCGGCGCCATTGCTCAGGTAGACCTGGTCCGAAGGCTTGAGGGTTTCCCAGACCCGATTGGGGCTGTTCGACTCGACCGGCTGGTTCAGGCAGACGAACCAGTTCCAGCTCATGCTTTCCGGCCCTTGGGCGAAGGTCTGCCGGGCTTGGTCGACGTTGCCGCCAAACTGCATGAACTGGTTGCAATCGAAGGGGGTAGAGCCCTCGGCCTGGGCCAGTCCGGCCAGTGCGCTGAGGACGGTTATTGAGATGGCTCGCCGCATGTAAGCTCCTTGGCTTTGGCCAGGTCGGTGTATGAGTGCCCCAGGAAATGCTGCAGGAGCAGTTGCTTCACCGCGGTCGCCGGCAGGCTGTCCGGCAACGGCAGATCACAATCGGTAATGAGCAGTGGCCCGGTCTGCGCGCTGGCGGGCAGACGGCCGTGGCTGCCACGCACCATCGAGGTGTCGAGCGGGATCAGGTCCATGTAGTAGCGAAAGCCGAGCTTCTTCTGCAGCAGGCGCCGCGCCACTTTCAGCCTGGGGAAGCGGATGGCGGGGTCGATGAACAGCTCCAGCGGGTCGTAGCCGGGCTTGCGGTGGATGTCCACGGTGCGGGCGAAGTCCGGTGCCTTGCGATCGTCGAGCCAGTAGCGGTAGTCGAACCAATGATCGGCGGCGGCTATGGCGACCAGTTCGCCACTGCGCGCGTGGTTCAGCTGCCAGGCCTGCTGCTCGGTCCTGTCCAGCACCCGCTCGATGCCGGGCTGGCCTTGCAACAGGGCTTTGACCCGAGGGATGTCGCGGGCCTGGCGCACGTAGACATGGGCAATCTGGTGGTCGACGACGGCGAAAGCAGCGCTGGCGCCGGGGTCGAGCAGTTCCCAGGTCAGTGACTGGCGCACCTGCAGCAGACCTTCAGCGCGCAGCAGGCGATTGATGGACACCGATTGACTGACTGCCTCGATGCCGTACTCCGACACCAGCATCACGGCCGCGCCTTGCGTCTTGGCGAAGCCCAGCAGGCGGCCGACCTCGGCGTCGATGGCCTGCACTTCGTGGACGATAGACGGGTGCCCTGGCCCGAGGCGCTGCAGGCAGTAGTCGAGATGGGGCAGGTAGACCAGCTGCAGGTCCGGGCGATCGAGCTGGAACTCGGCCATGGCGCAATCGACGATCCAGCGGCTGGAGGCGATGCCGGCGGCCGGCCCCCAGAACGCCGGGAACGGAAACGCGCCGATCTGCTCTTCGATCCGCGCATGCAGGTTTGCCGGGGACGAGTACAGGCCGAACAGCTTGCGGCCATCGGCCGGATAGTGCGGGCGCGGGGTGATGGCGGCATCGACGTCGGCGTACATGTTGTACCACCAGAACAACTGGCTGCAGCGAAAGCCCGGCAGTTCGCGCTTGAGCGTCTGCCAGACCTTCTCGCCCTGGATCAGGGCGTTGGGTTGCAGCCAGAAACGCACTTCGGCCTGGTCGCGAAAGTACCAGCCATTGCCGACGATGCCGTGCCCGGCCGGTGGCAGGCCGGTGAGGATCGAGGCCTGCACCGTGGAAGTGACGGCAGGGAACACCGGTTGCAGGCTGGCCATCCTGGCCTTTTGCAACAGCCGGTTGATGTGCGGTGTTGCCGAGCCCAGCAGCGCAGGCGTCAGCCCGACCACGTTGATCAGCAGCAGCGGTTGGCGGGGCTGTTCAGAGGGCATCGGCGCAGACCTCCTGTGGGTTGGGTTGCAGCAGGCGACGCTGGCGCAACTGCTCCTCGACCCAACGCAACTCGTCGCTGATGCCCTGTTGCTGCGCAGCGGCGGTGGTGGGTCGCAGTTGCGCAGGCAGAACGCCCCAGCTGTAGGTTTCCACTTCCAGGACGGGGCGGATGGCTTCGTGCGCCGTGAGAAAATCGAAGGTCTGCGCCAGGGCGGCCTGGCTGGCGCCAAGCTCCGGCAGCAGCAGGTGTTCGCTGAACAGCGGGATGTGGAAGTGAACCCGCAACTCCCGGTAGCGCCCGGGCTCCGCCAGGCAGGCAGCGAGCGCAGCAGGCAGGTCCGCCCAGGCGCACAGGTGGCCTTGGCTGTCGCGCGCCTGTACCTGGTGCAGATAGGTGGCTTCGGCAAAGCCGCCCAGCACCTCGAGTACCTGGGCGCAACGGCGAATGTCCTGGGCCGGCAGGCGGCAGATCATCGCATTGGACAGCTGGATCTTGCCGATGGGCACCCCGGCCTGGCGCAGCCTTTCCAGGGACTGCCGGCAGTCTTCGAACATCACCGCCTGGTGGCAGACGTCGAAGCACAGTGCCAGGTATTCATGGTGTGGGTCGCTGGCCTGCCAGTGGTGGAAGAAGGCGACGGCCTGGTCGGTAGTTTGCAGCACGCAGTCCGGCTCCATTTCCAGGCATACGATGATCTTCTTGCCGGTTTCCTGGTGCAGACGGGCCAGCGCCGAGGTGAGCTGGCGCAGCTGTTTCTCGGCACGCTGCTGCAGCGCCGGGCTCCAGTGGGCGGCATAGCCCAGCGGCACGCTGGAAATCACCCCTTGCCGGCAGTCCGGCGGCAGCGCTTCGGCCAGCAGCCGTGCCAGCTCCAGGCTGTACGCCAGCCGTTGCTGCTCGGCCCAGCTGGGCAGATAGACGGCAGCCTTCACCGCGCCCTCATGGAACTGCCCGTAGGGGAAGCCGTTGAGCGAGGTCAGGCGCAGCCCGCTGCGTCGCAGCAGGTCGAGAAACGCCTGCCGTGCCGGCGCCTGGCGCAACTCGGAAGCGGCGCGGGCGCTGATCCACAGCCCGCTGTCTTGCACGTCGAGCCCGCGCAGTCTGCGCACGCCCTGGAAGTGTTGCTCGATGGAGGCGCGCAGCGCGGCCAGGTCAGGTGCCGGGTGCACGTTGCCGCAGTAGCCGAGCTGCGAGGCGCTCCAACCCCGGCCAGCGCTCATTTGACCACCGGATCCTGGCCGCGCAGGGCCGAGTTTTCCTGCCACTGGCGACGCTGGTCGATGGGCAGCGGGGTGCTGACCAGGGTCTTGTCCAGCTGGCCACTCTGGGCAAAGAAATCCACCGGGTTGTGGAACAGCACCTGTTCGACCTGGGCCTCGCTGAAGCCTGCGGCCAGCATCGCCTGGCCGGTCTTTGGCACCTTGAGCGGGTCACTGATGCCCCAGTCGGCGGCGCTGTTGACCACCATTTTTTCAGTACCGTACTGCTGCAGCAGCGCGACCATGCGTTGCTCGGACATCTTGGTGTTGGGGTAGATCGAATGGCCGCGCCAGCAATCGCTGTCGAGCACCAGCGGCAGGGTCAGTTCGTTGAGGTGGTCGATGATCACCAGATGCTCGGCGATGCCGACTTCGCGGATCACCGCCAGGGTGCGCTTGGTGCCGCCGATCTTGTCGCGGTGTGGGGTGTGCACCAGCACCGGCAGGTTGAATTGCCTGGCAAGCTCAAGTTGCGCGGCGAGAAAGCGGTCTTCCTCGGGGGTGATGTCGTCGTAGCCGATTTCACCCACCGCCACCACGCCGTCCTTGACCAGGTAGCGCGGCAGGACCTCGAGTACCTCATAGGCGATCGACAGGTCGTTGGCCTCCTTGGGGTTGAGGCCGATGGTGCAGAAGTGATGGATGCCGAACATGCTGGCGCGAAAACGCTCCCAGCCCAGCAGGGTGTCGAAGTAGTCGATGAAGCTGCCGAGGCTGGTCCTGGCCTGGCCCTGCCAGAACGCGGGTTCGATCACCCCGGTGATGCCGGCGGCAGCCATGTTCTGGTAGTCATCGGTGGTGCGGCTGACCATATGGATATGCGGGTCGAAGTACTTGGGCATGGTGGATCCTCGTCAGGGAGAAGGCATCGTCGGGTATCAGGTCGGTAAGTGGCCGGCCAGGTGCTCATGCCAGCCGGGGGGCAGGCATTGCTGGCGGCTGAGGCCGAGTAGACGCTGGTGCTGCGCCGGGCTGAGCAGGTTGAAGGCAATCGCCAGGTACAGACCGCCGGAAACCGGGCGCGCGGCAGCCAGTTGCTCATCCAGCAGATCGAGGGCCAGTTGATTGAGGGCGACGCCCTGACGCTCGCTCAGACCGCGCAGGCGGCTCACGTCCAGCCCCATGCCGAGCGCTTTGAGCACCAGCTGGTGGAACGCCCGCTCCGGGTAATGGCGGGACGGGTAGAGGGTGTCGAGGGCGAGGGCGGCGAACACCTGGCTGTTGCTGGTACGCCCGGCCTGCAAGGCCAGCTCCAGGCACGAGCCATGGCTGTCGAGCCAGTCCAGGGCCTTGAGCAGGGCGACCTTTTCCTGGTCGTCGCCCCACAGGAACAACTGGCGCAGCAAAGGCAGCTGCTCGGCCTCGGGCTGCTGGTCGAGGACCTGCGCCAGCAGCAGCGCGCGTGCCACTTGCAACTGGCTCCATCCCTTATCGTCGAGCATGGCCCGATCGCCGATCCGGCGCTTGCACTGGCTGCTCAGGAGGGCGGCGGTGTTGGCGTCCGGCGACTGCCCGAGGCGCGCCAGCGCCTGCTGCCACCACTGCAACTCGGCCTGATCGAGTTGCGCGATCAAGGCCTGCTGCCGTTCGGCCAGGCAGTCGTGGCGCATGTCCAGCGCCGCCGTTGGCGACGAAGCGATATGACTGTTCATGTCGGTTTGATCCAGCGTTGGAGGTGTGGAAGCAGGAAGAACACCAGGACGCACAGCAGGCTGCCCAGGGGCTGGTCGGCCACCGCCAGCACCAGGGCATCGAACAGCGGCAGGGCCGCCAGCCCCGCGCCGATGAAGGCGCGTACTTGTCGGCGCCGCGGATCGGCGAGGTGCAGCCAGTAGTGCCAGCCCAACCAGCCCAGCCACAGCAGCAACACCGGCCAGAACCACAGGGTGTCGGCGTAAGCCGCCAGGGCCAGCGGGCTGAGCATCAGCAGCAGGGGCAGGCGGCTGAGCAACTGGTTGAGGTGTTCCTGGCGTGCCAGGTAGGTCAGGCCGCTGATGTACACGCCCAGCAGGACCGCGCACAGCCAGAGGGGCTGCGCCGGCACCGCCAGGCTGGCCGCTGCGGTGAGGTACAGCGCCGAGCGGCACGCGCCCATCAACCAGACGCTGTGGACGTGGGTCTTGTGCAGCAGGTTGTAGCCGAGAATGCAGCCCACCAGCAGGGTGACGCTGCCCAGCAGCCAGTGCGGCTGTTCGACCAGGCGGCTCAGGCCGAGCGCAGCGGTCGCGGCCAGCAGCAGCAACCCGTAGATGGCCAGGCGCACCTGCCGCCGGCTGACCAGCCCGAGGGTGATGGGGCGGGCGTTGCTGTGCTGTTGGTCCCAATCGGCGTCCAGCAGGTCGTTCAGCAGCATGCCGGCCAGGTACAGCAGCGACAGCATGGCCAGCAGCAGGAGCCACACCAGAGAGGAGGGTGGCGCCAGGGCGCCGGCGCTGCTGGCCAGCAGGGCGGCGGCGAGGGTGTTGGTCCACACCGTGGGCAGGTTGGAGACCCGGCCAACGGTCAGCCAGGTTTTCAGGTCCGGCGCGATCGGGTTCATTGCGCGCAGCCCTCGCCCAGGGTGAGGGGCGCGCGCTGGCTGACCAGCCGCAGCAGCGCCTTTTCCATCAGGGCGTCATCGATCTCGTGCAGGTCGACCGATGTGCCGATGCAGCTCAGCATGGGGATGGACAGCTGCCCGCCCAGGTGCTGGCGAAACTCCTCGAGCCCAAGCAACACTCGCGAACGTCCATGCGCATCTTTCAGGCTCAGCTCCGGCGGGCACAGGTTGAAGCCAAGCCTGAGCAACAGGCTGATGACGCGCTCGCTGTCGGCATCGCTCAACAGACCCAGGGCATTGGCATAGAGCCCGTCGAGGGCCATGCCCACCGCCACCGCCTCACCGTGGCGCAGGCGGTGCTGGCTGAGGTTTTCCAGCTTGTGCGCCGCCCAGTGGCCGTAGTCCAGGGGGCGCCCGTTGCCGCGTTCGAAGGGGTCGCCAGCGCCGGTGATGTGCCCCAGGTGCAGCTCGGCGCAACGGCGGATGGCGTAACGGCTGGCCGGATGATCGAAGTGGGCGAGGGCGTCGGCCTCCCGCTCCATCCACTCGAAGAAGGCGCGGTCCTTGATCAGCGCCACCTTGACCGCCTCGGCCAGGCCGGCAATGCGGTCGCGGTGGGCAAGCGTGGTGAGCAGCTGGAAGTCATTGATCACTGCGCAGGCGGGGTAGAAGGCGCCGAGCAGGTTCTTCTGGCCGAAGGCGTTGATGCCGTTCTTCACGCCGATGCCAGCGTCGTTCTGTGCCAGTACCGTGCTGGGGATGCGGATCAGGCGCATGCCCCGGTGAAAGGTGGCGCAGGCGTAGCCCACCGCGTCCAGCACAGCGCCGCCGCCCAGGGCCAGGACGAAGCAATGGCGGTCCAGCCCATGGCTCAGCATGTCGCTGTACAGCTGTTGCAATACCTGTGCGTCCTTGCTCAGCTCACCGGCCGGCACGGCGATGGGCGCGGCTTTCAGGTTCAGGTCCGCAGCATGGGCGGCAAAGTAGGCGTCGATCTGGCCCGGCAGGTGCGGTGCGCAGCGCAGCAGCTGTTCGTCGGCGAACACCAGCACCGTTACCCGACCACGCTGCTGTGCGGTGAGCTGGCGATGCAGGCAGATGTTGAGCGGATCGAACAGGTGCTCGGTGAACACCACGGGGTAGTCGTAACTGACCGTGAAACGCCCGCGCAGTGGTTCACCCCTGCGCAAGGTCTTGAACAGGCTGTACCCGGCAATGAACAACGCGGGCAGGACCATGCCGGCGAGCAGGGTCACCAGCAGCGCGTTCTGCGCGACCAGGAAGCTGCCGATGGCGCTGTAGGCCAGTGCCAGGCCGGCATTGGCCAAGGTGGTGACCAGGATGAAGGCGCGCAACGGATAGCGCTGCATGCCGGCCGCCACCACCGAGGTTTCCGCCAGCACCGGCACGCCGCGCAGGCAGATCAACGACAGCGTGCCCAGCCGATACGCCAGTTGCCCCGGCTGGCGCTGGTGCAGGCCCAGGCGGCTGGACAGCAGGCGAAAATACCCGGCCCCCAGCGCATACCCCAGCCCGGCACCCAGGCACAGGCCGATGAAGATCACCAGGTAGCCGCCAACGCTGCCAAGCGTCGCCACCGCAAACAGCGCGACCATGCTCGACGGCACGGGTAGTACCACGTCCAGCGCCAGCAAGCCGATCAGCAGCACCGCCAGGGTAAGCATCTGGGCGGGGGTCGAAGGCAGGAAGTGTTCGAGGTGGGAAAGGAAGTTCTGGATCTGTTGTTCGAATAATACAAAGCTGGCGATCACCAGGCCTGAGAAGCACAGTACTGACAACCAGAAATGTTTGCCCGGCCCTCTTTGCGAGAGCGCACGATACCCGCGGCTGCGCTTCATCAAGCGTCCCTCTTGTTATCTGACTGATTTCCGTTTCAGCAATCGAACGTCACGCCCATGGGCGCAAGGACATGGACTCCTCTGAACTTAATGGCGGGGGAGTTGTAGTTATGATGTTGGCGAAGACAAACACAAAACTAGTCGGTCGCCTCGCTTTTGCAAGGGAATGTGGGGCGAAGGGTTAGATGAAACGCGTGATTTTTAGGCATGCATTAGAATGCTTGCGAATTATTAGTCGTAAATATATATAAATGACTAGCCGGAATGATTATAGATATTGACTGGGCGAATGATAATCATTTTATTTTATCCGTTGCTTGTGTTCCCGGCTTTTAAGTTGAGGGGCAGACTAGATGGTCTTCTAACTAGTGCGTAACTAATTAAAATGATGTGTAGTTACACAAAACGTTTTACTTACAGTCTTCATACAACCTGTACAGCGATTACCGACAAAAGCGTCAGATCTCGTTTCCCGCTGAACGATGGCAATCTCAGCCCATTCGAGCAAGGAGTACGTCTGTACTCCGCCTCTGGCAGGACACCATCTGTAGGTCGAGCGAGGTGCGCCACCCAGCGTTGTCGCCGATGCCGTGCGATGTTAGATTGCCACCCCCCCCCGACGGACCGCACGCCCTCCAAGGAACCCCATGGCACGCTTGAAAACCGCCGCTTCTTTAGCTGCAACGCTATTTCTCGGTGCCTGCACCACCTTGCACAACGGTGCCGAGTTCGCCGAGGTCGCACCCCTCAAGCAAGACGCGGCGCTGGTCTACCTCTACCGTACCGGTGTTGCCCCTTACTGGCGCAGCCCCACGCTGGTCATCGACGGCAAGGAGGTCAGTGAAGTGAAGAACCGTTCTTTCACGTACTTCTACCTGCCACAAGGCCAGCACCAGGTTGCCACCCGCTGGGCCCTGGACCTCTACCCCTTGAACGTCAACGGCACCCTGGACCTGCGCAACGGCCAGGCCTACTACCTGAGGCTGGGAGGCGGCATGCAATTCGCCCCGGGCATCGGCCCCGGCGGGCTGAATGTGGGGGTATCCTCGAACCTTGGCCAGGTGCCGGCGCCGACCGCGCTGCGGGAAATGCGCGACAGCATGTACATCGACAACGCGCTGCAGGCGCAGTGACAGGCAGCCGCCTGGAAACCTACGAGTGAGAAATGTGCCTATGCAATGTCTGCGTCTTGCCCGCAACGGCTTGTTGCTACTGACCTGCGCGATCGCCAGCGGCTGCGCGGCCTATGTCGAAAAAGGCGCGCAAGGGCTGCCGGACAACGAAACGGCCAGGATCCGCGCGATCGACAAGTTCCTCACCATCGCCACGGTGGATGGCGTGGACACCTGGTGGATCGTCTACACCTCCCGCCGCGAATATCGCCTCACCCCAGGGCCCCATCGCCTGGAAGTGAAGCGCTGGATCGACACCCGTGCCACGCCGTCGATTTTCCGGGATGTCACACTGGTTGCCGGGCGTGAGTACGGCATGAAACGTGTGGAGAGCGATGACTGGTTCGGCTTCGTCATCGAGGACCTGGCGACCGGTGAACGGGTCGATAGCTTGATTGGCGGGCGCTGAGCGCGATAGCGTGCCGGGTTGAGGTAATATCGCCGCCTCGCCACCGGCAGCCCAACGCGCCAGACAAAGGATTGCATGCCCGCCACCCCGTCCCTGCGTCATCTGTTCTTCTGTGTCGTGCTCGGCGCGCTCGCCGGCTGCCGGCCTGAGCCCGCACTGCCGCTCGACCAGCAGCTCTATATCTGGCAACGCCAATGGCAACCCGCCCATGAGCAAGCCCTGGCGGACAGCCGCGCCGACTTTTCGACCTTGCGCGTACTGGCCTTGCAAGCGCAGCCCAAAGCCGGGTGGAGCAGGGCGCTGGTCGACCTGCCACGGCTCAAGGCCGATGGCCGGCCAGTGATCGCCGTGGTGCGCCTGGACGGCCAGTTGCCGGCCCTCGACCTGCAGGAGGCAGGCCCACAGATGGCGCGCCTGCTGACGGACTGGCAGGCCGCGGGTGTGGCCCTGGAGGGGGTGGAGATCGACCATGACAGCGGCAGTGCTCGCCTTGCAGGCTATGGCGAATTTCTCCTGAAACTGCGCGCACAACTGCCGCCGGGCCTGAAGCTGAGCATCACCGCATTGCCCGCCTGGCTCGACAGCCCGCAGCTGCCGGCGCTGTTGCAGGCGGTGGACAGCAGTGTGTTGCAGGTGCACGCAGTGAGCGACCCGCGGCGCGGCCTGTTCGATCCGGCACAGGCCAGGCAATGGGCCGAACGCTGGAGTCGCGTCGGCGACAAGCCGTTCTACCTGGCCTTGCCCGCCTATGGCGTCGCGTTGCTGCCTGATACCGGTGGCGCGCCCGTTGTGGAAAGCGAAACACCGTTGAGTCGTGGCGGCGAACGCCGCGAACTGCTGGCCGATCCAAAGCAATTGGCGGACCTGGGCAGACAATTGCGCCACCAGCCACCTGCGCACCTGGCCGGGCTGATCTGGTTCCGCCTACCGTTGCCCGGCGACCGCCGCGCCTGGAGCCTGACCACCTTGAAGGCAGTGGCGCGAGGCGACGCGCTCGCCAGCCACTGGCGGGTCGAACTGTCCGGGCAGGCGGGGCTGCGCGACATCAATCTGGTCAACGTCGGCAATCTCGACCTGCCGATACCTGCGCGGGTGGAGCTGAACGTCGCATCCTGTGACGCCGCCGACGGGCTCAACGGCTACCGCTTGCAGCAATCCCCGCAACACCTCATCTTCAACCGCCAGTCCAGCGCGCGTCTCGCCGCTGGCGGCCGGCGCGTCCTCGGCTGGGCGCGCTGCCATGGAATCGATCAAGGAGCATGGAATGTCTACCCGTAACTGGCCCCGGCGCCTGCTGTACCTGTCCCTGAGCGTGCCGGCCGTTTCGGCGCTGGCCTGTGGCCCGGACTTCCCGATGCAGTTGCTCGGCGACCGAGCGCACACCCTGGCCGAGTTGCCGGAGGGCAATTTCGGTTTCGAGGTGAATCGCCTCGGCGAGCAGATCGCAGGCCTCAAGCCCGCCACCGATGTGACCCTGACTCCTTACTGGGACAGTGACGACAACGACCGACCTTACCGTGAGCAGCGCAGCCGTATCGAGGCAAGCGAGCTACCGCAATCGCTGCGCGAAAAGGTCGCGCAACTGCGTGCCCTGGCGGATCCGCAACAAGTGCTGGAGCAGGGCGCCGAATTGCCGGATGAACTGCGCCTGTACATTGCCGGCGCAGTGGCTTTCGACACCGGCGACCACGCCCTGGCCGCGGATTATTTCGCCAAGGTGCTGGCCCTGCCAGCTGAACAACGCAAGCTGCGCAGCACCTGGGCAGCCTACTCGCTGGGGCGGGCCTTGATGGCCCGCAGCTTCTCGGCCAGTGATGATCCGCAACAGACCCCGCAGGCCCTGCAAGCCCAGGCGCGCGAGGCTTTCCAGCAAGCCCGCGCGCTCAGCGCCGAAGGCTTCAGCGACCCATTGGAACTGGGGGTTGCCAGCCTTGGCGAGGAGGCCCGCCTGGCCAAGCTCGCTGGCGACTGGAACAGCGCCATCCGCTTGTATGCCAGCCAGAGCCGTCTGGGCTCGGGCAGTGGCTACAGCTCGCTCAGGCAACTTGCCAACGAACTGGTGAGCCTGCCGGATGAACAGCTGAAGACGCAGTTGGCGCAACCGATGCCACGCAAGCTGCTCACCGCCTATCTGCTCAGCCATGTCGGTTGGGACTACGACGGCCAGCCGCCAACCCAGGCCCGGCGCCTGCCCGGGTTGCTGCAGGCCAGTGTCGGCGACAAGCTGGAAGACGCCGACCGCCTGGCTGCATTGACCTACCAGCAAGGCAACTATGCCGCGACCAGGAGCTATCTGCAGCAGGCCGGCGATACCGGCCTTGCCTGGTGGCTGCGCGCCAAGCTGGCCTTGCGCGATGGCGACAAGGCCCAGGCAGCCGCTGCCTATGCCAAGGCCGCCGCCGCGTTCCCCCGCGAAGAGTCGTGGGGCTCCAGACAGACACCCGATTGGGACTACGAAAGCGTCAAGCCCGGCTGCCGGGTCGAAGGCGAGGGCGCGATCCTGGCGCTGGAGCGCGGCGACTACCTGCAGGCCTTCGACCTGCTGTATCGCAGCCAGGACATCTACTGGCAGGATACGGCCAACGTGGCCGACCGCGTGCTGACCCTGGACGAGCTCAAGGGCTATGTCGATGCCCATGTGCCGGCGCCACCGGCCCCCAAGGTGGAAGAGGGCGGCTATGTGCCGCGACCGGTGGCGACGCAGCTGCGCGAGTTGCTGGGCCGACGTCTGCTGCGTGAGGGCCGTTATGACGAGGCGCCCGGCTACTTCGCCACGGCGCAGTTGCAGGCCGATGCCAAGGCCTACGGCCAGCATCGCCAGGAGGCCGCCTCGCGCTGGACGGCCACGGGCCGCGCCGAGGCGCTGTTCGCCGCGGCCACCTTGGCACGCGGTGCCGGCATGGAAATCCTCGGCTACGAAATGGCACCGGACTATGCCTGGCTGGGTGGCAGCTTCAGCCTGGGCAGCGCCACCCTGCAGCCCGGGCCGTTCATCGGTGCCGGCGAAGTGCAGCGCCAGTTGGCGACCGAGGCCAAGCCCGACCAGCGTTACCACTATCGTTATGTCGCCGCCGACCTGGCCAACCAGGCCGCGGACCAGTTGCCGCGCAGCAGCCAAGCCTTCGCCGCGGTGCTGTGCACGGCGGCGGGCTGGGTGCCGGGCACCGAGCAGGAAAGCGCGCTGTACAAGCGCTACGTCCAGCAGGGGCCGTTCGTGCAGTGGGCAGAGGATTTCGGCAACCAGTGCGAAGCGCCCCGGTTCGACCAGGCCAACAAACGCTATGTGACAGAGAAGCTGGATGCCGCGCGGGCTGCGTTGCGGCCGTACAAGGCGCAGGCGCTACCGGTGGGGTTGGTGGTATTGGCGGGGGTTGCCTGGATGTGGTTGCGACGGCGCAAGGCCAAGGTGTGAAACGAAAAGGGGCGGCCATCAGCCGCCCCCTGACCTTCACTTCTGTGCAGTCGTCACCCCTGCATCCAGCTTCACCGTTTCCTCGAGCGTGAAACGGCCCAACGGGTTCTGCAGGAAGTTCTGGATATTGCTACGCGAGATGTTGATGTACGGGCTGTAGTACAGGTCGATCCAGTGCACGTCCTGCTTGGCCAGCTTCTGCAGGTCCTGGTACATCTGCCCGCGCTTGACCGGGTCGGTCTCCACCCGGGCCGCGGCCACCAGGTCCTTGACCTTGTCGTTGTGGTAGCGGGTCATGTAGTTCTGGTTGGTGTCGTGGCCGAGCACGAAGGTGGTCTTCTGGTCCGGGTCGAGCACGTCGTTGGTCCAGTACATCACCGACAGGTCGTAGTCGCCATCGACCAGCATCTGCCAGCTCTGGGTCGGGTCGACCTTCTGCAGGTTGGCGGTGATGCCGACATCGGCCAGCTGCTTCTGTACCAGCACGGCGATCTGCTCGTCGGCCTCGTTGCCGGCGTTGACCACGTAGTTGACCTTGAGCCCCTCGGCACCGGCCTTCTTCAGCAGTTCACGGGCCTTGGCCGGGTCGAACGGGCGTTGCGGGTTGTTGGCATTGTGGTACAGCGCGCCTTTTGGAATGTACGAGTAGGCCGCTTCGCCATGGCCGAAGGTCACGGTTTCCACCAGCGCCTTCTTGTCGATCGCCAGGTCGATGGCCTCGCGCACCTCGACCTTGCCCAGCAGGCCTTTCTCATGGTTGATGAGCAGGTGGTCCTCGCGGGTCGACGGGTCGATGTGGATGATCAGGCTCTTGTCTTTCTGCAGCGCGTCAACGCGGGAGAACGGCACGAAGATCGCCGAGTCCAGCTCGCCGGCCTGGACCTTGAGCATGCGCGTGTTGTCGTCGGGGATCGAGATCCACTCCACGCCGTCCAGGCTGACCTTGTCGGCTTCCCAGAAGTAGGGGTTTTTCTCAAGGATCACGCGGTCGCCGCGCAGCCACTCCTTGACCTTGAACGCGCCGGAGGTCACCGGTTCCTGGGCGTAGGCCTCTTCGCCGATGGCGTCCATGGCCTTTTTCGACAGGATCGACACGTTGGCGGTGGCCAGCTGTGCGAGGAACGGCACCGACTTGTTCTTCAGGGTCACCACCAGGGTGCGGTCATCCGGTGCTTCGGCCTTGTCGATGATCTTGTAGGAGTCGGACCACAGTGAGCCGGGGTTGTCGCGAATGCGCAGCAGGGAGAACGCCGCATCGCTGGCAGTCAGCGGCGAGCCATCGGAGAACTTGGCTTCGCGAACCTTGAAGGTGTAGGTCAGGCCGTCGTCGGAGACTTTCCAGCTTTCGGCCAGGCCCGGCAGCAGCTTGGTGCCGCTGTTGTCGACGCGCACCAGTACGTCGTAGACGTTGGCGAAGACCCAGCTGTCGCGGTTCTGCGCGCTCTTGATCGGGTCGAAGGTGGTGCTCTCCTCGCGGCAGCCGATGGTCAGCACGCCGGCGGCCTGGGCCATGCCACCGGCCAGGGTGCTGGCGGCCAGCACGGCGGCGGTGAGTAACTTCAATGCAGTGGGTTTCATGCTCAAGCTCCGTTTGATGGTCATGTGGGGTGGGTCAGCACGGCAGTCGCGGGTGGACGCAGGCATGGTAGCGGCCACCTTCTGCGTGGCTGGGGGGAATATCTGCGCCGCACTCGGGCAACGCGTGGCGACAACGTGGGTGAAAGGCGCAGCCGGACGGTGGCTGCAGCGGGCTCGGCGGCTCGCCGGCCAGCGGGTGCTGCGGCAGGCGCCGGGCCGGGTCGATGTCGGCGATGGACTGCACCAGCGCGGCGGTGTAGGGATGGCGCGGGTCGTCGAAGACCTCGGCCACCGGGCCTTCCTCGACGATCCGCCCCAGGTACATCACCGCCACCCGGTCGCACAGGTGGCGTACCACGCCCAGGTCGTGGGTGATGAACAGCAGGGCCAGGCCCATGCGCTGGCGCAGTTCCAGCAGCAGGTTGATGATCTGCCCCTGGATCGACACGTCGAGGGCGGCGACGCACTCGTCGGCGACGATCAGCCGGGGCTCGACGGCCAGCGCCCGGGCGATGCCGACCCGCTGGCACTGGCCGCCACTGAGCGAGCCGGGCTTGCGCTCGGCGAGTTCCGCGCGCAGGCCGACCAGGCCGAGCAGTTCGGCGACCCGGGCGGGGATCTGCGCGGCGGGCACCTTGCGCTGCACCTGCAGCACCTCGGCGAGGATCTGGCCGATGCGCTGGCGTGGATTGAGCGCGCTGTACGGGTCCTGGAAGATCATCGCGGTCTCGCGGCGCAGGCGCTCGATATCCAGGCGGTTGCCCTGGCGCATGTCGCTGCCGTCGAACAGCACCTGGCCGCTGCTGGCCGGGGTCAGTTGCAGGATGGCCCGGGCCAGGGTGCTCTTGCCGCAACCCGACTCGCCCACCAGGCCCAGGGCCTGGCCGGCGGCGAGGCTCAGCGACGCGCCGTTGACGGCGTTGACCTTGCGTGGGCGCAGGTTTAACAGGCCGCCGCCCGGGGCGGGGAACTGCACATGCAGGTCGTTGACCTGCAACAGCGTGGTCATGACAGGCCTCCGGCCAGCAGCGGGGTATGGCAGGCCAGGCGATGGCCGGGGGCGATCACCCGCAGTTCCGGCAATTGTGCCCGGCAGTCCGGCGTGGCCTGCGGGCAGCGCGGTTCGAAGCGGCACCCTGCGGGCAGGGCGTCGAGCAGCGGCGGTTGCCCGGCAATGGTGTTCATCAGTCCCGCGTGCCGCCGCGTCGCGGGATGGCAGGCCAGCAGTCCGGCGCTGTAGGGGTGGCGCGGCTGGCTCAGCAGGGCCTGCTTGGCGCCGTGTTCACACAGGCGCCCGGCGTACATCACGGCGATGCTGTCGCAGGTTTGCGCGACCACGCCGAGGTCGTGGCTGATCAGGATCATCGACAGGCCGCGGCGGTCGCGCAGCTCCAGCAGCAGGCGCAGGATCTGCGCCTGTACGGTGACGTCCAGCGCCGTGGTCGGCTCGTCGGCGATCAGCACCTTGGGGTTGCAGCCCAGGGCCACGGCGATCATCGCCCGTTGCCGCATGCCGCCGGAGAACTCGTGGGGATAGCTGTCGACGCGGGTTTTCGGGTCGGGGATGCCGACTTGGCGCAGCACCTCGATGGCCTCGGCCCGCGCTTCGCGCCGCGAGGCGCCCTGGTGCAGGCGGATGCCCTCGGCGATCTGCGCGCCGATACGCATCAGCGGGTCGAGGTGGCTGCTGGGGTTCTGGAAGATCATGCCCAGCTCGCGACCGCGCATACGGCGCATGCCGGCCTTGTCCAGGCGCAGCAGGTCGTTGCCGGCCAGGCGCACGGCCTGGCCTTCGAGGCGCAGGTTCGGCGACGGCAGCAGGCGCATCAGGCCGCGACAGGCCAGGGTCTTGCCCGAGCCGCTTTCGCCCACCAGGCCGAGGATCTCGCCCTGGCCGAGGTCGAACGACAGGCGATCGACCAGGGTGATATCGCGTTGGCCAGCGCGGGCGATGACGCTCAGTTCGCGGACCTGGAGCAGGGCAGGGCTCATGTACGGTCTCCCAGCAGCTCGGCGACGCCGTCGGCCAGCAAGCTGAAGCCCATGGCCAGGGTCACCACGGCCAGGCCCGGGAAGGTGCAGATCCACCAGGCGCTGGTGATGAAACTCTGCCCCTCGGCCACCATGGTGCCCCATTCCGGGGTGGGCGGCTGCACGCCGAGGCCCAGGTAGCTGACGGCCGCGCCATTGAGCAGCACCAGCACGGCATCCGACATGCAGAACACCACCGAGCCGAACAGGGCGTTGGGCAGCAGGTGGCCGAACAGCACGCGTCGGTGGCTGAACCCCAGGCTCCTGGCGGCCAGGGCGAAATCGCCTTGCTTGAGCACCAGGATCTGCGAGCGGATCAGCCGCGCATAGGACACCCAGCCGACCAGGGCCATGGCGATGTAGAAGCTGCCCAGGCCCGGGCCGAGGATGGCCATGATCGCCAGCATCAGCACCAGGAACGGGAAGGCCAGGACGATATCGACCAGGCGCATGCAGATGTTGTCCAGCAACCCGCCGACATAGCCGGAAACCGCGCCGATGCAGGTGCCGAGCAGGAACGGAAAGATCACCCCGATCAGCGCCATCTGCAGGTCGATGCGCGCGCCCCAGATCACTCGCGAGAGGATGTCGCGGCCAAAGTTGTCGGTGCCGAACGGGTGACCAAGGCTGGGCGCGGCCAGGCGCAGGTCGGCGTTCTGCGCCAGCGGGTCGAACGGCGCTATCCATGGCGCGCAAAGCGCCAGCAGGCACCAGCCGAGGACGATCGCCAGGCCGCAGTACAGCGCCAGGCGGCCATTGCCCAGGTGCCAGGCCAGGCGCCAGCGTAGCGCCAGTGCGGGGCTCTGGCTCATTGGATGGTCACCCGCGGGTCGAGGGCGGTAGTCACCACGTCGGCGATGAAGTTCACTGCCACCGTGGCGCAGGCCAGCACCATGGCCACGCCCTGGACCACCATGTAGTCGCGGGTGAAGATGCCGCGCACGAGCAACTGGCCGACACCGGGCAGCGAGAACAGGCTTTCGATCACCACGGTGCCGCTGATCAGCCAGCCGATGTTGACCGCCAGCAGGTTGATGGTCGGTAGCATGGCGTTGGGCAGGACGTGCCGGCGCAGGATCGCCCCTTCGCCCAGGCCGCGGGCGCGGGCAGCGGTGACGTGGTCGGCCTGCAGCTCCAGGAGAATGCTTGCGCGCAGGTTGCGCACCAGCACCGCCGAGAGCGCCAGGGCGATGGTCAGGCACGGCAATACCAGGTGGTGCAGTTTATCTGCCCAGGTGCGGCCATAGCCGGACACCGGGAACAACCCCCAGTGCACGCTGAACAGCAGGATCAGCATGAGCCCCAGCCAGAAGGCCGGCAGGCCGAGCCCGGCGGTGGTGAACAGGCGGATCAGGTTGTCGGCCCAGCCGCCCTTGTGCCGGGCGGCGAGGGTGGCCAGCGGCACGGCGATCAGCAACGCCAGCAGCACGCTGCCCAGCACCAGCAACACAGTCGGCTCGATGCGCCCGGCAATCAGCGGCAGGGCATCGACCTTGTACAGCAATGACTTGCCCAGGTCGCCGTTGAGCAGGTTCTTCAGGAAGTACAGGTACTGCACCCAGATCGGCTCGTCGAGGGCGAACTGGGCGCGAATCTTCGCGATCGCGTCCGGCGTGCTGCGCGCGCCCAGCAGCACCCGCGCCGGGTCGCCGGGGATCGAGCGCACCAGCACGAAGGTGATGATGCTGATGCCCAGCAGTACCGGCAGCAGTTGCAACGGGCGAATCAGGACGAACCGGTAACGTGCCAGGCTCATCGGTCAGCCCCGGTTGCGTTGCAGGAAGTCCAGCAACACCGGGAAATAGGCCTGGGGTTCTTCGTAGAACGGCATGTGGCTGCTGTTGGGGAACACGTGCAGCTCGGCGCGGCCGTGCAGGGCCAGGTTCATGCGCATGGCGCAGGCGGGGGTCAGCTCGTCGTGCTGGCCGGTGGTGATCAGCACCGGCATGCGGAACTCGCCCATCTGCTCGAGGCGGTTCCAGTCCTTGAGGTTGCCGATATAAAGGAACTCGTTGGGGCCCTGCATGGTGCTGTACGGGCCCATGTTCCAGTCGCTCAGCGAGCGCTGGATCGGCGCCGGCCACTGCTCGAGGCGGCAGACGTGGCGGTAGTTGAGCAGGGTGATGGCCGCCTGGTACTGGGGATGGTCGAGGGTGCCCAGGGCCTCGTGGCGCTGCATCATCGCCACGGTCTCGCTGCCCAGCGCGCCGCGCAGGCGCTCAAGCTCGGTGATCAGGTGCGGAATGTCGCCGACAGTGTTCTCGAGAATCAGACTTTTCAGCGACTGCGGGTGATGAATGGCGTACTCGATCGCCAGCCAGCCACCCCAGGAATGCCCCAGCATGTGCACGCGCCCCAGGTCCAGGGCCTCGCGCACGCGTTCGACCTCGGCCACGTAGCGGGTGATGTTCCACAGGCTGCCGTCATCCGGGCGGTCGGAGGCGCCGGTGCCCAGCTGGTCGAAGGCGACCACGCGGATACCCTTGTCCTTGAGCCAGGCATGGGCGTCGCGCAGGTAGTCGCAGGGCAGCCCCGGCCCGCCATTGAGGCACAACAGCACCTCGTCACCTTCGCCAAAGCTGTACACCACGACGTTATGGCCATCGACCTCTACGTCGAACCGCTGGTCAGGTTGCATCTCACGCCACATCGCTACTCTCCTGTTGGCCATGGCTTGGGGCTATAACTAGCGCAGGAGATTTCGTCGCCTACAAGCTAGTGTTTCCTATAGGTTTTGTATGGCAGTCCCGCGCCAAGCCGTGGCATTCTACGTGCCGGACTTCGGGATGGAAATCCAAAAGGAATCACAGGGAGTGTCAGGTATGCAGGCCAAGGTGGCTGAACTCAATGCCCGTCTGGCGTCGGACAAGAGCCTGGACGAACAGATGGACAGCGTCGCCGAACTGGCGGCAGAACTGGGCTTTGATGCCCTCGTGTACGACTACAGCCCGGTGCCGCTGGATCATGTCGGCGAGCTGATCACCCCGAGCGTGGTCCGACTGCGCCAGACCCCGAAGGACTGGCAGGACCTGTGGTGTTCCGAGGGTTTCTACCAGATCGACCCGGTACAGCAGGTTGCCGTGTCCTCCATCGCGCCCTTCGTCTGGTCGTACCTGCCCAAGGGCGAGACCATCCTGCAGCGCCACATCGACCGTCGCCACGCCCCGGTGGTCGGCTACCTGCACGATGCGCAGCTGACCTGCGGCGTGACCGTGCCGATCCACCTGCCACGGGGCGGGCTGGCGACCCTGACCGGCCTGTGCCCCCAGGCCAGCCAGCGCGACCTGGACGACGCCCGGGAGCACCTGGGCGATTTCAGTCAGATTGCCCACGCTCTGCAGGAGGCGGCCTATCCCTTGCTGGCCAAGGAGTCCTCTACCCGCGCCATCCGTCTGACCCGCCGCGAAGTCGAGTGCCTGCGCTGGGCCGCCGAAGGCCTGACGGCAGGGGAGATCGCCGACAAGCTCAACCGCTCGCTGGCGACGATTTCCCTGCACCTGACCTCGGCGATGCACAAGCTCGGGGCCAAGAACCGCGTCCAGGCGGTCGCCCGGGCGGTGCATTACCGCCTGCTCGACCCGTGAAAAGGGCAAAAAAAACCGAAAACCTAGCAAATTCTCTAGTTATGCCGCGTTGCGCATAGGGATATCGTGTGTTCCATGATTCACATGGAGCCGGATGAAATGGAACTCACCCAATCGCGTGAAGGTTTTGCCCCCTTTGGCGAATACCAGACCTGGTACCGCGTCACCGGCGACCTGGCCTGTGGCCGCACCCCGCTCGTCATCCTGCACGGCGGCCCGGGCTGCACCTACGACTATGTCGATGCCTATAAAGATGTCGCCGCCGGTGGCTACCCGGTCATCCACTACGACCAGCTGGGCAACGGCCGTTCCACCCACCTGCCGCAGATGCCGCCGTCGTTCTGGACGGTGAAGCTGTTCCTGGATGAGCTCGACAACCTGCTTGAGCACCTGGGCATCAGCGAGCGCTACGCACTGCTGGGCCAGTCCTGGGGCGGCATGCTCGCCAGCGAACACGCGGTGCGCCAGCCCAGGGGCCTGCGCTGCCTGGTGATCGCCAACTCGCCGGCCGACATGCGCACCTGGGTGCGCGAGGCCAACCGCCTGCGCGAAGAGCTGCCCAAGGACGTCCAGGAAACCCTGCTGCGCCACGAAGCCGTGGGCGACTACACCGCGGCCGACTACATCGCCGCCACCCAGGTGTTCTACGACCGCCACGTGTGCCGGCTCAAGCCCTGGCCGGAAGAGGTGGCACGCACCTTCGCCCAGGTGGAGGCCGACCCGACCGTGTACCACGCGATGACCGGGCCCAACGAATTTCACATCATCGGCAGCACCAAGGACTGGACCATCGTTGACCGCTTGCCGCGGATCAACGTGCCGAGCCTGTTGATCTCCGGGCGCTATGACGAGGCCACGCCGCTGGTAGTCAAGCCGTACCTGGACCTGATCCCCGGGATCCGCTGGGCGTTGTTCGAGAACTCCAGCCACATGCCGCATGTGGAGGAGCGGGTGGCGTGCATGGGCACCGTGGTCAAGTTCCTCGACGAGAGTCTGTAGCTTCAACGGCCGCCAGCCGGCCGACAGTTTCCCTTCCTCAGGCCTGTCCGGGTTCAACCCGGCGGGCCTGAGTTTTATCTCCTCCCAGGTGACGAGCACCAGCACGTTCCCACGCGGTGATTAACAACCCAACGCCCCAGCGCTATCCTTAATCCAGTTCCCCAAGGAACCTCACCATGCGCCGGCTGCTACTGCTGTTACTGATCACCGTCATCCCAGGCTGCCAAACCCCATTGCCCGCCGCCAACCCGCAGATGGCCTGGGTCGACCTGTCGCTGCCATTCCCCAATGACCGCGTCCTGCTGGCCGAACGCCTGGACAAGCAACGCCTGGACGAAGGCCGTTTCTTCCAGGTCAGCCCTGGCAGCCACGAACTGGTGGTGCGCTTTGACTATGAAACGAACGGCGGAGGAGGCATGAGCATGCTCGGCGGCACCACCGTCCGCCAATGCTACCTCACCCTCGATTACGCCCATTTCCAGGCCGGCCAGCGCTATGTGCTGGAAGCCCGCTCCATGGCCCTGACACCCGAGGCGAGGCTGTACAATGCCGCCCGGGAGATCGTCGCAGAGGTCAGCGAGTTCTACTGCCTGATGTGACCGAGCCCGGTTCATTGACTGTTCGTGAAGGAATTCAACCGTTGTGTGAAGCATGAGTCGTTCGCTGTTCATTTCCCTCGATGGCCCCAAGGGCACCGGCAAGACCACGCTGCTGGAAGCCGTCACCAAAGCGCTGAGGGCGGACAACAGGAAAGTGATCCGCATCTGCGAGAAGAAAAGCGATCCCTACCGGGGCGAAACCATGGTCCTGGTCAACCAGTTCGTCAGGAAACCCTGCCGGGACCTGGAAATGAAGGTTTGTGAGCGCCTGGCGGACAGCCGTGCCTGGATTTCCCGGCATGTGCTGGCCAAGCAACCGGCGGACAGCATCATCCTGATCGATCGCTGGTACCCGTCCGATGCGGCGTTTCGCCGACTGGTGCCGTTTGCCGAGATCCTTCGCTTGAACCTCGAACGCAACGTGCGGGTGCCGGACCTGCATGTGGGCGTTGTCACCGACCCTGAGCTCTCGTGGAAGAGGGCAGCGGCGCGGTCGCGCGGATTGAGCAGTACCGTGATGCACGCGCTGGAGGAGCATGTCGCTTGCACCGAAGCGTTCGAGCGAGTGGTTGCCGATCAAGGGTGGGTTTCATGTCGCAACGAAGGAACGCTTGAAGAGGCGACAAGCGCGTTGGTATCTGAGATCCGTCGCCTGCTTTGATGGTCCTGATTTTCACTCCATCGGTGAAAGTGTTCACGCGCACGGCCGGTTTTTCCCAGGTGCCGGGCACGCCAGACTGGCTGGCAATCAACTGACCAGGAGCGTGACGTGAACACACAAGACCTTCCCCTCGTTTCCCTTGCCATCCTCAAGGCCAAGCCAGGCCAGGCAGCAGCGCTGAAAGAGGCCTTGCTGGCCCTGATCGAGCCGACCCGGGCCGAGCCCGGCAATCGTGACTACATGTTGTTCGAGCGCAGCGACGAGCCCGGGACGTTTTACATGCGCGAAGCGTTCGACCATCAACAGGCCCTGGACACCCACCTGGCCACCGAACACTTTCAGTATTTTGCCGAGCAGGCTGACCAGCTGCTGGCAGAGCCATTGCAACTGATCTTCCTTGACCCAGTATCCAGTGTCGTTGCGCCCTATCCCTGACACCCCTGCAAGTCACCAGGGAATTTGCCTTCCGTCCCAAGCCCAGAAGGTACCGGTCTGTGATGGTCCATGCCGGCCGATGACTTCGAGGATGCAACCGGCGGCAAAAGCAGGCGAGAACAGTTTGTCGATTGGCACATTGCCCTGGAAGGGGCGCGAGAGCTGGGTGTCGGTGGTCCCAGGGTGCAGGGCAAGGACCGTCGAAGCGGGGTTGAGCCGCTTGAGTTCGATGCTGGCCGTGCGCAACAGCTGGTTGAGCGCGGCCTTGCTGGCGCGATAGCTGTACCAGCCGCCAAGGTGGTTGTCGCCGATCGAGCCGACCCGGGCCGACAAGGCGGCGTAGGTGACCGGTTGCTGGCGCAGCAAAGGCAGCAGGTGCCTGAGCAGCAGGATAGGGGCGAAGCAATTGGTCACGAAGCTGGCCTGCAACCCCGCGATGTCCAGTTGCGCCAGGGACTTCTCGGGGCGAGCCGGGGGTTCGTGGAGTACGCCAAGGGTACTGATGACCAGATTCAACTGCGCACAGCTGGCCTGGACCTGCGCCGTCAGTGCTTGCAACGCCCGTTCATCCCGAGCATCGCAATCGATGCGCATCAACCTGCGGCCATGGGTCAGGGCCAGCGCATCGAGCGACGTGCTGCGGGTTGCCTGGCGCGACACGGCGATCAGCAGGCCCACGTCTTCGCGTGCCAGCAGTTGTTCGCAGAGGGCAAGCCCGATGCCTTGGCTGGCGCCGCAGACCAACACGTTTGCGGGGCTGTGGAGGTTGGTGATGACACTCATCCGAAGTGCTCCCTGGTATGAATCGAGCTGCCCTTGATTTCTATACAACATTGAAAATTATCTGTACAAAGCCATAATCTTGTACAGGATTTGTCTTCTGTACAGGTTTTTCATGGTTTGCTCCGGACGATTAGCCTGCCTCTGTCTGCTGCTGATTTCGCTCACTTCGGTCGGCGCGGATTGGCGAGCCACGCTTGTGACGGCTCAACGGCTGGGTGAAGGGGAATTCACCTGGTTCGGCCTGCGTCTGTACAGCGCCCGTTTGTGGGCCGAGGGACCGGTGCTGGACTGGAGCCGGCCATTCGCCCTGGAGCTGAGCTACCACCGGTCGTTGTCCCGGGAAACGCTGGTCAAGGCAAGCTTGGAGGAGATGCGCCGTCTTGGCGCCGGCACCGTCACCACGCAACAGTTCGACGTATGGGCCCGTGAAATGCAGGCGGCATTCGTGGATGTGCGCCCCGGTATGCGCATCACCGGGGTGTTCCTTCCGCAAACAGGTTGCCGCTTCTACGTCGATGGCCGACTGCGCCATGAAGTGGCCGATGTGGCTTTCGCCCGGGCCTTCTTTGCCATTTGGCTTGACCCGCGCACCCGGGATCCACAATTGCGCCAGCGCCTGATCGGCCTGGCCGGTAACGATCGAGGACACTGAATATGTACAAAGCTTTGTTGTTGACCATGTGCCTGTTGCTCGGCAGCTGTGGCAACGTCGGCGTCGAGCACTACGCCGGCGAGCAACCCAAGCTGGACCTGGCGGCCTTCTTCGCGCGTCCGGTGCAGGCCTGGGGCATGTTCCAGAAGCGCTCAGGCGAGGTCGTGAAGCGTTTCCATGTGCGTATCGATAGTCACCGCGAGGGCGAGCGGCTGATCCTTGACGAGCGGTTTCTCTACAGCGACGGTACTCGACAGCGGCGCACCTGGACGCTGGAGCCCGATGGCCCCGGTCGCTGGCGTGGCACCGCGGGCGACGTGATCGGCGAAGCCCGCGGCGAGGTGGCTGGCAATGCGCTGCGCTGGCGTTACCAACTGGACCTGCCGGTTGACGGGCGGCACTGGCAGGTGGACCTGGACGACTGGATGTACCTGATGGACGACGACACCCTGATCAACCGCTCGCGCATGAGCAAGCTGGGCGTGGAGATCGGCCAGATCACCCTGTTCTTTCGCCGCCTGCCGGAGGGCACGCCATGAATCTCAATACACTCTTCGAGCAGGTCGCTGCCGGCCAGGTGCAGGCATTGGAACTGCTGTCGCTGGAGGGCGGTTTCTACCTGCTGCGGGCGATGGCCAATGCGGGGCCGGTCACACTGAGCGACGATCAGGGGCAGGCCGTTCGTTTTCACTCCATCACTCAATTGCGCCAGACGCTGGCCGGTTTGCAGCCGGTGCCGTGCATGCTGGTCCAGCAAGTGGTGCACGATGAAATGTGTGGGCAGCGTGACGGCCCTGTTGCGCCGCTGCGGGTGCCGGTGACGTTGGACGAGCAGTGGTAGCTTCGGCGATGCGTCTGGGCCTGGTGCTGGGCGACCAGCTGTCGTTCGACCTGGCCAGTCTCGCCGCGCTTGACCCGGCCCGCGATGCGATTCTGATGGCCGAAGTGGAAGGTGAGGCGCGCTATGTGCCGCATCATCCGCAAAAAATCGTGCTTGTCTTCAGCGCCATGCGTCATTTCGCCCAGGCGCTCAGGGCACGTGGCTGGCAGGTGCACTACGTCGAATTGGACGCCGACGGCAACAGTGCCAGCATTGCCGGCGAACTGCGGCGCTGGCAGCAGGCTCTGGGCGCCAGCGAGGTTCACTTGACCGAGTGCGGTGAGTGGCGCCTGGAACAGACGCTCCGCGAGGCGGGGCTACCGTTGGTGTGGCACCGCGACACCCGTTTCCTGTGCTCGCGAGAGGCGTTCGCGCGCTGGGCCCAGGACCGTACCCAACTGCGCATGGAGCATTTCTACCGCGGCATGCGCAAGCGCTGCGGCCTGCTCCTGGAGCCCGACGGCAGCCCGGCGGGGGGCGCATGGAATTTCGATAACGACAATCGCAAGCCGTTGGCGCGCGGCCTGCGCGGCCCGTTCCCGGCGCATTTCGCACAGGATGCCATAACCCGTGGCGTGGTGGCCCTGGTACGCCAGCGTTTCAGCGACCACTACGGCGAACTCGACGGTTTCGACTATCCCGTGACCCATACCGAAGCTCAACAGCTCTGGCAGCATTTTCTCGACTTCGGCCTGGCGGCGTTCGGCGACTACCAGGACGCAATGGCTGAAGGCGAGCCTTACCTGTTCCATGCGCGCATCAGCGCGGCGCTGAACATAGGGCTACTGGATGTGCGCTGCCTGTGTGAAGACGTGGAAAGCGCCTGGCGCCAGGGCCGGGTACCGCTCAATGCCGCAGAGGGCTTCATCCGCCAGTTGATCGGCTGGCGCGAGTATGTGCGTGGCATTTACTGGCTGCGTATGCCCGAGTACGCCAGGCTCAACCACCTGGGCAACACCCGCGGCCTGCCGGGCTTCTACTGGAGTGGGCAGACGCGCATGCGCTGCATGGCGCAGGCGATCGGACAGACCTTGCGCCTCGGTTACGCACATCACATCCAGCGGCTGATGGTCACCGGCAACTTTGCCCTGCTAGCCGGCATCGCGCCGCCCGCGATCTGCCAATGGTACCTGGCCGTGTACATCGATGCGTTCGATTGGGTAGAACTGCCCAATACCCTGGGCATGGTGATGCACGCCGATGGTGGCTACCTGGGTTCCAAACCCTACTGCGCCAGTGGTCGTTACATCCAGCGCATGTCCGATCACTGCAAGGCCTGCAGCTTCAAGGTGGATCAGGCGGTTGGTGAAGACGCGTGCCCGTTCAATGCGTTGTACTGGCATTTTCTCATTCGCCACCGCGCCCAGCTTTCAGGCAACCTCCGCCTGGCCTTGGTGTATCGCAGCCTGGACGGCATGGCGCCTGCCCGTCGCGAGGGTGTGTGGCAACGCGGTGAAACGCTGCTGGCGCGGCTCGATGCCGGCCAGGACCTATGAAGAAGCAGCATCTCCCGAGCAAGATATGCGCGGTGTGCGGCCAGCCTTTCGCCTGGCGCAAGCGCTGGGCGCGGTGCTGGACGCAGGTGCGCTATTGTTCTGAACGCTGCCGCCGCTCAGCGCCGCGCGGCGAGACGCACCAGCAAGGGGAGGGCCAGGGCCCAGATCGGCACCAGCAGCAAACTTGTCACCACCGCCCCCAGGGGCAAGGTGACATCAGCTAGCCTGGCGCCGCCCAGGTACGCCAGCGGGCCTCCCAGCGCGCCCACTGACGCGCCGCGCCAGAACGGCCAGCCCGCCCACGCCAGGCTGTGGCGAAGGCCGCTGGCCAGTACCAGCCACAGCAATACCAGCCACAATGGCAGTGGCCATGCTTCAAAACGAAACAAGCCGATCGCCCCCAGCAGGCTATCAAGCACGCAACCGGCCAAGGTCACGCGCAACAGTGCGCGAACTTCGCTGCCGCGAGCCGCGCACAGGGTCAGGTGCACCGCCATCCCCAGCGGCACCAACAACAGTAGCCAGGGAACCTTGGCGCCCAGCACGCAGGCCCACCAGCCAACCTGCAGCCATAGCGCATTGGCGATCAGCCAGGCGCGGGGCATCGTCATTGCCCGGGCAACGGCGCCCGCCGCGCCTGGGGCGCCGCCCACAGCAACTGGGCCACGCCGATGGCACGTTCCTCGAAGCCGCCCTGGCAGTAGCACAGGTAGAATTCCCACAAACGCTGAAAGGTCTCGTCGTAGCCCAGGTCCGCCAGCGTGCCACGTGCCTGGCGCAGATTGTCGCGCCAATGCCCCAGGGTGATGGCGTAATCGACGCCAAAATCCTCCAGGTGCACGAGGTTGAGCGCGGTGCGCCGGCTGGCGGTGTCCAGCAACACACTCAGCGAGGGCAGGGCGCCGCCGGGGAAGATGTAGCGCTGGATGAAATCCACCGAGCGGCGCGCCCGGGCGTAGCGTTGGTCACGAATGGTGATGGCCTGCAGCAACATCAGCCCGTCAGGCTTGAGCAGTGACGCGCACTGGCGGAAGTACACGGGCAAGTAGCGGTGCCCCACCGCTTCTATCATCTCGATGGAGACCAGTTTGTCGAAAGTCCCCGTCAGGTCGCGGTAATCGTCACACAGCACGGTCACCCGTTGCTCCAGCCCAAGGTCCTTCACCCGTTGCAGGGTATAGGTGTACTGCGCGTGCGACAGGGTCGTGGTGGTCACCCGGCAACCGTGGCGGGTGGCGGCGTGAATTGCCAGGCTGCCCCAGCCACAGCCGATTTCCAGCAGGTGATCCTGCGCGCTGAGCTCAAGCTTTTGGCAGATGCGCTCCAGCTTATGCTGCTGCGCCTGCTCCAGCGATTGCCCGGGGTATTCGAACTGCGCGGCCGAATACATCATGGTCGGGTCAAGCAGTTGCTCGAACAGGGTATTGCCCAGGTCGTAATGGGCCAGGATGTTGCGTCGAGCACCGCTGCGGTTGTTGCGGTTTAGCCGGTGCAGCAGCCGCAGGGCAGGGCGTCCCAGGCGCGCCAGGCCGCCCTCGAGGGCGTCGAGCACATCGAGGTTGGCCACGAACAGACGGGTGACCAACGCCAGGTCCGGGCTGCGCCAGTAACCATGGATATAGGCTTCGCCCGCGCCAATCGAGCCATTGCCGGCGATCAGGCTCCAGGCGGCATCCTCGAGTATCTCTATCTCGGCCTGCAGGGCGCTGCCAGGGTCGCCGAAGGTCCACTGGCGACCGTGGCAGAGCAGGCGCAGATGGCCGTGACGCAGTTTGCCCAGCTGGGCGAGCACGGCGTTGCGCGCCAGGCTGCCAAGCAGCGGCGCCAAGCCCGCAGACTTGCTAACACTCAGGGTCGGATTGGACATGATCGGGGTCCTCGCAGGGGTGGCCGAGTGCCAGGTCGCCCCGGCTGGCGCTGTGGTCGTGTATGGGGGTGCGTTTGATGAACAGGCGCAGGGCTTGCCAGTAGATGGCCCAGACGGTGCGCAGGCTCATCCAGGGGAAGGTCAGGACGTAGGCGCGTATGTCCTTGCCATCCAGGGGGCGGCGTTTCAGGGCCAGGTCGGCTTCGAAGACCTTCTGCTCGCCTTGCCAGTTCTCCATGTGAATGCGTACCTGCGCCTGGTCCAGGTGAAAACGCAGCCGATAGTCCATGTCCAGGGGCAGGAACGGCGATACATGAAAGGCCTTGGCCATGGCGAATGGCCTGGTCAGATCACCTTGTACCGGTAGCACATAGTGGAAACGCTCACGCCACGGGGTGTTGCGCACTTCCAGCAGGATTGCCGCCAGGTGTCCGTCGCGGTCATGGCAGAAATAGAAGCTCACCGGATTGAACGACAGCCCCCAGCAACGCAGTTGGGTCAGCAGGTACACGCGCCCGTCAGGCACTTGCCCGGTGGCCTGGCTCACCAGCAGTCGCGCGGCTTGGGCCAGCGGCAGACCTTGGCGGGTGAGGCTCGGCAGGTAGTCGGCTTCGCGCCAGCACAGCGGGGCCAGGCGCCAACGCCCCAGCCAACGAGACAGCCCCAGCCAGCCAGCCTGTTCATCCAGATCCAGGTAGAACATGCCGATCCTGTAACGAAAGGCATGGGCCCGTGGGCTCAGGCGCCGGTGGCTGATCCAACCCTGGCATAGGCCACTGTTCACAGTTGCTCTCCGAAATGCCTGGCGACCTGCAACGCACTGACCACTCCGTCCTCGTGGAAGCCATTGCCCCAGTAGGCGCCGCAGAAGTAGCTGTGTTGCTGGCCTTGCAATTGCATTTGCCGAGCCTGCGCGGCGGACGCCGCCAGGCTGTACTGCGGGTGGGCGTAGCTGAACCGCGCGAGGATCTGCGCGGGGTCGATCAGCGCGGTCTGATTCAGGCTGACGCAAAAGGTCGTCGGCGCTTCAATGCCCTGCAGGATGTTCATGTTGTAGGTCACCGCAGCTGGCGCCTGTTCGGGGCCGCCGAGGCGGTAATTCCAGCTGGCCCAGGCGTTGCGACGGCGTGGCAGCAGGCGGCTGTCGGTGTGCAGCACCACGTCGTTCTCGGCATAGCCGATGGCGCCCAGCACTGAACGTTCGTGCACGCTCGGCGCTTCCAGCAGCGCCAGGGCCTGGTCGCTGTGGCAGGCGAACACCACATTGTCGAAGCGCTCGGTACCGGCGTCGCTGACCAGGGTAACCCCGCCTTCGTCGCGACCGACCCGGTGCACCCGGCAGCCCAAGCGGATGCGCTCGGCGAAGGGGCGGCACAGCGGGGCGACATAACTGCGCGAGCCGCCCGCCACGACACGCCACTGCGGGCGCTGGTTCACTGACAGCAAGCCGTGGTTGCGACAGAAACGCACGAAGAATGCCAGCGGGAAACCGAGCATGTCGGCTCGCGACATCGACCAGATCGCAGAGCCCATGGGCACGATGTAATGCTCGATGAAACGCTGGCCGTAACCTCCTTCATCAAGGTACGCGCCCAATGTGGTGGTGGGCTCGATCCGCTGCTGTTCCAGGTCGGCGAGAGACTGCCGGTTGAAACGCAGGATATCGCGCAGCATTCCCCAGAACCCTGGTGACAGCAGGTTGCGGCGCTGGGCAAACAACGTGTTCAGATCGTGCCCGTTATACTCCAGGCCGCTGAGCGGATCATGCACGGAAAAACTCATCTGCGTCGGCTGCGAAGCGACCCCGAGTTGTTCGAGCAAACGAATGAAATGGGGATAGGTCCAGTCGTTGAACACGATGAACCCCGTGTCGATGGCATGGCGCTCACCGCGCCACACCACGTCGACGGTGTGGGTGTGGCCACCGACCCAGCCGGCGGCCTCGAAAACCGTTACTTCGTGCTTGCGCGACAACAGGTAGGCGCAGGTCAGGCCGGCGATGCCGCTGCCGATGATGGCTATACGCATGATTGATCAGTCCGTTTCTTGACGAGCCAGGCGCCGGCCCAATGCCAGGCGCGCTTGCGCCGGCAGCGCTCCGAGCAGGCGCAACCCCCAGGTGAACAGGCGCGGGAAGTTTATTTCCAGCGGCCGACGCGGCAGCCGTCTGACGATGTGCCGGGCGGCGCGCTGGGCTGACCACAGCTGAGGCATCGGGAAGTCGTTGCGACGCGTCAGCGGTGTGTCGACGAAGCCTGGATTGATCAGCGTGACGTCGATGCCGGCTTGCGCCAGATCGATGCGCTGCGACTCCACCAGGTAGCGCACAGCGGCCTTGGATGCGCCATAAGCGCCGGCGCGGGGCAAGGCCAGCCAGGTTACCGAGCTGCCCATGACCACCAGGTGCGGGCCGATACCGGCACGCAGCAGGGGCAGGGCGACCGCCAGGCAGTGGCTGAGGCTCAGCACATTGGTGCGGATAACGCGCTCGACCAGCGCCGGGTCGAACCGGCCGGGTTCCAGGTACTCGCAGGTACCGGCGTTGAAAATCGCCATGTCCAGGGCGCCCCAGGCCTGGCGAATGCGGTCTGCTATCTGCGCGACCTGCTCGGGATCGTCCAGATCGCCGTTGGCCAGCAGCACCTGCCCGGGAAAGCGCTCGGCAAAGGGCACCAGTTGCTCGACCCGGCGACCGCCCAGGGCAACCTGATGGCCTTGTTCCAGCAGGCACTGCGCGAGCGCCGCACCGATGCCGCTGCTGGCACCGGTCAACCAGCAGCGGCTCATGCCAACCGCCCCTTGAGCCAGCGAATCGCCCCCCCCATCAGCGGAATGTGCTCGTAGAGCAGCGCGCCGGCGTCGAAAAAATCCTGGTGGTAATGCACCCGGTCATGCCATTGCAGGTAACTGCAGCCTTGCAGGGAAACCGGGCGACCGCCTGCAAGCCGCGGATGACGAAATTGCAGGGTCCAACGCAGGTACCCTTGCCCGGTCCTCACCTCGTCGGCACCGGAGAATACGTAGCGGATGTCATGGGCGTTGGCGTACAGCTGGGCAAAATACGCCCGCAGCTCGCTCAGCCCGTCAATCCGATGCAGCGGGTCGCGGAAGGTGACGTTCTCGCTGTACAGGTTCTCTAGCGCTTCGAGGTGCTGCCCATCGAGCTGGGCGAAGCGCTCGGCGAAATTCTGCAGGTACGTTGACATGCTCGGCTCCGACAAATCCTGTACAAACAAATTTTTTGTACAGGTATAGAAGAAGCCTACGTTTAAATCTGTACAAGTCAACGTTCTTGTACAGATATTTTGCTCAGTGTCCGACCGCTGCCAGCTGGCGGCGCAGATCGGCGACCTCGACCTCCAGCTCGCGCACCCTTTCTTCGGCAGCGATCTGCGCCGAGACATCGTGTTGAATGCCGATGTAATAGGTCAGCTGGTCTGCCTCGTTATGTACCGGGGTGATGGACAATTCGTTCCAGAACGAGCTGCCGTCCTTGCGATAATTGCGCAGCACCTGACGGCAGGGCTGGCCCGTGCGGATCGCCTCGCGGATCACCGCGATACCCGGCTGCTGCTGATCCTGGCCCTGGAGGAAGCGGCAGTCCTGGTAGAGGATATCGTCCCCGCAGTAGCCGGTGAGGCGTTCAAAGGCGGGGTTGACGTAGATCAGGATGCTGTCGCGGCCTTCCTGCTCGGCAACGACAATGCCATCGTTGGAGTGCTCGACCATCAGTTGCAGGAGTTTTGCGTTGATCATTGGGGACACCCATGAAAAGCTGAGCTGTATGGCGGGCGCAACAATACGAAGCGCCGGCGCGATTCTGTACATAATGGCCTATCTGAGCTCGCCGCAGAAAGAGCGTATGGGTTTAGAATGGGCCATCTTTCTGATGATTCCTCCTGATGACCGAAGTCACCTCACCCGATTTACTGCCCATGCGCGATGTGGTCAGCCTGACTGGCATCAATCCGGTGACCTTGCGCGCCTGGGAGCGACGTCACGGCCTGATCAGCCCGCAACGTACCGACGGTGGTCATCGCCTGTACACGCCCAGCGACGTGCAGCGCATTCGCGACATCCTGCACTGGACAGCCAACGGCCTGCCGATCAGCAAGGTCGGCGAAATGCTCGCCGCTCAGCGTCACACGCCGGTGCAGCAGGATTCGGCCTTCCAAGACTGGCGCGCGGCCCTGAAACGCGCGGCAATGGCGTTCGATACGCGCGGGTTGGAGGGTGTCCATGGCCAGTTGTTCACGCTCCTGCCCAAGGCCACCGTGCTGCGCGAAGTGCTGCTGCCGGTCTGGCAGGCGATGGGCGCGGGCAGGGCCTTCGGTGAGCGCAGTCAGTGGCTGTTCCTTGACACCTTCCTGCGCGCACGCCTGTTGCTGCGCCTGCAGATGAATCAGGCCGATGCGCCAAGGGTGCTGCTGGCCGGTACCGAAGGGGCTGCCGAACTGCCGTTGCTGTGTACCGGCCTGTTGCTCAGCAGCGAGCAACAGCGCGTCGACGTGCTCGGCTGCTGGCAGCCGCTGGAGGAACTCGCCCTGGTGTGCGCGGCGACTCAGCCAGCGGCGTTGGTGATTGCCGTGCAAGGCCCGGTGAACGCCGGGCTGGCCAAGCGGCTGCGGGCCTTGCAGCTGGAGATTGCCTGCCCGCTGGCCCTCACCGGGGTAGCTGGACCGCAAGCCGCGTTGCAAGGCATCCCGCTGCGTGTGCTGGACGAGCAGGGGGACGATGTGGCGGGGATGCTCAACGCGTTGCTCCGGGGAGCCCTGGATCTCTGAGAGCAGGGCCGCTGCGCCGATTAGGTCAACGCCAAAATGGATTGAATTTTGCCCTGCATTGCCGGTTCTACCGCATCAAGCTCCTCGATTTCTTACTTGCCCGGAGCTTGATTGCAGGAGAGCCGTGTGCCTCGAATCATCACCCCATCGACCCCCGAACACGAAATCACCGAGCACAACGCCAGGATGTTCGGTTCGCCCAAGGAGCGTCTGGACTTCTATCGGCGCGAGATCCAGTACGAAACCAGCATCCTGGCCAATCGTACCGACGCCTATCTGGCCGCCCAGTCGTTTCTGGTCATCGCTTTCGTCTCGTCCATGGGCAACCTCAATCAAGGGTGGGGGGAGATGTTCACCCTGATCGTGCCCGCGTTCCTTGCTTTGCTTGGCGTGCTGAGTTCGCTCAATGCCTGGCCAGGTATTCGCGCGGCGTACAACATCATCGATCACTGGCAACTCAAGCAGAGCCACTTGCTGCGCAGCGAGCCCTTGATGGGGCTGGCCTATGACGAATCGCCCCTGTTCTGCGAGGCCGAAACATCACGTGCGGGGCATCGCAAGTCATTGCTCTTTTCCCTGCGTACTCCGTGGATCTTTCTGGTGTTCTGGGTGCTGCTGGGGAGTTACTCGGTGTATATCCAATTGGCCTGATTAGGTTGTCATGCAGGGAAGCATGGCCCCCGGCCGCTGGCACGGGGCAGGGGCCGTGCGGCAATGTCAGCGCCCCAGCGCAGCGATCAACTGTTCGTTGAACGCCGGGATATCGTCCGGCGTACGGCTGCTGATCAGGTTACCATCCACCACCACCGCTTCATCGATCCAGCTGCCGCCGGCGTTGCGGATGTCGTCCTGCAACGTCTTGTAGCTGGTCATTCGCTTGCCCTTGACCAGGCCGGTCGAGACCAGCAGCCATCCACCGTGGCAGATCACCGCCAACGGTTTGCCTGCAGAGTCATGGCTTTTGACCAATTCCTGGGCGCCGGGTATCAGGCGAATGGTGTCGGAGTTCTGCACGCCGCCGGGCAGCACGAGGGCATCGTACAGATCGAGCCGGGCACTTTCGAACGTGGCATCCACCGGGAATTCGTCGGCGGGCTGGTCGTGATTCCAGCCGCGTACAGTCCCATCCTTTTCGCTCAGGATATCGACCACCGCGCCCAGCTTTTGCAGGGCTTCACGAGGGCCGGTCAACTCCACCTGTTCAAACCCGTCGGTGACCAGAAAGGCCACGCGCTTGCCATTTAATTGTGCACTCATCGTCGTGTTTCCTTTATTGATAGGCTTGATAGGGCAGGCCCCGGGCATGCGGCGAAGTTCCAACGGATTGCCGGAAGGCCTCGCCGCGCACCGGACATCAGTGCTTGCCAGGTAACAGCGTCCCCAGGACCTGCTTGGCCGTCTGCACGATTACCCCTGCCTCGTCAGGGTCGCCTTTGAGCAGGGTGCTGGCGAACTGCTTCGCTTGTTCCAGCTTGATGTGCGGGGGGAGCGGCGGCACGTTGGGGTCGGTCTTGAATTCGATCAGCACCGGGCGGTCGGCGGCCAGGGCCCGTTCCCAGGCGCTGGCGACCTCGTCTTCGCGCTCGACGAAGATGCCCTGCAGGCCGATGGAAATGGCAAACAGGTGGTAGGGCACATTGGGTATGGACTGGGACGCCTCGAACTTCGGGTCGCCTTCCATGACCCGCTGCTCCCAAGTGACCTGGTTGAGGTCCTCGTTGTTGAACACGGCGCAGATCCATTTGGGGTTTTCCCATTGCTGCCAGTACTTGGCCACGGTGATCAGCTCGGCCAGGTTGTTCATCTGCATCGCACCGTCGCCCACCAGAGCAATCACCGGGCGCTGCGGGTGCGCAAACTTGGCGGCGATCGCATAGGGCACGGCGGCGCCCATGCACGCCAGGCCGCCGGACAACGAACACTGCATGCCCTGGCGGATCATCAGGTCACGCGCGAACCAGTTGGCGCAGGAGCCGGAGTCACTGGTGACGATGGCCGCATCCGGCAGTCGCGGGGAGAGCTCGTGCACCACCCGCTGCGGGTTGATCGGGTCGGCCTTGGTCAGGGCGCGTTTTTCCAGGGTCTTGTCCCAGCGCGCGCGCCAGCCTTCGATCTTCTTGCGCCAGCGCCGGTCGGGCTTGTGCTCGAGCAATGGCAAGAGCGCCTGCAGGGTTTCGCCGGCGTCGCCGACCAGGTTGACCTCCATCGGATAACGCAGGCTGAGCATGTCAGGTTGCAGGTCGATCTGCACGCCGCGAGCCTGGCCTTCCTTGGGCAGGAATTCGGAATAGGGAAAACCCGAACCGATCATCAGCAAGGTGTCGCACTCAGTCATCAGCTTGTAGCTGGGCTCGGTGCCGAGCAGGCCGATGGACCCTGTGACCCAGGGCAGGGTATCCGGCAGCACGGCTTTGCCCAACAGTGCCTTGGCAACGCCCGCCCCGAGCTTTTCGGCCACCGCCTCCACCTGTTCGCTCGCCTGCAGGGCGCCAGCACCGACCAGGATGGCCACCTTGCGACCGGCATTGAGCACATCGGCGGCCTGCTGAAGGTCAGACGTGTAGGGCAGCACCTTCGGCTTGCTGTAGCCGACGCCGGAGTGCACGGTGCCGTGGGCCCTGGCGGGCGCTTCATAGGGCAGGTCCTGCAGGTCATTGGGCAGGATGATGGCGGTTACCCGGCGCTCGCCCACGGCCGTGCGCACGGCGCGGTCGAGCAGGTGGCGAACCTGGGCAGGGGTGGACGCCTGCTGCACGAACGCCCCGGCCACATCCTTGAACATCGACAGCAAGTCCAGCTCCTGCTGATAGTGCCCGCCCAGCGCCGCTCGTGCCTGCTGGCCAACGATGGCCAGCACCGGCTGGTGATCCATGCGCGCATCGTACAGGCCGGTAAGCAGGTGCGAGGCACCTGGGCCCGAGGTAGCGATGCATACGCCCAGCTCACCGGTGAACTTGGCGTGGGCGCTGGCCATGAACGCGGCCATCTCCTCATGGCGGGCCTGAATGAATTCGATCTTGCCGTTGGCCCGGTTCAACGCGCCGAACACACCGTTGATGCCGTCGCCCGGGTAACCATAGATACGCCGCACGCCCCACTGGTACAAACGCTCGACCAGGAAGTCACCTACCGTCGTTGTCATCGTCGTGTCCCTGTCAGTGATGGATAGGGTCTGGACTGGATCGCGCAGGCGAAAGTTTCACTGGGTGTAGCTGGTCGCCCGGCATGAACCTCGAAGCTGGCTCGTATTCTCAAGGGTATTGCCCAACTTCATCGCGAGGCCCTCATGTTTACCCTCGACAGCACCACCCAACCGCAGAGGACGCTGCATTTCGCCGATGACGGCGCGACGCCGAACAGCCGCTTCGCCGTATTGCTCTACCGCCTGCGCCTTGCACCGGCCGATGACAACGCCAGCGCGTTCGAGGCGTTGTTCGCCGCCCACCAATGGACGCCGTTGTGGCGCGACGGCATTTTTGAGTACCAGCATTTCCACCCCAATGCCCATGAGGTGCTGGGTGTCGCAAGCGGGCAGGCGCGGGTGACACTGGGCGGCGCGGGCGGCCAGACGTTGACCGTGAAAGCGGGCAATGTCCTGGTCCTGCCGGCTGGCACTGGCCATTGCTGTGTCGAGCACAGCGATGACTTCCTGGTGGTGGGGGCTTACCCGCTGGGGCAGGAGCAGTACGCCATCCAACGACCCGAGGATGGCGCGCACGACCAGGCGCTGGCGCGCATCGCCGCCGTGCCCAGGCCAGCGCAAGATCCGGTGACCGGCGCACGAGGCGCCCTGATGACGCTATGGCGCTGATCACCAGCCAACGGCATTCAGGCCTCTTTGAAGCGCAGCATGTCTTGCTGGGGTAGCGCGGTGACCTTGATCGCCCGCACCGGCACGGCAAACTTGGCGCCGATCCTGGAGAAACGCTCCAGCAGGTGGAAATTGATCGCCTGCTGGATATCCATGTACAGGTTGTAGCCGGGGTCCTTGACGATATACACGCACTCGAACTCCAGCGCCTCCTTGCCGAAGCCACGCAGGTGGGCGCGATCGAAGCGCGCCTGGCCCTGTGCCTTGATCGCCTCCTCGATGATGCCGGGTGCCTTCTTCACGGCATCGGTGGGGGTGTCGTAGGACAAGCCGAACTCGAACACGATGCGTCGCTCCTGCAGGCGCTTGTAGTTCTGGATGGTGCTGCTGATCATGCTGGCATTGGCCATGACGATCTGCTCGCCGCCCAGGCTGCGGATGCGCGTGGTCTTCAGCCCGACATGCTCCACGGTGCCGGCCAGGGGGCCGACGACGATGAAGTCGCCCACCTCGAAGGGCTTGTCGACGGCGATCGACAGCGAGGCGAACAGGTCGCCGAGGATGTTCTGCACCGCCAGCGCCACGGCGATGCCACCCACCCCGAGGCTGGCGACGAAGGCGGTGATGTTCACCCCCAGGTTGGACAGCATGGCCAGCACCACCACCGACCACAACAGCACCCGCGCGCCCCAGGCGGACAGGGTGGCCAGCGCGCTGCCCTGGTTCAGCCCGTCGCCACCGTGCCGAGCGAAATAGCGGCGCAGGCCCAGGGCGATGGCGCGGTTGGCCCACAGGCCGATCTGCAGCGCCGCCACCACGAACCACAGGCTGCCCACCCGGGCCAGCCAACGCTCGGGCAAATCGAGCATGCCCAGGCCCACCAGCAGCGAGGCGAGCAGCAGCAAGGCATTGCTGGTGCCGTCGAGCACCTTGGCCAGCACTTGGCTGAACGCGCCGTCGTGTTCCGACCAGCGCCGTACCCGCCGCTGCACGAAGCTGATCGCCGCCCGCGCCGCGACAAAGGTCAGGGTGGCGACGCCCAACGCCAGCAGCAGGTTGAGGATTGAGATACCGAATAGTGTGGTATCGGTGAACAGTTCAATGATGCGGTCATTCATGAGTGGCTCGCCTCCTGGTTGCCCTCGGGGGATGTGCAGCGTCCTTTCATGGGACGTCGAGGTGCGGCCAGAGGTCGATCGGATTTTCACCGCCGGGTTTTCGGAACGTCTTGACCCCGCCGCCACTCCACCGCTTCACAGCGCCTGACAGGAGCAAGCGGATGATTTATCTAGGCTGTGCCGGCTGGAGCATTTCGCGGCCTTATGTCGACGCGTTTCCCGCGCAAGGCAGCCACCTGCAGCGCTATGCGCGGCGGCTGAACGCGGTCGAGATCAACAGCGCGTTCTACCGCCCGCACCGCCCTGAAACCTATGCGCGATGGGCCGCCTCGGTGCCGACGACCTTTCGCTTTTCCGTCAAGCTGCCCAGGACCATCACCCATGAACAGTGCCTGCACGCCTGCGGGCCGCTGCTCGATGGGTTTCTCGCCCAGTGCGGCCAGCTGGGGGAGCGCCTCGGTTGCCTGCTGGTCCAGTTGCCACCTTCGTTGGCCTACGACGCGCAATCGGCGCGGCGCTTCTTCGAAGCGTTGCGCGAACGCCATGCCGGACCAGTGGCGGTCGAGCCGCGCCACGCTTCGTGGCATGCGGCGCAGTCAATGCTCGTCGCGCTGCGCATCGCCCAGGTGGCCGCCAGCCCGCCGCGCCTGGTCAGCGATGCCGAGCCCGGCGGGTGGCCCGGGCTGGAGTACTGGCGCCTGCATGGCGAGCCGCGTGTCTACTACAGCGCTTATTCCGACCATTACCTGCAGGCTTTGGCGGCGCGGCTGCGGGCGAGTGCTGCCAGCCAGACAGATATCTGGTGCATATTCGACAATACCGCCGCCGGCGCCGCCTTGGGCAATGCCCTGGCAACCTGGGATCAGTTGTGCTGATGCAGTCGGATCAAACTTTCCCAGGCGGCCGGTACTCTTCTGAAAGACAGTCATCCGCCACGGGACCCTTTCATGAAACAGCCTGAATCCAAACCCGCTGACAAGACCCCACGCCCCATTTCCTCGGAAGAGGCCCAAAAAGGGCGGCCTGCGCCGGATCCGGTGCTCGAGCGCCCGGATCCGGATACAGAGGCAGTCGACAAGGTGATAACGCCGACTTCAATCAAAGAGCAGGAAGAGCAGACCCGTGCGATCGAGAAGCGCCTGCGCGACGTTGACGACAAAGCCTGATATAGACGTGCCAGCGAGGGATGAGCTTGATTGAGCACGCCGATGCGGCTGCGGCGCTGCTGGCCGCGCGGGCTCAATTCGCCATCACCATTGGTCTTCATATTGTCCTTGCCGCCTTCAGCATTGGCCTGGCGCAGTGGTTGATGGCCTTGGAAGCCTGGTGGCTGTGGCGCCGACAGCCAGCCGTGTTGGCGCTATACCGCTACTGGCTGAAAGTGTTTGCCTTGACCGTGGCCGCCGGGACCGCCTTCGGCCTGGTCATGGAGTATCAGTTCGGTCTGAATTGGGCACGGCTGTCGCTGGCAGTCGGCGAGATCATCGGTCCATTGATGCTCTATGAGGTACTGGTGGCATTCTTTCTGAAAGCGGGTTTTCTCGGGGTGATGTTGTTCGGCCAGAACAAGGTCGGGCCGAAGCTGCATTTTTTCGCGACCTGCGCGGTGGCCTGTGCACTGGCACTGGCACTGGCACTGGTGCTGGGTTACTCATGGCTGGGTGCCTGCTGGCTGTACTGGCGATGCGAAGGCCCGCTGCAACGTCGGGCGGCCAGCCAGGCCAAGGTGCTCTGCGGCCTTGCCCTGGCGGCGATGGCTGGTGTGCTGGCGTTGACGTTGCAACTCGATACGCAGTATTGGCATCGCTTCGGCCAGCCCTCGCTGCTCGTAGGGGGGTAGCGAGCATTGGATTGCTGGTGGGGTTCGCTCGCGCCTGGCGCTGTGTACACCACTGGCTGCCGCTGTCTTGTGCCCTGGGCATGATCGTCGTGGCATTCACCCTCATGCTGGTAGCGCTCTTTCCCAATGCCATCCCGCCAGCACTGACACTCGAACAGGCGGCGGCAAGCGCTGCCACTCAAGTGTTTGTACTGGTTGGCTTTGCCCTGGTTGTGCCTGTCACGCTGGGCTACAACACCTGGGGCTTCAGGGTGTTTTCGGGGAAGGTCAGGGCCTCGGACAGGCAGGGGACGACGCCTGGCCAATGAATGCGCCACGCCATTCGTCCGACATTCAGGAAATGTGCTGAACGCCTGGCAGGGTAAATGCCCTTATGCAAGTCAAACAGGCGCTATTCAACTCCCAATAAAAATACGGCCAGAGGCCTCTGCATAATGACGACTCCCCCGACCGACCTGGATGTGGCAATGGAAATTGGCATCAGCGAAACCGAGGTCAAGCGCTATCGGGGCGATACCTTTCTGCTGGGTGACGGCGCATGGCTTGTCCACTTCGGATACACCATGCCCAAGGAGCTGCGTTCGCGCCTGACCGGCAGCTTTACGCTTATCTTCAAGCCGCACATGTCACTAGGTGACAGACGAAGACCAGGGTAGGGCGCACGCGCTCCTGGTACGCCTAATGGCGCCTGCGCTCAAGTGCCGCCAGCACCCAGCCCGCCACGAATCCCAGGGACAAGGCGGTTGCCAGGATGGCTGCGGGGTGGCGTTGCAGGCGCTCGACACCCGCCACCAGACGCCGTCCCTGCGTCGCTGCGAAGGCTGGAACTTCAGGTACTGATGGCCGCTGTCCAGGCTGTTCGACTTCACTGCCCCCCTCGTCGGGAGGCCAGTGTTCAAGGCGCGACACTGCCAGGGAAGTGCCATCCGCCAAGGTCAGCACCAGGTCCTTGATCTCGCCGGCGAAGCGGTTGGCGAACACCGGCTCGCCCGTGGCATCGAGGTTGTCATAGATGAATCGCCGCCCCTCCAGCCACCCCACGGCGGTCAGCAGCTCCGGCCCCAGATAGTACTTGCCGTCGAGGAAGAAGCCGGTGAACGGATGCACTCGCTCGAGGTTTTCCACGGTATAGCGTTCTCCCGGCTTCATACCGGTGGCGGGATCGATCATGGCTGCACGCTCCGTGTGGCGATAGTGCGAAACACACAGCCGTGCCTGCTCAGGACGAGCGGATCCGCAAGCATTTCGATACGGACATCGCCGGTACCGTGACAGATCAAAGGCCTCATGGGTTGGTTCTCCTGTACGCTGTGGGGATGGTCTATTCAGGGGAAGCCAGGAAGCGCGTTAAAGTTCAAGCGCAGATCACCAGTGGCATTTGCGTCGCGCCGACCGTCCAGGCGGCTGGAGGGAACCTCGTGCGACGCACAGGCATCTTCCGTCAAAGAAAGCAGGGCGGTCCGAGATGAATGCCTTCAGCGACCCGATGACCCCGGCGCAATGCCGGCTGGCAGCGATCAACCACTGGTTCGACACCTACGACAACCAGGCCCTGCGCCGGCACTGTCCAAGCACCTATCACGATGAACTCCTGCGCCAGGCCGACGAGATGGACCGGCTGCGGTTGATCGACTGGACTGAGTGGCGCGACCTGCGCCGGCTTGCTGATCGAGCGTTCGTGAAGGCGGTGGCCGGCGCGGACTACCACCTTGTGTAGCTGCTTGGGCACTGCCGACCATTCGTCCAGCCGATCGCACTTCGTCAGCGGCAATGGCTTCAACCGTTCAGCCGAACCCACTCAGGAGTGAGCGACATGCCCCGTGGAGACAAAGACAAGTACACCGAGAAACAGAAGCGCAAGGCCGAACACATCGAGCAAAGCTACGAGCACAAGGGCCTGTCCAAGGACGAGGCCGAGTCCCGTGCCTGGGCTACCGTCAACAAGCAGTCCGGCGGCGGCGACAAGTCCGGCGGATCGGGCAGCAAGACGTCGTCGAGCGAAAAGAAGACCGCACGTTCAGATTCGGCCAAGCGGGCCGCGAAAACCCGTCAGGGCCATGGACGTCAATCTGGCACCTCACTGGAGACGCAGACCAAGGAAAGCCTGATGAAAGAGGCGCGCAGCAAGGATATCAAGGGGCGTTCGCGCATGACCAAGGCGCAACTGGTCGAGGCGTTGCGCAGGAAAGGCTGATGCGGCGCTGACCGGCCAGTGACGGTTCTAGGCTTGGAGAAGGGCAGCCATGCCTGATCCACCGGCGTTATTCAACGCGCCTCCGTTATGGTCGCTGCGGCCACTTCGGCCAGCCAGGCCAACAGTGCCTTCATGTGTGGCTGCCGTTCCCGGCCCGGTACGCAGACCGCCATGTAGCGCGGCCCCGGCAGGCTGACGTCGGGCCGGAAGGCCGCCAGTTCGCCACGTTGCACGCTATCGGCCACCAGTACGTTGCTTGCGAGCACCAGGCCTTGGCCTGCAACGGCGGCGCTCAAGGCAAAATGCTCGTCATCGAATTCGCGCATGCGTGCACGCTCAAGCCAGTCTTGGCAGCCCGCCGCCTCACACCAAAGCTGCCAGCTGATCGAACAGCCTTGCGGGACCTGCCAGCGCAGGTCGATCAACTGGAGCTGTTCAACTGCCATGGCGGCGAGCACCTCAGGCGCGGCATAGACCGCGAAACGCTCCTCCATCAACGGCAGGTTGAACAGCTTCGGGTCGGTGTGGCTGACGGCTCGAATTGCCAGGTCGATGCTGGAATCGCGCAGCAGGTCGACCAGTTCGTTGCCGGTGTCGATGCGCAGGTTGAACGCCTCGAAAGCACGGTAGAAATCGCCCAACCTCGGAATCAGCCAGGCGGCGGCCAGCCCGGGCGTAGTGGACAGGGTCAGGGACTGTGATGCGGTGCCGGGCAGGAAGTGCTCCAGGCTACGACTGATATCCAGGAGTGCGCCATGGACCTGGCGATAGAGCCGCTCGCCTTGCTCGGTGAGCCTCACACCCTGCGCGCTGCGCTCGAACAGCAAAGTGCCAAGCCGGGTCTCCAGCACCTTCACCTGGTGGGAAATGGCCCCGGGCGTGACCGAGAGCTCCTCGGCCGCGGCCTTGAAGCTGGTGAGGCGCGCCGCGGCCTCGAAGCTGCGCAACGCGTTGAGCGGAAGCGAAGAGAACACCGACCACCTCGAGGGATGAATTGGATTGATGCCCGCTCAATTTATCTCATTTTTCGTGGCGGTCACCGAGCGCTAACGTGGCGGCATCCGCTTTCACCGCCCACAGGTGCACCGCCATGCAAGGTCCCGCCCGCAAGATCGTCCAGGCCGTTCTTTACGAGGCGATCGCCGTCGCCGTGCTGTCACCGGCCATCGCCATGGTCTACGACAACGGTTTGGCGCATGCCGGTGCCCTGTCGTTGATGCTGTCCGCCAGCGCGCTGGCCTGGAACGTGGTGTACAACTACCTGTTCGAGTTTTGGGAGCGCCGTCAGCCGAACCGTGCCCGCACCCTCGGCAGGCGCTTGCTGCACTCGGCGGGGTTCGAAGGTGGGTTGGTACTGCTGCTGGTGCCACTGGTGGCCTGGTGGCTGCAGATTTCCTGGTGGGCGGCGCTGGTGACCGACCTGGGGTTGTTCGTGTTCTTCTTCTTTTATGCGCTGGTGTTTCAGTGGGCGTTCGACCGCGTGTTCGATGTGCCTGTCTCGGCGCAGGGCGAGGTATCGGCCGAGGCTTGTGCGGGGCGAGGGTAGGGCGGCTGCGAGGCGAGGTGCCGAGCCGCCCGGATGCGTCAGTCCTTGCTGGCGTTGAGCTTGCGCAGCTCTTCGTAGGTGGCCGACTGGACGAACCAGAAGCCGGAGACGATGCACCAGCCGAGGCTGCCGACCACGAACACACCCAGGGCTGGCAGGAATCCGCCGGTGAACAGGGTGATGAGGGCGAACAGCCAGATAACGGCCAGGGAGACGTAGAGGACGATGTTGTTGACGCTGATGACGAAGTCTTTCACGAAGCGTATTCCTTGCGGGATATCAGAAGATTGCCCCTCCAGGGGCGCGCCGATGCTATCACATTGCTGCTACTGAGGGCTTGACCCGCGACCGATACCTGCTGTTGAATACGCGCCCTCGAATCCCCGCAACCTTTTGCCAAAGTGGTGAAGCCAGTGCCCTGCGCCATCAAACACGCCTGATACCGACGACGGTCCATCGTGCCTGATGGCTGCCCGTGCTTGCGCGCGGCGGCGCTTCATCCTCGTACCTGCCTGATCCTGTCGTCGGTTTTTCCCTATTACCAAGGAGAAACCCATGAACATGGATTTTCGTGCCGACGCACATTCCCTCGAACTGCTCAAATACCCACGCACAGCACATCTGCAAGGCTCGCGCCTGCAGGACGGCGACAGCGATGCCGGCCAGGTGGCCTATGGCTCGCTGGTTGGCCAATGGCTGGTGGTGGAAGAGAAACTCGACGGCGCCAACGCCGGCATCAGCTTTAGCAACGGTGGCGAACTCCGCCTGCAGTCGCGTGGCCACTACCTCACCGGCGGTGGCCGCGAGCGCCAGTTCAACCTGTTCAAGCAATGGGCCGTCGCCCACGAGCACTGGTTACTGGAGCGTCTTGAAGACCGCTTCGTGCTGTATGGCGAGTGGCTGCACAAGAAGCACTCGGTGTTCTACGACCACCTGCCGCATTTCTTCTGCGAGTTCGACGTGTGGGACCGCGCCACAGGCCAGTTCCTGTCCACTGCGGCGCGCCGACGCCTGCTCGCGGACGGCCCGGTGCTGTCGGTGCCGGTGCTGTACGAAGGCCCGGCACCGCGCCGCTACGCCGACTTGATGGCGTTGCTCGGCGACTCGCTGGCCAAGACCGCGCGCTGGCGCGAAGTGTTCGAGCAGGTGGTACGCCGCGAAGGCCTCGACCTGGCCCGCGCCTGGCGCCAATGCGACCGCTCGAGCCGCATGGAGGGGCTTTACCTGAAGCTCGAAGACGAGCGCCAGACCCTGGGCCGGCTCAAGTGGGTGCGCCAGGACTTCGTCCAGGCCATCCTCGACGCCGACCAGCACCATGCCAACCAACCGTTCATACCCAATCAACTGGCCGCAGGCGTCGATCTCTACGCACCGCGCCTGTCCCTGGACTGGCACGGCGAACGCCGCGGCTACTGAAGGAGCTTCCCGAAATGGATGTTCGCAAACTGCAACAACTGGTGCCCGACCCCGGGCACGACATGGACAGCGCCGCTTGCCTCGCGGCCATCCCGGCCCTGGCACGCCTGGCCGACACCCCGCAGGATCCGACCTATCACGCCGAGGGCGATGTGTGGGTCCATACCCGCCTGGTGGTCGAAGCGTTGCTGGCGCAGAGCGCCTACCGCGACGCCAGCGCCGAGCAGCGCTTCGTGCTGTTCTTTGCAGCCCTGCTGCATGACATCGCCAAGCCCGACACCACGGTGATCGACCCGCAGACCGGGCGCATCGGCCAACCCGGCCACTCGCGCCGAGGCGCGGTGGATGCACGTCTGCTGCTGTGGCGCGCTGGCGTGCCGTTCGCGCTGCGCGAACAGATCTGCCGGATCATCACTGTGCATCAATTGCCGTTCTTTGCCCTGCAGGGTGACCGCAGCGGACGCAGCGCGGAGTTTCTGCTGCACAAGCTGTCCTGGGAGCTGCCGGTGTGGATGCTCTGCGCGGTGGCCGAGGCCGACATGCAGGGTCGTTACTATGCCGGCAAGGCCGAAGTGTTGACCGCCATCGAACTGTGGCGCGAGCTGGCGGCAGAGGAGGGGTGCTTGTACGGCCCGCGAGTGTTTGCCGACGACTACACACGCATTCAGTACCTGCGTGGCGCCCGTGTGCATCCGGATTATGCGCTGCACGAACCCCAGGGCTCCCAGGTGGTGATGCTCTCCGGCCTGCCGGCCAGCGGCAAGGATACCTGGACCGCCCGACACCACCCGGACCTGCCGGTGGTGTCGTTCGACGACGCGCGCCAGGCCCTGGGCCTGCGCCACGGCCAGAACGAAGGCGCGGCCGCGCACTACGCCATCGACCGGGCCAAGGCGCTGTTGCGCGAGCGCAGGCCCTTCGTGTGGAACTCGACGCACCTGTCGGCGCAGATGCGCAGCCGTACGCTGGACTTGCTGTACGGCTACGGGGCGCAGGTGGAGATCGTCTACCTGGAGCGGCCGGAGGACGAGATCATGCGGCGCAACCAGCGCCGCGATACGTCGCTGCGCAATGACGATATACGGCGGATGATGTTCAAGTGGGAGGTGCCGTTGCCGACCGAGGCGCATCGGGTGAGGTATGAGGTGGTGACGGGCTGAGCATCGATCAGAAGAATATTGACAAGTTTCGGACTCTTCTGACTTTAGTGCGCCTTTTCGATCTGACGGGCTTGTTCGGAGTTGCCTTAACGGCGAAAAGCGATCAGTTGGCAATTTGTCCGCTCTAGTGGGAAAACCGCCACAGGCGGGATATATCGGTCAGGTATTATTTAACACGGGCGTAGCGCTGACTAAGTGCCCTCGCGGTAGCTGCTAAACAAAGGAACGTGAATATGCGGCACTGGTTTGACTCAGGAGTGGCGAAAAGAATCTTCACTGTCTCGTTTCCGTTGATGGGAACGATGGTCGGCAATTTACTGATGATGCTGGTCGACAGACTATGCCTGGCGCACTACTCACAAGATACGCTGGCCGCGTCTGGCCCTGCGGTATTCACAAGCATGGCGATCATCGCGTTTTTCTGTAGCACGGTGGGGGTGGCACGTTCCTTCATTGCGCAGGCGCATGGTCGATCAGGGCCCAGTGCAGCTTCGCGTGAAGCTGCACTGGGGCTGCTCCTCGGTATGGCCTGTGGGGCCCTGCTGTTCATCGCAGCCCCGCTGATCGCGATGATCCCACAGCTCAGCTCTCGACCAGCGCAGATTGTCAACCTGGAGTCGCGGTATATGCTCTGGGCGGCGCTCTTCGGTGGCGTAATGACGATCGACACGGCGCTGTCCTCGTTTTTCAACGGTGTTGGTCGCACCCGCGAAACACTTATAGTGGGAATCATCGGTCAAGTAATCGACTCGATCTTCACTGTCGGCCTGGTCTTCGGCAAGTTCGGGCTGCCCGAAATGGGCATGACTGGGGCCGCTGTCGGTACATTGATCGGCACGCTGTCCATGCTGGCATGCTATGCCGTAATGCTGCCTCGAGAAGTCTGGCTTGAGGTGATGAACATCTTCATTGCCCGCAGCGAGCACCTAGTGCCGCAGCTGTTTTTCCGGTTGCGTAGAGGTGTTCCCGGTGGCCTATCCGCCGGAGTGGATCAGCTAGGAAACACTGCCTTCATCTGGATTGTGGCGGTACTGGGCGCCAGTGCACTAGCGGCAAACAACGTCAACCTAACCGTGAATTACCTAGGCATCATCCCAATCATCGGTTTAGGCATTGGTTGCAGCATTCTGTGTGCCACTGCAGTGGGCAAGGGGCGCTACATCGAGTTGGCAATGATCCTGCGGGTCACGGTGATCATTGAACTGCTCTACGTCCTGCTGGTTTCCACCGTTCAAATCACTATGCCGCAGGTCTTGCTCAGGGCATTTGGTGACCTGGGACAAAACGCGCAGACGATGGCCCTGGCCATCGATACACAACGCGTGCTGTGGACATTCTCCACCGCTTTTGTCTTCTCGATGACCGGGGCCGCCGTCCTGGAGAGTATTGGCATGGCCCGATTTTCACTGGTCGTGCGCCTGACGCTGATGTGGTGCATGAGCATTCCGTTGATCTATTGCGTCGCCATGAGCAATCGTGACGCCCCGTCGTCGCTAATAACTTGCTGGATTATTGGTTCGGTGTTTGAACTTTTGATTGGCTTAATTTACTTCTGGCGAATCGCCAAAGCCATTCGGGGGGCCGAAAACCGTCTTCACCTGGAGTCTCATTCAGCTAGCGAGAACGCATTGTGAACCTGATTGCGAGCATCGAAGACACTCCTCAGCTGAGTATCAGCCGTCCTCCTGTGACATGCGGCCTACCTGTCGTTCACTCGGATGCAAACGACGGTCGCTCGGCGAACCATGCCACCGCCAGCTCCTTGAACGCCTCGGCCGAAGGCGTCAGCGGGTAGCGCTGGTCATGCGCCAGTACGATGCTATGGGTTGGCAGTTTCTCCTGAGTCGGCCGACACACCAGCGCCTGGCCATCGTAACTATGGTCACCAAATGGCCGGGTATAGATCAGCGCCACGCCAAAGCCATTGGCGACGAGGCTGCGCTGCAACTCAAAGGTGCGCACACGGTGCACAACCGCGGGTGAAATGTCGTAAAAGCTGAACAGATCCAGCACATGCTGCCAACTGTGGACCTGATCGGTGACGACCAGGGTGTATTCGGCCAGCGCCTTGAGGCTGACGCGCGGCGCCTTGGCCAACGGGTGATCGGCCGACAGCAGCACTTGGGCAGTCAGCTGACACAGCTGGGTGCATTGAGTGTTTGGCGGTAAACCCAGGTCATAGGTGATGGCCAGCTCTATCGCGCCCTCACTGAGCCGCTTGCCCACATAATCGAAGCTGCCATCGCGCATATCGACCGTGACCCTTGGGCAGGACTGCTGCATCCGTCGCACGATCTGCGGCAGGCAATAGGGCGCCAGATCTTCAAAACAGCCCACCACCAGTTCCCCGACACACTCGCCTGCATTGGCATTGATCTCGGCAAAGGTCTGGGCCTCTGCCAGCACGCGACGCGCTTGCACCATGACGGTACGACCGAAGGGAGTCAGCGATATGCCAAGACCACGCTGGCGTATGAAGACTGTCTGGCCCAGCACTTCCTCCAGTTCGGTGATGGCCGCCGAGATGGAAGGCTGTGATACATGAAGCTCCATGGCGGCAGTGGTCAGGTTTCCGTGCTTGGCCGCTGCGAGCGCGTAGCGAAGCTGCCTGAGTGTGAACTTCATAGGTTTTTCCGTGGTGAGGCATCAGGACTTATTATTTTATCCTCTTTTGTCGTTGTGAAATATTTCTCCTGCGCAGTGATCATCTTGTTTGGGAGCGTCACAATGACAATTACAAAAGCTCTGCTGTCCACGACACTTTCCTTAGGGCTCTTGGCGTGCGCAGGCGCCAGCCAGGCCGCCGGTTGGTGCGAGTCTGGCAAGCCGGTGAAATTCGCCGGTCTGAACTGGGAAAGCGGGATGCTGCTCACTGAGGTGATGCAGTTCGTGCTGAAAAATGGCTATGGCTGTGACACCGACAGCCTGCCGGGTAACTCCATCTCCATGGAGAACGCCCTGAGCAGCAACGATATCCAGGTGTTCGCCGAGGAGTGGGTAGGGCGCAGCGAGGTCTGGAACAAGGCGCAGGCCGCCGGCAAGGTCGTCGGTGTCGGCTCGCCAGTGGTTGGCGCGGTCGAAGGCTGGTATGTGCCGCGTTATGTGATCGAAGGCGATGCCAAGCGCAAACTCGAAGCCAAGGCACCGAACCTCAAGAGCATTGCCGACCTGGGGCAGTACGCCCAGGTATTCAAGGACCCGGAAGAACCGGACAAGGGGCGCTTCTACAACTGCCCGGCCGGCTGGACCTGCGAGCTGGACAACAGCCAGATGCTCAAGAGCTATGGCCTGGAAAACACCTACACCAACTTCCGCCCGGGCACCGGCCCGGCACTGGATGCCGCCGTGCTCTCGAGCTACAAGCGTGGCGAGCCGATCCTCTTCTACTACTGGTCGCCAACCCCGCTGATGGGCCAGGCCGACCTGGTCAAGCTGGACGAGAAGCCAGGCGTGGACAAATCCGTGACCATCAAGGTGGGCGTGTCGAAGACCTTCCACGAGCAGGCACCGGAACTGGTGGCGGTGCTGGAAAAGGTCAACCTGCCGATCGATCTGCTGAACCAGAACCTGGCGCGCATGACCAGGGACCGTATCGAGTCGGCGGACCTGGCGAAGGCGTTCCTCAAGGGGCACCCCGAAGTCTGGCACAGCTGGGTCAGCGAAGACGCAGCCAAAAAGGTAGACGCGGCACTCTGAAGGGTGTGGGCCGGTCCGGCGCCTGCCGGGCATGCCACACAGCAGTCCGCTTCACGCACTTGCTCGAGAGAACTCCATGTTTCCCAAAGACTTCACGTTTTCCATTGCCGACTGGGTCAATGGTTGGGTCGATGCGCTGGTCACCAACTACGGTGACGTGTTCCGGCACATTTCCGACACCCTGCTGTGGGCCATCGTCAATCTCGAAGGTTTACTGCGCGCAACACCCTGGTGGCTGATGCTGGCCATCGTCGGCGGTATTGCCTGGCACGCCACCCGCAGAATCGTACCCACTGCGGTGATCGTCGGCTTGCTGTTCCTGGTCGGAGCGATCGGGCTCTGGGACAAGCTGATGCAGACCCTGGCGCTGATGCTGGTGGCCACGCTGATCTCGGTCCTGGTCGGCATTCCGCTGGGTATCCTGTCGGCGCGTAACGATCGCCTGCGGGCGGTGTTGATGCCGCTGCTCGACATCATGCAGACCATGCCCAGCTTCGTGTACCTGATCCCGGTACTGATGCTGTTCGGCCTGGGCAAGGTGCCGGCGATCTTTGCCACCGTCATCTATGCCGCACCGCCGCTGATTCGCCTGACCGACCTGGGCATTCGCCAGGTGGATGGCGAGGTCATGGAGGCGATCAACGCGTTCGGTGCCAATCGCCTGCAACAACTGTTCGGCGTGCAGCTGCCACTGGCGTTGCCGAGCATCATGGCCGGTATCAACCAGACCACCATGATGGCCCTGTCGATGGTGGTCATCGCCTCGATGATCGGTGCCCGCGGCCTGGGTGAAGACGTTCTGGTCGGCATCCAGACCCTGAACGTGGGCCGCGGCCTCGAAGCGGGCCTGGCCATTGTGATTCTGGCGGTTGTGATCGACCGCATTACCCAGGCCTATGGCCGGCCACGGCATGGGGTGGGCAAATGAGCGCCAAGCAGACGATGAACAAGATCGAAGTCAAGAGCGTCTTCAAGATCTTCGGTGCGCGTGCCGAAGATGCCCTGAAATTGATCCGCCAGAGCAAAAGCAAAGAGCAGGTCCTGGCCGAAACCGGTTGTGTGGTGGGGGTAAACGATCTGTCGTTGTCCATCGGCAGCGGCGAGATCTTCGTGATCATGGGGTTGTCGGGCTCGGGCAAGTCGACCCTGGTGCGTCACTTCAACCGCCTGATCGACCCCACCAGCGGCCAGATCCTGGTCGATGGGCAAGACATTCTGCAGTACGACATGCAGGCCCTGCGCGAATTCCGCCGGCGCAAGATCAGCATGGTGTTCCAGAGCTTCGGCCTGTTGCCGCACCGCACCGTGCTGGACAACGTCGCCTACGGCCTGAAAGTACGTGGCGAGAGCAAAGCCCTGTGCACGGAGCGAGCCCTGCACTGGATCAACACCGTGGGCCTGAAGGGTTACGAAAAATCGTACCCGCACCAGTTGTCGGGCGGCATGCGCCAACGTGTGGGCCTGGCGCGTGCGTTGGCTGCCGACACCGACATCATCCTGATGGACGAAGCCTTCAGTGCGCTCGACCCGCTGATCCGCGCCGAAATGCAGGACCAGTTGCTGGAACTGCAAAAGACCCTGCACAAGACCATCGTCTTCATCACCCACGACCTGGACGAAGCGGTGCGCATCGGCAACCGCATTGCCATCCTCAAGGACGGCCGCCTGATCCAGGTTGGCACGCCGAAAGAAATCCTCTACCAGCCTGCGGACGAATACGTCGATCGTTTCGTGCAGCGTCGCGTAGCTTCGCTATAAGGACCCGCGTGTATGTCGTTTGCCGAAAAGATCATCATCGCCGACACGCCCGTTCGCTGGCAGGACGTGGTGGCTGTGGCCCGGCATGGCGCGAAGCTTGAGCTGGCCCCATCGGCCTGGGCGCGGATCGAGAACGCCCAGGCGATTGTCCAGCGCATCGTTTCCAGCGGTGACCGCGCCTATGGCGTCAACACCGGCCTTGGCGCCTTGTGCAATGTCTCGTTGCAGGACGAACAGCTCAGCCAGCTGTCGCACAACACCTTGCTCAGCCATGCCTGCGGCGTGGGTACCGCGCTGTCGGACGAGCAGACCCGGGCGATCATGTGCGCGGCGATCATCAACTTCTGCCAGGGCCGTTCCGGCCTTCAGCGCAAGGTGGTCGAGGCGCTGCTGACCTTGCTCAACCAGCACATCACCCCGCAGGTGCCGAAACAGGGGTCGGTGGGGTATCTGACCCACATGGCCCATATCAGCATCAGCTTGCTGGGCGTCGGCCAGGTCAGCTATCGCGGCCAGATCGTGCCGGCGCAGCAAGCCTTGGCCGAGGTCGGCCTGGCGCCGATCAAACTGGGGGCCAAGGATGGCCTGTGCCTGGTCAACGGTACCCCTTGCATGACCGGCCTTAGCTGCCTGTCTTTGGACGATGCCACTCGGCTGAGCCAATGGGCGGATGTTATCGGCGCCATGAGCTTCGAGGCCCTGCGCGGCCAGCTCGATGCCTTCGACCCAGAAATCATCGCGATGAAACCGCACCCTGGCATGCAGCGCGTGGGCAGCAACTTGCGGCGCCTGCTCGAGGGCAGCGAAATCATTGCCAGCAGCCATGGCATTCGCACCCAGGACGCCTTGAGCATTCGCTCGATCCCGCAGGTGCATGGCGCCGCGCGCGATCAACTGGAACACGCGGCGCGGCAGATCGAGACCGAACTCAACTCCACCACCGACAACCCGATGTTGCTGGGTACACCCGAGTCGTATCGGGTGGTTTCCCAGGCCAATCCCCACGGCCAGTCCGTGGCCATGGCGGCCGACCTCTTGGCCATCGCGGTGGCCGAGATCGGGGCGATTGCTGAGCGTCGTCTCGATCGCCTGATCAACCCGTTGGTCAGCGGTTTGCCGGCCTTCCTGGTCAGTCAGCCGGGGGTGAACTCGGGGATGATGATCGTCCAGTACGTGGCCGCTTCACTGTGTGCCGAAAACCGTCAGCTGGCTCAACCAGCCGTCATCGACAACTACGTCACCTCCGGCCTGCAGGAGGATCACCTGAGCATGGGCACCAATGCCGGGCTGAAGCTGCACCGTGCCCTGGAGAACTGCACGCAGATCCTCGCCATCGAGTACCTGTTGGCGGCCCAGGCCTTCGAGTTCCTCAAGGAGCAGCGCTTTGGCGCCGGTACCAGCATTGCCTGGCGGTTGTTGCGCGAGCGGGTCCCGGCCTATGCCCAGGACCGTTGGCTGGCACCGGATATCGCCAGCAGTGCATCGATCCTGAAAGATCCCGGCCTGCTTGGCGTTGCCTTCCCCGAGCTGCTATGAGCGATGCAGGCAGCAGGAGCGGCGGCAGGCCAAGGTCATAAGGCTGGTGTGTAATTGAGGGCCTTATCGTCGGGCCCTCAATGCATCTTGTCATTTGCAATGGCTTAGGGCAGGGTCGATGCCAAGGACAACTCTGCCAAAGGAGCCACACCATGTCGAAGATATATCCCGCTATCGATCCCGAGGGGCTGGTCGAGTATTCGGTGGTCTACACGGACCGCTCGCTCAACCACATGTCCCAGTCGTTTCAGGGGGTGATGAAGAACATTTCAACCACCCTGAAACAGGTCTACAACGCCCAGGCGGTTGCGGTGGTCCCGGGCAGTGGCACGTTCGGCATGGAAGCGGTAGCCCGGCAGTTTGCCACCGGCCAGCAATGCCTGGTGCTACGTAACGGCTGGTTCAGCTATCGCTGGAGCCAGATCCTTGAGATGGGCAATATCCCGTCGGCCACAACGGTGCTCAAAGCCCGGCCAGTTGAAGCGGGGCGCCAGGCTGCCTACGCCCCAGCCCCTCTGGAAGAAGTGTTGGCGGCCATTGAGTCGCAGAAGCCGCAGATTGTCTTCGCCCCCCACGTTGAAACCTCATCAGGGATCATCCTGCCCGATGAATACCTGCGGGCCGTGGGCGACGCCGTGCATGCGGTGGGTGGCCTGTTCGTGCTGGACTGCATCGCCTCAGGCGCGATTTGGGTCGATATGGACAAATGCGCTGTCGACCTGCTGATCAGCGCACCACAGAAAGGCTGGAGCGCCTCACCTTGCTGCGCCCTGGTGATGTTCAGCGCGTTGGCCCTCGAGCGCATCGAGTCGACGCAAAGCACCAGCTTCGCCTGCGACTTGAAGAAGTGGCTGCAGATCATGCAGGCCTATGAGCAGGGCGGCCACGCCTACCATGCGACCATGCCCAGCGATGCCCTGGCGCGATTCAACGAAGTGATGAAAGAGACGCAGGCCTACGGTTTCGACAAGGTTTGCGACGAACAACAGGCCCTGGGTGATCGGGTGCGCGCAATGATGACCCGCAAAGGCATCAAGAGCGTGGCCGCAGCAGGCTTCCAGGCCCCTGGCGTGGTGGTGAGCTATACCGATGATGCCGATATCAAGAGCGGCAAGAAGTTTGCCAGCCACGGCCTGCAGATTGCCGCCGGCGTGCCGTTGCAATGCGACGAGCCGGCCGACTTCCAGACCTTCCGCATCGGCCTGTTCGGGCTCGAAAAGCTGCACAATATCGAGCGTACGATCAGCACCCTTGAGCAGGCGCTGGACGAGGTGATGGTTAAGTAAGCGCACGGTTGGAGAACCTGCCATGACAACAGAGGATGCGAGGTCGCGATTCGAAGCCAAGCTTCTTCGTCCGGCAAAGCCCGGTGATGGCAGGTTGTGGGCGTTCGTAGTGCTTCCGAGGGACGCGAGTGAACGGCTGCCTAGGCGGGGAAGGGCGACTGTTGACGGCACGATCATTGGGCATCCTTTTCGGGCAACCCTTGAGCCCGATGGTCAACTGAGCCATTGGTTGAAGGTCGGTAGCGAGTTACTCGATGTGGCGGGTGTCGCTGTTGGAGATATCGTTATCCTCGAACTGATCCCGGTGGAGAAGGAGCCAGAGCCGGATATCCCGGCAGATTTCGAGAAAGCTCTGGCAACCACACCTGAGGCTCAAAAGGTTTGGAACACTACGACGACCCTCGCGCGGGTGGACTGGATCCACTGGATTACTTCAGCGAAGCAACTCAAGACGCGTGAAAAGCGAATTGGGGATGCCTGCGAGATGCTTGCGACCGGTAAGAAGGCGGTTTGCTGTTTCGACTCGTCTGGTTACTACAGCAAAGCATTTCGGGCGCCTGAGGCGGAAAATTGACCTTGGGCAGGCAATGCGCAGCAGGGTACACAGCGCTGGCAGTAGCTGAGCAGGGTGTTGGTGCGGTGCCTGCTGGGAGGATACCTTAGCGGCGGCGCTGGTGCTGTCGGCCAGTTCTGCCAGAGCACCGACCATCCTATTTCGCCCGCGAGGGGCCTTCGGCTGGTTCAGTTACACCACTTCCAAGGACACGATCATAAAACCTAAATCAACCTTGAGTACGGCGCTGCTGATTGCGATCTGGTCGACTTTCTCACTTCTCAGCTCAGATTTCAAAAACAGATAGAACGGCCTCTGCTTACGAAAATCGCAGTCGCCGTGACCTACCCGCTGCGGCTGAGCATCATGTACTGAGTACCTAAATCAATCGTAGCGGCTGGGCAGACACGGCGATGGCCCTCAAGTGACAATCTGGTTGATGGAAGGTATTCGCCCGCTCATTGAGGTGGCGTCCACGAGAAGACCCAGGCTTTTCAAGCGCAAACGTACGGCTGTCATGGACACATTGAAGTATTCGCTCAAGTCGTGCGACACATCGTGGACGAGCTGACAGTTGACGGGCTGACTATCGAGGTAGAGGAATCCGTGTCCGCGGTTGCGAATGTTGTGAATCACGGCAAGCCGCGCAAGCCGTTCTAGGAAGGCCTGCTTAGGCATGAGTAGATAAGCGGCGAAGGCATTAGCCTGCCATTCCAGGCGCTCCACATCTCCGGTAGGCAAACGAGTAGTCTGGTGGGAGTCGAGATCCCGGGCCTGGAGTAGCTCGCGTTGCAGGTAGCGACCATGATCCAAATAGAAATGCCCCAGCTCATGAGCTAAGGTGAACCTAGCCATGGGCTCATGCTTGTCGTCGGTGAACACCTGGATCTGCGGTGGGTTGAACGAGATACCACCAAGGGCCGATTTGGATGTTGCGCCGAAGACGACTTCCAAGCCGCTACGCGTTCGCTCCTGATCAATGATTCTGCCCAGTTTCACTCGTCCACTGATGTACCCGATGCTTCGCAGCAGTTCCTGCGTTGTGTCTTCGATCTGGGATGCAGATAGGAAAGCGACTCGTTGCCTGGAGGTAGGCCGGGGGAGTGTCAGGTTCTCAAATCGTTCGCCTTGGTCGTCAGGATGGGACAGTAGTCCTTGAATAATACCCTCCCACGAGTTCGTGAAGCCCAGCGGGGTCGCGGCATAGGTGCTATGTACTGCCGACTCATACGATGGTTCGATCAGCGCGTGGCGGATTGTGGCGCTCCTGCGCTCAGAGGCTGTCAAAGCCCCCATAAGCAATGAACGCGATAGCTCCCATTTGAAATTTCCCTCGTCCAGGTACCGAACCACCCCCATGCCTTTATTCTTGGCAAAGTTCAGTGCGCCTGTCTGGAATGCGCTGGATGAGACGAAAATACCTTTGCCGTTAAGGCTGGCGACTTGGTCGATTTTGGCGCTGAATTCTTCGACGTCGTCGATCGGGATGGTGCCATCGTAGTTTTTGCATTCGATCAATACGATCACCGAGGGGGTTTCTCTGTCTGGTCGGCGCACCTCAATGGCGATGTCGAACACGATGAAGCTCTCTCGGTATAGGGAGAAGTACTTCTTTTTACGATGGATTGTGCTGAACTCCGGGATAAGGAGAAGTCTGCCAGCAGCTAGCTCGCCTGACAGGTAATCGAACACCTTCTGCTCAAAGAGCTCCCCCTTGGCATAGGTGCTCAATTTTGGTTTTTCCGTTTCTGGGGACGTCATTCAGTTTTGCAGCCCTGTTCCTACGCGTTAGCTTGAGCACAATAGCTAAAAGCCATGATGCATCCAAGCCTTGCATACCTGAGACTTTTCCACTGCAGCACGCGAGCGTGGGGTGGGAAATACGGATGGCTAGCGGCGGCTCGGCGAAAGCCCCCGCCTGGGGTCGGTCATGGCGCTTTCGAAGGGATAGAGACCGGAGCCGTTACATGTCTGGCGCGCTGCAGGTCTGCATAGGCTCACGAAGCTCATTGGCAATAAGTCCCTGAGCAGAGAGTGCTGCCTTTACCAAGGCGGGTTTTGCCTGCGCGCTTCGCTTGCCCAATCAATTGCACAATCAGCTCAGTGATTTTTGATTTCCCGTTATCCAAAGCACAAGTAGTAAAAAGAGCCCGCCCAGCAGAAAATTGCCAACCAGAAAAAAGGGTAGTCTCGGTCAATGGATGCTATGAGTTTGGCGAGGCGTACCGGAACAAAAATTAATAATATAGATAGAATAAGTATGGGCGTCAGAATTGCCCAAGAAAGCAGATAGTGAAAACCAAAGAAGAAGATAGACACCCATGCGCATATCGCGCCAATTATGAAAGGGTGTAAAGTGTCAATGCGGGCTGACCAGCTGAACGGCATGATGGATTTCAACGGCTGTGCCAGGGTCGCGCAAAAATGTGTTCCAAGAAAGCTGTCCATAACTCCTAGTAGCATAGGCATGGCTATAAATATAGAGTGACCCTTCCAGCTTTTGGATATCGTTTTTTTGTGCTCGGTTGTCCATTTAATTGAATGCCACAGCGCAAATAGTAGAAATGCTGCCTGTGATGTTGCGGTTATAAAAGGCTGGTATGAAGCTGCGTAAAGAGCTATCGCCGAGATGGCGAACATTGTAATGCATGCCCATCCATAGAGCTTGCTTAGTGCGGCCAGTCCAGATTTTATGGTCGTATTCTCAAGGTGTTGATTAACCTTGAAATAGTTTTCCTCTAGGATCGTCAGGGCTTGGTCGATCTTGGGGTTTCGTCGAACTTTTTCTCCGACCAAGTAAATGGTTGCAAAGCAGTTGATCGTGGCGATGAGGAGTTTTAACATTGTGGCTCTGATGTTATTGAAAGTTATGGGCGCTTTGCTAGTGGTAATTGCGCGCCTATTGGTAGGTGCGTCGCCGGATGAAATCCAGTTCAACCGGCGGATTCATTTACCCGTGGCTACCAGCGCTGGGCGAGAGCAGGGCGGAGGTTCGCTAGAGCAGATGGGAGCTCTTGATGACAGACTATGCCGAGATAGGTAGCAGCCCGGGTGGCGCCCACATACAGGAATCGCTCGAACAGAGCAGGTTTCTCCCTGACGAGCTCATCCAGCCCGATGAAGAACACTGCTTCGAATTCGAGCCCCTTGATGTGCTGGACATCAAACACTCGGATATCAGATTGATTACCCAATGACTGGCCATCTACACAGGGAACCGCGACCAGACTCCTGCTCTCCAGTTTTTTGGTGAGTGCTTCAGCGACGGCCCTCACGTCTGCCTCGGATGCGACTAAGACAGCAATCGTAGGCACTGACTCATTTTTGGAGCGGATCTGATCTTCGATCTCGAAGATCCGCTCGGCGACCCAGGTGACAACATCTTCACCTCGGATGTTTTCACCTAGCACTGGCTGTACACCTTCGTGAGACGAGTGCTGCGGCAGGCTACCTACTGCTTCGGTGTCTCCATCCATGTGCTCAAGGAGTTTGATGGCAAAGCTGTTCAAAAGGCGACTCTGCCGATAGACCGTGTTGATTCGCTGAGGTTTGAGGCGAGGGGAGATCCACTCAAGCTGATCGAGGTTCTTGAGACCAACACCTGTGATCCTTTGGTTGAAGTCTCCGCAGGCAAAAAACGATTCAATGGCAGGGTCAGCCAGGCTCTCCATGCAAGCAAGCTGGAGAAGCGAGAAGTCGGTGGCTTCGTCTACTAGAACTTGCTGCAAGAACTGGCTTGAGATCCTCGCCAACTCGGTAAAACGAGGTTCGTCGATATGCCGCTTCACGAAGTCCTGCCGGATCAGTTCGCGAGCGGATCGGAGCATCAGGAGGAGAATTGCGTCGAGCTCAGTCTCATCAATGTGGGAGGCGTGCTCTGGCCGTTGATAGGTATAGCGATCAAGCGTCACGCTGTCGCGGCGGAATGCTCTGTAGCTTGCCGGGACATCAAGGATGTAGCGCTTCCATGCGTCCCTGAAGCGCCGTAGTGCGTTCTGGAAGCACATTTCCCTCCCGAGCATTTCAAGCCATTGATCTGAAGGGACTCGATCCCCAAGCCAGTCTCGCAATTGAGCTGCACGGCTTGTCTTGCCAAGATTTCCATTGCGATAGCGGGTGCGCGCATAGGACTGGAGAAATTTTCGGTAAGCCGCAAATGCCTTGAGCTCTGCATTGTGCGACTGGGTAGGCGTTCCTTCCTCGCCGCTATCATCATCAAATTCTGCGCCGTCATCGTCCTCTTCATCATTCTGACCGAGGCTATCAAGGAAGCGGGCCATTTCTGCGAAGATGGCCTTGTTGCGGTTGTGAAGAAGGTTGCCCTGCTTCTTGATCAGGTCATCTGTGGTTGAGCGGCTGGCTTTCAGCATAGGATCAATCCGCGCATCAAGATTGTTCCACTCGGCATAGGCGCTCAGCAGCCCGTCTGGTCGGAGTTCCTCGACCGTTGCAAACAGCTTGTGCACCACTGCATCCACTAGATTTGGGGCCGAATCCCGCAGCAAAATTGCTCCTTCCTTCAGCGAAGCTACGAGGCGGGTTTGATGTAGTGCTTTGAAATCAGCGAACCACTGGCGCGGATCATCGTTGATATCTATCGGGGCGAACTGATGATCGTCCTTGAGAATGCATGTGCCGCCGTTGCCTGTCTTGAGGATGCCAATACCAAAGGCTGTTATTGATCGCCTCGCGCGAGGCATGCCCTCCAGGAAAACGCAGAGATGATGTCCACCTGCAGTTGGTCCCTGGGATACGTGTCGAATTTGTCCCCGAAGCCATGACTCGCAACGCGTACATGGAACACCAAGAGTTCATGATTCATGTGAGGATGCCGTGATGGTCAACTGGGAGCGATTGGCAGAACAGTCAGAGGTAAGTTATGTCAGTGCCGACTTCGAGAGAGCGGCTTACCGGCTAATGGTTGAGCAGATCCTTTATGCCAATGACAAGTTCAGCCGGGTGGCCTATCACTTGATCGTCAAGCATCTCGCGGCGTTTCGGGAGGTGATGTCCTTGCTAGGGGTTCACCTGATTCACAATGCCCATCACGCTTATGTCGCGGCCATCCCTAGCCACCCAGTGGCCGAGAAAATGCGCCTTAGTGAGACACGTTTGGCGCTTGTTCTACGCCGCATCTATGACGACCGTATGCAGTCGGCAGAGATCGCTGACGGAGAAGCGTTCGTGTCACTTGAAGAGTTGGAGCGTGCCTACAAGGAATGGCTCAAACGTGAGCTCCCCGAGCGGGGCGAACTGCGCGAGTTGGCTCAGGCCATGAAGCGCTACGGGTTGGTGCGGGTTTCAGAGGCCGACGACGGGCAACCCTACAAGATTGTCATCCGTCCTGGGATCGTCGATGTGCTGAGCGAGGGGGCGTTGCACCAATTGGCAGCGCACGCGCCAATGAAGGATGAGGAGGCCGGCGATGGTCTTGCTTGAACGGGTTAACCTGATTCAGTTTTTCCTTTACGAGGCCCGGGATGTCGATATCGGGAGAAATACGGCCTTCCTAGGGCCTAATGGAACCGGAAAAACGGCGCTTCTGGATGCAATTCAGGTAGTCATGTTAGCGGCCGATGGCAACCGCATAAACTTCAACGCAGCGAGTGACAGCAAGAAAAAGCGTTCTCGCAGCATGCGTGATTACTGCCTCGGCTCGATTGTACCTGGTGGCAGTTCCTACCAGCGGACCTCCGCGAACACATACGTGGGATTGGTTTTCCGCAATACCATTACAGGCGTTCCGTTCACTGCCGGCGTTTCACTACAAGCTCATATCGAGGACGCCAAAGCGGAGGTGAATGGATACTTCATATTGCCCGGTGTCGAACTGTCGGCTAAGCAATATTTGCAGACCGACGGCGCACGCGAAACCGTGATGCCCTGGCGAGCCTTTCAGCATGTAGTCGCTGATTTGTGTCGCTTGGAGGCAAACAGTACCCCTTATATAACGCCTCACAATCGCGACGACTTTATTCGACGCCTCTTGATCGATCATCTGGCCGGTCCAGGCGACAAACCGAACTCACAGGCATTTCGGGCTGCGTTTTCTCGTTCTCTGAAGCTCAATGAAGACATCGTTGATCTTAATGAGACGTTACGACAGCATCTCATCGAGCCGATGCCAATCCGGATTACCGAGTTCCGCGAGCGCCTAAACGAGGTTCGTGACATGCGTGACCTTATTAGGCGACTGAGAGGGCGCATTACCCAAGCCTCAGAAGTGGCTGACACCTATGCCCAAGTGCTGCAGGCTCGAACCTCCGAGGCGAACCTGACGGCCTTGAAGCATGTCTACGCAACCGAACGCAGCGCAGAAGCAGTGGATGCTATTCAGATCAAGCAAGAAGCGCTAGAGGAGGCGCTTACCAGAGCGCAGCGAGAACTCGGAAGGGCATGTGCCCAAGCGCAGTTGGCCAATGCCGCCCGAGATCTGGCCCTGACTGCGCTGACTTCCAGCCCTGACTTTCAACAGCAAGCAGGTCATGCCGGCGAGCTCTTGCTGTTGGAGAAGCAATTTGATGAGAAACAAGCGCAACTCCGCACGCAATTGCACGCGATGCAGCGTGCTCTTTCCGACGCCAGCGGCCTAGCTGAAATCGCATCCAGTAGAGACCTCTTTGACAGCGGGCTCGAGCAATTGCAAAGCTTGGAGAAACGGCTGGAATCAGATGACATGCCATCATCTGAATCACTCCAGCGTACGCTTCAAGCGGTAAGCCAAGCCTTCGAAGTGCTGCGTCGGGCAATGGCGGAGACAGAAGGCAAAGCGGAAAAGGCAGCCAACCATCTGCGTGACGCTGAGATGGCAAGTGCCCGGGCTGGCCAAGGCCTTGCGAAACTGAGCGATAACACCACCGCATTGTTGCGTATCCTCGCGAATGCGGGTATCGACGCGACTCCCATCTGCGACCTGGTAAGTGTCGCAGATGTAGCATGGCAAGCAGCGATCGAGTCATGGCTGGGGCGCCATGTAGAGGCTTTACTTATTCCAGAAGATCGGGAGTTGGAGGCCATTAAGGTCTATCGCAGCGCAGCGGCAGACGGCGTTTATCGCGTGAAGTTAGCTCTTCCTTCACGTATCCGGGACTGGCACGGATACGATACTGAGCCTTACGCAGCTCAGTTGGTCCAAGGGCAGAACCTACTTGCCGTGCGCTACCTACAGGGCGCGCTTGGGCGAACGATACTAGCCGAATCCAACGAGCAACTGCGCGTTGGTGTCAAAGCGCTATCCAAGGACGGCATGGTCAGTTCAGGTGCGGCCGTGGAGCGACAATCCTTACCTAAACCCTCAGAGCTTAGGTTGGGCCGTAAAGACGTCGATGCCATGCGCCAACAGGCAGAACAGGCGTTGCAGATTGCGCAGGCACAATCCAGGCAACACGAGGAGGCGGTCATTCGGCTTCGCAACGGCTTGCAGAATCTCACCCCGTTTGCCAACACCGAGACGCTGCAGACCAGCCTTGAAAGCATCTTTATGGCGAAGGTGCAGGCAAACGCCCATGCCGCGCATTTGCGCGAGCGGTTGGCGCGTACACAAACTGCTGGTTTGGTTGAACTGGAGGCAAGGAAACAGCTTGCCGACGAGGCGGCCCACACCGCCAATGAGTTGGTTCTTCGATGGACTAAGGATGAGGCCAGCTTCGTCGAGCAACTTAAGCTATTGGGCGAACAGCTCGGCGTGCTGACCAAGCAGTTGGAAGTAGAAAGCGCCCGGGAAAGAGAGAGTCGGCAGCACCCGCTTTACAATGCGAATGAAGTCGATCGGCATCGCAAACGATCGGATGAGCGCCATGGCGACGATGCGAGCGCGAAGGTTATTGCTTTGGAGCAGGCGATCGTAACGGTTAACGGAGTGGCTGGCAGCAAAGACCGCGAAGCCTGGAACCTGTTCGCGAATTACCTGAAGGACGGCGGCGGCAAAAACTGAGTGCAACACCTGACCTTTCCGGTACGGTGCTGCCCCTATGTCTTATACCGAACTCAGCGTTGAAGAGCGCGCCACCATTCAAATCGGTCGTACCCAAGGCTTCAGCCTGCGCAGGATTGCCTGCTTGATCAACCGATCCCCTTCGACCATCAGCCGTGAGCTGCGCCGTAACCGAGGTGCTTGCGGTGGCTACTCGGCCCGCCTGGCCCAGCAGCAAATGCAGGCCCGCCGCCAGGTTTGTCGACCGATGCGAAAACTGTTGCCGGGTAGCGAGCGCTTCGAACTGGTGACCCATATGCTGCGTGAGCGTTTGTCTCCCGAGCAGATTGCCGGCAAGCTGCGCAGCATGAACATACCCAACCTGCGAGATGCCTACGTCTGTCGCGAGACGATCTACAACGCGATCTATGCCCTGCCAGTGGGTGAGCTGCGTAAGGAGCTGATCATCTGTCTGCGCCAAGGCAAGACGACGCGCCGGCCGCGCTCTGGTGGCGTGGATCGGCGCGGCCAGATCCCCGAGATGGTCAGTATTCATGTGCGCCCGCCGGAGATTGAAGACAGGCTGATGCCGGGGCATTGGGAAGGCGACCTCATCAAGGGTAAGGCCAACGCCTCGTCCGTCGGTACGCTGGTGGAACGCACCAGTGGGTACCTGATGTTGGTGAAGATGAACGACGCGACGGCGACTTCGGCGCTGGAAGGCTTCAGCGCCGCGCTCAATAGCATGCCGCTGGAGATGCGCAAGAGCATGACTTACGACCAGGGCCGGGAGATGGCGCGACACGCCGAGATCACCCAAAGAACCGGCGTGGCGATCTACTTCTGCGACCCGCACAGCCCCTGGCAGCGCGGCAGCAACGAAAACATCAACGGCCTGATTCGCCAGTACTTGCCCAAGGGCACAGACCTGTCGGTACATAGCCAAGAGGAGCTGGACGCCATTGCGCTGCAACTGAACATGCGACCGCGCAAGCGCTTCGACTTCAAATGCCCCATCGAGGTGATGGGAGAGGTCATGCAAAATGCCATGGCGATGCGGCATGATGCTCCGGCTTCAATTCAATAACCGTGTTGCGCTCAGCTCCTGCAACCGCCGA
>Ga0247725_1000055_pt1 | contig 159290 bp, 221 predicted proteins | sample OKSTACKMCFT3sol_FD_183021 | JGI IMG/M metagenome (GOLD analysis project Ga0247725, IMG submission 183021) | Subsurface sediment microbial communities from gas well in Oklahoma, United States - OK STACK MC-FT3-sol | ecosystem: Environmental > Terrestrial > Deep subsurface > Rock core/Sediment...
TCTTCCGCGGAAGACCGTCAGTATATTTCCAACAGCAGCTAATTACTCGTGAAATAGTCTCGTTAAAGCCAACACACTTTTCCTGTTGGCCAACAAAAGTACGAGCTACAGCAACACCATCTTTAACGATAACATAAATGCCGGGCTTGCTAATGCTTTCACGATTTTTTCCAGGCGCAAAAGTGAATTTCACATCCAGGAATTTTCCTGCGTCAAATTCAAAAGCACCAACACGTTGGGCACCAGTAACTACAATACGTTGAGCAGTAAGATTAGTTTTCATGATATTTTTCTCTATTCGATTGGATTTATACGTATTTTAAACTGTTTGTGCGAAAGCTGATCACCAAGTTCCGACACAATGTCATCTAACTAATTGATGCTGGTTGGTTTGAATTTCTCGTCCAATGATCAGCTTCATTCTTCCACCTCGATGATGCGAGTGCCAAGGTCTGCTGCATTGAACGGGTACCATTGGGTACTCATGTAAATTTCACCGTCGATTTCGATAGTGTCAGAACAAACTTCACATTCGATGTCTTCCATTTCGAAGATTGTATCCCATGAGTCAAAAGCAAATGCGAATTCTTGCGCGTAGTTTTGCTTGGCCCATGCGTTGAATTGCTCTTCACTAACAAAACGATACTTAACCATCACCAACCCTCCATCGGGAATTCCATGTAAACTTGAACTTGACGTCGAATTTCATTCGACGGTGTCAGAACTCGATCAGTGTCGCGAGAAACTCGACCAAACCAACGCCATCCATTACTAACTGCCTTTGAACCGGTGTGCCAAGTTTGCCAGTCAAACTCTACAAGAGTTCGATCGGGTGCAATGTGTTTACTCAACTCGCCAGACTCAAGTTTAGCCATGACTTCCTGGTGCCACTGCCGGTAGACAAGTTCGCCATCAGGAATTTGGCTGAATTCCGATTGTCCTACTGCAAAATGAGTAGGACAGATATCACCATTAACCAAGCCAAGGATATGGCGAGACAGATAACGAGGATTGTCATAGTCTGGCTGTCCTGCGGTGGCAAAGTGCTGGCCTACCGGAATCGGAGGGCGCGGCACGTCATCATGATGATATCCGGGAATCGCGGGGTACCATCCAGGCATAAGCATGTGAACACGCGAATCGAAAATCACATCGCTTTTCCAATCAAGCGGGAGATTCTCAATGAAACTTCGGGTGATAGGACCGCCGTTCTCGTACGCGAATTCCAGGTCTGAGTTGAAAAACATTGGCTCGTTCTTGATTTCATCATTGGAAATGAAATTGGCGAAACCACCGCGAAGTTTGAATTGGCTGTCGAATGTTTTAGGACCGTTCATAACTTACTCCAATTACATTTTTTCTTCTTTGATGAGGGTGATAGTTGCATCTTTATCACCAGTTTCATCCAGATACTCGCGAAGAGTTTTATTTGCCCAGGATTTACCACGCTTGGTGCCGACGACATAATTGAATGTGTCAGCAGAAGTTTCGCATTTGAAAGTGTAGTTGATCATAAAATACTCCGCGTTTATCAACTTGTTTAACTTGTGGCTATAGTATCCTATAACCACAGGGTTGTAAACACATTTTATTCAGAAAGTGGAACAAAATCAAAGAAAATCCAATTCACTCGTCATACATCTCATCAGGATGTACACCACTTGTTATAAAAATAAACAAATTTGTTGTGCTGCCTATTGATGTATGCTCCGCCTCCACGTTTGGGGGCGCAGATCACATACGGATAATTTTCCATAGCTCGCTTCGTGAAGAAGTAATTCGGGCTGTAAGTGGTGCGGCCAGCATATTCATTGATATTGAATACCAAATAAACATCAGCATCTCCGCGCAAACCAGAGTACAAGCACAGCCCTTCTGATTTGCCATACGGTTTAGCACCAGCGGTATGCATTGTTGGCCATTTCGCAAAAGAAGTCTTTATTTCCAGATTGAACCCAGGTGTTGGCACATCAAAGGTGATATTATCATTGTCTAACCAGTCAAATACTCCCCAGACACCACCCAGGATATATGCGACACCCATTTCGGCATTCAGTGAATGAACCGTTCTATCAATGACCTCTTGCCGAGGAATATCCTTCCCGGCCGCTTCATCAAGAGCGTATTGAATGGTATCATCATATCGCCTTTTCCGTTTTTCAAAAAGCTCATCCCTCGTGTCGGGCTGCTTTTTGAGTTGGTCGCAGATCTGAAGACGAATAATATCCGCGTCAAACGGCTGGATATGACGAAGGGCGATAAATTCATCGTGGGATACGTTCATTGGTACTGTCATTACAATTTCCTCTCAATTTCAGAATATGACCATGAAAAATCGGATAAATCAAAGCTTTCTATAAGATAAATGATTTGTTTCATTTTCTCGTAATCTTGAGCATAAAACGCTCGACCAGCAGCAATGAAATGTGTCCATTCTTTTTCGAATGGTCCTAACTGCCAAGATGTTCCTTCAACAACTGCAATTATGCTCTTCGCTTTCTGCAAGTCATTCGGCGAAATCCAACCATGATTTCCATAACCCGAACCAACAATGTCATCATCTTTGTAAAATACAACGCTAAATGGTGAGCTCATACAACCCCTTACAAATAAGCCCTCCGAAGAGGGCTTATGAAAATTAGTAGTGCTTCATTTCTTTGAAGTCAGAAGTTACTTCGTAAAGAACTTCATATCCGGCACAACGCATTTTGGCATTGTTGTAGTCGGTTGGAATAGCGACTACGTCCGCCGGGTTGACCTTGCACGCAATCACTTTTCCAGAACCACCGCCATAATGAGGGATATAAGACTTGGCAGCAACGTGAAGACCATGGGAGCAGGTAACGTTAGGGTTTTCGTCAACCTGGAAGCGATTAACCTTAACCACCGTTCCAGGCGAGTTATCGAATTTGCCGGTGTACATATCTTTGAAATTGCTGCTTACTCGCTTCCAAGCAATGAAATGACCATCATCAGTGATTTCAATATCATTGTGTTCCAGGAAGTCGTACAGCTGATATACTGCCCGACGACTTGGGTTAGCCATCAGATTTTCAAAGAATGCAACAAGCGGCTCGAAAGGTTCGCCGTTTTGCATCTTTCCAACGATGCGACGAGTAAGACCAGAATCAATGATCAGATCTTTGTATTTCAACGTGCCACCTTCGATGACCAGATCACCGGAGACATAACGTTCAAGACCACGCTTGATGTTCAACATTTCCATTGCTTCATCATATTTTTCTTCACGAAGAAGACCGATGATTTCCATAAACTTTGGATGGTCGCCGGAAGCATTGTAAGTCTCAGAACCAACAGTCACAGAAAGGAACTTGGAGTTGGCCATCCAGGTGCATTCCAGCTTATCGGCAATTTCTTCATCAGCAGGTGAATCCGCCGGTACTGCAGCAACCGAGGTATCCCAATTTCGAACTTCTTTCAGAACCCGAGCAATTGTATCTACCGATACACAATATTCGCTTGCTAGATAGCCTTGGGACACACTGCCAGTAGAATATTTGTCAAAAATCTGTTGCTTGGTTTCATTATCAAAACACTTAACAATTTTAAGCTTAGCCATATCATACCTCTTTGTTTTTAAGGGCTCTTACTGAGCCCGGAGAATTTCGATATCTTTCATGATTGCAGGAGTTAATTCTATACCACTAACTGCAACCGCAAACAATAGCGGGTGTTTAATTTTCAACGACTCCATACGGGCATAGAACATTTCAGAATACTTTTTATTCTGTTCATCAACATATTCTTTGATTTCAGCATAATCGGCATAATCGGGATTTCCGATTTCAACCCATTGGGATGCGTCATTCAGGAAATCATCATTGTTTTCGTCAAACTTTTCGGTTATATCAATTCCAAGAATGCCCATTTGCTTAAGACGAATTGCTTCGTCATAGTCTCCGATATTAGGGCACTCGGCGCTGAGAATATCAAAAGCATCTTTCGACACTTTGCACTGGTCATATGCCCACTTAAAACCGCATTTCAAACCAGGAGCCTTTACGGCGGCAGAACGCTTTCCGTTATCGATGACGTAAACTTCGGTTGCTCCAATCTGCATCAATTTGCTAGGGGCATTACGCACAGTGTACGGCGAAGCTTTAAGTGCAATTCTGTCAAATGTATCGTTATACGAAATAACCGCAATTCCTTCAAGAGCTTTTATTTCGGCGGATGTCATGTAAACTAATTCGATGTCGCGAATGTCAAAATCATTAATGTAATGACGTTGAACGTTTGGCTTAGGATCGCGACGAGGAGACGTTTTACGCTTATGTACCGTATATTCTTTTCGAATATCATCCATTTCACTAAATTTGAGAATTGAGCGTTCGCCAACATCAAACTTCTCGCAAATAGCTTTCATGGTTCGGGCATATTGGGCGTACTCGTTTTTCTTCAGCTTACGAGTTTTGTTCAACACAACTATCGGAATGGTATTGCCAATATGATGGTGATATGCCCGAACCATATTTGGAATGCCTTCACCAGTATCATTGATGAGAACATGCACTTTGCGCCGGCTGATGCCAAAAACTTCTGTTGCATCTATATTATTGGAACTTCTCCACGAATATCCCGAGCGTGTAACATGCTGGCGCAAACTACCGCTGCGATATGCATAAACGGTAATGTCGCAAAGCTTTGACATATTTGTATATCGATCAATAAGATCGTTAATTCGCTCACCATCAATGATCAAATCTGAAATAGCTTGACGAACATAGTTGTTGTATCCGCTGGCTTTAATTACGGCTTTTCGTTTATCAGTTATTCCGTCAAATTCTTTCTTTACCGATTCGGCAAAGTTATCGGAAAAATCACGAAGTCGAGAAACAATGTAATCTTCGCCTTCTTTGGTCAGTGATAGTTCTTCCCGAGAAGGAGCAATGTCTACTGAGCCAATGGGACACTTGATATACGCCGCTTTACCGGCATATCGAAATACCATATCAGCTTCCAAGAGACGATGAGGGATCGGGTACACTACTCCACCGATTACGGCATATACTTCTCCTGAACGACTAAAGTCGTCGGCGTAGAAGAACGAATCTTGATTCGGAAATTCTTCAATGCTGCTTGCATCCATATTCGTGATGTAAGGTTTGCAGCGATCAAATGCCCGGTACACTTTGCGAGCCAAAATTTTCCAACGAGCATGCTCATGCTCGGGGATTGGAACCAAAATCTCGAGACCATCTTCTTCAGTCGTCGGAGTAGTCGACATCGGTGTAGCAAATGGTTCTCCATTATCCATATACATGTTGTAGACGGTACACATGCCCTTTTGATAGCTTTTTACAGTGAAACCGCCACCCGACTCGCTGTATGCAAATGGAGACTTGCAACCAAGGCCGAAACCACCGATTGAATCGTCGGAACCATCTTTGGTGGAAGCAAAATAGACAGTGAAAATTTCATCAACTTGCTCTTGTGTCAGCCCAGTTCCAAAATCGCGGATTACGAACCACGGGTAAATTGAAGTTGGGAGAGTGACGTTGAACGGAATATGTCCTTTTCCGAGTTCGCAATGGATGTCAACTGCATTACATGAAAGCTCGCGCAAAACTGCTTCAGCTTTGTCTTTATAAAGCTTTTCAGAAAGTACTTGGAATGCCTTCCGCCCGGCCTGGATTTTAAACCCAGTCCGTTTAGAAGGTGCATTGCCAAACATCACATCTTGTTCGTTAGAACCAATAATCATTATGTGTTTCCTTTATTCAACAATATCGAAATATTTGCGCTCACCCCAGAAAATCCATGCATGATCTTCACATTGGCCACCGTCATACTCAAACACTCCACATCGGCCACCGTCATACTCAAACACTCCAGTGACTTGATTGTCGAAACCGTCAAGAACAGCCAATACTGGGGTTTTGTCATATTCATCTGCCGGTTCTTCTCGGCATTCCCATGTATCCATACCGAGAGTGCGAGCAATCCATTCATTGCATTTGGCAATACGTGCAAATGCTTTGCGATGTTCTTCGGATTTAAAGGTGATTTGCATAACTATGTTCCTTTTTCATACGGTGTTCCATTTCGGAAACAATCTGACTCCAATTGGAACCATAAAGATTCGCTTCATGTACAAGGCCCAAATGACACAGCCGACCAAGTTCTTTGCGGGTTGCAATACCAGCTTTGATATTAGCAATAATTGGGTTAACTTCGTCACTCAGTTCATCAGCAGTTTCTTCATCACCCATGAATCGTACATTGATGCGACAAATTCGAACCAGAGCTTCAGATATTTCTTCATGCAGGGTCATAATGACCTCCTTTGTTTTTCTACTGGTGTTATCCTAACACGGTAAACATTACAATGACACAGTTAAAGTTAAAATAATTTTAGGATTAACTGGGTTGAACCTGGATAATACCTTATTCTTATGTGAATGTATTATTGACTAAACTATTGAGTTCAGCCAGGTTTACCTGGTTCGACCCTGTCGAACTAACCATTTTTATCCTTTATGGCTTAATAGATATTATAACTAAAAGGATAAATTCGAGCTTCGCTCGAAGAGGCAAAGCCTCAAACTGTTTTGATACAAAAAGCCGGGCGGCTGCCCGGCCAGTCAATCAATCAATGAACTCGAAGAAGCAAACTTCGTCGCTAGCGATAGACTCGAACACCATGCCATCGATGACGATGTCAAACCAGCCAGCAAATGGAGAATTGAGTTTGACAACGTCGAACTCTTTCATTCCCAAGTGACGAGCGATACGACGGTTGTTATTTGTGTCGCCCAGAGGGCCAATTGCCCAACGCTTTTCGCCATAGTCGATGAACTGCTGACGTGCTTCTTCAGATTTGAAACGTGCTTTCATTTTATTCTCCCTACAACGTTAAAGAATTTGACTGAGTCGCCTTACTTTTAGATCTAGTACTTTACGGTTCGTTTAACTTGAGGCTATAGTATTCCATAGCCTTGTGGTTGTAAACTGATTTGTTGTGAAATTATTCAATAATTTCCATGAAATAATGAAGTTCTTCGTCGTCGAAAATGATTCCGCCACCACCTGTTGATTCCGGCAGCTCGATCATCACACCATCAGAATCGACCAAACGGTATTGAACATTTTTTGTGTGGGTCAAACCGAGCCAAAAATTCGTCTGGCATGAATTTCTCAAATTCGGCGTTGTACGAGGCAGATTTAGCAAAAGCTTTACGATGTTCCGGGGATTTGAATTTAACTCGAACGATTGTCATGATGTACTCCTTGGTTGATTTGATGGAGCCATAGGTTGATTTGATGGAGCCATAATACCACGTGCTTTAAGTGTTGTACACTGTTTTTCAAAAACAACAAAGGGCTCCGAAGAGCCCTTTTTTCATTGTGACATCCATTGTTTTCGAAGTTCTGCTTCATCACCAAGCAGCATTTCGAACAATTCTTCCCAATCGGGCCCAAGATCGACAATATCATACTGAGGGTTATTAACAACTTCGGAATATTCATGTTCGCGAAGTGAACCCAATCCTTTGATGTATCGAAGTTCCCAACCTTTGTACTTTTCTTTTTGCGCATCAAACTCAGTTATGGTATAAAACCACTTGGTCTGCTTTCCTTTAGAAAGAATGACTACTGGAGTTTTTACGAATCGTACGCAGCCCTGGTTGTACAGTTCTGGCCAACGAGAGAAGAACGCGAGTAGACATGGGTAAATTGAACCTTGACCGTCGATTAACCCCGCTAGTCTGGGTCCGCATCAGTCATGATGGCAACGTTTTTATATTTCATGTTGCTAGTCACACCACGTCGAGTGTTTGTCTGAGCCATATACCGGGCCATATCCACGTTTGTAATTTTAACTGCTTTTGCGCTCATTTATGAACTCCACAAATTCTTTGTCGCTGTATGGGTTATAACCGTCTTTGTATTTTCTAAACAGACGATTGAGATATTTCGTAGATGTTGGGTTTATTCCAATTTCTTTTATACATCGAGATAAACCAGTTTTCTTTGGATGATTTTCATTGTAATACAAAACAAACCAATCATAAACATCAAGAGCAAAAACTATCGATTTGTCAATTTTTGGCATACGATACCATGGCAATGACTTAATCTTTTCAGCTGCCGCAATTGTGGCTTTTCTTGTTCGCTCAGGATTCCAAGCATTTATACCTTTGAATTCCTTAGACAAAACACGAGCATCCGTCTTATGCAAATATAAAACATCACCACTTTTATTTCTGTACGGTGCCATACCTTTTATTTTGTCTATCTCATATCTGTTGCCATAATTCAAGCCGACGTATAAATGAATATTATCATAATACTCGGTTTTCTTTATTTGAACAGCTTTACCTGTTGCTTTGAGTTTAACGACAACATGATCTCTCATCAATTTTCTAGACCAGCCCGACACAATTTTCGAATGCATATTTCGTAGTGACTGATATAACTTTGAGTTTCCATGCATCGACATTCGGTTGAACGCAAAGATCGTTTCTTTGCATGGCGAGATTTTTGCCAGTAAAACATGAGCAATGAAATGTTCTCTCGGCGTTAAATCTACCAGATTCGATTCTTCATCAGTTCCGCCGAGAGATCGCATTACTATATGATGTCTTTCTTTAGGGGTTGGAGAAGGGCGAGACATCGCCCTTCTTATCAACTCATCATAAACACGTTTGTAATTCATATCAGTGTTTTTGCTTGAACCCACTTGTTATCGATTAGAACCTCGTCATTCTCGTTGACTATGGTCATAACGCCGTCAAGCTCAATCTCGTAGAAATCTCCATCAGGCAATTTTTTGAATGGGTTTGGTTCGGCTAAGTCAAGACCCACGATTGCGCAAATATCGGCCAATTCTCGGTTCTTTAACACGTCAGAACCTTTCATTCCCCAAGTGTTCATAACCTTTCCTCGAAGAGCATATCCGCCGTGGAGATCGCTGTCACGAACACTCAACAAATAACCGATAGCAGAATCACCCTCTGTGAGGAACAGCGTAGTCTCCTTGGTGGTATCACCCCAGGAACCGGCCTTTATATGCTTAGCGACTTTGGTTTTTGCTGCTGCTTTTTGGGCTTTCGTCAATGCCGCTTTTTCTGCAGCCAGGTGACGAGCAAGAGCAGCCTCAATGATTGGCATCAGGATAGCATCATTGTTCATGATTTGCTTTCCTAACTTTTTGAAATCCAGCTCAATGTGTGATTTCACTTCGCCAAGCGGATTAGTCAAACGCTCCTTTGTCTGAGAATCAAACCGAAGATTGCTCATTCCACGAACAATCACAATCATTGTCAAGCATTCTTTAATTCGAGCTTTGCTTATTTCAATTTTATGCTTTCGTTTGATTGATGGAATAAGTTCGTCGGAAATGCCATCAATCAAGTAATCGATGTGGGAACCACCATTCTTGATATTCAAGCCATTGACATAACTGACCTGGCGGAATCCTTCAGGAGAATTGCAGATTGCAATGCTAAAATTATCATTTTCGAGAATGAGAGATTCATCACCGAACATTTTAGCGTATTCTGCAAACTTCATTGAAGCCACTTCACCGTTGATAGTGAATTTAATCTTCGGGAACACAACAGACAATGCCGTGATTCGATCTGAAATGATATCTACTATCTGCTGATCGATCGTTTTTCCTTCAAAGTGCTTTTCATCAGGGATGAAATATACCGACGTTCCTTTGATTTTACCCGGCTTGGTTTCCCAATTGACTTGAGATGCACCATCAGAGCAAGTGACAGTGAGAAAGTTTTTGCCATCGCATGTTTCACCGATAAAAGTCTTGGAGAAGAAGTTTGTCAGAGAAGAACCTACGCCATTCATCCCCATCGATACACGTTTAGTATCATCAAAGTTTGAACCTGCCATAGTTTGTGTCCAGGCAGCAACAGGCTTAGGCATTTCTCCATCTGGAGTGTTTACCAACGATTGAGGAATACCTCGGCCGTTATCCACTACCGTCACAGAACCTTCAAGCAAATCAAAGCGAATATCAATCTTATTTGCAAATTTAAAATCAGTACGAATACCTTCGTCAACCGAGTTATCGATGATTTCATCGATGATTTTTACCAGACCCGGAACATAGGAAACGGATTGATACTTACCAAACAAGAATCGCTCATGTGGTTCATACGCGACAGAACCTACATACATATTTGGGCGAAGAATTACGTGTTCGCGAGGAGTTAGAACTTTGAATTCATCAGACATTAATATTCCTCATAATGAATTGATAGAGTAGTGCCCATTATATCACTACCTGGTGTTTTGCGAACTTTCGCGTTTAATCTTTCCATAAGGCACAAGAATTTTCTATCGGAATTTGTGATCGCTCCGCGATAGCCGAAAGCATATCTCAAACTCTTGCCGAGTCACACTCGGTTTTTCAACAATTCGAATCTTGCGCATTGCATTGTAAAAATCATCAAAACTTAAGCCTTTGCATTTCGTGATAACTACGGCATGGTCGCTGTCTACCCAGCTTCGGCGACCGGCCGCTCATCGCAGCGTTCTGGCTGGTTCAGCGACTTGACAAATTCACCTACTTCTTCCATCAACTTGCCCATCACAAAGCCCATCGATCATGCAGGAACAGCCATGCTAGCGTTAAAGCTGCTAGTCATATCGATTTTAACGTCATCAATCATTTTTGCTCCTCAAATTCAAAATATCGTTGTTCTTCGAGTGGAATTCCAATGTGGTATCCGAGGAAAGTAGCATTTGTTCTCAATGCCCCATCTGGCATTGTTTCGAGAACTTCAAGTTCTCCAGATTTGGATTTCAGTTCAAGCGTACTTGCCCACAACCTCTGCCCTTCCGTTTTGCAAAAACGCTGTTGATATTCGGAAAGAGGGATTTTCAATTTAATTTTCATTTTGAACCTCAAAATATTGCTTGCAGTTTGCAGAAATTCTGCCGCGCCAACAACGACCGCAGACATTGAGAAGCCATTCGGGGCCATCATTGCCTATAACACGAAGTTGCCTCCCTTTTGCAAATTCAACAATAGACCTTGCCAATTTGTAAGATTGACTGTCTTGGCGGTTTGCATTTATGAAACCTTTCTCATCAACAAGACGAATTCTCATTTTTATTGCTCATATTGAAGTTGCACCAAAATTCGTTGTCCACGTTTCATGGAAACATCGACAATTCCCCTCAAACCGATCAGCTCGTACGCGTACGCTACAGATTGCGGGAAATTAGTCGCAATGATTTTGCGAATTTTCTCTTTATACTCAGCCATTTGAGCCTGAGACTCATTGTATGCCTTAGTCTTAAAGAGTTTGCCCCAAGTGTCTTGATTGTTTGCACCAATGGAGTTCATTTCGATGAAAAGGTCATACAGTTCTTTTTCAACTCCATGACTTTTTTCTTCACACAGCAGCAATCTGTGATTCGGAGCTCCCATCATATTTTTCCTTTCAGTTCTTCGTAGATTCCTTCTTTCAGAACCCAAGTGGTACCTTCTGCGGTGATAACACGTTCGAGAACAGCAATTCGAGTATTGCCTTCAAAAACATACAGAACAGTAGTATAGCAGAGATACTCTTCGTGGGATTTCTCGACAACAGAAACCTTGTTGGAAAACATTACGTCAAGGAAGAAATCTTTGGAAATACGCATTTTCATTACTCCATGTTTGTTTGATGTGGCCATTATAAAACAGCCACATCAAGTTGTACACTTAAATTTCGTACTCAGAGATAAATTCGACAAAATCTTTTTCTACACGAACGTTGGTCTGTTCGAGTTCGCAAATGATAGCATCGCCATCTTGCTTGACGTGATACTCGTAACCGACAGCCTGAGGATCCATAGTAGCATACATATCGTCAGCACATGAGAAAACTTGACAGCCTCTAGAAGCAATCGAATAAGCACAAATGTTGGCTTCAATTGCAAATGCTACACCGAATTTGTTAATTGTGTAAATCATAAAAAGTACTCCTTGTTGTTTAACTTGAAGCTATTTTATCATGAAGCACTATCTTGTACACTAGTTTTGAAAACAAAAAGGGGCTCCGAAGAGCCCCTATATAAATCAGATGAAACGACAAACTGGATTCGTGCAAGCACGACGGGCGAAGCCCGGTTCTTTTTATTCCAGTTAATCACTCAGTTGTTTTATCAATTCAACTGACTTTTTATTTATGCTGTTTCCCAGGTGACTCTCCACGTGGGACCATCCGGTGTCACAGAATGAAGTCTGCCTCTTCCAAATATGATTCATTGAGACCGCCTCTGATATGAACCAGGTGCCTAAGCAGGACCTCATCGTGATCATGCATGCACTTGGCGTCATCCAAGACCACCCATCTATGGATATTATGATCGGCTACATGACGAAGAACACCGGTGCCACGAGATTTTCCACCGCCAGTATCGTATGCTTCTGAATGATATGGAAGTTCGAGAAAATCGCATATCATTTTTCCAGTATCACGCAAAACGACCCACGAGCTAATTATAACCACTTTAGCATCATGTTTCTTTACCCATTCCCTTAGCAAACTGAGTCTATGGTTGCTGACAAAATCGCCACGATTGTATGGTGAAACCCGATACAAGTGACTGTTCTTGTCAGTTCTCCATTCCATGTGATCATCCTGCGTATTGAGAACACCGTCAATATCCAGATAAACAACTACTTCTTCATTTACTTGCTGATCCATTTTGGGCCTCGTTTGGTTCGTTGAATCCATCGGAAATCAGTGTTGATTACACGGTTCAAAACATGATGAGTCGCTGATTTTGATAGCCAAAACTGGTTCAGTTTTCGAGTGTCTCGACTTCTGATAAAAAGCTCATCCGCCCCAGACAAGCAGCCGTAAATCAATCTGTCATGATCATGAACGGCAACTCCGCGGCCCTTAAGGAAGCAGTGTCGTGCGACTCGCAAAATAGCACAAAAATCTTCAGTTGAAATGAATTTTGCAAAGTGCGGGTTATTGTTAGCAAGTGTGAATCCACGTGTGCCGTATTTGCAACCATTTGCTGGAACCAAGCCGAAGTGATATGCTAGCCAAGCGTAATTTTCTTTCATTCTCGAATCTCCACTAGTACACCATCCCTGAAAGGATTTGGTTTTGCAACCCATGTTTTGGCCGTCGGATGCTTTTGCCCAAGCATTTCACCAATAGATTTAATCAACGCTTCGTATCGCGCATTATAATCTTTTCGTTTGACAAACCGCAGAAACATCGTTGAATTCAACCGATTTCGGATTTCCATTGCTGTTTGGATCGTTGTACCCCAGAAGCTATCTGCGTCGTAATGTTCGTAAATCATTCTGATACCTCATTTTTAGCCCATTCGATGATTGTATTATAATCATCACTAACAAATGCTTGAGGAACATCTATTCCAATTTGGAATTCTTCCATCGGAGAATAAGCATCACCTTCGACGCACAAAACTCCATCAACCCTGCTAAATTCCCATGCCCCGTTAATGACATAAGCACTTTGAATTTTGCCATCATGCCAGGTGATGTGCGATAAAAGAAGGGGTTTTTTCAACCCCTCTCCAAAAACAACTATCATTTGCGGACACTCCGCAGGTCAACACCATCACCAGTGGGAATATCGTCAAGACCGAGCGCATATCGCTTGGAATAAAGCAATTCTAGCGCAGCCTTGGCACAATCGTGAATTGCATTATGAGCAACAAATCCATCCAAAACACCCTTTGGCATAGGGCACATGGTCATATCTCGCATCAGAAGAGTAGCTTCTACAGCAGTACGAACATCACGTTGTTGCCAGAAGAAACACGGCTCATATTTGAATGTTTCACGGGTGTTGTAAATTTTGCGGATAACATCGACCATAATAGGAAAATCGAAGCTTTGACCGCGACACCAGCCTTGACCTGTTTTCTTGTCAAACCCTTGTGCTGCAAGAAAATCAAGGAAGCTTTCATAAAATTCCATGACGCTGACATCTTCGCTCGATGGTTTAAGATGCTTTTGAGCTTCGACATCTTGTTTTTTCCACCAATCGATTGTTCCTTGGTCAAAGAATCTCATGCCTTTTTGTTCTTGCAGGTTGAATTTGAATCGACGCCCGCGTTTGCAAAGGTCTTCAAATGTAGGCAGTTTGTATGGGTCATGCTCAAACACCAAAACAGCAAGGTCAACTACTGCGCCGTCAGGAGCATTACCCATAGTTTCCCAGTCAATAATAAAATCCGTCACTTTGCTCATACTAATCTACTCTCCACTTGGTTTGGTTTAATGTGCAATACCATATCAAAAGCATCGCTCAATATGCGATAACCTCCGAATTTGTATTGTAATACGGTTCCACTATAGCGATACCCGTTTTTGATAAAATAGACCAGTTGGCCTGGTCTATAAATCGCTTTTTCGGGATACTTATACGAAACAGACATTTTTGCGGGCACGAGTATTTCCGACATAAATCAATTCCTGTGCAACATCTGGGTCTCTGCAATATTGATGCAAACACGGAGTAAAAAGATATGCATTATCGAATGTTGAACCCTGTGATTTATGAAATGTCATTGCACCCAAGGGTCGAACTTTGGTGAAAGTATTGCGTATTGCCCAGAAGTCTTTCCAGTTGGGGAAAACTTCACGACTTCTATATTTTTCAGCAATAATAGACAAAAATTCGTTTATTGCATATTGAGTATTTTGGTCATGAACAACCGTAAACCACGCCCGTCTATAGTCATCTTCATCTTCTTCATAAGATTCACACTCAAGCATTGTGCATTCGACTTCAATTTCGCCGACACCTTTCGCTTTAAGCGTTTTGCGAGAAGGTTTGACGTTTATAACCCGTACGTTTTGTCCATTGTTGAAAATGACTTCTTTTAGAGTTTGGCCACCAATGTCTATGTCAAACATGAGTGGTTCTTGCATGACCAGTATTTCATCCGGCAAGAATGGCGCAGCGTTTGCCCCATACAGCTGTTTGCGGATAACGGAATTTAGCTTATCAACAGAATTGTTTGTGTAAGCCATTATGCGATTTTCAAGTAGGTCATTGGGCGTTTTTGCTCTTTCGAAATATTTTGAAAGAAAATCTTTGACCGTATGAAATTGCTTTACTCCATTACCAGAATCGTCAAGCTTTTCATAAATCCATTTGCCATTTCGGATATCTGTTGCAACTTCAATGATTGGGCCTTGGTGACGCTTTACTTCGGTCAATTCAACTTGTTCAAATCGATTGTCTGTGAAGAATGGACTGAGTTCATGCGTATCATCTTCTGATACTCCCCGAATTTGCGCCTTATCTCCAATGCCGATAACAACACAGTGAGATGGAACATTTCGCATCAGAATGTCAAACAATTTGCGGGTATAAAACGATACTTCGTCGCAGATAAGCACACGTGTTTTGGAGAAGTCAGGAGTACCTTTCTGCTCAAAAATTTGATTTTCTTCAAGAGTGCTTGGGTTAATCTTCAGGACAGACTGAATTGTATACGACTTGCGCAAGGCATGTTTGGACAATTCTTTCTTTGCTTGGTGCGTAGGTGCTGTGAGAACAATACCTTGTTGGCCGGTCTGGAAAAGACGCTCAAGCAAAAAACGGGTCATAGTAGTTTTACCAGAGCCCGCAGGCCCTCGAATGGTAATATGGCGTTTAGTTCTCATTGCTTGGAATGCTTTTTCAATAGCATCTTTTTGACCAACAGTCAAATCATCATATGTTACCATTTTTACCTCATTTGTTTTGGCATCACATTAATATCAACGATATGCATTGTATCACACATTCGTTTATGCGTATTGACCAAATATTCCGACGGCTTGTTGATCGTGACTATTGTTGGAGGCCCAAATAGTCGTTTTTTGACGACTTTTGTTCCTTTCAAATACTCTGCTATGGCTTCTTTCGCTTTCTGCATATTAGCTTTGGCATCTTCCCATGAATTATGGAACACGACACCACTAGATGAGCCATACAAATTGCCATCCAAAAAATGGCAGAATCCTTCGACGTCTTTCCATTGGATTACATATTTTTTCATGAATCACCCTGCGTATTCACTGGCAATTTAAATCCATGTGCATTAAACTCATCAACTAAAGCTCGCAGTTTATTAGGATGAATCATTATACCATGACCCTTTAACATATTAGAAAAAGCGCATTTCTTAGGGTTTCCAAATGTTATCCATAAATTATATAATTCTTGTTTTAACGGCATTTTCCAATAGTCAGCTGTTTGTTGTGTATACGCAAGCGAGTCGTACGATTTACGTCTGTGCGGGTCAGCCCATAGTGCGGTCATAGAGGCCGACCTTTTACGGCGCGTTGATAGTTTTGACTGGGCTTTGGCTTGAGATTTACATCGTTTGTCCCTGACATCTCGTGTGTAATTATGCTTGCGCGTTGTTAAAATTTGCGTCCTAGTATTTTCATCTTTCCATAAATTAGTAGCAATTATTGACCGTAATTTTCGCAATTCTTGCCGTTGTTGAGAATCTAAATGATTTCGGGTATGTTCTTCTGTACGAATATAAGATTTAATAAACTCAGAATATATTTGGGCTACTTTGACAACTTGTTCATCGGTTACAGCAGGATTGTTTTTACCTGAAAAGAATCTAATAGCGTTCCATAATGCACCAGTCGCCTTTGAAAAATAATAATGAGCAATAACATGGTTGTATGGTGTTATGACAATTATATTCCAATCTGAATTAATTTCATTTGGCCATAATTTTCTTGGCAAGATGTGATGTCTTTGCCCGCTAATTGCAGGCAAAGAACATATTTCAATATATCTATCAAGATATTCTAGGTCGGCATTTGGATATCGCGTCAATAGTGTTTTCTTAATATCCATTTTCTTGTCTTTCAAAATTGTGTAAATTTTTCAGATAGTACAGTTTGAAAATCTCATCGCCATCCATGCCCATCGCGATGAACTTGTTCAGAACAAAGTGCATTTGGTCAATAAGCTCAAACTTTGCTTCCAGCTGATCTTCAGGTGACAATTCAGAAAATAGCCGATTACGATATTCACCATGTTCTGCTCGCCAAGGTTTCCAAATTGCGTTCGGCTTGGAATTACTCATGCCGCCAAGAGCAGTATAATGCTCACGTACTTCGTCAGCGATATAGTCGTCCTGATTTTGGCACCAATCAAGAATATCGCCGCATGTCTTCAGTTTGCGCGGGTCTTTATTGTATTTCGGATGCCGTTGAGCGAGCTCAATTTGTAATTGGCGTTGCATGTCGATCATACGGTTGAGCGGATTATCATGGACACTCAAGCAGCTATTCAGCGCATCAGTCGCTTTGTCCATGCCCGATGAAAGTTGAGCGCATTCGTTGAATTGTGGCGTAGTCATATACTCTCCTTTGTTTGAGCCATTGTATCATGTTTTTGGGACAAGCATCGATACGTTACATTGCGCCAGTTGATATAACATCACATAGCGGCTTGCTTTTGTTCAAATCTGCTTTGAGATTGTTGATTGTCATATTGATGAAACTGGTTTCCAGTTTCCATTCAACCGACTTAAATTCCCTGATAAGTCCCGCAGATCGTGCTTGATCAACCCATTTGTCCATGACGTCATTTCGAACAATTCGATAAGCGCAGTCACGTAACCAGAGAGGAGCATTTCGGTCACGGTAATCCATGAACCCGGTTTTTCCACGAAATGACAAGGTATCACCAGCTTTGGCTTGAGAAATCAGGTCTGCTACAGTGCCTTCTTTCGGAATTGGTTTCGACCTGGTAATTTTGGCAACATTAACTTCTGGCCTTTCAGAATACGGCTTTCTCTCGACACCTTCCAGTTCCGCGATGATTTGCAGCTCAATGATGCGATCGGTCATTTTGTCTTTCAGAACAGACAGCGAGGTCATCGTGTTGCGCTCTTTGATGAAATCACGCTGGTCAGCTTTTACTTCCGGAATATGAGCAACCACTTTGTATGCTTCTGCCATCTGATCGTCCAAGAGAGAAATCTCGGGAATCTTACAAATAGCTTTTTCAATAGCGTTCAGATTTGGCATCGTACAATCGAAGCTTGCACCTGAAGCAACGGATGAAACAAACAAAAGTGCTACAGCAATAGTTTTCATGTTTTATTCTCCACATTTGTCATGTCACGCACAGCGTCGAGAGCTCCACGGCCAAAATCGTTAAAGTCGAACGAGTTGTCAGCTTGGGCCTCAATATCAGCTTGGGCCTCAATATCAGCCAATGGTCGGGTTTTTGCAGCTTCGCATGCCCATTTGTATCCATGTTTGTACAATTCAGATTTCATTCAGATTTCCTTATGTTGTTAACTTGTGACTATAGTATCACGATCATCTGGCGGTGTAAACACACTTTCAATAACAAAAAACCCTCCGAAGAGGGTTTATACACGCTTCCATTTTCCAAACCGCAGTTTTGCTTGAAGACCTGACACGGCATTATCGCGGAAATACTGCTCGATTTGTTCAACAGTTGCGCCGTCTTTGATTATCATTTCGTTAACATCTTTCGACACCCATGGACATCTATCCCACATAACCACCCGCTCGCCTGCATCTATAAGACGAGATAGCCGTTTGCATGTGTCGGGATGAAACGGTTCATTATCAAGAACCCATACTCGAGTGCTTTTGAACGGCACTTCGTTTAGTGCAAGACTACCGCCAGTGATAGCTCCAGAATTCGGAATGAAAAGGGAGTCAATCGGTCCTTCCATAAACCATACAGTTCGGTTCCCATCAATTGTGTCCATGCCGTAAATTTTTGATGCATCTTCATGAGCCTTTATGGTGATGTATTTGTTTGGACTAGCCGATAGAGCTCTTCCCTGAAAAGACTGGATTTCACCGTTTTTGTCAAATATTGGGATAACCAATCTATTTTCCGGTGATTCGCGGGTATATGTATCTGGCGAAATAGAATTTACCAATTTCTGCCATTCGCGAGTAAACCATAACCGCTTGTATGCTGATTCTGGTATTTTTCTGTTTGCGACATATTTTACTATAGGATGGTTCGCTGGTAGCAAATCTAGACGATCACAAAAATTTAACTTTTCAATCACCGGCATCTTTTTGGTGAAGAGATTTTCTACTGGTTTTGCTTCTGGCTTGAAGACAGTACTTTCTTTCCTTCTTTCTAATAACCATTCGCGATAAAGTTCTTCTTCTCGTTCCTTTAAATACCCGCCCAAATTGCTGTGATAACCACAGTTAAAGCAATGAACTTGCCACTCGCCCTTCTTCTCATACATCCAAAAGCGGGCTTTGTTCATGTCCGTCATGGAATCACCACATATTGGACATCTTGAATTGAACTTTCCCTTCTTTCGTTTGAATTTTGGCAAATGCATCATTGCTCGTTCGGCAAACAAAAAATCAGCAAACATAATAACTCCAAATGGGGCTCTTGGCCCCATTATACTACGCAATAAAACCTTTAGCACTCAATTGACGACATGCTTCCAACAGAATTTCACGATGTTGAGCATATTCTAAACGTGAGAATGGCTTTCCTTGTGTAACCAGGTATGAATCAATTTCTGCAGCATTAACAGCCATCTCATACACAACATCCTTCATCATGCTCGGTAAGCAATTCGTGTAGATTGTTTTCAGAATATTGAGATGAGGCTGATTTCTAAGATTCTTTAATGCTACATGACCTAAAGCCTCACACGCTTCTTGAGCGGCTTCGAACGTAATCATTTCTTCTTCTTTTCCTTCTTAGCGAGGACTTTAGGCCCAGGGGAAATGACTGCGCCAGACGTTTTACCAGCTGCGATGTTGACAGGGTCTCCTCCAGAATCACCAGCCACAACGTCTTCGTCAACCTGTATATCCATATTGACATGATCTTTCTGTTTACCAGAACACTCTAGAAATGTTTTCATCATCAGTTTCCTATATAGATGGCCGTTAGGCCATCAGAAATGCATTGTCGCGGCAAGTTCGTCAAGATGTTGTCTTGAGTTATTTCCCTTCGTATTGTCAGCTTGTCTCGGAGAAGGTGTGGTTGGCGTTCCTGGCCTTGATTGTTCTTCTTCTACATCGTACCATCTCTGGTTACCCTTTTTAACACCCATTTTGAATTTGTTAATCCAATTTTTATCTCCATACCGTGATTTTATCTGCTTCATCAGTTGGAGACCCATTTGAGCTAACTCTTCAGTTTCCATCACCGCAAGCATAAAATCAGCAGTTGCTGGTAAGCCAGCAGATTCAGCCACATCAGACATGTCGATGTCGGTCGAATCCCATGCAGATCGAGTAGTTTGTGCACCAGTCCATAGAACAACTTGATGTTGGACAGCAAGACCACGTAATTCTTCGGCAATAGCTTTTACCAAAGTATACGAGTTCTCAGAACCTCCACGAATTCGCGTGGACGCACAGATACCTAGATAGTCCACAATAACAACGTCTGCTTTGAAGTTTTTCTTCAGCTTCAGCTCGTTCAAAAACGCGTTGAAATGATTAGCATTTGCACCAGAAGTTGGGTATTGCTTGATAATCAAACGACCCATATTTCTGGATTTCAGACGCTCCATCCGAGCTTTATACTCGGCAAAGCTCATGTTGCCATCATCTATTTCGTCAAGCGTAACGTCAAGCAAGTTAGCATCTATACGTTTGGCAACAACATGTTCAGCCATCTCCATCGAGAAATAAACGACGTTTTTGCCAGTTTGGAGATAATCTGCGGCCAAAGAGCAAAGGCCAAGAGATTTACCAACGTTGACACCCGCCATGATAACGTTTAGTGTGCCAAGTTCTGCACCACCCTTGGTTATTTTATTCAGAACATTTGAGATGAACGGGACTTTATTAGCTTTGGATTGATAAAGCATGTAACGTCGTTCATAATCTTCAAACCAATCATGTCCGACTGAGCCATCAAACGAAATAGCCAATGCTTCTTTCATCAAATCTTCGATTGCACCAACATCCGGTAATTTCTTATTTCGTTCTTCGAATGGTTTGGCTGCATTTTCCTGTATCTCGATTGCCTTAGACAACGCGTTATACATCGCTTGGTCTTTGCAGTAAGATTCAGTTTCTTTAATCAACCAGGCATGATCTTCTGGTTTAGAAGACAGACGAGCCAAAACTTCCTTCACGCCGTCATGAGTTACTTGATCGATAGATTTTTTGTCAAGTGCAATTGCGAGTGCAGTTTTGGTTGGGATTGTATTGTACTCATTCACATGTTTTTGAATGAGCTTAAAAATTTCACGATAAGGCCCGCGATCGAAATAATCTTCTTTTATGTACGGATACGCCGAAATAAAGTACGTATTGTTGAAGAGAAGGTTCTCCAATATTGTTTCTGGCATCATGATTTATTCTCTGGGTATATTTCGAATGATTCAAATTCAATGAAGATTGACGTTGGTAAAATATGATGCCATTCGCCATTGCAATCGTATCTGCCGCATATAGTGAGATACTCGTCTATCGGAGTTTCATCTACGTTATATCTTGTCAAAAGATGTTCTTTAGCGATAACCAGATTCGTTTCCACCACGGCTCATTTTCCTCTTTTTCTTTGTCTTCTTTCATAATTTGGTTAATCTGAGCATTCATAGCTTCATGAACAAGCTGGTAAATTTCATCATTTTCATTAACTGCTTTGTAATCTATGTGCAGTTTTCCATCATGTATATGAGCATCAAAAATATAAACAAGATGTGATTTTCCAGATTTATCAATTATCAGCAGCTCTTGTTTAACGTTTTCCATAGCATGCTGTATAAGAGCATGAGCGTCATTTAAGTTTTTGGGAGTTTCATCATCGGTGGTAGATGTCATAAATGTTCCCTTTGTGTGGTGACATTATATCAACCCTTTAAAGATTCTAAACATAGCGAGCAATATTATGCTCGCTATGCTGAAATTGAGAATTATTGAGCAATATATTGCTCAATGAGACCAAAATGTCTTTCATACGTGTGGAGTGAATCAGCACACCAGTAGATATCACCCTTTTCTACCATGATTTCATGGGATTGAAGAGTATCAACCAGTCTAGACAAAACATAATCCTGCCACGCCCAATCATTCCGATAACCGAAAATAGCGTCATTTGACCTCATATGAACGACTGCATTCAGTTTTCCATCCCGAATCTGGTATTGGACATTATTGGTGCACATGAAATCGGACATGCCATTTGCATTGTAATCAGTATGCATAGACGGCCGAGTATAAATCATGTTTGCGCGACGAGTGTACGGGTTTTCAATTAGATGTTTGACAACGTTTGCAAACTGATTCCCGTTTTCTTCGCTGAAAATAGCCCAGCCGTAATTGGAATTGATCATGCCGTTACAATCTGCAACGGCTTCCCAAATTGCTGGGGTTTTACCTGGAATATCAGCAACATAACGAGATTGACTCAAATACCAAGACAACTCTCGCTCGATATAGTCGTGATTAAGTTTACCGAAAATTAGATCTTCATCGGCCTTAAACATAACTGGGGCAATTTCGACAGTTTTAACACCGGATTTGTCAGTAACAAATTCATTTGATTTGTATTTTGACACCATGATGTCACGAATATCTTGAACAGTCATATAACGCATACTATTTCCTCAAATATCAAACATGTCAAACAAATTATTCCTAAATTCATAATCTGTTTTCGTAGCTTCACAAATTGAAGCAAGTGGTTTAACGAATGTTTTATCAAAAAGCTTATTTATATCCATAAACTTCAAAACATCAGCTTCTACGACAGGTGGAATTTGCGTTCCTGACGGCCACGCAAAACACGCTTCATTGAATGGATTGCGATCGCGAAGAGGAATAACCATTACCTTTTCGCCTTCAACAATCTCTGGAATTGATTGATCAGTTTTTGCAATCCGGTTATATGCAAGGGCTCCTTTCACATGATATGGAGCTCTTTTAATTGGATATCCTGCCGAATCCGCGTTTTTGGCGATATTATTCGCAGAAGACACTGTGGCAATCTCTTGATAATCGATCGTTTTGAATTCATTCTTGAATTGAATGAAATAATTTTGCAAAGAAGATTCACCTTCTTGCAGCAACCGACGAATTGACTCTTTTAGCGATTTTTGACAAGCCAAAGGTGTGGATGATCGTTGAGTTTCTAGACCCATGATTTTCAGATGCGGTTCAGCGTATCGAGTGCCTTCCATATCGTAAACGTTCAAAGCGTATCGTTTCTTACCAGTCCAGAACCCGCCAATACCGTCAGACCCCAATGGAGCTCCAAAAATAGCTTCGCGGTCCATGAGCAAGAGATGGTGCTCATTGTTCATATATTCCTCGAGTTCTTTGTATGACTCGTCGATAAATGGCTCGAGCTTTTTATGTCCAAGATTATCAAGGAAATCGATCAGATGATTGGTGTCACGGAATTTGTCGACGCCAACTTTTTCAACTATGGCTTCCATGTTGAGATACACCGAGTCAGTATCAATATAACACACATAATCAACATTAGTTGTTTTGACAAGATTGTTGATATATTCGTTCAGTTTTCGTTCAATCCACCGAATGGCTAATTGACCGTAAGTTGTAATAGCTTCAGCATTTCGCAAATCGTAGAATCGGAAGAAGTTGTTACCCAAACACCCATAAAGACTGTTGATCAAGATCTTTCGGTTTAACTGGTTTGTATTTCGTTTCTGCTCTTCTTTTTCGCATTGATGAATTAACGAGTATAATTCTTCGCTTGAGAGTGTATTCAAATAACCAAGTTCGACATCATTGAAGTCGCGAAATAGTTCAAGATTCATTATTTTAACTCCGGCCAAGTCTAATTCGTTTGGCTCTAAAAGGAATAAGCCACGTTTCGACGTTATGTTTTGTTGTTTCTATTATATCACCCTTCTTAGCTTTTCTAGAAATTAGATTTTGCCATGCTATAGCTTCGTGCTTGGTGACATTGAGGTCTTCAAATATCTGCTCTTTTTCGGTCATGACATATGATGGGTGTTTCTTGCATTTGTCGCCATGCCGCATTGACAATTCTTGAGGTTGAAAATATGACTTGCACCATGGGCATTCAAATTTTTCTCGCGATTTTGCTCGGATTGACATTTTCTCCTTCATAGTGTTTGCGGCCTCGTCAGATCTATTGGCCACCGCTATTTTATTCGCTTCAACTATTTTTCTTATTGTTTCATGTTTAACATCCGGGTCGACATTTTTATGATATTCAAGCATGTATTCTCGGCGTCTGGCTTTCAGTCTATTGCGGATATCAACAACTCGCTGATCATCGGTTGTCCACCAATCACGATTTGCTTGCGCTGCCTTTTCGCGCAATATTTGGTATCTCCGGCTATTAGAGACATAAGATAATTCGCCAAAGAAATCAACGTCAACCAACCGCCTAACGGCGCTGTGTAGCCCATGCCTATCCGGATAAATTTTAACAAGCAATAGATGGGCAATATAATGTTCGCGAGGTGTCAAAAGAACTAGGTTGTTTTTATCATTAGTGCCACCGATACACCTTGGAATTATGTGATGTCGCTCAGAGTTAAAATTCAAGTTCTTTTTGTTTAAACCCCTAGTTTGTCTCGAATAAACTAGATCGTTGTAAATCTTCAAATAGTCCACATAAATCTCCTCAATTGTATGGGTGCAATATTATCACACCCATACAGTAGTGGAACATTAGTGGTCTACCTTTTCGCCCCTGGAAGCCAGAATTTTCTTAATTGCTTCCTGATTGCGTATAGCAGCAAGCATCATTTTCTTTTCGGCTTTACGTTGCAAGAATACTTTCTCAGTTTCGGCTGGCAGTACACCAACTTCACCTCGTTTGTACATCATGCCATTTGGGGCACAACTATAAACTTCAGATGGTTTAGGAGCAGTCTTATTGATATAGTCGTCAAGATGTGCAGGTGCAAACATTCCGGCAATCATCTCTGGGCTGATATTGAGAAGACGCAGAATACTCGGATAAAGCGAAGTAAGGTCGAACGATAAACCATACTTATACGCGCCAGGCACAGGTTCTTTGACGTATGCACCAGGGAAACTCTGTTTCGGGCTGGCCTTTGTCATCGGAATGACGATATTCTGCTCAGCCAGAGAGTTGAAAATGATGGAGTCCCATACCTTGATTGTACCGAGAACCATATCGAAAGTGATTTTCGCGTAATAACAAAGAGACAGAATAAGATCAATAAAGCATCGACGACCATCGATCAACAGAATAATATCCGTATCTCGCACACAGTAATCGACATATCGTTGGTGATCTGCTGCTCGGAACTTATTAATTGGACCGTCATATTCCAATTTGTCTGCTTTAACTTCGCGATATCCAACGTTACCTAGCTTGTAGTCAGGCATAACAGTTAAACTGAACTTTTTGAAAACATCCATATAATCCATTAGTGCAACACCATGGATACGATAGATCGTTTTTTCACCGTACATGTTTGTAATTGTTTTTGAGCTGATCTTGCCGTACGGACTTAATTGGTTAGCTGCACTTTCACCCAAGATGTTGATAATTCGAGTGATAATGTACGGAATATCGAAACCTTCACTGTTCCAACCAAACACCAAATCGGGTGTAGATGATTTCCACAGTTGAATATAATTGAGAAGAAGATCGATTTCAGTGTCGAATGGCATGTAAACAACATTGTCAAGAATGTATTTGTCTAGAACAGACTTAGATGGGTCCCAATGCCCTACGTCTTTAACGAGGTCAAAAATGTAATATGTCTTTTTGCCCTCGTGCAAACGCACATGGGAAATCATATCAATTTCATATTTTGCAAATTTGGGATCAGGGAATTCTGGAGCTGTTACTTCGATATCGACTACATCGATAATGACATTGTCACGATCAAAATCAATAACTCCGCGATAATTATCGGAGATGTAGGAAATGCAATAGTCGTCCATACCCATGGCATCTTGGCCAATTTCGGCCATTCGTTTTTGCCATTGCTTTGCTTCCCAAATATTTTCATGCTTCTTTGGTACACAAAAACGCCCATAGATGTCTTTGTGCTTTGTCTCTACACCTGGGGCGGCATGATGAAAGAGTGTTGGCTGATAATTTGTTTTTCGCGATAGTCTTACGCCGTCTTTAACGTAACGCTCAAAAACGGTATTTCCAATAACTTCGATGTTCGTGTAATGCTGCATAATATATCCTTCTAAATGGCCTCAACAGAGGCCATTTCATTAACCAAATTTATACTTCGCGATAAGCTGCCATTCACACTTTTGCTTGTGGCTAATAACTCTAAAATTATTGTGAGATGACAATTCAATAGGAGTTAGTATTTTACACAAATTCCATGACTGAAGCAATGAAGCAATGTTATTTCGTCTAGAAATATCTTCTTCGGAAATTGATACTGGTAGACCATCTAGTTTCAGCATTTCCTTGAAGTGAACAATGAAATATTTGCCTTGCTTTTGGAGAATATGGCAGCTTTGATAAAGTTTCTTTTCTTTATTAGAAGCAATGCCAATTCGTGTCAGTGTTTCAGCAATTTTCAGAAAATCATCAGGATGATTGATATCGATTTGGATCATAAGAAAACCTTAGATTTTTTTAGCCAACTTAAGCATCTGTGTTTGATCTTTTGCTGTTTTCGCAACAGTTTTAACAAATGCTGGAGTTACAATAAATTTGTGATTTTTCAGAAAATCATTCAAAGTGTTTCGTCTTTGCATGATTTGCATATACATCTTTGCGGTGTGCAAATCAACGTTATTCGCTGCTTGTATAACAGCAATATAAAGCTTTTCATTGATTGATTCATCTAGTTTAGGCCATTTGCCGTAAATCTTGCCTTTTCTTACAGATGACACCAGATAATTGTATTGTGCTTGGGCCGGCAATGCTGACAGAAGATTCATGACGTATGCCGAATACAGTGTTTCGGCATGCATCGAAAGAGCATTATTGATAAACCATGCCGGATAATCACTATTTGATACACATCTTTCCGTTTTGGTGTAAGTGATATCATCCAACAATGCGAATGCATTGTTTTCGGCAGGTTCTTTGAACGAATCAGCTAATGCTGATACGGCATCCCAATCTTTCGATTTCCAAGCAATTTCATGCTCGTTGAGTTGCTCATCATCACCCATAAGGAAATTCAAATTCATATCGAACTCCTTACAGCCAGTTACCATGGAATTCTACGGCAAGCTGAACGAACATATATTGAACATGAATCTCGATATTTGCAGCTTGGCCAAACATTTGATTGTTTTCACCAATAATTTCGTACATGCGAATTTTTGCCGGACCATTAACGAGCGGGTACAGTGCATTACATAGACGTTCAACAAAACCAGCGTAATCAGTCGTGTATTGACCAGCCATTGCGCGAAGTGATTTCAAATCTTTAGCTTTAAGTGCATCAATGACTTGTTCGATATCGTTGCGGGTATTGAGAACCAGACTCAGAATACCGCTGTCAATTTTACCTTCGGATGCATAGAAATCCATCTCGTTGACAGTTTTACGGAAATCAGGGAAGTTCTTTTTAACCAAAGCGGCAATAACTTTGCGATCTTCAACTTCGATATTTTCAGCATCACAAATTGCTTCGGCACGAACAATCATCTGTTTCATCATATTGACTTTATCAGATTGATCGGCTTTACCAAATTGAATAACACGACACCGTGATTGAAGTGCTGGAATAATTCCACCCAAATCATTCGCAGTAATGATAAATGTGCAATTTTTGGAATGAGCTTCCATGAATGAGCGAAGATGACGCTGAGAATCTGCAAGACCTGCTCGATCAAATTCATCGATGATAATTACTTTTCCACCTGCTGCCATAGTTTTAGAGCTTGCAAATGGAGTCATAACATCGCGAACAAAATCAATTTTTGCGTCTGCACCGTTAACGAACAGAAACTCGGCTTCAACTTCTGATACCAGAGCTTTGGCGACGGTAGTTTTACCTGTGCCTGGGGAAGGAGAATGAAGAATAATGTTGGGGATACGACCAGATTTAACGATAGATTTGAAAATCTTTTTGTCATATTCTGGCAAAATGCATTCATCGATTGTTCCTGGGCGATATTTGTTTTCAAACATGAATTCGCCGGCATTAACTGTCAACATATTAAAATTCCTCTCAAAAGAAAGCGGGCTTTTACACCCGCATTATATCACACCAGGATTTATTAGAAGTCGTGCTTTGAAGATGTTTCAAGGACAAATACGTATGCAGTATTGATTCCTTGGAATTGAGCAGCACCCTTGGAAGAAATATTGATTTTGTAATCGGCAACAACGACACTGACGTTTTCAAGGTTGATAACGAAACTGAAGTTGTTGGTGCCTTCATATGGACAGACTGTCAAAGAATATCGGGTTCGTGCATTATCGCCGTCTTCGACTGCAAACGCATCAATAGCGATATGATCATTGCGATTAGTAATCGCGATGCGGTCTGCGCCAACTGCCCGAGAGATTTTGAGAATTTCTGCCAAATCTTCGGCTTTCAGGTCAAACTCCACATCAGCCGGTGGCATACGCAGCCGTTGCTTCGGAACCACGATGACTGAAGATTCAGCATCAGGCAGATTTACTTTTGCACGACCATTTTGGATGACAATTTCCCCGTTTGAGAGATTGATTTCAGAACCTTCACCCAGTTGACCAAGAATTGACAGGAAGTTAGGAAGGTCATAAATGTTCAGCTCGGAATCAATTTCATCAGCGATTGTAGCTTCAGCGTATGCAACACCATTTACCGACTTGGTCATGATGAAATTACCAGGGGTAAGTCGCAGAGATGGGTTGATAGCTGCAAAATTCTTCATTACAGACAGTGTTTCTTTTGTAAGTTTCATTTCATATTCCTTTCAGTATTTGAAATATTATAACACAACTACGATATAGCTTATTAGTAATCTGCCATGACAGTCTGAGCAGCTTGAATAATCAGTTCGTCAGTGTCGTATTGGAATTGTTTGGCAAGTACTTTTTTGTCATTCATTCCTTTAACATGATATCCGCCATTGGCCAGAATGCTTTCTCGACGGCGTACGAGCAAATCGGTATACATGTCTCGAACCATTTTGTCGATTTCGGCATATAGCTCGAACCGAAGTTTCTGTTCAAGAGCTTGCAGTTGGTTTGCACGAATATCGCTGATAAATGATACCCAGGCTTTTCGGATTTTAACTGAATTTTCGAACACGTTATCGCTCATCGGGCGGATATCGGCTGGTACGAAAACAACGGCTTGATTACGCATACATATTCCTCAGTGTGTTTATAACGAACATTCTAATATAATTTCTACTCATGCAAATCATTAGTCGAAAATTTCAACTAAATTGTAATAAGCATGGCGATTTGATTTCAACTTGCGGATATCTTCTTCACTGAAGACCTGTTTCAGGTCGTCATCCGTGACGACCAAATTAACGTGACCATATTCATCGGTCAAATTATAACTCCTTATTTCAGGAGCAGTTGTTGGAAGATTATAAAACATCAAAAATTACCTCATTCATTACGCTAGTTCTCCCTAGCTTTGACATTACAATGTGTCTGTCAAATTTCTGAGGATCGTGTTCTCCATGCGAAATGATAAACACGTTGGCTTTCATGTTTTCTATGATTGAAAACACTGAGCGTTGTGCATCATCATCAGAAGGACCGTCAAATACTTCATCCATAAACAGCGCATTAACATCTACACCAGAAACTTCAGATGCTAAATCACGCCAAGCAAACATGACAGCCATGTCAATACGAGCTTTTTCGCCTTGAGAAAAACTGTTATAACTGAATGTGCTTCTTCCTGAAGATTTTATTACTTCTTTAAATTCGGAATCAAGAGTAAATCCAAAATCTGCATCCATTATATCAAGATAATGAGAGATGCGATTATTGAAATACGGAATATAACGGGCCATGATGACGGCTTTAATTCCCGAATCCTTCAAAAGATCAGCTATCAAAGACCTACGATGCTTCTCTTTTTCTAAATCAGACTTAGCACTAATTTTTAGACGTAGGTTATTCCCGAGTTGGTCGATTTCCGACGTATAATCTGTTCTTTCATCTTGCAGACGCTCGATTGCAGCTTTTGCAGCTTTTGCTTGGTTAACGTAAAGAGCAATAGACTGCTTTTCACTGTTTAACTTATTCTGGAGATCGCGGAAATTGATAGCGGCCTCGTTGAACTCTATCATTTTTTGATTGAGTTCATTTATGCGAATATCGGCTTTATCAAGTTGACCTTGGATCTGCGACATTTTATCACGCAATTTCACTAGCAGTTCAGGATCGTCAAATTGCTGCATGCATGTTGGGCACGTTCCACCATCTTCATGCATATGAGCAATACCGGAAAATTGTTCATGTTGCGCTGCGGCTTTTGCTCTAGCCATTGTAAACTTGCCAAGATCGGATGCAGGGGAATCAGGCATCACGAATTCTGTAATTTGCGTTGTGAGCAAATCAATAGCCGACTTGATTTCTTTTGCTTTTTCGCGAGCAGTGTCATATACTGCCTGATGGTCGGATATAGCAGCAGCATTGGATGCATTAGAGTTATTCTGGTGATCCTGGTATGTTTTCAGCTGTGAGTTTATATGGTTTATTTCCATATCAACTGAAGTGATATCCTGGTTTAACTCTTTAATCCTGGCTTTATTGATTTTATCCATTTGAGCTAAGACGGATACTTCCAGCAAATCTTCCACCAGTTTGCGCCTTTCTGGCGCTTTTAGTTGCATAAACGGCGTATATCCAGCAGTGCCCAAAACAACTATCTGTTTAAAACTGGTAGAATTCATTCCAATCATTTCTTCGAAATATGACTGAAAATCTTTAACTGATGCTGCAGCATCTATAGCCACGCCGTCACAAGTTATCGAAAACTTATTAGGCTTAATTCCGCGTGTGATGTGATAAACCTTTTCTTCGTATTCCAACCAAAGTTCCACTAACAAATTTTTGCCAGTGTTTTCATTCAACAGTTGGTTTTTTGTAATATCTCGAAAAGGTTTACCGAATAACGCAAAATAAATTGCCTCCAGCATTGTCGATTTTCCGGCACCATTTTTACCGGTACACAATGTTTTAGCATATTTGTTAAGCGACATATCGATAGGATCATCGCCTACAGACATGATGTTTTTATAACGAACTCGAATAAATCCAAGCTGCTTCTTTTTAATTTCAATCATGATGCAATAGCCTCAGCATAAAGTTCATTTGCCATAATTACGATTGCTTCTTTATGTTCTGCACCGATACTGGAATTTGCGACACTTTCAGCGAATAAACCCATTATGGTCATCGAACTACCAGAAGTATCCATAGATGAAACAGTAAGAGTTTCACCGTCATCGGTTATATCAGATGAAGAATCAACTTCAATTTTGGCAGATTTGTTGATGGTTCTCAAATCATGAACAATTTTAGACAGAAGAAATTCAACTTTTGTCAAGCCTTCATCAACTTCATTAGCAATCAAACGAACTGAACAGCCAGAGCACTCTCGAATTTCTTCTATTGTAACACCGGGATAAGTCAGTCGTTTGTGCCATGTTTTGGAATTCGGAATAAATTCAAATTCACGGGTTTCTGTGTCAAGAACCCAGAAACCGCGAGGGTCATCTTCATCACCGGCTGTAATCGTATAAGGAGTGCCGATGTAGTGAATATTTTCACCGCCTGATTGAGTATGAAAATGTCCAGAGACAACTTTTTCATACTTTTTCAAAAAATCTCCACTGTATCCCGAACTCGGAATATTTTTGTAGAAATAGAATCCGCTTAGTTCCCAATGGCCAAGACACCACGGGGATTCTGACTTTTTGATAAACTCGAAAATATCCGACGCATTTTCTTTACACAACCACGGAATAAGGTCAATGTCGACGTGTTCGAATTTAACAGTGGTTGGAGAATCGATCACAACATAAACGTCGTCTTTGCCTAAAATCTCTGTCACGCTATTGGGGTGAATTTTGTCCTTCAACATTAAGTCATGGTTACCCACAATAACATAGCATGTTATCCCTGCTTCTCTAAGCAGTTTCGTTATTTTAGTTCTAACAAACCGCATTGTTCGTTGTGTTACGGCTTTGCGAACATCAAAGAAATCTCCCGATTGAAGCCATTGGGTTATCCCATTAGCTTTTGAATAAGCAATGGCTTGCTCGATGGAAGAAAGAATTATGTTTTCGTGCCATGGGTCATCTTCCTTTACCCCAATATGTAAATCACCTAGAAATAGAGTTTTCATAATCACCCTTCTTTAAATTTTTGATTTTATTGAGCCTTTACAATCGGTGTCTTATTCGCTTGAAGATGATCACGCGAATGGTAAGCCAAATAAGTAACAAACACAAATCCTCAATAGATACAAAAAATAGGCTCCATGGAGCCTATTATATCACTAACTATTCACACCAGCATTAAAGGCTTTAGCCATGTCAACAATTTGTTGGCGGCTGGTTTCAAACATAGTGATCATTGCAGAATGCGGAAGTTGCTTTTGCTTGTAAAGGGTACGAAGTTTACTGATAGCGTATGCATACTGCTCTTTATTATTCGTGAATAAAGCTCGTTCAGCGTGTTTCTTCAGCCGCTTAATTTCTCTCCCGTGAGTTTTAAGATGCTTTGCGGCTTTTTTCTCAGCTTGTTTTTCAAGATGTTCTTGTAAATCCATGAGATTCTGGTCATAAACTTCACTCAGAGCTTCTGCACCGGTGCTAAGGTCAACATCGTAATCAGGCGACATATGAAATCTCCATTGTCATTGTGTCTACATCAATATGCCAATCGAGTTGGCCAGTTTCTACTTCGAACGGCTGCCATGAAATATTGGCAGGATTTAAAACTACAGGAATATTATAATCCAATAATTGGAGTTTTACGAAATACGCTAATAATTCTATTTCTCCGCATGTTGAATCAATGATGGGTAAAAGATTAATCTTCAGGGTCGTCTTCATAGAATGAATCCAAATTAGGAACATCCTCTTTATCTTTCTTTTTAGATTTAAGGGATGATTCATAGGCTACTAGTTTGCCATGGATGTCTTGGATGAAATTTTCATCAACCAATCGTGACATATCCTCATCATGCTCGTCATACACGTTGGTCAAAAAATACCGATATTTGATTGCCATTTCGTGTTTTTCGTACTTGATGCGTCCAATAAAGGCACGGTAACAAGCCTGTGTGATATAAGCATGAGGGTTTTTGTAATTATCTTCATCGAAATTTATCAAACCCTTTACAACAGCTTCGACTGCATCAGATATCATTCCGTCTTTCCAATTTTGCGTATATCCAGCAAATTTGTAATATCCGGTAAAACCTTTTGCAATCTTCATAATGTCTATACCAATTGCATCTGGCATCTTGATGTGATGCCCTGCATCACGCATATCTTGTTTCCATTTGCAAATATTTTGGTATAGAACTTCATTGTCAACATATTTCATAGGGCAATTCCTCCTATGATTGATTATATCATACTAATAAGCTTGCTAAACTTATTTAACTTTACTGCCTGCAGGTTTTGGCCCTGCCAAAACTTATCCTTTATGGCTTAATAGATATTATAACTAAAAGGATAAAAAGATAAGTTCAAGCAAGCTTGAACCTGGAGCCAGGATTTCTATAATCAACCAGGTTTAAACAAGGTCATTAGACTAATAACCTATCATACAAACTTTCCAGTATCACCAGAATCACACCGGTAATACCTGAAGTCACATACAACGAAGGCCTCATGTAGAGGCCTTCTTTTTGGCTTTTTCTCGTGTTTTGATTATCCAGTCCTGGACAATTTCCTGGTCTTCCGCAGAATTGATATCGAGTATTCGCCCAAGTTTTCTTAGCAGATACTTGTATTTGAACCTTTCTTTCTCGGTCATTTGGTATAGCGCTTGATACGACTCTCGATTTCTTTTTACCTGTTTGTGATTTTCGATTGAATTACCATCACATATCTCAGCATGCGGCAAATATCTCAACATGTATTGAGCTAATTTCATATCTGGAACATACAGATTGATAGGTTTTAGCGAATGTTCATTTCGGATATCACATCTTGCACAAAGCTGAAATGCAGGTTCAAGATACTTTGAAACGATATATGCGTCAACCATTGCACTTTCGTCTAAGCCTACCGACTTTGCAAGTTCTTTCAAAATTGGAACTTGCCAAGGTGCCGGATTATACGAAAACATCACAACCACATTAGTGTAATCTGAGTAGTTGTTTAGACCGTGCGGGTTATAAGGAACTTCCGTCCCCTTTGGCATTCTTGGCCGATAAGAATTTCGGGTGTAAATGAAATCGCCATTTATGATTGTGTCGAGAGTATTTTCGATGCGAGTGTAATTCGAAATCCCATCTACTTCCTTGTCGGCTTTGTAACGAGACCAATCATCATCAAACATTACATGAATTTTTACGCGAGCAGTTTTAGGATAAACTCGGAAAGCTAACCGCTCAACTAGCGGAGACTCTTCAAATTCCCATCCGTTAAAATGCTTCATAATCATGCCAGTAAAAGTCTGCTCAAAATTTGCAGAACAGACAGTTATTGACTTGAATTTTGCCCAATCATCATTTGACGCGTCATTCACGTAATAACATTGCGTCACACCTCCCTCTACTGACAGCCTGACAGGGACACCAGTCAATAGTGCTTTATACAATGGAAAAAGTGTTGAATAAATGTCATCGTTTCCTCTAAAGCCATCTATTGCCATTTTTTGGACTGATTTTCGATGCTCATCACGCAGCTCTAATAGTCCAGTTTCATCTATTTTGCACAATTCGAGTATGTGGCTTTCGACTGATGTTGTGAAAGTAAAGCGCTCGAAGCTTGTTAATTCTGGAACCTCGTCGATATAAAGATTAAAATCTTTTAAAGCATCAATATCTCGAAGGCCCATTAAAGCCGCATGCGTTATAAAAATCACGTCAAATTCTTCGGATGCTTTGATAACTGCTTCATGCACTGACTTTTGGCCTTGGCGGTTATCGGTGTCAACTAACTCGCCTTCTCCGCCCAGACCAACATAGTATTCGAAAGATTGTTTCGATAATTGTCTAGATATGCTGGCTATAATTGCCTTTTCATTATTTTCGACAATATGATTTAGAATAGCTGCAGTTTTTCCTGCAGCTGGTATAGCGGAGAGAGTGTAAAGTTTCACAGATCCAAAAATTCCTTAAGCCGCACAATGTCAAACTGATTGTAAAGATTATAACACTCCACACCATGACGCATTGCAAGCTGCCAAGCAGTATTTGTTCCTCCAGAAACTCCGTTATCCGTTGGAACCGAATAGCACACCAAGAATTCTGAAGGTGTTTTCAGATTATAACCTAGAAATTGATACACATTTCGAGTATGAAGTGCAAGAGCACCGCCCGTTAATTTACCTCCTTTGGAGTAAATTGGGTGGACCGTTTTCATGATTTGCTCGGCGTCCCACTCGTTGGCGCTTGGTAAAATGAGGTTGTGGCGAGCATGTTTTGGTGCAAAACGGCCATTGAATCGTTTCCATGGCAGATAAACATCAAATTCAGCCATATTGTCGATGGCTAAACTATCAGCAACTGCCAAAAATCCAGTTTCAAATGCGTCATCTGCTTTATCGGCACCGCCAGAACGTCCAGTATATCCTCTGATCGCAGCAACAGCCGCGATATCTTTCATCAAACGACAAATATGTTCGGGAGTCTCGCGACTCCCTACACCAGTATAAAAGCCCTTGAAATTCATTTTAATTATTCCACGTAGATAAATTCGCTAACAGCTTTCTCGGCCTGGCGGCTATAATTTCTCGTTATATAACTCCGACAACGTGCGCACCTGCCGGCACTCGAATGGCATTCAGAATGTAATGAACGTGCCGGTGAACTTCGTTGTACAATTCGGGGTCATAACCGTCAGCATGGAAAATGATATCAGCACCAGAAGTAGTGCGTAAAATATGCATTTCGCAACCACCCGGAGAAACGCGGTCGATATTTTTCAAATCCATAATGTAGCGATCAATCGGACCAGCGTGGCGGCTTGAAACAATAATTTTGAATTCCATTGTGATATTCCTCTTTCTGAAGACAGCGAAAGCCTTCAGATACTTTATTTGGAGCTAAGAAAATTATCGCTTGCTGCCGTACATTTCTTGGCGGATTTTGCGAGCTTTTCCTTGATATTTCTTGTACGCGTCTTCGGCGACTTGCTTGTAACCTGCGTGTGTAGGAGTGTGGCCAAGTGGTTGAGTGCCGAATTCATCTGCGATATATTGCACGATAACGCTACGAATCGCTCGGCGTCCAATGCCAGTAACACCCGCTTCCATCATAGCATCCCATACTGTGTTTTCAACTTTGTCGATCATTTGTTCGGTAATTTCACGGCCAAGAATATTGTCAGCTGTGAATTCGGCGGCAGCGGTGTGTACAGCGAAGTTACGAACAGCAATGAATGCATTAGACATATTTGAATTCCTCTCGAAAATTTGAATGCTTGTTTCGGCTATACTATCTTATCACGATTGACGGTCATTGTAAACTGTTTCATTCTCTCTTAGGAGCAGTTCGGCGGCAATAGTCTACAAACATTTCAATTCGCGAGATTTCGGGAATGCCAGAATAATTCGACAACTCACCCAACAGCAACATTTGATTTGGGCAGCTGATCGACATGTTATAGCCTTTTTCAAGCATGATATTGATAAGCACATCCTCGGTAAATGGACTATTCCATTCTTTGACAAATTTTACTTCAGTTTCGCGGTTGTTTAAAGCCAGTTTAGTGTAAGCCAATTTTGTATAACCGATATGTGACAACTGAGGATGCGCAGAACGCAGGAGTTTGACGAATTTGATTGCGTCACCAACGGCCCTGAAATCTGCTACAGGCAAAATGTTATGATGCGCGATATACTTTTCGCCATGGCTGGCTTCCGATGTCCGCTTCCACCGCCGTTCTACCCCAATTTGAATACCGCCAGAGATTTGTTCAAGGGCAGCCGCAGCAGCCGACATGCCAGAAACAGTTGAAAGATACTGTGCGTTCAAATTCAAAAGATCACTCGTTTTAATCTTATTGAGTCTAAGACTATCAGCAGTTTCAGTGGCTCTAGTCAAAGTTTCATAATCCATTTCAGCACTCCCATCATGCTCTTCACGTTCAATCTGACGATCTTTACCTATCATTTCGCGATAATTCTTTTTCATTTCGGAATTGGACAGTTCGAGAAACGAATCGATCGTTTCTTTGGCTTCTTCGGTTCGGCTGATAGTATATCCCATAGAACCAGCAGTGTATGCGTCAATAGATTCGCCTTTCGCATTGGTATATGTCATTGTCGCTTGATTATACCAATAGTTAGTTCGAATTCCGTTTGGGTCGATCAAAGTTACTAGTGTTGAGCAAATCATTAACATACTCCATTTTCAAAGGGCCTCCGAGGAGGCCCTTTCAATTACTTCAGGCCATTGATATAATTTTCGATTTCGCTAATTGTTACAGCTGTTTGTTTATCGCCGTTGAAGGTTTCGATACGCATCATCACATCGTTGACATCGACTTTGGTGAGACCAGCCAATTCGATGACATCTTCGGAACAAGAAATACCAAGCGCTTCTGCATTGCGAGTTTCGCGGATAAACTCAAGTTTGGCAGCCAAGTCTAAACGAGAATTGTCGAGTTCAACAACCGCCAGCTTAATCTCGTCCCGCATTTTTTTCCAACTCATCAGCTTTGGCATTCAGCGCATCTGCCGTACGACGGTACAGAATAGCAAGTTTAACATGAGTTTCGACGGGAACATTTTGATTCATGAGCATACGAATTTCATTATCTTTTCGCCGCGCCTCAACTTGCTTATCTTTTGCATATTGACGCAACCGTTTTTCCTCTGAAACGGATTTCACATGTGCCGTTTCCAGCCCGGTGATTTGGCTAATCACTTGTTCTGCTGCTTTCGTATATTGGTCTTCGATTGAAGTATTTTTCTTGACAAACGAGTTGATTTTTGTACGAATAAATTCGGCAATATTTTTCATAGACATAGTATTTTCTCACATAGTTGACATAGGATTAGCGATAAAACGCATTGCTTTAATTTGTTTGTTCTTTTTGTCATACACAAGCATATTTGACCAACCAATTGTTCGCCGGTTGTCTTTTGCGAACTTGCGAACTTCGGCTAGTTGTTGAGGAGTTGCAGTAATTCCAAACAGTTTCTCGTGCTGACACAACGGTGACCAGATCTTCAAGCCTACCATTTTAGCAGTTTGCCAATTGATTGGTTGGCGGCCTTTGCCTTCTGCGTCAACATAGCCTGTCCATGCTTTGCCATTATTGGGCTTATACCCAAGAATCGCAAACATTTTGTTCATATTTTCAATAATATTCGGTATATCGATCATAATGTAAATCTCCATTCACTTGACTTGTGACTTATCTTATCATCGCAAAAACACCTTGTACACTACTTTTACGAAAAAGGCCTCCGAAGAGGCCTATGAATCCAGATAATCCAGGAGAGCTTTGGCACCGCCGATGTATATCCCATTAACAAAAACCTTGGGAAGCTCCAGGGAACCTTTGGGTTGCCTTATACGTCGCCTGAGTTCATCGATGACGTTTCGCTGGTACTCAAACCCGAGATCAGTTTTAGCATCTCGCAAAACAGTTTTTATGGAATATTCTATGCCATCTTCTTCAAGACGTTTGACAATAAAATCACATGCTGGACATTTGTGCGATTCTGAAACAATTCCATATATTTCAATCATGCCATTTCTCCGAATAGATACAGCTCCATCGGTCTAACGTCGCTTCCGTTGGTTTGATTCTTGTTATTTCAACATCAGGTCTGTAGCCAACTTTTGCTATCCAGTTATAATTAGCTATTCCTACTCTAGTTACGACGTCGCCGCCGTCTAGCAATACTCGATACTCCACTCGATAAGCATCGCCTGGGCTATTGTATTTCTGTATTTTTTCCAAAATACTGCCTACATGAGTCCCATCATATTCTTTCCCAAAGAAAAGTTTAGGAGGGCGGTTTATTAACTCTTTAGCTTCTTCAAACATCATATCGGAGACTCCCAAATAAATTTTCGTTTGCATTTACGGCATCGCAAATCGACTACCTTATGTGTCCATGAAACTAGTTGGATTTGATCGGTATCGCAGCATGGACAACGAAATTTTTGTTTTGCGACTTCTTTTCTGCGGTCAAGCATTACGTTATATTCATTCGACGCCAAATAATTTGAAATAGTTTTAGCAATATGATCTTCTGAAATAAGTTCCGATTTGACTCGGCCAGCTTCTTTTTCTTCTACATACACATTTCGCAATTCCCGCATTCGAGCATGTTTTGCTGTACGAACAGACCATTCAGCTTCTCGAATCTGTTTTTGTGCTTCAATATGCATTTCAATATCCACTACATTCTCCAATTACAAAAATGCCCAGGGTCATTATAACACCTGGGCATAAACTATTAACAGCTTCTATTCGTCTGTTTTAGGATTTTCGGATTCATCCTCTTTTTCCGGTTCTGGTGCCGGGATGTCAGTTCTGACGAACTTTTGTTGGACTATGTATCCTTCCACGGTATACCTCCTATGTGAAAATCAATATTTATTTACTGTGAATTTTCAGGAGATGTTGGTTTCGTTTGAACAATTCATCGTATGAATTGCCAGCCCTGACTTGATCAGCGTAAATTTTCACAACATCACAATAATTTTCCCAGGTAAATTCGCGGAACCAGCCAGATGTGATAGAAGTGCATACTTTCTCAAGGGCCATTTGAAAAGCTTTATAGGGTTGAACTTTTCCTGGGAAAGGAATAAGACAGCGTTCCAGAGCCAAAACACATGATTCTTCATAAACACCCATCAACTGAATACGACGAGAGCAATTAAAGAATTTTTCTTTTGACGTCATTACTTCAGCGCCATCAACCATGTATGACCGATATGCTGGAATACCGTCAACCGCCACTGCTTCATGAATTGTGTCATGATCATAGGTGTAGATGTCGTCTTTGAAAAATGCGCCTTTGCCGACGTTAAGCTTCGGATGGCCATAATTCAGAGATTCTTGTTCACGCTTTTTGAAAATTTCCACATGTTCAGGCCCCATGACTATACCAAATTCACGCAATTCATGAATGTGCATCATGGTTTTGATGAAATTGCGAGTGTTCTTTTTGAACCGATGTGCCATTTTCATAGCTAGAAGAATTTCGGGAGTGGCATATACGTCTTTACCGGGAACAGTATCCATGAGTTTGTAAATCATTTCATCGGAAGATCCCGGTTGAACAATGTATGCTTCATGATAACAGCAACGAGATTTGCCGTCGCCAACAACAAAAGCTCGAACGTTTTGGCTTTTTACCTCCACTGGACGACCCTGATTGCGCGCTTGATATTCGTTCCACTCATCCTCATACGCAATGAAGTCATGGTCCATATTAACTGTTGGCGCAACAGTCGGGGTTAGGACAGCTTGAAAAGCACGAGAGCCAACAATAATCATAACAAAATCCTCAAATTAGGGCTCCGAAGAGCCCTTTGAAATTAACAATTGCTTTCCATCCAAACGGAGCCATCCGCATGAACACCGAATGCTTCAGAACCTTCACCGTAGCAACTGCTTGACAGCCAGTCACTGAAATCAACCTCATTACCATTGATTTCCATGCCATAATCATGTTCTGTCGCCAGCGCTTCAACTTCAACAAGAAGTTTTTGGAGTTGCACTGCCTTTTCTACCAATTCATTAGAACGAGCCATTTCTTTTCTCCTTAACACATATCAGAGGAACTGAGCCAGTAGCCGCGGTCGGCGCCTTGGCCATAATCTTCAGCTTGACTTTCTTCCCAGTAGTCATGACCTTTGGGATAGTAAGTGCGGCCATATCCATAATCACCGGTCGAGAAGGAAATGCAGAATCGATCAGCAACAGCTTGAGCGATTGATTCAAATTCCTCAGACATAGAATTCAGTTTGTGGATTGCCTGTTGAGCTTCGGCTTTATCCATTGGGGTTTCCAGGATGGACTTAATATCCTGGAATTTCTTTTCAAAGGTTTCAATACTTTGCTTAATATCAGACATAATAACCTCATTTGGACTGTTTAGTTTGCGCAGATGTATATTAACACACATCTGCGCAAATGTAAACAAGTTTTTAAAATTATTTCACATGCTTGACACGTGATGAAACCTCGGCTTGTTTGCCTTTATTGAATCCTCTCGCCAACGGAGCACCAAGATACCCACAAACTCTTCGGATAACTGACATCTTTGCTGAGTCGTGGTTACCACAGCTCGGACAACTAAATCCTTTCGAGGTGCATTTGAATTCACCGTCAAAACCGCATTCATAGCATTTATCGACAGGTGTGTTTGTTCCAAAATAGGAAAGATTTTCCATCGCGTAATCCCAAATTTGCTCAAGGGCCTCGAGATTGTTTCGCATATTGGGTAGTTCGACATAGCTGATATGCCCACCTGATGCAATCCAATGGAATTCTTTTTCGGCATCTATTTTGTCATACGGATTCAACTCGGCATCAACAGGAATATGGAAGCTATTCGTATACCAATCCTTGTCCGTAATTCCCTGGATAACACCGTATTTCTCACGGTCCAATCTCAAAAGCCTGTCGCACAGTGATTCTGACGGCGTAGAATAAAGACTAAATCCCCAACCGGTGTCAATATGCGCTTTTTCGCACAGTTTGTTTAAATGTTCCGCAATTCCGACTGCAAAAGCTTGTGCTTCGACGTCGTTTGCCGTAGAGTTTCCCGTCATATACATGGATGCTTCATGGAGACCAATGTAACCTATTGAGATTGAGGCACGCGATTTCAGATGAGGGAGAAATTCTTCTTCTGGGTCCAAGTATAAGCCAAAAGCACCTTCACAGTACAAAATTGGAGCTACTTTTGCTTTCGCGCCCTTCAATTTGCGAATTCGCTCCATTGAGGCGTCAAGCGCTAAATCAAATCGATCGTTCAATAGGGAGTAAAACATCTTCCTGTCGCCTGCGGATTCTATTGCAATTCTCGGGATATTAATTGACACGACACCAAGGTTATTACGACCGTCGAGTTCGCCTGATTCTAGACCAGAAAGGAAAGAGCGGCAACCCATTGGACTAACAGGAATCTTACTACCGGTGATGGATCGGTTGTTTTTCGTGCTGATAATGTCAGGGTACATTCGCTTGGATGCACATTCCAAAGCAAGCTGTTTAACTTCATAATTTGGATCCTTTGGATTTAAATTGATTCCGTCTTCCATAAACATGACAAGTTTTGGGAATACGGGTGTTGTGCCATTTTTGCCTAAGCCTTTTATACGAACATTGAGAATCGCTTTTTGGATTTCGCGCTCGAACCAATTGACACCCATTCCGAATGAAATTGTCACAAAAGGCGTTTGGCCGTTGGTCGTAAAAAGAGTGTTGATTTCATATTCAAAGCCTTGAATGCCGTTGTAAATCTCTTTTTGGGTGAGCTTATTTGCATAACGATATTGTTCTTCATAGCTTAAACCGAATTCCGCCGCGGTAGCCAAATGTTTATCCCACGACAATTTAGCATATGGCGCGAGTACTTGGTCAACATTGGCTAATGTTGTGCCGCCATATTGATGTGAGGATACATGCGCTGTGATTTGCGCCATAACAGCAGCTGCTACAGCAAATGATTTTGGAGACTCGATTCGCGCATCACCCATTTTAAACCCATTTTTGAACATACCGGTTAAATTAACCAAGCAACAATTTGTCATAGGCAGAGTGAAACTGTAATCGAGATCATGGATATGGATATCACCGGCTTTATGGGCCGCAACCATATGAGGTGGGATTATGCTTTCAGCGTAATCTTTAGAGGTGATGCCAGCCATCATATCACGCATCGTTGGAATAACGTTGGCATCTTTATTTGCGTTTTCGTTATGGGAGGAAGATACTCCTCCCACAAGTTCTTTGACGAGGGGACGAATTGTCATTGTATTGCCTTTTTAAATTGCTTTCGGAATTTTTTGACTAATACAGCTTTTGTGTCCTTTTGATCATATTCAAAATTTCTCGCAGACATATCTGATTGCATATCTGCAAGACTTTTCCGTGAAAATTGTTTAACCATATCACCCAAATATTGAGAGTGAATAGGATTGCTAGAATGATCCGAATCGACGTATTCGATTAATGCCCTCATCCACTCGATGTAATCAACCGAGCGGCCTTTTAAACCAGATCGAACAAATTTGTGCTTTATCATACCCTCTAACATATTGCATGGTGCGCACAATAGTCCTCGAATCTTTCCAGCGTTTGATCCTTCAAGTGAATGATCGTGATCCAAATGCTGTTTATTGTATGGACCGTCAAACTCGTTTCCACACAATTTACAACACTTATTTTGTTCTTCAAACAATTTCTGTTTTAATTCATCAGCAGATTTGGAATTTAAGAGCATAAAGATTCCTCCATATGCTCTTATTTAATTACAAGGTTACACTGTACTTCACGTTGTCGTTATCAGTATATACGATTTCATAGCTGGCAAGGTTTTTTGGATATTCACTAACATGGTGTGGCCACCATAGTGTTTCAACACCATATTTTTCCCAGATTTCTATGCTTTCTTCCTCTTCACAGAAATAGCGATAGTAGTCGGGAATGTCGGTGAAATCGTCCAGACCACCTTTACCGTTTGGGTATCGATTTTTGCATTTTTCCAGGAAAATGGCAAGACGCTCAATTTCAATAGAAGCTTCGTTTAAATTAACAGCTGGCAGTTCCCAATGAATCGTTTTATCATCAAACTTGTCGCTGAAGTTGATGGTAACTTTAAACATATTACGTTCGTCTTTTGCTTTGAATTTTCTAAACTTGAGGGTCATTTTGCCACCATTATAACCTGTTTGGTGTTGTAGTCTATTGTTGCGTTATATATTTTGCCGTCTTGGACAAAATATTTTGAATTTCCAATTTCAACTTCTTCTATATCAGGAAATGCCCAATAGATCGTGTTTTTGATTTGTTCATGATCTGTTGACAAAAGATTAACTCTGATATTGCCACCGATCACCCTGGTGAATTCTTTGGCGTGATTATGTATGCGCATACACATTCACATTGCAGGGATTATGGGTAAAATGGATTGATATTCCTGAAATGACAAATAAACATATTCAACTTGCGGGACAGAAAAAACTGAACGCAATTGGTTGATTGTTTCATTGTTTAGCGGATATTCATATTGGTCATTATTTTCTAGAGCTTTTTTGAATTCATTTCTTGTCAGTTTGATCTGCATTACTTTCCCACTCCGCTTTTGACATAACGATATGACCCCATTCAATAGAAACAATAAAGAGTCGTAAACGATTTAACTTATACCCGTCGTACATTTGGCCCCAATATGATGGAAGATGTCCGAATTCTCCATCAATTGAAAAATATTTTACCAAATACGAATTTTTCCATTCATAGATTATTTTCTTTTATACAGCCATTCTTGTTCATACCACTTGATAATTTTGTTGATCATGATTTCTCCAGTGTCAAATGCCCTCCGAAGAGGGCATTTGATGATTACTTAATTGCAGTGCGCTGGCGGATTTGAGCCAGATTGCTCTTGAATTTTTGACCTTTTTCGGCGTCATAATAACGGACGAATGCATCTTTCGACATAAGTTCAACAAAACCGTCTTTGATGCTTACACCGTACAGCATTTGACCACCTTCAATAGTTCCTTCGGTGTAATAACGGCCATTATCCATGATTCGCAGTTTGAGCTGGCCTTTCTTGGAAGCTTTCCATTCGGCACCTTTCGGGCATTTGAATACGTCTTTCCATACACCGTTGATTTTGATAGCAGACATTTTCATGGCCCACTTGCATGTGTCGCGGTTGACCATTTGCAGAAGACCGCCACCCATACCAAACGCAATATTCTCTGCAGCCCAACCGCGAGCTTTCATAACAGTCAGAACACGGCCGATAACTTCGGGACCGTCGATGCCATCACCTTGAATAATGCGGCAATGCTTATTCAGAACCTTGTAGCCCTTGCTGTTGGTTTCATAACCGAAGATTTCACCCAGAGTTTCCAGAGCAAAACTGATATTGTCGATCATATCACCACTGTCAGGTCGAGCGATCAGAGTACCACCCTTGGCGATGACTTCGTCCTTATAGCTCTCGATTTCGCGGATTGCCTTCTTGAAGTCGGTAGAGTCATACACAATGGAATATGCACCAGCGCCAAAGAGTTTAACCGAGTTGAGGTAGGCATCTTTTTCACGATCGGCACCCCAAGAGGTTACAGTGGAGTGCTCACGAGCTGGTACAGAAATGCCTGCCATTTCGGCGCCAAACAGTTGTTTTGCGAAATACAGCGACTCGAAAGTGTCAGTACCCATGGAGTTGTACAGATGAGCACAACCGCCGATTGCAGCAGATTCACCAGAACTAACACCCCGAGAACCAAAATCATGTAGCCGGGTCATCAGCACAAAGTTGAACTCAGGACTGCCTACTTCTAGGTCAGAAGTTTCGATTAGATGGTGGCGAATAGTTTTGATACATTCGCGGCTCAGCGTGGCAACAGTAGAAGTGTACCAAACAGCTCGCAAAATGATTGGCTCAAACCAGCCCGCCAACCAAACGAACGGTGCTTTAACACGAACAGTCAGCACAACGTTCTTGACTGGGACAACAGTGCCTTCGGGAACAGCATCGATTTGGATGGGCAGACAGCCATGCTGTTCTTGATATTGACGAACTGCTTCCCAACCTTCGCGGTTGAATACGTCTTGGCCGAAGTGAGCCTTGCTCATGGCATCCATTTCGTCAATATCATCTTTGGTGATGATTTCTGCAAACTTGGTCAGCAGATATTCCACACCACCGATAACGATTTCATCGAATTTGCCGCCACGGGCTTCGATGTAGAAAACTGCTTCTTCGGTACCTTCAGGCATCTGGTTCCAATGGGTGATTTTGTAAGAATCAGTCATTGCGATCAGCGGGATACCTTTCACACCGGTAGGTTGACGAATCATATTCATAATTAAGCCCCAATTGAGTTTTTGATAATTTTCATGTTGTCTTCGACTTCTTTACGTAGTGCTTGCAACTTGGCGATTTCGCAGTCGATTTCTTTCAACCGCTTAGAGCCAAAGTGGAGTGCACCTCGAATTGTGTGAATAGCTTTTCCGATCGCTTCGGAAAAGAAGATGCTTTCGCAAATTTCTTTCTCGGTTTCGAGATTAACATGTTCTGCCGATCGTGCCTCTTCGACACTGTTTGCATCTTCAGCAACAGGCTTGACGTGTTCAATTTCGCTCAAGATGATGCTAAATTTAACTATTTGATTTCTGCCATGTTCAGAAATATCAATTTTTACAGCAGCCCCACAATGCATAAGCATTTCTAGTCTCGTTGCAAAACAATCTGCTTCAAACACTGTGTTGAGCCAAATAATTCCTTTAACGGTGACGTCGTTTTCGGCGTCAACATTGAAGTAGTTTGGCTTGATTTTGGAGATGCCATTGTGTTTACCCAGAGCCGATGTGGGCATCAGATTCGGCAAAATATCATTTACCAACTTCATGAAGTGGTGATAATTTGCCAACCGTTCAGCTACAGGCTTATAGGTTTTAAAGCGATTATTGGAAGTATCCCGACGATTTTCCAAAAAGTTCTTAACTGTCGCATAATAATTCATTTGCAAATTCTCGCACTAATGGTTGAACCGATAACTGCCATTGCACACCCGAGAACGGCATAAGCATTTCCGATATACATCGAATAAAACAATGCAAATGACGCTATGTACCCAATGTTGATTGCAGCAGTTTTGATGGACATTTAAATTACTCCGTTCGTTTATTGATGGGAACATTATAGCCAATGTTCCCATCACTGTACACTAACTTTTCAATCAAATACCGTACTTTTTCGAAAGATAATCGCGGACATCTTGTCGTGTATTTTGGAGTTTATCTTGCAATTGAGCAAGTTCGCGAGAAAGAACGCTGATTCGTGACTCGAGTGCCGGGATTTCTTTTAGCATTTTATCAATGCTAATAGTATCTCTCATGATATCAATCTCTTCGGTAGTCGCATAATGAATGTTTTCAGGCTTAGGATGAACCATTTTCGTGCGAAGTTCGGTATTCCGACGGTTCCGATAGCGATTCAACACCGGCAAAACTAAATTCATACCAGAGGAATGAACTTCAATTTCAAGAAGCCGTGCGAGCATCAATACGCCTTTGTCGGTAGAAAACGCCAACTCGCCAACTCGCGAGCCGCCTCTCTCATGCATGTATATGGCTATACCAGTGTTGGCTTTACACCATGGAATATGGTTTTCTCTCATAATTCGGTCAATTTTGTACCAAAACCACGCCGGAATCCTGGCTGTTTTTTGATACGTATTATCCCATTTCACCATTGTTTTAACATTGAACATTTTGCAAACCAGATTGAGCCAATCGCGATCATGCTGCTCGGATTGTAAGGTGTTCAAAAAATTGCGAACATGAGCAATGTCGTTGTGACGTCGGCGTTGGTGTTTACGTTGAGAACGAAGGGTAGATTTTCCACTCATGATTTGTCTTCCTTATCAGTAATAACTACAATAGCCTTGGCGCTTTCGGAATGGTCGTCTACCATAAACACCATGATTTCATCGGAAACGTGACATTTCCGGAAAATTTCATAGAAGAGCGAGCAATCATTTTCAGAAATACCTGGCCCGTCATGCAGAAATATAAATCCGTCTTTCACCAGCCAATATTCTTTAGCGAAAATCTCAAGTTCACCGACTTTATTACCGATGAGCGATTCAACTTGGAGTTTGCTTTCCAAGTATACTTTAACGATGTTCAGCTCCATTTAATGCCCCAAAACGATCATTTTGTTACCAACGCTACTGAAATGTAATCAGGGCTCATAGGTGGGCAAACAAGTTCTGCTTTATAGCCCAATCCCCGCAGTTCTGCAATAAAACGTTTGGTAATGTCATCATTATGCAAATGAGTAAAAGGCTGCTTTTCGCGCAGGTAACGCAAGAATTGGCCCGCGTCAACAGACATATAGCCGCCTTTGACAATCATTGTGTCTTTCATATTATCATTGAAGAAATCATCAAAATGCACAGATACGGAATTGACGATTTCTGTGGAGTTCTGTGCAACCATTTTTGCCATTTCAGCAGCTTTAATCATTTCATCAGTCCCTTTTTCATAGCGAGGAAAGTTGCGCCAGCGATAATACCAGCAATGAAGATTTTACGAGCCATATCGATATCGCCGATAAAGCACATTGCAGCCCCTGCGCCAACGATTCCTACGGTAATACCAGCAGCAATGGTTTCGAATCGGGTAATTTTAACCTCTTTGGTTTCTGTCGCTGCCTTACCGACACGGCCAACGAAATCCATGGATTGCAGGTTAGTTGATTTAGTGATTTTCATGACATACTCCTTAGTTGATTTGATGGGACTATCATAAACCATAGCCCCATCGATGTAAACTGTTTAGTCTACTTTTTCACAAAACTTTTCAAACTCAAAGGAGGCAAAAGGAAGCCAACCTTCTTTCGAAGAAACAATTTCTTTAAGAGTTTTACCATCAAAAATACTTTTGACTTGGCCACGTTTGTTGATTCTGGCAATAAAAACTGTGTTTGCGCTGAAACCTACTGCCCAAATATGGCGTCTGAACCGAGTAGTATACTCAGTCAGCATTTCCTTACTTTTGAATTTAAAGCGAATCAATTTCATTATTTGCTCTCTAGATATTCTTTCATTGCTTCAGCGTAAACCTGTTCGACAAACGCTTCCCACGGTTTCATATCCACTTTATCAGGCATTCCATTCTTTGATGCCTCTTTTGCGGCCATATCAACAGCTTCAACGATTTCTTCCAGTCGTTCTTGAACAACAACGAAAGGCAGTTTACCAGCTTTAACCAGTTTGATTTCTTCAGCATCAGCCAATGGATACTTCAAATCGCCAGTTTTGTAAATTTCAAGCAATTGAAGACCGCCTCGCATCGCATGACTTAGAGCTTTCCAGTCGATACCTTCATTTGCTTCGGCTTTGCGAGCCCGATCACCGTATTCGGCCCAGAGCTTGTCGACTGCCCCGCAGAATTCAGCGATCTTAACACCAGCCATGTACTTGCGGCCCATCATGGTGTAATACGACATGGTGTCGGGATTTTCTTCAACGTGAGTCCAGAAGCAGAACTCGTTTTGTGGCAGAGGAACTTTGAGGTCTCGCAGCCTTGGGTTTTCATGAATCTGAAGAGCATCCATGAACTCTTTTACTTCTCGTAATGCGGCTAAACAAGAACCTTTAACACCATATTTTGCCGCTTGCTTCGTAACATAACCCATATAGGACGTCATATTAGTCGTGTAGAAAGCAGACCGGTTTTGGTGGATGTATTGCCAAACAGACGAGTCGGTGATGATTTTGTCTTTTGGAGAATGCAACATATCCAACGCATAGGTTTCACCCTTGGCCGCATCCAGGATGAATTGTTGGAGCGAAAACATTTCGATATCGACATCATCCTTGCTGTTCTTGGACTTGTCGTTGCCAGTTGTGATGGAATAGCTTCTTTTGGCTCGGCCAAGCAGAATATCTTTGGGATCGGGGATGAAAATGCCTTTCATATCCAAGTCAGATTCAGGAGTATTGAGGCCGTAAAGATGAGAGCCGTGAAGGCCCTCAAAAACTACTTTTTGCATAATTTCCACCTTAAGATAATTTCATGTCATATGCTTTAAGTTGATCACGATCGTTACGGTTAACGAAAACTGACCTATGATAATCGGAATCCCAAGCAATTAGAGAACCGTCTTCTGCGATGAATTTAACCACATATCGTTTATCATGATTACGATGGATGAATTCGTCTCCGACTTGAATCGGAGTGTAAACGGTTTCTTCATTTTCTTTCATCACGCCAAAATGACCGCTGGCGAATTTGATTTCAGAAGTTTCAGATGTTTCACCCCAGCCGGTAATACCTTCGGGAGAAATTTCTTTAAACAGGAAAAACATTTCACCGCCGCCAGTGGCAAGTTCGATAATAACATGAATTCGACTCATCTTTTTGCGCAAAATAATCCTTGGATTTTCAGTGATGCAACAAACCGTTGCAACTTCCCAACGAGCATTTTGATATCGCACGTCATCACCAGGTGTAAGGCGCTCAAATTTTTGCTTTTTGATTTTCTTGCGAATACAGATTGCTTTCATTTTTATTCTCCTTTGGCAATGTTGTACATTGCAATGACTTTATCAAATTGCAAGTCACCATGATTATGGGCTTTAACCCAGTCGATCAATGCTGAAGCATCAATTGGCTGCTCGGTATGTTCAATGGTGTCAAGGAAAAGTTTTACTTCAGTTTCATTGAAGTCGTAATCGAATTCGTCGACGATTCGGTCGCCATAGATATCAACGGCGATGTAATGAACCGAAGAAGTTGCTGTTAGTTTCAACGCAAAATTCGTATCTTTAAGAGCTTCATAAATTCGCTTATTTGTATTCAGGTCATTGATGAATTCGTCAATTTTGTCAGCGTCGGTTATGAATCGATACAACTTATTTGCAGTGTTCATGATATTTCTCCGTCTAAGATGGGATTAACATGAAAATTATAAATCAAGTTAATCTCATAGTAAAACGTTACTGCGTAAAAATTTTGTACATTGCCACAACTTTTTCAACAGGCAAATTAGTTAGAGCGTGTCTAATAGCCCAGTTATGAAGATAAGAAATAGTGCAATCCAGCGAATCTTTAGTCTCACCGACGATTTCCAAATATGTACTAACTTCCATTTCGGTAAAATCGTAGCGTCTACCAGATCCGATGCGCTCGCCATGAATATTCATTGCACGATATTCGCCGGATGTGTATTCTTTAAGGAAAAAATCTTTACCGTTTAGTTCGCGATAAATTTTCATATTCGTGTCACTGCTATTAACAAAAGACGAAACGCGGCTGTACTCTTTAAATCGATATTTTACATTTTCCACAATTGTGTCCTAGATACCGGTGAAGCGTGAAATGATTTCAGCATGATCGTCAAACATGCGGGCCCGATTTCTCTTGTATTCATGCATTGGCATCCAAAATGCTGCTTTTGCATCATCGTCAGCACGAACTTCGGGCAAACTGCCGTCGTCGTTGGGTTGAAGTACGATATAATAAGCAACAGTCGGTTTGCAGAACTCTGCTGTTCTCTTCGGGTGATCAAATACTTCGTGTGCTTTTATAGACCCAATGATTTTTTGACGATCGACATCAATCCGAACTTCTTCATACAATTCGCGAATTGCGCAATCACGGAAGGTCTCATTGGAATTCTTGTGACCGCCTGGGAGAGCAAGAGCGCCTTTGCCTGGAGCATGTTTGCGACTAATAACCAGAATATGGTTGTTGCAAGTTACTACGGCATCTGCAGTATTACAGTTGAGAGCATCAGCGTATGGATAATCTTTAAACTTTGCAAGTTCATTGTCCCACATCGCACGTTCTTCCATCAAACGGTCACGTATTTCGGAACCTTCAGTATTCCAAAATTTCAAGAGAAACGACCGCACCGACGGATTGATAGGGAAATCATCATGGATAGCACCGGTTCGAAGAAATTCGTCACGCATTGGGGTATTTGAGATGTCTTTTCCGTGATTCTGAACGCCCATGCATTGAATATGGTCCCACCCGAAGGTTTTGATCCAATAAGAATCTTCATCCTTATCGTATGCAATCATCGCAACCCGCTCGCCTGGTTGCTCTTGCGCAGCCTCACGAACTTCTGTTTGCCAGCGATCTTCGTTATAACGGTAGTCAGGAACATTACCGAAAACAATTCTGGCCTGTTCGCTAGGAGTGAGATTGTTACTCATCCATTCTTTGAACATTCTGATTCGAATCGGCGTTGGAAGCGGGTTGACCGTGTTTGGATAACAATGGGATGACCCAAAGACAACAGCAACAGTTTCAGCAGTTTGAAGCGCTTTGTAAATCAGCATTTCATGCCCACGGTGGAAAAAGCTGGAAAAGCGGCCAATAACAACAGCACGATCATAATTATAAACCATGTCAATAACCTCGACGAATTATTGTATTAATTTCTATCTGATTTTGGCGCCATTCGATGTTAGCGCATCGAACTAATCCTGCTGTGATAAACAAGTCGAAAAACCAGCCAAGACCAAACAGACCGCAAGTAAAAAACCAAATAACTCCGGTGACATAATTTCTGGTGTAGAAACGGTGAATACCAAAAACACCCAGAAAAAACCAAAGAACATACGCTAAAGCTGTAGATTTCATTTATACCAACCTTTCAAGACGTTCAAGACGATTTTCAAGTTTAGACATGCGTTCCCGCAAGGCTGCGTTTTCGGCGAGCAATTGCTCAACATCATTATTTTCCAATATCTTCTGAGATATCTCATGAGCAACATCTTCAGCGCTTACTTCTTCCAAATATTCTTTTACTTCGATAGCGAAGAACACAGGAAAATACTCGGGAAACAAAGTAATGCCGTTGATTTCGAAAAAAATCTCATCGATAGCATCTCGCGGCATAGCTGCGTAAAATGTATGATCGCATACACTATTAGCAATAGTTTTATTAGTGTCGCTCACAGCAGCAAATTTATGACGAGCTTCAGCAGATTTAAAACGATATCTTTTCATAATTCCTCCACGTGACCCCTTACAAAGGGGTCACTGCCATATCAGTGAAATGCGCTGCACATTTTTGCGGGTTTAACAAGCTCTTGAGTAGCAATTACTTCATAGCCGTATGCTTCGAGTTCGGCACATACGGTAATCCAAGGACCGTGACTCATCGCGAAGTTGACATCCAGAATAATGGTGCCAAAGCGGTCGAAATAACCAAGATCTTTGAACAATTCAGGAGTTGCACGTTCCACACAGGTGACGATTTCATAGCGGTTTTTGATAGCAGGATTCTGAATACTAAACAGGTTAACTCGATGCTCCAGCACGGCAGGATGTTCTTCGGAACAAACAATAAGAACAGGGTGATTCATTGCTGCCATATAGGCAGATTTGATTGCTTCGGCGGTTTTACCTTCGCCTGCAGGCTTAAGGATAATTTGCATATTATCTCCAATTAGTTATCGCTTCGCGATCGAGCTTCGCTCGAGTTTTTATTTTCAGTCTTTTTTATTCTAAACCATTGTACTGGTAATATACACCAAAATGACTAAAGCGTTACACAAACTGCCAACGCGTGCCATGTTTGCTTTTGTGAGGTTCTACTTCACTCACCGAAACGATCATTTCAGCGAAACCCATAACGTCTTCGTTGTCTTCGTTGACGAATTGAGCTCTATGCCGCTCGGAATGAATCGCTATAGTATAACCCATTTCTTTGTGTTCGTAAACGGTGAATTCACGTTCAAATGAAAGCCCGTAAGACCACTCGGGCTTGCGCACAATTTTCCAAATAGGCGAAATCTTGAATTCTGATGCTTCCACACCTATTTGTTTCGACAGCTTGTCGATTTCCTGATGTATAGACATTTTTAAATCACAATATAGTTGAGTTCGAGATCTTCATAACAGTCATCGTAATAACAGTCGTTTGCACGCCATTCTCTGGCAGTGGCACCATCTGTGAGGATTTCAACCACACCGTCGTTCCAGCGCCAGGTTTCTGACCAGAGTTTGCCGTCATATACCCAGACAACTACAAACTGACCATTTTTGGGCATTTCATTAACACGTTTCATTGGTTGTCTCCGTTGGTTGATTATGATAAATTTTAAACTCGTTTAACGTAAGAGTACAACCATTTTGAATTTTATTTTAAAGGGATACAAAAATGCCCTGGTGTGAACCAGGGCATTCGAATTAGTGCAATGATAGTTTATACATTGTCATACGACAAAGCTCTTGGATATCATCTGAGGTGTTTTTGAGAACCGTATTAGGTGCACTGGCAGATACCTTTTCTGCCATCTGGGCAAGTTGGTTGACAAATGACTCAAAGGTTCCATTATAAATGGACAGTCGCGGTCGATATGTAAATCCTGAACCCATATACGATTCAGCGAAAATATCAATCAACCCTGGCATATTGTCATAGAAATATTCGTATGCTATATGCTTTTCATACGACTTTGTCATAAAGTGCGCGGAATGTGCGTATGTGCTTGACATTAAACACGCGCCAATAAACTCATCAAAAATGCTTGTTTTCTCGGTTACAACATCACCAAATCTTACTTCCATGACCTTCTCTCTTTGCTATGAATGTCTTTGCTTCAAGATATCCAGTTTGATAACAACTCGAAGAGCATTTAGCGGATTTCCATTTATCGTTCAAATGCTCAAGAAATTCAACCGAATTATCTAGAGATGGCACTATTTCGTTGCTATACACTATTAAAGCGCCGTGCATGTACTCATCATAAGACCCACTTTCAGGGTCCGCCTCTACAAAGTGCATTGAAGCTAAAACCAATGCGATTATTGAAAATGTTTTTAACATACGACAAATGGGCCATTGGCCCCTCCTTGATGGTATTAAACAAAGGCAAAAAGCCTATTTGATGCCTTTGTCTTTACCGCATACTGGTTTAACCAATATGACAAGGCATCTGGCCAATCCGTGGCTTTATACTCCTATCGTATTTAACAGACTCTATCAGGACCTTGTTCATCCCAGCAGTTCATAAATCTCTGCCAATAAGCAGGTATAGAATTGCACAAATCGGCTACGAATTCGCAATATTCGTCATAACTATGAAACAGTCCCGAATCAACTTGCTCAGTATTGCCTTTGTGTGCATCGTTATATTCCAATTTAACAAGTTATCTTACCAAAATGGGCTCCCGAAGGAGCCCGAGTTAAATTACTTGGAACGCATGTCCATCAGCATTTGGCCATCATAACCAGCGCCGACCACAGTCTGTGGTACACCACCTTGATATTTGTTGGCACGAATCATTTCGACTTCAAGCTGGCGCCATTTGATCATTTCAGGAGTAATGGTTTTCTGCAGCAGAGCGTTAGCTTCAGCTTCTTTGCCTGCGGCATACAGTTTAGCATCAGCATCACGCTCGTTAGCAACCGCGTTTTGTTCACGAGCTTCACGTGCAGCTTCGGCGGTCTTAACCTGTTGTTGTGCCACTTTTTCGGCTTTATCCAGATCCGCTTGGGCTTGGTTTACGGCTTCTTCACGAATTTTGGTTTGCTCAACCTGGTCTTGAATCAGCTTCGGCAGAGTAATCTCTTGCAGGAACACTTCGGTTACCTCATAACCAAACGGCTTGGAATAGTCGTTGACTTCAGTTTTGATCATGTCTTGTAGCATGGACTGAGTGGTAGCATCGCCAAACAGATCTTGCGCTTTCTTGATGTTTTTACCGGATTCGCGAACAGTACTCTCGAATTTCTTCGCAACGTACTTGTCAATGGCCTGACGTTCAGTACCACCATTGATGCGAACCATCTGGGCTTTATCGCCGTCGAATCGCAGCATCAGAGTGATGTCGACAGAAGTTTTCAGTTTATCTTGAGAAGGAACTTGTACGTTTGAGAATTCCATCTTCAGATCGCGAGTTGAATAGGTATCAACTGATGCCAGCGGATTGATGATGTTCAGGCCGGGCTGCATGATATTTGGGCTAACTTTACCAAGGAAAGTGGCAGTTGCAACAGAACCATCATCGACCACAGTAAAGATATTCAGGGCAGTAATTGCGGCCAGCAGACCGGCTGCGATAGAAAGGCCCATTTTCTTGGTAATTTTCGGAGTTTTGGACATAGTACGCATTATATTTCCTTTTGATTGAATTAGGGTTTTGCAGTTACGATGATATAGCTTTCATTACGGTGAGATTCGGTGCGAGTCTCATATCCAAGAGTTCTTAGATAGTCGACGATATCTCTGGTGTAAATTCCAGGGAATTTATCGCCTGCGAAGGTGATTGTAAAAACTCGTTTGGAAATCATTTCGTCGGCAACGAATTTTCCAACCGGAGCTAATCGGCGTTTCAACTCTTCGGTTTCAAAAGCTTGGGCAAGTTGAACTTGGGCAAAAACATCTGAGCTTTTCATAATGTGTTTCTCATTTCGTTTAACTTGAGGCCATTTTATATGAAAAGGCCTCGTTGTAAACATCTTTTTGAAATTATTTTGAAGATTTACCTTCTTTCCAATGTCTGCGGCATACAGATATGTATCGGTCATTGCCGCCGATTGAAACCTGCGACCCCCAAATCTTTTCACCGTTCTCATTAATGCGCATGTTCATCGTTGCTTTCGATCCGCACCAACAAATCGTTTTGTGCTCGACTAGTTCTTCAGCCTGAAGCACAAGCTCAGAAGATGCTGGAAAGAGAAATCCATTTGAGTCTGACATAAGCCCATAGCACATTACGGGAATATCCAAATAGTCGACAACATCGCTGAGCTGCTTAACCTGCTCGATTGTTAAAAACTGTGCTTCGTCGACCAAGACGCACTGTATCTCTTTCGATGAGTGCTCATGCTCAATCAAAGCTTTTAGGTCGTCGCTATAACTAATCATGTGAGCCGGGGCCGAAAGACCGATTCGTGAAGATACGGTGTTTCCATCTCGTGTGTCAATTGCTGGTTTGACAATAATAGTGTTCATGCCACGTTCAGCATAGTTGTATGCAACCTGAAGCAAATGTGTTGATTTTCCCGAATTCATCGCCGCATAATGGAAATGCAATTTCATAAAATTCCTTAAATATAGTTTTTAAATGGGTTGAAATGGTATGAATATTCGAGACGAAATATTAGCAATTTTCCCGAATTGCGATAGGCGATATTTAGACAAATATATTGATATTGTCACATCGCCAAAAATGTACACAAATGGTGAATTTACAGAAAACCATCATATTTTGCCAAAATCTATATGGCGAAAATACGCCAATATTAAAAAATATGAATGGAATTGTGCAACTTTATCTATTCATGACCACATATATGCTCATGTTTATTTCTCAATGTGCACAAACTCATTATGGAATGCAATACAAGCATTATCAAATTTCAATGCAAATGGAACAAGAAAATTTCCAGGCAATAAAGAAATAAATGCCGGTAATTACTGGCAATTCACTCTCAAGCATTCGGTTTTCTCCGATATTGGATGACTTTTACTTCAACCGGAAATACTTCGTCCAGCAAAATTTCGTCGCCGTCATTTTCGTATGGTGTTTCATCTTGCAGTTCGGTTGCGCCTTCAGAATAATCAGTTTTGAAATACCGAGGTGTCTCATCGTCAGGACGAGTTACCGCCAAAATCTGTCGGTAAACCGTAGACCATCGACGCTCGTCATATACTTCTTTTTCAACGCTTTCAATGACAAAAGGCTCAGTAAAGCCCCAATCACCAATTTCAACAGTGATTTTGTCTTCGTATGTCATTTCACGCAAAAGATCGGTTGGAAATTTCATATTTTACTCCACTATAACAGTTTGACCAATAAACAGCTGGCCATTGTGCTTAATTTCATAGTTGACTTTAACACAATCACCAACTTCACGATATGAGTGGATAATAACGCCATCCAGGTCAGGACCCAAAAGATGGATGAAAGCAGCTTCAAACACCTTTTGCATAACCGGACCACACTGTTGCCATTTACCGACTGCCATCGAATTCCACCACTGTAATATCAATATTTGGAGTTACTTCGTTGATGATTGCAGAAATCTTGTCCCAATCGCCCCGGGCAAGACCTGCGCCGATCATAGGAATGCACATAGTCGGCTCACCGAGGCCAAAATCGACAGTTTCTTGACACATAGTGTTCAAGGTTTCAAAGCATGAACGGACCGCATCATAGGACAACATATCGCTAGGGTCCCAGTAAGTCGCCTGAGTATAGAAGTTGAAGGCAAGGCCAGCATAGGGGTAACTTGTGGCCGAGATCGTTCCAAGCTTGGAACGATCACCTTCAACTGTCTTTTGATCGAGTTCCCAAAGCTCAGGGAGGCGTTCACGAACTTCTTTAGCAATGCCAGAACCCATTCGGTTAAAAATGTTACAACCATGCGCAAACATGTCATATTCGCCGTTCAGAAACAGACTGATTGCATTACCTTTGACTGTGTTAACGATCATAATGTGAACTCTCCTTTGCCGTAAGGTGTAGTAATTGACATAACTTTGCCCATCGGGTTGAAATCGGGATTATCTTTACGCCAAATAACGATAGCAGAACCAGTCCGAACGTAGTCAACGTTTTGAACAACCCCATCGAAGCTAATCATAACTCGCTCAGACCCAGACAAAATACTGTCGTCAGATCGTGCAGAGTCAATTATCCAATAATCACTATTGAAAATAATCCCAAGGCAATCGTCACGTTTCTGTGCGTATTGCATATCGCATGAAACTGACAGAGCAGATTCATACGTGCCATTTTCATCGGTGAATTCTTTGATTACTCCAGATTTTTCAGGAAACCAGAACATTTCGCTCATGTTTGCTACCGCAGGAGCGGCTGCGCCGCAGCCATAAATTGATAGTGCTAAAACAACTGCTATTGACTTTTTCATATTTCACCCTCGTATGCGAGAACATTATTGAAATCATAGCTCTGGAAGCCGACGCCACTTGAATGAGTCAAGCTATAAACTGTCATTTCCATTTCAGAATCCCAGAGAATGTCAAAACCAAACGTATTTCCATTGGTGTAATGGATACGACTGAATTCTGTATCTACGGCGTCCACGTATGGACGCCCAGCAATAACAAAAAGATGATATTGGTGCATTTTACCTCACAACCAGTATTCCCGAATGAATCTTTCGGTTTCTATGCGGACTTCAGACGAATTAAAATCGGTGTGAATCATAATTCGGGAATCGGTGTGAATCATAATTTGGGAATCGTGGGAATCGTGAGTAATCAAAAACTCGTATCCAATAGATTCTTCTGGCATAGCTACGTTCATATCGTAAAGTGAATTGAAAAATCGGCAACCTTCCAATTTAGCACGATCAACTTCAACAGCCACAATAAACGCGATACCGAACTTATTGATGATGAATTCCATAACTTACTCCACATTTGATTGGTTTGTTTAACTGAGGTTATAGTATCCCATAACCTCAAAAATGTAAACATTTATTTGTGAATAAAGTCCATTCGTTTAAGCTTTTGATTTTTTGCCAAAACACGATCGGCATATCTCAAACCAGCATGGTAATTCCAACCTGCGTTGTATGAAGCCAGAGCAATTCGAATGTTACCTTTTCGAACCTTGAGCCAGTATGAGAGTTCATCCATAGCCCATTCGGCAGAAGAACTTTTACGCTCCAAATCCCTTTTCAGATACCAATGTCTGTACGGAATTCCTCTATTGTCGAGTTTAGATGTAACCGTTGTGTAAAGATTTTGAAACATCCCATACGCGTGATGACCCTTTTTATTTCTACCAGTGTTTATTCCAGCTGAGGATTCTTCCCATGCGATAGCAGCGAATAATGTGCCAAGATGACGATCGTTCCAGAAATTCGGATTATTGACATCTCGCAATTCTCCCGTCAAGTCATAAGCTTTTCCATAGTTGTAAGCATACGACAAATTGTACTTTTGAGTGTCCGTAAAATCTGTTACCGACGGACCGGCGTAAACATGTGTGGCAAATACGATCATGAGAATCATCAATAGCCTCATAACCCCTCCATTTTAATTACTTTCGTAGTTACGTTTGAAGTTAAACGTCGCGAATTGACTATTGCCATTCGGCATGTCAAAGAAGAACTGTATTCTGATGATGGCGGAATTTTGGAAGGAGTAATTCCAATCCAAAGTGATCCATTAGTGATTTCTAAGCGAATTGGCCGATATTCTACACCTTCGACCCGTTTTTCGTCAAGATGTGGAGGATACGGAAGAGACATGTATGCGTCAACTTCATGTATTTTTTCCTTCAAGCCTTTGATCAAGCTCAGCGTATCATCGACATTGATATTGCGAAGCAAAAGGTCATCTATGAAATGATAGGTGTATTCCAGATGAAAACGGTGGCCATGACCGGAAGCCAACCGAGCTTCTTCGATTTTTCTGTTGATTTCTTTAAACTCTGCTTCGAGGATTCTCCGAAGTTTGTAGCGATTCATGATAATACTCCATATGTTATTGATTCAAACTTATTCTAACATGGATTTTTCGCGATGTACACCATAAAATGAAAATGGGCTCCGAAGAGCCCATTGTTAAATTCCCATTTTTTGCTTCAATTCCACAACGTTTTTCGGAACTCCCGTAAAACGATCGGTTGTTTCTACATTAATCATTGTAGGCAAACCTCGAATTGTGTATTTTGCTGTTAGAGCTATGCCTTCATCAGAATCGACATCAATATATTTATAGTCAACATTGGCAAGCATAGGTTTTACGAGTTTGCAGTTTGCACACCAGTCAGCGCCGAAAAGATAAATCATTTATTTTTCCTGTATAATAAGCTATTGCAGTAATTCCTTCCAAAACAAAGAAAGAAATCACAGTTGAAAGTAATACGTCAATTATATACCCAAATCCAAAAAGCGGATTGACATAGACAAAAATTGCGCATAAAATTAGTAGAGCCACATTTATCCTAACAATGAATTAATATCAGGTCGATAATTCTCAAAATATTTGGGTTTTATTTTGATATCATATTTTGTTGACAACTCATCTGCGAGTTTGAATTTATCAACAAATCGCCCATCTATAATAGTTATTACGTCCGATATATTAATTTGTTTTAAGAATTTTATTGCCTTTCTCGCCGCTCTTACACCTTCGGCATTTTTGGCCTTGACGTCAGGGCGGCTTTGTGTTTCTTTTTGTATTGCCGACATACGCTCGGAATAACCAGGACGGCTATAAAGTTCAGCATGTCGCTCAACTCGTTTTTGTCGTTCTTCCGGTCGATTGCATGCAACTCGCATACGGTTGCTGTGCTTTTTAATTTCATCACTGTCTTTATATCGCTTAATCATTTTCTGACGTGATGTTTCACGAAATGCTTCTTTTCTCTCATCGGAAGCATACCGTAAAGCATTTCCACCAAAACCACCGTATGCGATATTAGTACAATTCGGGTTATCAACCATACTTGAAATTAACAAAATTTCCGCTTCAATCATCTCTTCTTCGGTTGAATGTTCAAACCATTCAACCGATTTTATGCAAGAAACACCGTATTTTGATATGGCATTTCTTAAAATTAGTCCAGACCCACAATAGGGGTCCGATAGAGGATTAATATGCGTACTTTTATGCATACCACAATAAATTTTCTCACCTGATGATGTTTCAAATTTTGTCACATATGTTCTATAAAAGGGGCTTTCGCCCCTTGCAGTTAGCCCTGGCATGCTAAACACTCCGCCTCACCAGTTGAAGCCTTAACACCGCGCTCAGAACGCAGATAGTACAGAGATTTCAGGCGAGGGTCATCCATAAACGCTCTATGAACGGACGCAACGACTGATTCTTTTTCATCAGCAGCGAAGAACAAATTAATTGATTGCGCTTGGTCAATGTGCCGTTGACGAGCTGAAGCAAGACGTATGATTGCATGCTGGTCAATCTCATAAGCTGTTTTGAACACCATTTTCTCATGGTCTGTCAAAATATCCAGATGTTGAACAGAACCATTGTGATAGGTGGCAATATTTTCCATGAGGTCTTTGATTTCTTTATCAGAAAGACGGTCGGACAATACTTTAGCCAATACCGGGTTCGAGCGAACAAAATCGCCAGCATTTGATTGTTGGATGAAACTGTTGCATACGAGAGGCTCAACACCTTGAGATACACCGCCAGCCAATAGAGCAGAACTCATATTTGGAGCAATAGTGATCAAAGTAGCATTACGCATACCTGTTCCAACACACCATTCTGGTTCACCATGCTCTTCTGCTAATTCCCGAGAAGCAGCTTCTGCATAAACCTTGATTTGCGAATAAATGCTATTGTTCAGAATGTGAGCGGCGCCGGATTCGAACGCGGTATCATTCATTTGGAGATAGGTATGGAAACCCAAAGTACCAAGACCGAGCGCACGTGCTTTTTCGGTAAATCTGATAGCTTTATGAAGAGTGTCATACGGGAGTTTTTTCGCTTTTTCCAAGAATTCTGAGCATACCGAATCAAGGAAACGAACAGCCCATTTGATATCTTCAGCACTAATTTCATCCCAACGAGCCAAATTCAATGAGCTCAGGATACAGGTAAAAGTATGCATATCGTCAGATGGCAATGCGATTTCGGTGCACAGCTGGCTTGAACGAATACGGATACCTGAATTTTTGATTGCTTGTGGAGCCAGGTCGTTAGCGATCCAGTTCTTCCACATATAACCCTTACCAGTGCGGGCGCGCATATAGAGCAGTTCATTCCAGCGTGCCATATATTCAGGATCGCGAGCCAGAAGCTTTTCGTAATCTTCTTTCTCAAATACCCAACCAACATGCGCAGAAGCCGGGTTTTTCAGCACATACCCCTGAAGTTCCCAGAAATCACCATGCGAGAAGTCAACGTAACCGGCCCATTCACCGCGTCGGCCAGCAGCTGCAACCTTTGTTTTGGTGTTAACGAAGTTGTCAAATACAGGAACGAGTCCGTCTGCTTTGTTGTGGCTGGTCGAGATATCGGATCCACGAGGCCGGATGTCTCCAAGATATGATGCAGTTCCGAAACCGTTTTTAGCGAGCATTGCGACTTCTGTTTGGCCTTCGTAGAAGTCAAGGACACTGTCCCCAACGTAGCTGCCTGCGCAGGAAACAGGCATTCCACGATCTGTGCCGGTGTTACAGAAAACTGGGGTAGCCATCGCCAGCTTACCGGACCAGAGAAGGTCGAAATAGCGCTCTTCAGCTTCTGGCCGGACATCATGCTTTGCAAGTGTTGAAGCGACTCGCCGGAATGCACCACGAACGGTTTCTCCTTTATATTGATAATTTTTCAGGAACATGGCCAGCCCCTGAGTTGTAAACCAACTGGGAACTTCGCCAATGGATTGCAAATGTTTACGTTCTGCAGATAGAGATTCGAATTTAGATACTTTAGACATTTTACACCTTGAAATTGATTTGCCCTGTTTCCAGGGCAATGGAATTATTATTGGGTCCAGCAGGAAGAGAAACCAGCGCGATCCCAATTAATGTTGTATTCGGAGCCGCTGCCCGTAAAGAAGTCATGGAACTTCTTAGCGTTGATAGTGCGATAGAACCAATCAGCGATCGGATTGCTAACTATATCAAAAATAGGGTCATAACTGAGATTTTCAAGGCACAGATTGATACGAGATTTCACGAAAATACGCAACTCATCAGCGGTAATACCGTCAATGGGTTCAGCAAACACTAGATCGATGATGCCAGATTCATGGTCATAAACTTGATGGGCCATGGAAATAATATCATCTTTCAGGTTGGTGCGAACATCTACCTTGTACTTTTCCATCATTTCGCGACACAGAGTTTGGAACAACATGGCGCCACCAATTGAGTGGTGATGTTCATCTGCTACAGAGAGGTCAACGCCACGACAGATGTTGCGCATCAGATCTTTTCCGCATTCCTGAGCTTGGAAGTGCTTGAGGAAAGCGAAGCTGGAATAAAGAACGGCACCTTCAATAAATGTGAAAGCTGCAAAAGATTTGGCGTCATCGGGGTCATTGACTGATTTACCAACAAATTGAATACGGCGAGATAGTTCCTCGCTTTCTTTCCAAGATGTGTAAAAAGCTTCATCATCAAGATATAGAACCTCATTGACTTTATTGTAGAAGGGAGCATGCGAATTGCCTTCAACGGCAGAAAATAGGGTTGCCATGCGGTTAATTTCAGGGCGACCGAATGTTCGAGCGATTCGTGCTGACCAATAATCTTCACCAACTTTGCGCTCGTAAATTGTAAACAGTTTAAGAACAGTTGTAATACCATTCAACTCGCCAGGTGTCAATTTTGTGCGCAGATCTTGAGCATCATTGTCAACTACAGGCTCGTCCCACGGCCAAAATGCATGCATTTGTTCATCGGCAAGTTTACCAAACTCGGGGTATTTGATAATCCAACCTTCTTGGCTTTGATACATTGGAAGGGTTTTATAAAGTTCGTACATTTAAAATCCTATAAGATTTCTCAATTTTTTGGACATAACCGTCGCGTTGTTCGAGATAATATGCTGTAAATTCAGTAGATTTTGAAAACCCAGTCTTTGAAAATAAAGCAGTGCGTATGCTCTCTACATTGGCAGAAGTTACAAATATGATTACTGGAGGCCTATGCAAAAGTTCAAAATGCATTTTATCATTGCAAAATGACAAAGTATCTAACATTTTCGGTTTATCGCAAGCATGCCATATGTCATGCACAATATCTCTGTCTGCTACGATCAGCGCTCCTCCAGGTAGTTGATCGTAAGATAATTTATGCATCAAACTGGCCGTATAAATTACGCCTGATGTTTTAATAACTTTGATTGGGTCATCTGCACTATCGCGATTGAAGTGCTTAGTCATTATATCTTTTAACATAGTGAAAAATAAGCGACTTTGTCGCTTATTCCAATTCGATTACTTTTGCTTCCAGGGTCAAAGTATCATTCACTGGAAATTTGGTATTTGCGGGAATCATTGGGTCATGACTCTCAATGACATTGAAATAATGGCCAGATTTCTGTGCAACGATTTTACCAAAACCGAAATCGATAGTATGAGTAGCTTTAGACATTTTTAATCCTTGTAACATGTGTTTATTTGATATGGCAATAATAACATCAAGCTTGAACAATTTAACAGGCTGCATCAAGTTTTTAGGATAAATTCGGCATTTACTAATTTTGCCCATTTGTAAAAATCATGCGCCCTGTTCTCATCAAAGAGAATAAATTCGCTCTCGTCAATTATGATATATTGGATTTTTTCTAAATCTAGAATCTGCAATTGTCTCTTAATATCACCAAAAGTCAGAATATCGAATTTAGCTCCCATACTTTTGGTCATTTTCTTATTTTCGGTGTTCATGACTATCATTGCGACTTTGGCATGATTGCTTAATTCGTTACCAAGCCTGATAAATGAAGTTGTTTTACCAGTTTGCCGACCAACATTTATAGATATTGTTCTATTCGATTTTAAAAAATCTGATCGATCTTGCAATACCTCCATCTCGCATCCTGGTGGGTAATTGATCGAAACAACACGCATTGCATTTACAAAGAAAGAGTTATAATCGAAATATTTGTTCATATCGAAACCTCGTCGAGAGAATACGAAAAGGGCTCCCGAAGGAGCCCTAATTATGATTGGCGTTTAATTCGCCGTTTTAGCATATCGTAATATCTGTCCATCGCGATATACTGCTGTTCCATGAGAAACTTCTCGTCAGGATCAAGAGTCTTGTAAATATCAGACATGTTAATGAAATCGTTGAGCTTGTTCAATCGTTCACCCAATTCACTCAGCTCATCTTTCATACGTTGTAAATGAGACATATTAATTACCTTAATAAATTGATCTGAGCAATTCCTGTTGACGCCTGCGAAGCTTCTGTTCATCAGTTAATTGATCTTCTGGAATTTGTTCTTTTACTACTCCGGGTTTTTTATTTGGGCCAGTGTTTTTCCACAATGGAGAATTATACCAATTCTCGCTTCGGGCATTTCCACTGCCCCTTCCCTCTCGAGCATGAGATTTTTCATGCATCATTGCCATGACATCACCTTTAATTTTGGCAGTCCCTATTGGATTCGAACCAATGACCCGCGGCTTAGAAGGCCGCTGCTCTATCCGACTGAGCTAAGAGACCATTTGACTAAAAAGCCGCAATTAAGCGGCTTGAAGTTTATCTCGGATACGATACAGATTTGAACAAAATTCTTGTTCAGTTAACACTGTTTCATTCTTTTTGCTTTTACCCATTAAATGAGTTAACGAAGAATTCCGGGTGGCTAGGATTGCCCGTTGAAATCCGGAATTCTTCGCAATTTCGTCATATGCTCGGCAGATTAAATCAGAATAAGCATCGCTTTGCCGCCGCATCGGTTTACCTTTCCAGTACAGAGTTTGATCTCTCCACCAGTTTTTCTTTTTGCCTTTAAATTTGGCGGCTTTACCAACCAAAGTGCAAACGTATTCTTGCATTTCAGGCGATTTGAATTTGAGAGACTGAAGGAATCCTTCCATTGAGGAACATCTAATCCCATCGATAACGAATTCATGCGGAGCAAAATTACTCAATGCACACGATGGCCAAGGCGCGCCGGATCCGATGTCCATAGTATTTTCCTCAAATTGGTGGGTTCTGCTGGTATCGAAACAGCATCATCAGGATGCAAAGCAACCTACGGTCTTCCCGTTAAACGAAGAACCCAAATTGGTGACCCTGGTAGGAATCGAACCTACTACGAGCGGTTATGAACCGCCTGCTTGAACCGTCTAGCTACAGGGCCGTTAGATGAAAAAGCCGATAACGATCATTTGATTGGTCACCAGCGGTGTTATTCGGGCGCTTGTTAGGGTCTCGAACCCATCACAAATATACGTATGTGTGAACTGCCAGACAACAAGTACTTAGAAAGCTACTTTAAGGTTCCGGTTCGCGACCCTTTCCCAGATTTTGCTATTTTCCCACGTTCAACAAGCGATTGAAGTTGGAGGCGATGAACGGATTCGAACCGCTGATTTTCGGGATATGAGCCCGACGAGGACGACCTCTCCTCTACATCGCATCAAAATTTAGAGCGGAGCCACCAAGGATCGAACTCGATGCTGACCCGTGACAGGGGACTATTTTAACCAAATAAACTATGGCTCCGCTCTAAACTCTGTTTTGGTATGAGTTAATAATATCACTCATTGGGAAGTTTGAAACAATATGCTTTAAAAGTTCTGATTAAATCAGAACTTCATTTTTCTTCCACGGCACCACCCAAGGCGTAGATAATTTTCTAATTCATGTTCGTCGACACGAATAGACATCTTTTCAGTCACCGAATAAATCCATTTCTTTCCATACATTGAATTTCCAGAACCAGAGTTAGCCAAACTCAACTTAGCTCTAGCTTCGGCTCCATGCGTTTTACCGTACATTGGATTTTTATCGCCTGCCATATCTACGATACGCTGCTTAGTCGATTTCGCATGCCCAAGTTTTAATTTTTCTATATGTTTTGCTTTGTATGTTGGGTCTTTCATTAATTCTTGGAACTTCAAAACCTGCGCTATTCTGCCTTTGCGCCTGTTACATTCGACAACAGTACTATGCTTGTTAATGTAGTCGAATCCGCCCTCGCCACCCAATTTCATATTGTACGTTCTAGGATTTTTGACATACTCAGAGTCAACGAGTCGAGATTCGGCCAAGTTCATTTCAAGTTCATTGTCATATATGTGCAATATTTCACGTTTGAAATTAGTTGGACCATACTTAGATATCGCACGTTTTAACAGTTTGCCAGAGCCAAGGTAATTATCATCTAGATTTGTCGTTTTATGCTTACCGATGTACTCTTTGCCATTAACCATGTTTGTTGTTTTGTATATAGTGCAATACATGCTGCAATATCCTGGGGCAAAGCAAATTTATCCCGTATGAATGCATGACATCAAGGATTCGAACCCTGGCCGCACGGTTTTGGAGACCGGCATGCTACCGCTAACACCAATGTCATATTGAAACGATCTGGGCGCACCATTTCCAGACAAAACCTCGTCGGAGGCCAAGGGCCAGCAAGATATGATACAGACCGACGCCCTCGTCATATCCAGATGGTCTTCCCTTTTACTTAACGAACGGGTCCGAAGAAGTCCGTTCCTTTGTATTTATTTAGCGATTGCGGTTTACGATGCAAAAAAATATGGATAAGTACCGTCAATGGCCACAAACCACCTGCAAAAGCAGAGCCAATCAAATTACCCGCAATTTCGGAAGGAGAATCTGAATATCGCTTATAATCACCCAAGAAAGAGCAAATAAAGAAGATAATAGCAATAACTTGATAAGCAAACAACATAATATTTTCCTCATTTAAAATTTGGTGCCGATTGTCCGACTCGAACGGACCACCCCAGCGTTACAAAGGCTGTGCTCTACCAGATGAGCTAAACCGGCAATTAATCATGTATATTTACGCCATCTCCGTCAGATGAAGCAAATACAAGATTGGATGAACTTTTCAATTGAATGCTATCGATTGGAGTATGGAAATCAAATCTGCTTAAAATGTGAACCAAATCGCCAATGGTCAAGTCACGCGAAATTTTGTTTGTGTTAACTTCAATTTCACGCCAAGACTTAACGACGGAGGTAATACAACTGCTATCGATTTCCCACTCTTTTTGACAAACAGCGCATTTAGCAATCCAACCATCACCAGCATCACATGGGCCATAGCAGAATTCATGTGAACCAATGAATTGGTTTTGATCACAACAGACATCGCGAGTGGTTGTAATTTTGACAACATTCATAATATGTTCCTCAGAGTTAGTTCAATTCTTCAAACACTCTTCCCTAACGCTGCAGCTCGGGACATCGAGATTTCAGTTTTTAACGCGGGGATGTCTCGACCGCCACATAAACAAGAGTGTTTGAAGAATTGGAGTCAGGGCCTTACGGATGTGACTCAATTCTTCAGTTTGCGCCGTTCTGGATAACCGCATCACTGGGATAGTGCCAGGAGAGGATGTTACCACATTCGACGACTTTACGGACTTGTTTGCAACCAAGTATCCGCTTACGTAATTTGGTCTCAGCGGGGTGAATCGAACACCCGAAAATTCCGTCCCAAACGGAACGACATACCACTTGCCTACGCTGAGAGAGTACCCCGTCTATACTTCCTCGTTTCACCGCGCAAAATGAGGATACTCGAAGGTCAAACCGGTTCCTGGAATCTGGCTATCATGACCAGCATAGCATTCCATAAGAGTCTGTTCAAGACAACAGCTCATCATCGAGATGAAGAAACCTTTAAGCTCAGGTGGCACTTTGATGGTGACAATACTGTCGTCAGCGATTTCATAAGGACCTTCTAGACCACCTGATGTTTTGTCGACCAGCTGACGAATACCGTTTGGAGCATCAAAATAGTCATTTCGATCAGATACGCTAGTTGAAGGTCTTTCAGAATAAACCCAAAGCTCGCCGTCAGCGTCAACAGCGTAATTGGTAAATTCGTCGTCAACTTCATAAGTTTTTCCGGCATGTTCAAACTTTTTCATCTAAATCTCCTGCGCTATCATTTTCAAATGTTCTTCGAGTGCGTCTTTATCAGTGTTCCAGACAAAATTATCTCGACCATTGTGTATGTCTTGGGCGTATGGACACAGATCCCAATACACGGTTGATTTGAATGGGATACTCAAATATCATCATCCCAGGAGTCAAAGCGCTCGTCTAGCCACTCCCGCAGTGATTCCCATGATTTAAACGTCTTTTCTTTGCCAGTAGGCGAAATAGTTTTCATTCGTTACCCTCGCAATCAATGCCAATCGACTCGCTGCGCCCGTAATAGCGACCATCCGACACAAAACCTGCCGCAATGCAATGCCCGATATCATGACAATAATCGAAAGCAATATGAACCATTGCATTAAGAACATCAATATGATTCAATTCTTCTGAGAAAATTGCTTCAATGGTCCGTGTGTTGTCGCGATCGGCCTGAATTCGAACGAATTTTTGCCGGGAATTCGGGTTGATTGCCCGAAGAGCTTCAATATTTCGAGGTCTGAACCAGTTGTAACTGTCGCCGGGCGGATAAATTTGAGTTGCTTCAAGAACCTCGATGGCAAAAGCGTGCTCGTTTACTTTGTCAGACATACCGGAAATGTTCATCGAAATGTCAAAAGGATAACCTGGTTCATTTAAACGATAAATCATAATAAATTCCTCACAGAGTGTATTGATGTTCTGCTGCTACTTCACGAGCAATCTTTTCCATGCTGCGGAATTGCGCTGTGTCATTTTTGAAGGTACAATCAATGACTTTGCCATCTTTAAACATGATATAGCAATGAAATCCTTGCGTTTTATGACCGCGAAGCATGTCAATCTTCGTGATACCGTTCACTTTCGCAATATGCTGCGGGTGATAGATTTTCATTTAAATTACTCCATGTTGATTTGATGGGACTATCATAAAACATAGTCCCATCAATGTAAACTACTTTTTGTAAATTTTATCGACTACTACTTTGACGTAAATGAATTCAATTAGCTTCCATAGCAAGAAAAGAGCTACAGGTAGCCATGCTGCTGCAATGGTTCCATAAATCTGCACCGCTGATAGACTCTTTGCTGGAAACTTTGAGTCGGGCCTTCCTTGCCGCCATTCATCAAAGAATGCATACCCATGCAACAAAATGTATACAATCAGAGCAACAATACTGTATTGGACACTGGCCACAAATAAGTCAAGTAAAAATTGCATTAGATAACCTTAATTTTAACGAGTTGTAATTCTGGAACGACGTATTCAGATGGATTATACTCGATTTCGATAGTCTCAACCACGCGAACAAAATCGAAGTCATACTGTTTAGCATAACCGGTGATGTTTTCTTTCACCATTTCGCAAAAATCGTCATGGTTGAACGAATTCGTATAGTCGCCATCGAGGGAATCATACATATCCGGTGTCAACCCTAGATAATGTTTGAATTGCGCAGATAAATGCGCATTTTCTGCAAAAATTTCAAACAAATCAGCGGCCATCTCAGAATTATAGTCTTCGTTGCCATAACCTTTATTTGTTTCGTCATGGTATGAACTGAAAATTGGTTTGATTTTCTCGAAGAATTCGATATCTTTCATTGGCCTGCCGGTATGAATGATGTCAGCGTAATCATCGCCGTTATTTTCCCAAGAAGTGATTTTAATGACGTATCCTTCTGGAATTACAGTTCCTGGCGCAAATTGCATAGTTTATTTCTCCAAATCATATTCGTTTAGTCGACGGGACAGCAAAGCTTTGGCGATAATTCGCGCCAAATGGTATTTTGTATTCGTATCTTCGAGTTGTTGAGCTAACTCGTGAATGCTGAAATTGTTAAAATCAAGTTCAGCCTCATTTTCTGCAGTCAAATCAATATTTTCCATTTACAGCACCTTTGGTTCGATATAAGACCAATCAAATAGACCCTCGAGTTCAAGCGGATGGAGGTCGGTTACATCTTTAACGTATTTTTCAACCATTAGCGATATATGCATATCATAGGCATCAGGTGTGATGTCAGTGGAAAAACAACTTGGAAAACCTCTTCGTTATTATTACCGCCGAAACGTCCATTGATATCGTATTCGCACCAAACTCTAATCATTGCTGACGGCTGCAGGTGTAAAACCATTTCTTGTTGATCTGTCATTTCTTTTCTCCAAATGTGTCAAAATAGACGCGTGTGGGAATAATATAGCTGCATAGTGCAGTTGTCAATACAAATCCGCATTTTTGGCCAGTTGTCCAGACAAAATTCCATCTGAATGTTGATGTTGTATACTTTATCACATTAATAGCCAAAACTGTACATGCCGCTAAATATGCGATCGCAAAATAAAACAAAAAGATTTCCATAACTTCTCCGTACAGTTGCAAAAATGCCCTCCGAAGAGGGCATTTGGAAATTATTCAGCAGCTTCGACAGCTTCACCCAGAAGGCGAGGTTCATGAACAACAACATCAACCAGTTCACTGCGAACTTCAGCAACTACTACACGTTTTTCGCCTTCACCTTTGACAAGAGCAGTGAAAACAGGGCCTACTTCAACAGAAACAGCACGGCCGGATACAGTCAGGGTAGAACCAGTGGACAGAATTACTTGCTTTTGCATTTTATTTTCCTTAAGTTTGATTAGTTTTCATTTCTGAACAACGTTTTGTTCATGAATTCATAGTACATCAATTTTCGTAGCTTTGAACATTAACTGCTTTTTGCTTTAATCTTGACGTAATTCTTCCACATATTCATGTGTTGTTACGATAGGGAAGTCATACGATCCTTCATACTTAAGAGGACCAATGTCTTTTGCAATCGTGATGTGAGGAATGTATTCGTCAAAATCATGCGCTGACGAGCCAAGGATCTGGCCGTACGCGTGTCGTTTTTGCATGTACGGAGAATCATATGCCAGAACAAGAAAATTCTTTTCTGGAGTTTCAAAAATTCTCAGATAGCAACTGTCAGCCAAATGTTCAGGTGAATCATCTGGGATAAATGGAACATATACTCTGCTATAAACGATAGTAGAATGAAGTTCGTCTCGAGGAACAGGATTTGGCAATCTCAGTTCTTCTTGAATACGCTGGATAAAATCCAGCGTTTCATCACTAAATTTACAAGCAACGTATGTTCCTACGAAGCTGTCTGTAAACATTATTCTTCTACCACTTCGACTTCTTGAGAAGGAACCAGAGCTTCTACTGCTTCTACAATAGAAGAAAGGGTAATACTATCTTCGCCATCAGCCGGAGTCACACCCACAATTTGGACGATTTTGGTGAGGGCATCTGAAAATTCTTTTGCTTGTTGTTGAGTAGCAGTAAGATGCTCGCTCAGATCAAAAACTCGAATTTTCAGGGAAGCGATGGTTTGTTGTTCTGCGTTCATTTTATATCCTTAGGGTTTAGTGTTTTTACGAAATTGTTAACGGATTCATGCAAATCTTCAAGCGTTCCAGTGTTATCAATTACATGATCACCAGAACGAATAGGAAGACCTGCTTCGGTGGAATGAGTATCTACTGAATCAGTATGACGAATAATATGAGCAACTACTGCTCCTAATTCTCGCATTTCTGACATTTCATGGTCTTGTCGACAGTCAGTAACAACGACATTTTCATGATTCAATAGGAAATTTTCTAGATATTGCAACCATATACGTTTATTTATTGCGCAACCAATGTCAGTTCCAAATGTTTGCATTAGTCGACGAATTGACCATGCTTTCTTATTGCCAAGAACTGCTTCTGAAATAATTCCAGTATGAGCATATGTGTAATCGATTTGTTGGTCATCACACACAAGCATCCATGCAGATCGCATAATTCTAAAAACATCTGAATTAGAAATGGGCAAATATTCTTCACGGTCATAACCAAGACCGTTAAAATCATTCATATCAAAATATTGGACAAACATCGGCAACCGATTATCGTCTCGGATTGCATGATATAGGAAAGTCTTGATAGGTTCTGCTAAAGCGTACTTATGAAAACCTTCTTTTTCCAATAGATCGCCTACTGTATCTTTTCCACATCTCTTTTTCGCCGATAACGCAATTATCATTGTTATACTCTCAAAGGTCGTATTAATTCACCATCTTTTTCAATTTCAAAATATTTGAAGAAAAAGGTAATTGTAAATGTCACAGAAACATCACCATCTTCAGTGTAAGAATACTCTATTTCACCGATTTCAGATGGCCAAGCACCATGATAATTGAATGAGGCAATTATATCACGCTTGGAGTTATTAAGAACATGAAGCGTTATTGCTGGTGGTTGATTAACCGTTCCCCACATAGTAGGAGTTTGCCGAGCATAGTCGTTCAATGAAAGCATCCATCTGTACATTTCGGTATATGCTTCAAAATCCTCATCAAGCAATACTCGAACAATCAACGGATCAAATTCGGTTGTTGTACTGGGCACGTTTTGTCTAGCAGTTCCCTGCGAATTTAATGGCATTTCTGTTGGAGGTATACGAAAACCTGGTATTGATGCTGATTGCACGTTCATGAGCATGGTCTTAATACCAGTAGATGACGGTATATCAAGCATAAAGTTAGTAATATTCGATTGATTGTTTAAAGCCATTGTAAAACTCCATAAAAATTAAAACCTGTTTACAGGTTTGAGCTTGCTCAAACTTATCTTTTTATCCTTTTAGTTATAATATCTATTAAGCCATAAAGGATAAAAATGAATGATTCAAGCAAGCTTGAATCTGGCAAGCCAGTAACCTTTATATAACCGGATGCATACAGGGTTTAACCGGAATCACCCTGCTAAACTTGTTACGTCAAGATATATGGTTTATTAATCTATAAAATAAAATGGCCCAGGCGAAGTCCAGGCCATTACCATTAAGCACGTGCCCATACCTTTTTGGCAGAGTATCGTTTGCCTTTCGACATAAACTGCTGCAGCGGCATGTAAATGACGTTCACCCAGTCGCTAGGTTTCACTTCTAGCATTGAACCCTTTAAATGAGCCGGTAGATATGCTTTTATCATGACGTCGGAACCATTCATTCCTTTAACATTCGACCAATTTATTTTCAAAGTCGTTTTATTGGAGAGTCGTTCGGTATTTGCATAATTTTTTAGCAATTCTTCTAAAAAGCTTTGTCTAGCTTTTGGAGGAATATAGTGCAGGTTCAAGCCATACATTAAGGGGCCTGACGAAGGTGTGCCTATTCCCAAAAATAAAATTAGCGGGAATCTATCCCAATATTCGAGAGTATCTTTATGCTTTGCATCATATGCGAAAGTGTAAATTCTCCCTGGTTTCGGGTTTGATACCATGTGACCACGAATTGATTTTTTGACAGTATCATTGAACCATTTTTGTGATTTATTATTGTTTGCTGCTCCAGTATCAGCTGCTCTAGAACGCAGTTGACTTCTGAAGTCATTTATCATGACTAACGCTTTTTCGCGTGCATTTAATTTTGCTTTATTTTTTAGACTTTCGACTTCTATAGCAATATCAATTTGCTTTGCGAATTTAAGCATAGTTCGTCTAAATGTATCGTAATTTAGACCCTTTGATTTTGCAAAATCCTTTCCAGACACGCCTTTGGATTTTGCTTCTCTCCATTCTATTCCCAATGTTACCCATTGGTTTCTTGACTTTTTCTGTGGAGCTTCATTGATATAGTCAAAAATCATTTATCCTCTCCATCCAAAATGAGTTCTAAGAGAATTTTCAGTTATTATCTTAAAATTCCAACCTTTTTCCATACACAGAGCATGGGCAGCTTTCCATTTATCTGTATTCACTTGCCATGTGTACATTTCTGTCATAAATTGCTTTTTGGCTTTCGCAGTATTCGTAGACTTCATTTGGGGAGGTCTGCATTCCTTTTCAGGTTTTACTTCGAACAGGAATACTTGGCCGTTTGACATTTTGACCCAAAAATCCATGAAATATCTTCGTCTTTTTCCGTCAGCATTCGAAAAGTATGGGATTATTACTTCTTCAGAATTCCATGCTAAAACTGAAGGCGACTGGTCGAAAAAATTTCATGGCCCAAGCCTCCCAGCTTGAGCGATACGTTATTTTATCAACATTGCCTTTATATTTCCCGATGTTCTTTGGTCTAAATTTTCCAGAATATGCCATATCATTTAGCCTTCTTACAGTTGGTGCCATGCCACCGATTATGATTTCCTCGGTTGGTCACAATTCCACAATGTTCGCATTCGTATCTTATAGAATTTTTAGCAGATTCGCTCATGCGCTTTCTAACTTTGGGTGAGCTCAATATCTTTTTTAGATTTGCTTTTTGCTCGTCCGACCTCTTTTGGCCTTTGTTGGCCTTGGATATTTTATTTTTTCCACTCGTCAGTTATTTCGCGATTGGCAAGTTTGCTTTTGTGTTCTTCGCTCAGAGGTTTACCCTTTAGAGCTTTAGATAAATTAGCTCGGTGTTCGTCAGACCTAGCAGGCAGTTTTTTACCCAACAGGCTTTTAGATATATTAGCGCGAGTTTCATCCGATCTCTTTCTACCAGTATGAAACTTTACCGATGTTTCCACAGCTCTTTTTCGAACCCATTCAAACTGCTTATTATTTGCATTAGCACTACCCATCAATATTTTTGCAGCATGCGATATGCTATGATTGTCTGGGAAAATTTTAACCAACAACTGATGAGCAACAAAGTGTTCAGACGCTGTCAAAAATACCAGATTGTCAGAGTGATTTGACCCGCCAAGACACTTTGGCACTATGTGATGCCTTTCAACATAAAAATCTATATCAGATCTTATGTTTCCTCTTTTTCTTCCCTTTAACATCAGATCATCGTAAATTTTTTGATAATTCATTTTTAAATGTCCTTACTTATACCTCTATTTACATAATCGCGTAAATTATTTGCCCATACACTCCATTCTCCAACAACCTTTTGGGTATACGACTGACTTATGACATATCGCACAGGTTCAGATGGAGGACTACCTGGTTCGACTGGTGCAGTAACATCGTATGTTAACACGACGTTATATGTGTATTCTTTTTCCATTGATTTTGGAGCAAGGAACGAATACAAGTCTGCTGTTGTAGGGTCAGGCAAGTCTTCCCATTTATTTGCAGTTTCTCTTTCGCCAGATTTGAGACGATAAGAAAGACCTCCGTCGAGAACAAAAACTCCAGTGTATTGCCCGGAAAAAGAGTTGGCCGTCACAGTAATTCCAGTGTTTTGGTCTACTGGATTAACGGAAATAGAAACCAGGGTTGCCCCTGGTTCAGTTAAGTTTGCGCTAAATGTCTGCGATACTATTTCATTTTCCCTTTTAACTGGCAAAACGGCTGATGCTGGCAATATATTTGACATGAATTACCCCAAGTTTATTCTAGAACCATCAATTGAGAATGTTCCTTGTGCAACATCGGATACCTGGGCCGACTGTCTATTCCAATTACCAGAAACATCATCTGTCCTACTTCCTCCAACTTCAGTAGAAAAATTTCCTCCAATTTTCAGAGTGTAATTTCCATCAATCGTGTTAAAACAGTCACCCATAACTTTAATATCGGCGTTTCCTTCAACATCCGCATTTAGATTTCCTTTTACTAACGCCGTTGAATTTCCGGTGACATACTGATTGACATTACCTTCTACTCGCTCGTCAACATTCCCACGAACGAATTGGGTAGCATTTCCAGATATTGTGCTATTAGAATCGCCTTGGACAAAAATATCAGCATCCCCGTCGACAACGATCTTGAGTTTTCCACCAATATGAACATTCCCATCGTTCTTGACTATGTAGAAATCATCACCAATAATTTTCGTGACTTTTGTTCCATCGGGGTGTATTTCTTCAAACGTACCAGTCCGGTGATATGTTTTTATGCGTTCATGCCCAGGCGTATCATCAAATTCCTGGATGTGACCAGACTCACTTTCATACACTTTGTTATATGGATATACAGCCGAGTAAGGTGATTCAGGCTCAGTGAACGAGGGAGCTTGGGCGGCAGATGACACACTTGCTGTTTTGAACATTCTCATCGTCTGCAATGACGGCGCAGATCCTTGTGACCCGCCGTATGGCACCAAGTTTCCATTTCTTATGACTTCTGATACACGACGAGCTCGCGATGGAGTTTGTCTAGCCCATAACGAATCGAGAGCAGCATCAGCTGCGTTATCGTATTGACCTAGTGCCAAGTATCCAAGCATCGTATTGAAATTTGCTACGCCACCAACACCCATTTGGAACGTCATATTGATAATAGCCATTTTACGAGTATCGTCTAGCATCGAATATACCGGGCCGACCTTGGAATTGCTTGATATGCTAGAATAGACGCTGGAGAGATCACGTTCAAACAACATAGAACATTCTTCTTCGGTTATTCTCCCGTTAACCTGCCTGCCTACTTGCTGACTGAGCAATTGGTTTATTCTTGTCATATTTCTAGTTTTTTCGTGAACTATCAAATGACCTATCCCAACCGTTGGATATCCTTCGCTGTCCCAATAAACCGATACACGAATACCTTCGTCATAGCGTAGCATATCCTCTATTGTTACGTCTGGATCTGGATTTGGGTATATTTCGTCGTTGGGTGTTCTATCTGCACCTCGTGCAACATCTCTGTTGAGATTTTGATCTTCTACGACAACTGGAACAATTTGGTTTTCTTTTACAATTTGGCCCGGTGAAATTTTTATTTCTTTTCCACCTCTAGCCAAAATATTCACATCTGACCCGACGTACCGAGGATATTCTCTTGATGGGTCAGAAAAACCTTTATTGAAATCAGGCATCATTGGATATATGCCTTGATATGTCCCGAGAACTAGGCCATTTTGATAAAATTCATCCAAGAAAATTCCGTATACGTGCGTACCAGTGACAATACCTACCGGAGCCTGGCCTACACCCGAAACTGACGCTGATGTTACAGGCATGCCTACTGACATCCACAGCAAATCCTCGGTTGCTAAACCGTAGTTGTCTGCTCTAACCTTTTGTTCCGGGTGAATACCGTGTACACGCACTCTCACCCTTCCTAACATATACGGATCCTGACGATCTTCTACGACGCCAGTAAAAAATCTATCAATACCTTTTAACATTATGCACCTTAAACCTTTTCCATTTCACGTATCATGTCGTTTAGAAACGAGTTGATATCAGCTTCGCTAATTATCAGAATTTTTCGTTTCCGCTCATTGACAGCAGATTGAGCTTCAAGGGAATCAACGGCTCGAAGTGCTCCGACGTATTGAATATGTGATCTGGATGTATCTCCAGCATCATACCAATGTCTCGGGAAATCCGGGTCTTCTACCAAATTCCAATACTTTTCGCCGTTGGCATCAACATGATATACGACTTTATTTTCTGGATATTGTTGTTGCGCATAATCATATGCAGCATCTTGTGTTGTTATCCATCCGTAAAATGGGTCATATACATCATTTAGCATTAGCAAAACCCAATACAGCTGTTGATTGCCATAAAGCTCATGTGCCAACATTTCAGGTCTTGTTGAACCATTTATCCAATACACTTCAGGCTTGTATTTTACGATAACACGATTAAAATACGCTCTGTAATTCTTAAAAATATCAGTAGTAGATTTACCCTGATAATCTATTGGGTCAAAAAATGAAAAAATCATATAGTTACACTCCTGTTTATTTTATTTAATGCCTCCCGGGAGCTCTTAAATAGAATCACATAGGAGGGCCTTTTATGCCTGGATTGACATACGATATGGCTTGGACGACTGGCCATGACACATATCCTCCTACACAAATACAAGCCACGCAGGGAAAAGTTTTTGTTGACGGTATAAAGGTCGTCGTTGAAGGCGACAGAATAATACCTCATCGAAACACTGTTGAGCCTTATGATATTCATGACGGCTATGTTATTCCCACTACGGCGAAGGTTTTTGTTGGTGGAAAACCCGCAGTATCAATTGGTGATCCAATATCTTGCGGAGACACAATTGCACAATCATCTAGTAAGGTGTTTATACGATGAAATTGAAAACAAATATCCCAGATATTTTTAAAGGCGCTACCTTTGACGAAATCAAAAGCGACTTGATTGACTGGTTAGGTAACCAGGATGAATTTAAAGATTATGACTTTACTGGTTCAAGATTAAACGTTTTAACCGATTTGCTGGCATATTGCACACTCTATATTCAGCAATTTTCAAATTCAGCATTATTCGAGAGTTTTATCCGAACCGCTGTATTGAGAAGTTCAGTTGTTCAACATGCTCAGGACATGGGATATATGCCAGATTCTCGTACTGCTTCTAGTACGACTCTGCTGCTCAAAGCGACAAACCCGTTGAATCCTACCAGCATTCGTATTCCGAGAGGAACTAAATTCGTTGGCACGGTGGAACGTACTGATAACTACCCATTTGTTACTCTTGATGATGTTACAATAATTCGTGGTCAGAATAATACTTACGAATCCCTTGTAAACGTGTATCAAGGACGAATAGTTCGAACTGAGCTGAAATTTGATGGAATTAGTCAAATTTTGATTCGTGACCCCAATATCGACAGATCTAAAGTTCGTGTATGGGTAGATGGTTCACCATGGGTCGATTGGACCAATAATTCAATGGTTGATATTTCGGGTGCTTCTAACGTATTTTATATGCGTGAGACCGTTGACCAGACGACTGAGATATTCTTTGGCGAAGGTGAAGCTAGCACCGAAATCGCTGGCGGGGCTCTTGTAGCAAATTACATTGGCGGGCTAAAACCGAATATTGGATCAACAATTGTGATCGAATATTTGAGCACTCGTGGTGAGCCAGCAAATGGGTCAAGAGATTTCGCATACACTGATACTCTTCAAAATATCGTCATAACTGATCTGATTGAGAATCCGACTGATGACGCCGATTATGTGGGTACTCAGGGTGGTGGCGATCCCGAAGACATCGAAAGAATCCGCGAACTTGCCCCGGTTATGAGAGAATCTCAGCGCAGATGTGTCACTGCAACCGATTACGAGTCATTTGTCTCTCACAAGTTCGGTTCAATTGTTCAAGCCGTCCAGTGCTTCACTGACAGTGAGAAAAGAGGATATGCGTTCATCGCTATTAAGCCAAAACAAGGGCTTAGATTAACAACTGTTCAAAAAGAAGACATTGAAAATTATTTGTCACAATATAATCTCGCGCCTATTACCCCTGCAGCAATAGACCCAAATTATATGTACATCAAGTCAAAAATCAAAGTGACATATAACCTTTCAGAATTGTATAACTCTGAAGAATGGCTTCGTGGTCAAATAATTGATTCTATTGACCGTTATTACACTGATGAAGTTGAAATTTTCAACAAAAACTTCTCTAAATCAAAGATGTTAACACGTGTAGATTCGTCGGATGATTCTATTATCGGCTCTTCTGCTGAAATATCTCTTGTCAGGGAAGCGGATAATTTCTTCAAAACTCCGATGGCTGGAATATCTTTCCAGAATGCTATTTCTAAGGGGTCAATCAATAGTTCTACAATCAACTTCACAAAGAATAACGTGACGTATGAAGTTAATTACGTTTCTACATCACAGACTGATAAAATTCTGATTGGGCCATTTGCTGATGGCGATATTCCTGCATCAGAGTACTCTGGTAATGATTTCACAAAGACAACAGTGGATGGAAGAAACAAGTATTACGAGGTAGGAACAGTTGACTATGCTCTTAACGTTATAAACTTTGACCTTGGTATTTTACCTGTACCGGCAGAATCATTTGCTGGAGCATATATAGAAATAGAAGCGTTACCAGTTGATGACACTATCTTTGCGAAAGATGGAACTCTTATCGTATTTGAGAATGATTTACGTCAACAGTACACTGCTATTACTCTTGAAGCAATTTCACAATAAGGGCCTAACGGCCCTTTGGAGATTTTATGATCATAAAAGCACCGGCCGTAACGAGCCTTAAAATCAAAATTTTATCGGCAAATCAAGTATATTTGACTTGGGACGATGTAGGTTCAAATTTTTACTATATTGTCGAACTTCTTCAGACTAGAGCAGGGTCTGGAACCGGTTGGGGTCAATTAGGTGTAACATCGGTCGAAGAATGGTTTGAAGACACATCTATACAAGCAGACACTTATTACAAAATGCGAGTTCGCGTTTCTGGAAAAGGATTTGAGATGTCTGATTGGGTAGAAACTGAGGAGTTTCAAACCTTTTCGGAAAATGCCTACTACATTTCTGCCATGAAAGAATTCACACCTGCTGCTTCCTTCGTGAGAGAAAAGTTCTCTAAAAACAACGAAAATTACGTCAATTTCAATACCGATGTAATTATGGCTTCGTTGATGAGCGAAGATTTCGTTTTCAGCAATCAGTTTACTGATGCGACGAATCTTTATGACAAAATAGTTTCAAATGAAAACTATCACGAAATACAAGGCTATATTGAGCCAGTGTGTGTTGACAAAAATAGAACAATGTTAGCTGAAATTGACGACGTGTTGTATCTGTTTGAGCGTTTTCAGCCAATGGCCAAAGTGTCGAATGACAAAGGGCAAAACTGGAAATATTACAAAGCTTTCAATGGACGTGTCGGCAACCCAGTTAGTAGAACGGTAACATATCAAACTAGCACTACTACATATCTTCTTGGATATGAAAACATCTATTACGGCCGTCGGGCAAATGATGTCAGATGGTCAGCTGATGACGTCAAATTTAGCTCAGATAGTGTGACATTCTCAAAAACTGGTGATGAACTGAATCTTGGTTTTGATGTTGAACTATTCAACTCATACGCTCGGCTTCCTGGTGATATTTTTAGGAAGGGAGAAGCTATTGCTGCCGATGACGATTGGGTATATGTAGCAGCTAGAAATAAGCTGCGCAGAATCAAAACATCTAATGCCCCAATTGATACTGATCCAGGTAGTCCGACATTTGGCGAGAAACTTTTTGACCCAACAGTTTTCAATATAACAGCAAACGCGCGGGCTGTTACGAAAAAGCTTGATACATTCAACGGCAAGCTTTATGCTTTGATTACTGGCGTAGTTACTCAGGCAGGTCTAGACCCAACAAAGCCTGGAAATGTTGTTCATGACCCAGTAGCAGGTGTCTATGAATTTGACGGTTCTTCGTGGAAAAAAGTATTTGGTATCGGTGAAGACCATGTCTGGATATCGCACGAATATAGCAATATGTCGACTAATGGAGAAGAGGTATTTGTTTCTCAAGTAAATTTCAAATACCCTGGTACTTTGCCTGATACTGATTTGCCCACTAGATATGACGGTGTGTTTGAAGCTGTAAAGTATGACTTAACACCCGGCTATAATTCTGACGTTCCAATTCATATGGGTACGTTCCGCATCAATGCAGACGATCCAGTGTGGAAACTCGGACCACAACAGTACTATAACGAGGCAGCATTCAACTGGATGGGCCGCTCCGGCACAAGATGCTGGATAACAAATAATGACCGTGTTCTTGTGGTTTACCCAAAAATAGAATATTCATTCTCTATCGACGACGAAGGAACAGCAAGTGATAAAAGGGTAAACAGAGAAACTTACAACAAAGGCGTTGTAACACTGTATGCAAATAACGTATATTTTACCGGTTTCAAACAATATGCCAATGGGGTACTTTTCCATAAAAATACTGGCGAAATAATTGGGTATTATGAATTCCCATATCGGGTAAGAAATACTACATCCGTTTTCTGGAAGCCGTCCAACGTCATGATGGTAGCTGAGCTTCGCAATCAAGAGCGTGAAGTTCCATGGACACCTGCTCCATTTGTTGGATTAAAGGATCCTGACCTTCAGCCACTTGTTACTAAAATGATGCCTGAGAGTTATTTGGATGAAGATACCAATTTTGGTGCATTCGCGAAATATTATCTGCAATTCTTATCGGACGGAAACGGGACGTATTACAACAAATTGCTCAATTTGATAAAAAACAAATACCCTCGCGAGCAATATGCATATGAATATCTTTGGTCAGAAGTTTTAAAAAGAAACATCTATTTGGATGAAGCTAAGCGAGATTCTGTCGCAAGATTTTTTGAATCTCGGGCCTACGATTTTTATTCCACAAAGGGGGTTGAACAATCATATAAATTCCTTTTCAAATTGCTTTATAACGAAGATGTTGAAATCGACATCGAGTCAAAGCATGGAATAGAATATGACATCGTAGTTTATTCAACCAACATAAGCCAAGATATTGTTGGAAGAACCATATATACTCCTACAGGACGTGCAAACGTCACATACGTGGACCGCGAGTACGTTGAAGGCCAACTGAAATGGAGAATAACCATTCACAATATGATTGGTAAATTCTTTGAAGGCCAACAAATAAAATCCGAAACTAGTTCGTTTGTAGGTGAAATATTAGTAGGGGTCAGAGGAAAGGAGCTTATGAGTGATTCGATTGACTATATCAATCGAGGTAGATCATATTACACCATGACTATAAGGTCAACTCTTCCGGCGTCTAGATATACGCAAGATGTTCTCCGTTTTGTTCATCCAGTTGGTTTTGGATTTGTTGGAATAACACTTCTCACAATGTTTATCAATTCCGGCCTATCGATGAAACATGTAGAAACTATCATCGATAATTTGAAAACGTATCGATGGGATGCTGGTTACCCAACTGAGCAATATGATCGCGTAGCCCAATTGGATGTTGACGGGAATATCAAACGTGATTCTATCACCGGAGAAGCTTTGTACTTAGTTGGTCCAAACGCCGGGGAACCATTTGTTCCTCCTCCTGAATATGACACTGAAGAAGCATCGTGGCTAGGAAAACTGCCGTCGGAACGAAGATTTGCAATGAGTCCTTTGTTTGATCAGTCAGCTGTGACGTTTTCACAATTTAGACGACTAGTTGAAAAACGACTGAAAGATGACGTTGGAAATCCTCGTGATCCACAAAACCCAACACAGGTGAAAATAGATGAGTAATTTCTATCGTGCTATTGTTACTAGTAAATTTAGAACAAAAAATTTGCTAAACTTTTACGACATGGTGGGCGATGAGCCCACCAAAAATACAATATATGCAACATTCGGTCGGGACACTCCTTGGTCAACTAACGAAACTGATGTAGGATTTGCCCCGCCTTATCCAAACGATTCCATTGATGGTATTGTTGACATGTGGACAAACATGTTAGGAGCAGTAAAAATTGATAAATCTTTGCTCGATGCTATAATCCCACGAAAAGATTGGGGAGATATCAGATACGATAACCCCAAGACATTTTTCATTGATGACATAGTAGTAGTAAACTCTGCAACATATAACCGTACGGACAGTTCAGTTGGTTGGATGATTTATCGTTGTGCCGATGTTCCTTCTATTGGGTCATGCTCTATATCCGGGATAGATGACAAGATCGAGTGTATTACTATCGGCGGAAAATGGACAGCAACTCATGAATCTGTTGAGCCTCCTCGTGGGACTGCTATGGCAATCGACATGGGTGATGGTTATGTGTGGGAATACTTGTACACTATTCCACCCGATGTATCAATAAACAGATGCACAAATGAACATATTGTTGTGCCTTTCCCGGATGAACTTTCGGACGATCCTGCCAGATGGGGTTATGAAAATGCTATTCTATGGTATCCAGATAAGTTAGAACTAATTTACCGGGTTAAAGTAGACACACTCCGATTCAGAGCGTATATGGACTCAATATACTTCCCTGAGGCATCACTCCCAGGCAACACTGGTTTTCGCCAGATGAGCATAATCATCAACCCATTGGTTAAAAAATCCGCGCCAGCAGACCCAGACGAAAAGGCAGTATTGGCCGCGTATAAACCCAATGAATTGGAAAAAGATTCGGGTGAAATGATATACATGGAAAACAGACAGCCTATCACTCGAGCTCTCGACCAGACAGAAGAAATCAATATCATTTTCTCATTTTAAGGAACACAAATGTTACAATCTACTAAAAAGAGAATTGACGTAGGCGTTATAGGTAATCCTTCAACCGGTGATATACTCTATGACGGCGGTGTCAAACTCAATCAGGTTATTGATGCGCTTTATAACACATTTGGTGATTATAGACTTTATTCGTCAGCTTCTGCAGGAGCTGACTCTCAAATTCTTCATGGCACCGGATATTACCAGAAATTATCGCGGCAGTATTACGCTGGAAATACGCTAGATATTGGTTCTATGCATGATGCAGACACATCCGGTGGGGCATTGACTATGACCCTGCCGAATGCAAAGCTTGGGGAAGGTTGCATCTTTATAAATAGTAATGGATCAATTTCTCCCTCGAATCCTCTCATAATTCGCCCTCAAGCTGGTGAAAGTATTTTGGGAACATCTGGCTCTCTTACTGTAACATCTCCATACGCAAGAGTTTTTGTCTGGTGTACAAAGAACGAAGGATCAGAAAAATATTGGGAATACGGAATAACCCCGATGTTTGGAAATTCTCTTATGCCAGTTGAAAAAACCATTTTAGCTACAACTACTGCAACTAATATTCGTATTGCTGGTAAAAACGAATATTCTGCGATAAAGTTGATGGTTGCTGCCCGAAATACTGCCGGCACAGTTTTTAAAAATTCAGAATTCCTAATATCAGTAGATACCGTCGCAAATGCGGTTTTAAATACTGAGTACGCTGTTCTTAAGAATACATCTAACGAATTGTATGCAATTCGTTTCTTTATTGGTGTAGGTGATAACGTCTACGCTGAAGTAAAATCTCTCAGTGGGCAAATACGCTTTTCAATAAAAGCCATTGACACAATTAATATTGGGGCAACATCATAATGGAAATAATCAAAATTGGAAACGTTGTTGATGATGGCCAAGGCGATTATCTCCGCCGTGGTGGGCAAAAGGTCAATAACAACTTTACCGAACTCTATTCACGGCTGGGCGACGGAGATCGCCCATTCGCTGCAGGCGCGTGGAAAAATCATTCGGTAGGAGCTCTTTCTCCATTATTCGGAGATTCATGGGCAATAAACACCACCGCTGGTTCTATTACTGTCAATTTGCCTAAAGGATCTGTTTCCGACTACAATAAAGCAATAAAATTGCGAGATGTATGGGGCACATGGGCAAGCCAAAACGTAATTTTGGTTGCTGCTTCGGGAGATACGTTAAAAGGTTCACCAAATCCTCGTAATCTTGACAAAAATTTGATGGATGTTGAGCTTGTATATTGTTCGCCGGGCAGATGGGAATACGTAGAGAACAAGCGTGTCGATAAAATTACAACACCCGATTTGAGTACTGTCGCCAAAAAAGAAATAGTTGTGACTGTTGATGGTCAAACCGATTTTCCTAATGTGTTCGGGACAACAAATTACAATATTGCAAACCTCGAAGTCTATCTACGCGGTAACTTGCTGTATTACGGCGACACTCTAAACGAAAACTCGAACTATGGATCTATCGACCCATCCAATTCGACATCGGTTCTGCCATTAGATGGTAGAAGTATTCGAATTCGCGATATTGATATCAAAAAGGGTGATACCGTAACAATTGTCACCTACATGGATGGAATCGCTTCTTACCGGAGTTCATATAACCTTAAGAATATTCAGATTTTTGATGCATCAACAACACAAAAAACGTCATCGCCTGGTGAAATTTGGGTTGGAGATATTTCGACAAAAACTGATTTCACTATTGACGAATTCGATATTCAGCCAAACAATAGAATAAATCCAAATTCGCTTGAAGTTCTTCTAAATGGGACGATGCTTAATCGAGCAGGGGCGGGCGATTTGCCAATGTTCATCTGCGAGAATGCAATTGGTGATACTCAACAAATGTGTTGGGATAATGGCGGCAACTGGATTCCGTCATCTACTGATTATTCTATCGTATTGGATGACGAGGGTAATATTACCGATATTAAGTTTGGAAGAACATTTGAATCCGGCGATATGATCACCCTCAGATGGTTCAATAATGACATTGGTACTCTGTTGGATTGGGAAGGAACAAACGGCATTAAAGAAAAAGCTGATTTGGTTTATCTCAATACCGAACAAGAAATATCAATCCAAAACCAGATCGAATATACCGACTTCGGCAATCCTAGCCAAAGCACAGCTCAAGTTATTCCCGGAATTTTCAATGGGAGAATCGAAAATATTCAACAAATGTTTGATATTTTCTATCCGATCGGGACGATATACGAGAATGCTAATAACTCCGCCAACCCGCGTGATTACATGGGATTTGGTGTATGGAAAAGATATGCCGAAGGTCGTTTGGTTGCAGGATGGACGTCAAATCAAGCGGATGTTGAATTTGGTTTAAACAATAATGATCTTGACAATCTCGGTAATCCCAGTCATACTGCAGGCGGAACATATGGTTCAAAATCTGTTGAATTAATTCCTCAGAATATACCCGAGCTTGTTTCAGTTGATAAAGTTTTGGTAGCAAACGATGAAGGGAATATTATTATTGGCGGTTGTCAAGTTGACCCTGATGCATCTGGCCCTGGCTATACGAAATACGTAGAATCAGTTCTTGCTGTAAATAAAGGAAATACATCGCCAGGAAACATTAATATTCTTCCTCCGATAATTACAGCATACAAATGGGTAAGGGTGGGATAATGATTTCAAAAACATTAGACAGTGCACACAACATCTTTAGAAAAGCAACTCATATTGAGTATCTGACTAAACCGGGCACCCAAGTAATGAGTGCCCGAAATATAGGTGGGCCGACGGTAGACTCATTTATCAACGGTGTGAACTATCCAAACGTGCAATCAGCTATCGACGAACTCCAAACACTGACAATGTTGCCTATTAACGCGATATATACTTCAGATGTTCAAGTTTCCCCAGAAGGTGTTCGTCAAGCTGAGATGCTTACATTTAGCGGAAGTGTTCTTCCTTCTGAATTTAATAAATCAGTCATTACAGTTTATGGCATACCTTTCATTATTGACGCCGGAACTAACGCTGATGCAGTATGCGACATTGTTCTGACAAAATTTGAAGAAATGCGAGATGCTGGCATTTTGTTTTATTCTGTTCAAAGACAATCTGGTACAACAACTCCCATCATAGAAGTGCAATTCATTGATTCGGCTGAGCATGGGAATATCGAAAGTTTTAGCAGTTGGGGAATTGTTGTTCAACGTGAAATTACTGTTCCCGGAAAGCCTGGATATGGTAATTGGGAATATATGGGTAAAGAGTCAAAAACTCTTACTGGTGGATCAGTAACCGGTCCATTTGAGCTTTACTACTTCAAGAGAATTGGTTAATGAATAACAATATCAAATATCATATTTCGGATTCAGCGGATTCGGTATTTTTCTCTGGGCCAGATTGGCCCAGTTCAGTTGAAACCGTATCAGACGCATTGAATGAAATAGCGCCATGGGCATTAACTGTTAATGGTCTGCCGATAGCAACCGAGAATGTGCCCGGTATCATTCGAATTGCCACTGCAGCTGAAGCATCAGCTGGCACAAGTAACAACACTGTTATCACCCCAAATCTTTTGCGAATTGCGATGCAGACGCCTCAGGCTACCGAGTCCATTGTTGGTAATACTCGTTACGCGACAAGCGCCGAAGCTTTGGCCTTATCTATTAACACCGCTGCAATAACACCTTCGAAACTAGGTCATGTCATTGCAAATAAAGGTTCTACTGAAGCGGCAAGAGGAACAATCCGTATATCTACCGCTGCCCAAGCGTTGTCTGGCACCGACGATACCACTGCTATGACTCCTCTTAAGACCAAGCAGGCTATTGCGCATTTCTCAGAAGCATGGGGAACTGCAACAGAAAGCTCAGACGGAGTTGTTCGTTTGGCCACTGTGGCTCAAGCTTTAGCAGGAGTTCTTAGAGATGGCTATGCCGTTAGTCCATACACACTGTCGAGAATGGCGGGTACGGAAAGCTCAGCTGGATTGTTTAAAGTAGCAACAAATTCGCAAACATTAGCATTAGCTGATAACACTGTCGTTATTACTCCAGCTAAACTTGCTGTATTGAATGCTACTAGCACTCAAAAAGGATTAGTTCGCCTTCTTAATACTGAAAGCTCACAAGCGAATACGGCTCTTTCTGCTAATGCCCAGGTGTTGTATCGCTCAGGTGGCACAATGACTGGTAATATCAATTTCACAGAAAACAATCAAGGAATTTTGTGGAATAGAAATACCAATTTGGCTGCTATAACATTCAAAAACGATAGTGACGCTGACACGAATTCGTATTTGCTTTTTGCTGTTGGAGACAATAACAACGAGTATTTTAGATGGACAACTCGTGCCGGTGGTGTAGATACCACAATTGCGACACTTAGGCCAGGTGGTCATTTATGGCTAGCCGGGAACATCGACATTAACGATATGTATGTTCGTTGCGATGCTAGATTAAAAACCGATATTCAGCCTATCAAAGATGCACTTGCGAAGATAGATAGCCTTGACACTGGGATTTACACAAAACATAAATCTTTGACTGACGATACTGTGATAGGCAAAGAGGCAGGTATTTTTGCTCAGCAATTGCAAAAAGTTTTACCAGAAGGCGTCAAAACACTTGACGACGGAACTCTTACTGTTTCTCCAATGTCTCTCATCGCATTACTGATTGAGGCTAATAAAGAGCTTAAATCCAGATTAGAAAAACTCGAGGAAAAAATATGATAGACAAAATCACGAAAGGAGTTATTCCTTATGTTGATACTACTCCAGGTGATGGTCAACTTCGAATTGGTTGGATTAAAAACGGAGAGCGGCTTTCGGCCGCTTCCACCCAAACATCTAACGATGGTGTTTACAACAGGGCTCCACTTAATATTCAACAGAACGTTGTTCAGTTAGACGAAGACCAAGCCCAGTCATTCTTAAAAATCAATGAGATTGTCGATGCGGTAAATATTATCCAAGATAACTTGGGCGTAATCGGTGATAATACGGTAATTGACCAAATCAATGCTAATTCTAATGATATTTTAGCTGTCAAGCAAGATATTAGCGAGGTTGAAACTAATTTAGCAGGTGTTCTTTCTCTTTCAGAATCAACTTCGGAAAAGCTTGGCCATCGATATCTGGATGACAACACAACTCGATCCGTATATGGTGATTTGTATTGGGTAAAAACCGAATTAGGTGCATATCCAGGCTTCGACATAAACGGTAATTCTGTTCCTTCTTCGATAGGTTCGGGATTAAAGTATCGGTTTAGTCAAGTAAATCAAGCAGTGTCTCTAAACACTCAGCGTATAACCGCGCTCGAAAATTCATGGGCGCAGTCAGATGTAGGTCAATTGACGTCTGATTTATATGATTTGAGGATGGAAGTCGGAAATACTAATCTTGGGACAGGAATTCCGATTTATACCAGATTGACCGCTATCGAAAATACTTTAGGTGGTGGTAATGATGACGTTGATCAAATCAAGATAAAAATCGATTTTTCCAACCCTGTGTCGATAGTGTCAAGGGTGGCGTTGAATGAAAGTGCAACGAGTTCTCTTGCGAACACGATGAATACCCCTGTGACAGGCGTGTTATCTCGTCTTGGAGCGGTAGAGCAGAAAATCGGTGATGTTAATACACAAAATACAATTTTGCATGACATTAATCGAAATACCTCTAATATTGCAACAATTACACAGATTTTAGGGGCAGACAGTTCCAGTGGAATTCAGGGGGATATTTCAGATCTCAATGCCGCTATTGGCTCTATCGGAGAACCATCATCTATAAATGGGCGGCTGTACATTTTGCAGACAAATCACAACCAAATGTCTTTGTCGTTGAATAACGTTGTTTCACGAGTCGGTGATGAAAATTCAGGTCTTGTTGCTGCAAACGTTCTGATGTCAACCGACTTGTATGGAAATGCGGCCGGAATTACGCAACTTGAAAGAGATGGTATCAAGAAAACTGTCAAAGAAAGCAGTGAAACTCTTCAACTTAAGTTAGATAAGCCACTCGCAGTAGGTCGCTGGTATTACGAAAACGGTGTTTGGGTTAAAGCAACTAACATCATGGTTGCTGTTGAAAAGAAAGATTTTCAAATAACTACAACTGAAACGTCGGAGATTATTCCATTTGTTGATTTTGATCAGACCGTAGCAAACGGTTGCATATTTGAATCCGGACAAATCAAATTCACCGATGGTGGTTTAGTTAATGCAAGCATCGAAATTGAAACATCTGGTTTGTTAGAAACAGATGATCTGGAAATCTCAATAGCTCATACAAGCGGCGGAATTACATCATACACCAATTTGCAAGAATTTACCCTGAGATCAAACGGTAGACTCTACGCGCGTAACTGGCTGTACAATGTGATTTTGGATGATACTATCGCGATTTATGTTAAAGCACTTGACCCAAGTTCAGCTAAATCGATAACTATCGGCAAAATGTCTGCTGTTATTGTCCCAGCATAATCTCAAGGCTCCTTCGGGAGCCTTTATTGTAAATAAAACTTGTCCTTTATGGCTTAATAGATATTATAACTAAAAGGATAAAATTTTCGAGCTAGCTCGAAAGGCTCCGCCATAATTTGCTTAAATATCATAAAGGAGACACTTATGTCATATACCACTAATAACCCGTTAGAATTAAAGGACGCTATACTTAGACGTCTAGGTGCACCTATCGTGCACGTCGAAGTAACAGAGCAACAAGTATTTGATTGCATATCTAGAGCTCTTGAATTGTACGGTGAATATCACTATGATGGATTTCACAAAACATATGCAACAGTAGTATTAACCGAAGAACAAGCTAAAACTGGTGTAATTAGTTTTGCAGGTGGCAATGTTTTTGCAGTTACTCAGGTAATTCGAACCAATATTGGGTCAATTATAACCATGGACGGCACGGCTGTTTATCCGTGGTTTACTGATTTTGTTATGGGTATGACTGGAGCTTCAATTGGCGGCCAATGCCGATGGTATGGGCCTAATGCTTTTGGCGCAGATCTCGGATATTTCACTCAATTGATGTCATATCGAGACATGATGGGAGACATGCTTTCTCCTTTGCCTGATTTCTTTTTCAACAGTACTACCGAAATGATGAGAGTTGCTGGCAAATTGCAAAAAGGAGATTTGCTGGTATTTGAGGTTTACTGCAAATCGTATGCGAATGTTGACTCAATGCTTTCAGGAACTTCGGCTGGATATGGGTTTGCCATGTCAGATGACGATAGCGTGCCGTCGGTGGCGCAAAAATACGCAAATCCTAATATGTCACATGGTCAAATTTATGCAGGCCAACCCAACGGTATGACAAAAGATAATTCATACAATAATCGCTGGGTAAAAGACATGGCAACAGCTTTCGTGAAAGAACTAAACGGCCAAGTTTTAGCGAAACATCAAGGTATGCAGCTTCCAGGTGGTGTAACAATTGACGGAATACGCCTGATTGAAGAAGCTAGAATAGATATCGATAAGCTTAGACAAGAACTCGAATTGCTGGATGGGCCTCCTCCTATTATCATGGGGTAAATTATGATGGATAAGTCACTATTCGCTACTTTAGAAAATAGAAGCGGATATCAACAAACAAATGAGCAAAATATTCTTAACCCGTATGTCAAATTCAATCGGTATGAGGGCTCTCAGGCCCTCCACGACACTCTAGTTGCAGAATCTATTCAAATGAGAGGCTTGGAATTTTATTATCTCGAAAGAGAATATACAAATTTGGACCTTGTATTTGGAGAAGACCCAAATAGCAGATTTGAAAAAGCATGGAAATTTGCGGCATGGCTCAATAGCTTCGAGTCATATGAGGGACAACAGAGTTTCTTTTCTAAATTTGGCCATCAACAAAATGACGAAGTCAGAATTTCTATCAACCCAGGCCTTTTCAAGCATCAAGTAAATGGAAAAGAACCTAAACTAGGTGATCTGATTTATTTGCCAATGGATAACAGCCTGTTTGAGATAACATGGGTAGAACCTTACACACCGTTTTATCAGATGGGAAAAAATCCAATCAGAGTAATTGTTGCCCAGAAATTCATATACTCTGGTGAAAAATTGACTCCTCAGTTCCAGGAAAAACCTGAAATTGAAGATCCATATAACGGTTTAGACCTGGAGCCAATATTGAATTTAGATGGTTTTATTGATCAAAAAATCGATCAGTTTGGTGAGAATGTTCAAGCGCAAAATGAAGCTAGACCATTTGTAGAGCCATTTGATCCAATTGGTACAAACCCAGTGAACAGCTTTAATAGTCCATTTGGGCGGCATGAGGGACAGTAATGTTTGGCAATCATTTTTATAACAGCTCAATACGCCGATATGTATTGATGCTAATGGAACTTTTTGGTCATATTCAAGTTTCTCGTTTTCGAGATGGCCAGCATTATTTTCAAGATGTTCCTATCACCTACGCAAGTAAAGAAAAATTTGTAATGTCTATTGATGATATTACGATGCCAACTTCCGAATTCAACATTGCAAAAGTCGAAGCAATTCTTCCTAGAATGAATTTGCATTTGATCGATATGCAATATAACTCAATGGTAAAAACTGGAAATACTCAAAATAAATGGATAAATAAACCCAATGGGAAAGCGTTGGCGCAATTTAACCCTGTGCCATACACATTCATGTTTGAACTAGGAATATGGACCCGGCATGAAGATGATGCATTTCAAATAGTTGAACAAATTTTACCATACTTTCAACCACATTTTTCATGCACAATAACTGAGTTGTATGACAACGAAATAATTATTAAAGGGCGGGATATCAATATAACTATCACATCCATAACGCCTGATGAGCAGCTAGATGGCCCTGGCGAACAACGACGCCGTATTGAATGGTCAATCATGTTTAGTTTCACTGGTTGGTTATATCCAAACACCAAAAATATTGCAGGTGAAATTAGAACGATTTATCTTGATTTCTTTGGCAATGAAAGAGAAATAAACAAAGATACTCATTTTGAATCAGTTGATCACCAAGTTGTTCCAAAAACAGTGCCAGCTCAAGATTGGGACGGGAGTTCGATGGAAGTATGGACAAACAATACCGATCAGAATACACCGCCTCGACCACAATAGGAAATACTCTATGAATGATCTTTTAGACTTCACTAGTCTCAAGGATTTGTCTGGTATCGAAGGACTCAACGGGGAAGACGTGCAGGTATACGCCCCGTTGGTCTTACAAGAACCGACATCAAATCCAAACAATAGAAAAATTGACCAGGATGATGACTATACGCTTGTTAGACGCAACATGCATTTTCAAACTCAAATGATGATGGACATGGCAAAGATTGCATTGGAAAATGCCAAAAATGCCGATAGTCCACGAATGGTTGAAGTATTTTCTCAGTTAATGGGTCAAATGACTTCAACCAATAAAGAAATCATCAGAATGCATAAAGAAATGAAAGAACTAACATCGTCAGAACCATCTATACCTGGCAAAGTTCAAAATGATGAAAGCGGAGAAATTATAGAATTCGAAGGTTCTCCTGACGAATTGCTTGAACTGGAATTGGGTGATGAAGTATGAATATTTTCGAAAGTGATCACCCATTACAAATGCCCCATCCATCTACGTTAAAGAGAGAAACGCGCGAAGATGGGGAATGGATTTTATCAAATCACGATGATAAGTGGTATCCCTCGACATTTGATAGATATCTGAAATCACAGGGAGTAAAGAGGGTAAAAATCCAAGCAGACGACCCGTCAATGTTTAGAACGTTTAAAGATAAAACAAACAAGCGTTCTAGATATAATGGTCTGCCCAATCTAAAGCGTGCTAACATTAAAATAAAATGGACAAAGGAGATGTTAGCCGAGCGAAAGAGATGCAAAGAAGATATCGTTTATTTCGCCGAAAACTATTGCTGCATCGAGCATATTGACTATGGCATTATCCGGGTCCAACTGCGTGACTACCAAAAAGATATGCTCAGAATAATGGCGGGCAATCGCCTGATGGCAGCAAATCTGTCTCGTCAGCTCGGAAAAACGACAGTAGTAGCTATTTTCTTAGCACATTTTGTTTGCTTCAATTCGGCTAAAAACGTTGGTATCCTTGCGCATAAAGCATCTATGTCAGCGGAAGTTCTTCATAGAACAAAGCAGGCATTGGAGCTATTGCCAGATTTTCTGCAGCCTGGCATAGTCGAATGGAATAAAGGGTCTATCACTCTTGGAAATGGTTGTGCGATTGGTGCATTTTCCAGTTCCCCTGATGCTGTGCGGGGTAACTCGTTTGCGTTGATTTACATCGACGAAGTTGCTTTTATTCCCAACTTCAATGATGCATGGTTAGCAATCCAGCCAGTTATATCATCAGGTCGTCATTCGAAGATTTTGATGACAACAACACCGAATGGACTTAACCATTGGTACGATATCTGGACTGCTGCAATTACCCCTAATTCGGATGGAAGTGGAAGCAAATCTGGTTTTGTTCCGTATACCGCAACATGGTCGTCCGTAAAAGAGCGCATGTATTCGGATGGTTCTAAAACAGATGGTAGCGATTCATATTTTGACGACGGATATTCTTGGTCAGCCAAGACAATCGCCGGTTCTAGCCTTGAAGCATTTCAACAGGAGCATAATACTGCTTTCCAGGGAACATCTGGAACGTTGATCAACGGGTTCAAACTGTCAAAAATGACGTGGAAAGAAGTTCCTGCATCAGACAATTTCACGATGTTTAAGGAACCAATTGAAGGTCATAAATATATCGCAACACTTGACTCTGCCGAAGGTCGTGGGCAAGATTATCATGCTATGCACATATACGACATAACAGAATTCCCATACGAACAGGTCGCAGTATATCACAGCAACACCACATCACACCTGATACTCCCTGATGTGTTGCTCAAGTACTTAAATATGTATTATCAGCCATACATCTATATTGAGCTGAATGCAACGGGTGTATCGATAGCTAAGTCGTTGTATTCCGAACTGGAATACGAAAACATCATATGTGACTCGTATAACGACCTCGGGATGAAGCAAACTAAACGGTCAAAAGCCATAGGTTGTTCTACTCTCAAGGATTTAATCGAAAAAGAAAAATTAGTGCTTTACCATAAAGGCACGATAATGGAACTGAGGACATTTTCCGAAAAAGGTGTTTCATGGGCAGCCGAAGACGGTTTCCATGATGACTTGGTGATGTCATTGGTAATATTTGCATGGCTTACTACCCAACCGAGATTTTCTGATTTTACTGAGAGAGATGATATGCGATTGGCAAATGAAATATTTCGTCAGGAAATGGAAAATTTATATGACGACTATACGCCTGTCGTTATAGTTGACAGCGGAGAAGAAACTTTCGAAGTTGGCAGTAATGGTATGTCGTTCGTGTAAATATAAAGCAATAAATAAACATGTGTTAAACTAACTTCCAAGGAACCAAAATATGGCACTTCTGAGCCCTGGCATTGAAACGAAGGAAACTTCCATCAATTCAACTGTCGTTCGGTCAGCTACTGGCCGTGCCGCATTAGTCGGCAAATTCGCATGGGGTCCTGCCTATGAAATTCGTCAAGTAACAAATGAAGTCGAATTGGTTGATATGTTTGGTAGCCCAGACAATGTCACTGCTCCGTATTTCATGAGTGCTATGAACTTCTTGCAGTATGGTAATGATCTTCGTCTCGTGCGTGTAATTGACATGGAGCAAGCTAAAAACGCATCTCCACTGTTTAACCAAATCGAAGTAACAATTACTACCGAAGGACAAGGTTATACCGTAGGTGATACCGTTTCTATTAAGCATAACACCACAACTGTTACAGAAGAAGGAAAAGTAACTAAAGTTGATGCTGACGGTAAAATTAAGGCTTTGTTTGTTCCTTCAGCTGCAGTAATTGCAAAAGCCAAACAGCTGGGAACATACCCTGTCCTCGGAGATAAGTGGCGTGCAGAAGTATCAGGTGCGTCCGGTGGTTCTGCTGCAACTCTGACTCTGGGCGGTATTGTAGTTGATTCTGGAGTTACCTTTGGTAATTCAGAAGAAGCTCCAGATGTTATGACTTCTACCAAAGTGCTGGCTAATTTTGCCAAATATGGAATGCCTCTGATTTCAGCAGTCTATCCTGGGGAAATCGGTTCAACTGTCGAAGTTGAAATAATTTCTAAGGCCGCATTCCAAAGTGGTGCAGCCCAGCCAATTTACCCGTTTGGTGGTACTCGCACTAGCAATGCACGAAGCGTCATTCAATATGGCCCAATGACCGATGACCAATTTGCGATTATTGTTCGTCGAGATGGTATTGTAGTCGAATCTACCGTGCTGTCCACTCGTCGTGGAGATCGAGATGTTTATGGAAATAACATTTTCATGGACGACTATTTCCGCAATGGTTCCAGTAATTTCATCTATGCTTCTAGTGTAAATTGGCCTGCTGGCTTTACCGGTATCATCCAGCTCGGCGGTGGAGCTTCGGCAAACAATGCTGTTGGTTCAGATGAATTGATTGCTGGTTGGGATCTGTTTGCTGACCGAGAAGCTCTGCATGTCAACCTGATGATCGCTGGAGCATGTGCATCTGACGGTGTTGCTGTTGCATCTACTGTTCAGAAACATGTCGTTGCTCTCGCTGATGACCGCCAAGACTGCGTAGCATTCGTCAATCCTCCGTCAGAATTACTCGTCGGTGTTCCTACCACTCGTGCGGTTAAGAATATTGTCGAATGGCGAAATGGTGTGACAACCGGTGGTGAAGTTGTCGACAATAACATGAATATTAGCTCAACATATGCTTTTATTTCAGGCAACTATAAATATCAGTATGACAAATACAATGATATTAACCGGTGGGTTCCTCTTTCTGCCGATATTGCCGGATTGTGTGCCTACACCGATCAAGTAGGACATCCATGGATGTCTCCTGCTGGATATCGTCGCGGCCAACTTCGCAACACCATCAAACTGGCAATTGAACCTAAGCAATCGCTACGCGATACCATGTATCAAGTGTCAATTAACCCGGTTACAGGTTTTGCTGGTGGTGACGGATTTGTTCTCTTTGGAGACAAAATGGCAACTCAGGTTCCATCTCCATTTGACCGAATTAACGTTCGTCGCCTCTTCAACATGTTGAAGAAAAATATTGGTGATACTTCTAAATACGAATTGTTTGAAAATAACGATGCATTTACTCGCCAGAGTTTCCGTATGGAAGTTTCGCAATATCTCGACAACATCAGGTCACTGGGTGGTGTTTATGACTTCCGCGTTGTCTGTGATACAACAAACAACACTCCGCAAGTTATCGACAGTAATGAATTTGTAGCTACGATTTATATCAAGGCTCCTCGTTCAATTAACTACATCACTCTGAACTTTGTAGCGACATCAACTGGTGCTAACTTTGACGAGTTAATTGGTCCTGCCCAATTAGCATAATTCAGCGTTGGGCCCAAATATGGGCCCATAAATAAACATAGAGGTTGATAATGGACGTAACTGATGTCCTCAGGGCTTTTGAGTCCGGTGATTTCGCCCGCCCTAACTTGTTTGAAATTGAAATCCCATATCTGGGCCAAAATTTCAAATTTAAAGCTAAAGCAGGTACAATGCCGGCAGCCACTGTTGAAAAAATCCCGGTTGGATACATGAACCGCAAACTTAATGTGGCAGGTGACCGTATTTTTGACGACTGGACGATTACGATTTATAACGATTCGGCCCATAACACTCGACAGGCAATTGTCGATTGGAATGCCATGACTCATGGAATGGGTAATGAAATCACCGGCGATATTCCAGAAGCATATAAAAAGCCTGGTATTGTTCGCCAAAAAGATCGTAATGGAAATACAACTAAAGAATATACCATTGTCGGTCTTTTCCCAACTAACGTTGGTGAAGTTACTCTCGACTGGGATGATAACAACACAGTTTCTACCTTTGAAACTACGTTTGCACTCGACTGGTGGGAATAATAAATACAGGCAGCAGTAATGCTGCCTGATTAGGAGTTTGTATGAAGTTTTTAGATTTGTTTAAATTTTGGGATCGTGTCGATCAAAATGAATATGACGAGCGGCTCAAACAAGGCCACGAATCGATTGCGACTCCTAAAAAAGATGATGGTGCCACCGAGATTGAAGCTCGTGAGGGAGAATCATCATATAACGCTCTAATGCAACAATTTTTTGGTATCGATAACAACATTTCCGGTACCAAGGACCTCATAAACACATATCGTCAGCTCATGAATAATCCTGAAGTTGAGCGAGCTGTAGCAAATATCGTAAATGAAGCTGTTGTTTATGAAAAGGGTCACAAAGTAGTATCTCTTGATTTGGATGATACTGAATTTAGTTCATCTATCAAAGACAAAATTTTAGAAGAGTTTGATGAAATTTGCAGATTGTTAAATGCATCTCGCAAACTCGACACGTTATTCCGCAGATGGTATATTGACTCCCGCATATTCTTCCATAAAATAATGCCTAATCCTAAAGAAGGCATTGTTGAATTACGCAGGTTAGACCCACGTCATGTCGAATATTATCGTGAAATCGTCACGGCTGACGTCGGTGGTACTTCGATAGTAAAAGGCTATCGCGAATTTTTTGTTTATACCACTGGCAGCGAAGGTTATGCTTATAACGGCAGACTGTTTGAACCGAACACACGCATTAAAATTCCGAGAAGTGCCATTGTATATGCGCATTCAGGCCTTCAGGATTGTTCCGATCGTGGTATTGTCGGTTATTTGCATAATGCGGTTAAGCCTGCAAACCAATTAAAACTCTTAGAAGATGCTTTGGTAATATATCGTATTACTCGTGCTCCGGAAAGACGTGTTTTCTACATTGACGTAGGAAATATGCCTAATCGCAAAGCAACTGAATACGTGAATGGCATCATGCAGAGCCTGAAAAATCGTGTCGTGTACGATTCAAATACAGGTACTGTGAAAAATCAAAAACGCAATCTTTCAATGACTGAAGATTATTGGTTGATGCGTAGAGATGGTAAATCTGTTACCGAAGTTACTTCTCTTCCAGGCGCCCAAACAATGGGTGAAATGGATGATGTTCGCTGGTTCAATAAAAAGCTCTATGAAGCTCTGAGAATTCCTTTGTCCCGAATGCCTCGTGACGATGGCGGAATGGTAATTGGTGGCCAAGATATGGCTATCACCCGCGATGAATTAGATTTCAGAAAATTTATTGTTCAGCTTCAACACAATTTTGAAGAAATTTTCCTTGACCCGCTCAAAACCAATTTGATTTACAAGAAAATCATATTAGAAAGCGAATGGGAAGAGCAAATAAATAACATAAAGGTTAATTTCCATCAAGATTCCTATTATACCGAATTGAAAGATATTGAAACTCTTCGACAACGAGTTGACGCTCTTTCTCAAATCGAGCCGTATGTAGGTAAATATGTCTCGCATGATTATGTCATGAAAAACATTTTGCAGATGACTGATGAGCAAATTGCTCAAGAGGAAAAGCAAATAGAAAAAGAGGCGAATGTCAAACGATTCCAAAACCCTGAAAACGAGGATGATTTCTAAATGGAAAAATTGATCGATGCTATCAAATCAGGTGATTTGATTGAAGCAAAACGTGAATTTAATGCGAAAATGGCTCTTGTGAAAGAGTCAGTATACGCCGAAGAAAAACAAGCCATTGCTCGCGCAGTTGTTACCGAAGGTGAAAAACCCGAGGACGAAGATGATGATGAGAATGACGACGAAGATGATGAAGATGAAGAGGATGAATAAATGCTTATTCCATCCGGCTATTCAGCAAATCAACAAGTCGTTGAATCTCATTTTGCGCAAGCAGTGATTCGTGTTAAATCCTTGGTAGAAGCCGGGTTTAGCACCGATGAAATTATCGGTGTTATTTCCAAAAATTCACTTGACGAAACAGATATGTCATTGGCAATGATTGCTGCAGTTGAAAATATTTCCATTTCAGAGGCAATTGTCAAACACGTTAATTCGAAAGGTGAAATAACTCGTACAAAAGATCGAGAAACACGGAAGCGCAATGCATTTAAAACTACTGGGCTAACTGCTGCTACTCGCAGACAAATTGCTCGCAAGGCGGCGAAAACTAAGCGCTCTCAACCAACCATTGGGATAAAGGCGCAGCGCAAAACAAAACGTGCTTTGAAACGCCGTAAAGCATTGGGGTTATAAGATGGAAGACGAGCTGCTAATTGAAGTATGGGGACTTCCCGGCGGCACCTGTTCTGAACTTGTAGTCGAATCAGTGGATGATGGTAAAGGTGCTTTGTACATTGAAGGCATCTTTATGCAAGCTAACGTTAAGAATAGAAACGGGAGAATTTATCCTAAAGCTGTTCTTGCCAAAGCTGTCGACGACTATATTGCTACTCAAATAAATTCTAAACAATCACTCGGCGAAACCAATCATCCTGCAAGGCCGATGCCTGACCCCAATTTGGCTTCAATCATAGTAGAAAAACTATGGTGGGAAGGCGATAATGTAATGGGTCGTGCCAGGGTAATTGAAGGCGATTTTGGTCCAGGTGATAAACTTGCCGCCAATATACGAGCTGGTTGGATTCCGGGAGTATCATCACGTGGTCTCGGACAAGTTAAAGGTGGCTTTGTTCAGGAGGGTTATCGCCTTACTGTAGCGGTTGATGTTGTTTGGGGGCCATCTGCTCCGCAAGCGTACGTTAAACCACTAAGAGAGAGCAAAGAACAAGAATCTGAAGCTCCTACAGATGCTATAAATAACAATGTAAGCACACTTAATGAAGCGTTCAGCCAATTGGCTAAAAACATGGCTTCAATGTTGAACTAAAGGAAAAACCAAATGTCCCTTAAAGATAAACTGCTGGCTGAATCCAGCGAGAAACTGGGCGCGGTAGCCGTTGAACTGGACAGTATTTTCGAGTCTGTTCAGCTGGACGAAGCCGTAAAAGAAAATGTCAGTACTGCGTTTGAGCAAGCTGTACGATCAGCTGCAATCACGCTTGCTGAATCTCATATTGCCGATATTGCCTCTTCAGCCGAAACTCAGCTGGCCGAAGGAATTGAAGCAGCCCGCGTAGAAGTTGAAACAAAACTTTACGAAGATGCTGATAAATTTTTAACTCATCTGGGCAAAGAATGGCTGAAAGAAAATGCTCTGCAAGTGAAGACAAACATCAAGTCTGAGCTGTTCGAATCATTTGCATCCGGCCTCAAAGAACTGTTCATTGAAAATAACGTCTCTGTACCAGAAGAGCAAGTAGATGTTATTGACGAACTGAATGCTGAGCTGGATGAATCTACAGCTGAAATTAAATCGCTGTTTGACAAAAATCTGGCGCTGGAAGAGCAAATTTCTTCACTGAAGAAAGAAAAAGCTATTTCAGAAGCTACTGCAGGTTTGACCGAGTCACAGAAAGAAAAAGTTCTGAGTCTTGTTGAAGGCCTGGAATATGGTGATAGTTATTCACCAAAACTGTCTGCGATTGTCGAAATGGTTGCTAATTCTGGTCAAAAGGAGCAAAAACCGATCCAGGAACAAGCATTAAATATTGATGAATCTGCAGCTGCGGTAAACTTCGAACCCGAAGTTATTGTTGAGCAAAATGATAACAAGCAGGCAAATAATTCCATGGCCGCCTATCTGGCCGCTGCTTCCCGTATGTCTTCTTAATTAAATAAAGGTTATAACAATGTCTCTGAAAACCAAAGAAATTCTGAACAAATGGACTCCGCTGCTGGAAGGTGAAGGTCTGCCTGAAATTGCTGGTAAAAATAAGCAAGCTCTTGTAGCCCAAATTCTCGAAGCTCAGGAAAAAGATTCCAAAACCGATCCGGTGTATCGCGACGACAAACTGATTGAAGCATTCGGTCAGTCTCTGATGGAAGCCGAAGTTGCTGGTGATCACGGTTACGATCCTACCAATATTGCTGCTGGCCAAAGTTCCGGAGCAATTACAAACATCGGCCCTGCGGTTATCGGCATGGTACGACGCGCAATTCCATCCCTGATCGCCTTCGATATCGCTGGTGTTCAGCCGATGACTGGTCCTACTGGCCAAGTATTTGCCCTGCGTTCCGTTTACGGCAAAGACCCTCTGGCTGCTGGTGCTAAGGAAGCTTTCCACCCGATGTATGCTCCTGATGCTTGGCATTCAGGTCTGGCTGCCAAGGGTGCTAGCACTGCAGGCGATGGCACTCCGTTTGCTACGCTGACTGCTGGTCAAGCTGTTGCTACCGGTGATATCGTTTATCACTTCTTCTACGAGTCTGGTTCAGCTTATCTGCAGAACGTGACTGGCGGAAGCGTGACTGTCGGTACCAACGAAACTGGTGCTGCTCTGGATGCCCTGGTTACTGCCAAGATTGCTGCTGGCGAACTGGCTGAAATTGCTGAAGGTATGGCTACCTCTATCGCCGAACTTCGTCAAGGATTTAACGGAACCACCGATAACCCTTGGAACGAAATGAGCTTCCGTATCGACAAGCAAACCGTCGAAGCGAAATCTCGTCAACTGAAAGCCCAATACTCTATTGAACTGGCCCAAGACCTGCGTGCTGTTCATGGTATGGATGCTGACAGCGAACTGAACGGTATCTTGGCTAACGAAGTTATGCTGGAAATCAACCGTGAAGTTATCGATTGGATTAACTACACCGCTCAAGTTGGTAAATCTGGTTGGACTCAAACTGTAGGTTCTGCTGCCGGTGTGTTTGACTTCCAAGACCCGATCGATGTGCGTGGTGCTCGTTGGGCCGGTGAAAGCTATAAAGCTCTGCTGATCCAAATCGACAAGGAAGCTAACGAAATTGCTCGTCAAACTGGTCGTGGTGCTGGTAACTTCATCATCGCTTCTCGTAACGTAGTTTCTGCCCTGGCTCTGGTTGATACTGGTATCACCCCAGCTGCTCAAGGTATGGCTTCTGGACTGAACGCTGATACTACCAAGGGTGTGTTTGCTGGTGTTCTGGGTGGTCGTTACAAGGTCTACATCGACCAATACGCCCGTCAAGATTACTTCACCATGGGTTACCGCGGTGCCAACAACCTGGATGCCGGTATCTACTACTGCCCATACGTTGCACTGACCCCGCTGCGTGGTTCTGATCCGAAGAACTTCCAACCGGTCATGGGCTTCAAGACTCGTTACGCCATCGGTGTTAACCCGTTCGCTGAATCCCGCACCCAAGCTCCTACCAGCCGAATCAGCAATGGTATGCCTGGTGCTCACAGCGTTGGTAAGAATGCCTACTTCCGCCGTGTATGGGTTAAAGGTCTGTAATTCAAAAGGACTTGGTTCCACAACCAAGGAATGGTTAAGGGAGCCTTCGGGCTCCCTTTTTTGTATAAGGAAAAATATATGCTGCTAATAAAATCAAATATTCCAAAATGGCACGTCAGCAAAACAATGTAAGGCTCTTAATGACGCAAAACAATAACGTCATCAAATTTAACGGCTGATCGAATATTAGCGAATCACTAGTTCATTTGGTGGTTCAGCATCTGCAAACTCATTGGAACTCACCATTAACGCAGGTGTAAATATTGATACATTGACTGTCGTCAGAATATCCGAGCAGGCTTCGCAGACAATAAACTACAACTCATTCATAAGTGTTGATAAAAACGGAAATTTTGCCACGAATGGTGGTACTTTGGAGCTTGTTTCATCAACGTCAAATTTCACGATTACACGAGTTCGTATAATCGCCGAACAATAAGAGAAAAATATGAGCAGAATTAACGATCTGATTTCTGAATCAACAACTACCGGGGCAAATAGTCAGAGCCGTCCTGCTCTTGTCGGCTTGACCCGGGCCGCAAACAACTTGATTTTTACCGAAATGGTAGCAATTCAAGAAACTAACATGCCAACCTCCACACTGTACGGTGTGAAATATTTGAACCCTGCTGGTAATCAGTCATTCGCCAGCGCTGCAACTTACACGGGTTCAGTCGGATATCGAGATTCGATTCCTCTTGCACAACTAAACACTCCCATGGCTAAGGGGTATGTTTTCAAAGATTCGAATGACGTGGTTTACGCTGTCACAAACCCACTGACTTTGACATCATCAACTGGAAACATTGCCGATGCAATCGGTGATGCCGTAATGCTCGGTAACCTGAGAATCAAGTCTGAAGCAGCATTAGCAGAAGAATTTGAAGGTGCATCATCATTTGTCGAAACTGATTTCAAGTTTGATCGGTGGACAGTTCCAGTTCGCACACGCAAACTTAAGACAAATATAAGTGTTGAGTTGATGCAGGATTTGGAAGCAAATAAAATGGATGGTGTTGGCGTAGTCGATGATGTCCTGTCAACTATGATATCTGAAGATATTAACAAAGACATTATTCAGACTCTTATAACCGTTTCGCGCCGTTATAAAGTAGAAGAAATTTCGCCAAATGGAATTCTGGATTTAACCACTAGCACTGACGCCCCGGTTATTGGAAGAACTCTGTACCAACAAGCGTGTGAAATGAAAAATCAGATGCTGAGAAACACATCGTACGAAGCGACTTATGTTCTCTGCACAACTCGCGTTTCTGCTATGCTTGAAGCATCTGGATGGATGTATGCGAACGAAGATCCTCTTTCGGCAGGAACTCTGCGCAACGGACTGAAAGTGTATGTTGATACGGTATCGGCATTTGACTATCTGATCACTGGCTGTAAGCATTACATCAATGATATTGAACATGTGGGTTCGTTGTTCTATTCACCATATATTGAAGCAGATGATTTAGGTGCTTATAAAATTATCAATGACTCAACATCACTACAACCATCTGTTGGCATTATGCTTCGGTATGGTTTATCCATTAACCCGTACACTACACGTATAGGTCAATCTGGTGAACGTAATGTAACAGGTGATGATTGGGATAACTTGGTAGGTCAATCTGATATGTCATATATGTTAGGTGTGAAATTACCCAGAATCATTCCGGTGTAATCTGGTCAATTCGCAAATTGCAAATACAACAAAGCCCCGACTCGTCGGGGCTTTTCTTTTATAAAAACAATTTGAATTTAAATCCTTTTTCGTATTTCATCATAAATGACGTAGGAGATTCCTCTTCAGGACTGCCAAATACTTCGATAGTCAAAATTTCGCCAGGATTATCTTTACACCATTGGCGATAATCGTGTGCCAACTCCCATCCGTAGCGTTTTAACATAAACAAACGGGGCATATCACTAAGATAACTATTGGTTGGCCAATTTATCATTGGCTCAACTTCAGGGCCACATTCACCACGTTTAGTGTTTTCGTTGAATATTTTGATGATTTTCGCAGCAAAATCACTTTGATTTTCCCACTGCTTGATAAACACCATATACTCATCATGTACTATAGCATTTTCAAAACGTTTAATGCAATTCATTTTGTATTTTTCTCCAATTGATAAATTGCTTTGCGCAAAAGTTTGACTTTCATATCAGCGGGGATATGCTCTTCGTGAACAAATTGGTCAAGATGAGCCTTTTGGCTGTTTGCACGAGCAGTGACAATTACCACGTTTTCCAACGTGTATCCGACTTTGGGGTTTATGCGCTCAATAGAACGGCCATGGTCTTTCGGGAAAACAGTACCAGTGTATGCACATTTTTCGACTTGCATCAATTCAACAAATTGTTGAAAAGTTATACGCCACTCTAGACCGCGCTCTTCGCAACTTTTTACTTTAACTTGATACGGTTGCAAGTAACGCTTATTTACACTGAAGAAAGCCATGTATTCAATTTGACGAGCAACTTCATCTCGCTCAGCTTGAATTTTTTCTTCAATTTCGGTGTTGCGTTTCTCTCGGAGAATTTCAAAATGATGCTTTTTGACAGGTTCAGGAGCTTTGACTGAGGCCGAAGCAATAGCATTGTAGCGTTTAAGCATATCCATTCTAGATGACATTTTTAATACTCCGTGAGTTTGGTTTTTCACTATGGGAGCATTTTAACCAAACTCACGGAGAATGTACATCACTTTTTGTTGAATTTGTTTAGCAAAGCGTCAAGCTCTTCTCTTGTTGGCCTAGTAGGCATGTTAGCCGAGGCTCTAGAAATCTCAAGTGATTTCTCGGGAGTCAGTGTTGACGGCAAAGTCTCAAAAGTTTTGCCTTTAGCGCGATTCCGAACTTTGAAGCGACCATCATTTTGATGCCGCTTAGGATTCACAAAGTGCTTCCGATACACTACCGGCTCTCGGGTAAGAGCTTCCAGATGATTATCACGCATTTCATCAACTTCTTTGACGACATTGATGACATTTGTCGCACGAATATCATACATTTTGGCGATTTGTACGAATCCGTGCTTCATTTCACGAAACATGAAATGCACTTGTACCTTTTCGGCTGACGAAAGCTCGGAAATATTACGCATTTTCTTCTTCCTTTTGCTCTTGAATCCAAATATTCAGTTTGGCATTTGCGAGATCTCTTTGCGTATATTTCATTACGAATACCTCATAGTGACTTGAATTGGCCGCGAACGCATCGACTGTGGGAGTCGGGCACCCTCTTCGATTTTGAGAGTGTCATTTCCGTTTTCATCGGTTCGATCTTCTACCGGACAAATAGAATCAACGTAAGCTTTGATGCCTTCGATAATTTCTTCTTTTGTCTTTGGCACTATCGCACCACTGATGATATGGTCCGGACGGTTTGTTTTGAAATTGAAGTAAGTTGTCGTGAATTTCATCTTTCTAGTCGCTCAATTTACCAAATGGAATTTGTTCAACAAAAGCCCAGGCAGCATGGTAAACCGTCGCACCTGGCGTTTCAGACATAAAGACCGTGTCAACTGGCGCAATAACTCGAAATAGAGTTGGCTCGCCACCAATAGAACGAGCAGCACGTCTTGCATAAATCTTGGCTAGGCCGCGGTCTTTGGTGAAGAACACACGATCCAAGTTCTTTTTCCGGCCCTTCTCGGAAATCGTGTCCGTTGCTTCAGGCGGAAGAAGCATATCACCTTTAAGACCAAGTGTGCAAGAGCCATGATAAAACTCGACATAATCGTCTCTGCAATGGATTGTTCTCATAATATGCTCCTTGGTAGATTTGATGGGACTATCATAACACATAGCCCCACCGTTGTACAACTATTTTATGAAGTGTTGACGCTGGTTTTTGATCAACCGATCTTTGATTTTTTCCGTAAGCAGACGAACTCGATGCATTTTGCCCGGGTCAGCTACGTATCCATGTTCAAAAATCACTATCTTTGAATATTTGTCGTTATGTTGTGTTTCAGAAAAAGTAATCGGTAATGCTGAAGCATAAACGAATGAATCGACTGAGGCATTGAGCAAAATTCCGCCAGATGAGATTATGGAAATTGCAGCTCGGTCGTATTCGCTTTTTGCAATTTTTACAAATTTTTCGATGTCGAATTCTCGATCATCAGCAAATCGAACATACATCGAACATAAAATAGCTTTAGTGTACCGCTGTGCTTTGTTGTAATCGATACCGTCATCTGGATAGTCACGCAGTTTTGCAAGATGTGCAAGAGCCATTTTCTTTTTGAATTCGCGTCTGAGTTCAAGCAGAGTATCAATAACGTCACGCAGATTATGACCATTGATGTTGAAATCGCCAAAATGGTTACGCAAAATCATCGGATACATCAGGGAATATGACGATTCCCATATCGGGCCGTCAATTGCAACTGGATAAGTCGTTGCAATGTACATCAAATCACGAAATTGGATTTGAAACCTCACATCACGGTTCTTGGCGGCATGACGAATTGGCGAATTTGGGTCAGTGAACATTTTCTTGGCATCAGCGACAAGCACTTTGCCTTCGATGGCTTGACTATTTTTCAAAATCGCATTTTCCAACGCTGATTTCAGCATAATTTCCTCACTTTTGATTAGGAAGATTCCTTAATTATTCGGAACCTTGTGAATTGCCCAAAGTTGGCAAGGCCATCATAACACGTTTTTCTAGAAATGTAAACAAAAAGGAGCCCGAAGGCTCCTTTTACTTGGTATAAGCAGATGCTTTGTAAATGTACCCATTGCGGGATTCTTGCATCAAGCATTCGCCGTATTCCTCCACCGCTTGGTCAATCGAGAAAGTAATGATTGGCCAAGGACTTTCTGCAGGTGTTTGACGCCATGTTGGATTCGCTACCATCCAGTCATGCACCCAGTACGGAACCCACGAGAAACTCGAGTTTTTGAAAGCCAAGGGGTGAACGAACCAATGCTTTCCGTCAAGCTCGGGTACTTCTTCAACAGTCACAGCACTCTCGGCCGCGAGAACAACTGGCACAGCGCCATCGTCAGCAACAAGAGCATATGTCACATTGCATTTTACAGTAAATGAACCGGCCGAATCAAAGGTTTTGCTAAAAGTAGTTGATGTTTCTCCGCTTTGAACAACGTCGTCAACAAGCCATTCGTAACCAACAACTTCCTTTACTGTCTCATCCCCGCTAAAAGTAACGGTAAAGTCAACATTGCTACCTTCCGAAACGGATGGATCAAGAGGAGAGATAGAAGCAGTAATTGCCATTGTTTTTTCCTTAAACAAAAGAAGGGGTCATTGACCCACGTTTATGAAATAACAATAAATTTGCTATTTCGTGATTCGCGAATGGCAACATAACCATCTCGCTCAATGTAAAATGCCAATGACTTCAACAGCTCTTTGTCATATGGGCATTCTGCAATTTCAATTTTCCAATTTCTTCCTTGCATCCAATCGTGTATCCAATACGGAACATTAATAAATGCTCGGCCTTCTGGTCCGACCAGTCGATATTTTGGCGCATAATCTTCAGGGAATGACAAAACAAAATCAGAAACCGGTTTTTCTTCTACTTGAGTAGTTGTCTCAGTTGCTGTAGGGGCTTCAATTTTCAACTCAGAAAATGGAATGACCGGTTTTTCTTCTACTTGGTCTTGACCGACAATTTCAACCGATGGTTCAGCGACAACAGGCTGCTCTGTTGTCTCAGGCGTTTCATCTTCAATATCCATTTTATCAGGGTCAAGCTCAATCCCCTTTGATAGGTCAACTCGTTCTCCCATATCGATAGTTTCTTCAGCATCTCCAGCTTCCGCACGGGCAGCCTCGAATTTAGCATTAACTTCAGATTCAAAATCGTTCATCATATTTTCGAACGATTTGTTTCTGGCGAGTTTAATGTCGTAATTCTTGAGAGCATAATCCGCTAGTTTTTTCTTGCCTTCTGCAGCAGAAAGAGAACCAAACTGAGATTCGATATCAGAGCGACTAAAAAGTTTCTGTTTCATGGTGATTCCTTTGTATAAATAAAACTATATGACTTATTTAAGAGACGTTTAATGATAAATATTGTATTTGAAAACTACAGTTTTGCCAAGGTTGTTTGTGAAGACTCAATCTTCTATGAAATGCGGGAGTATTTTTCATTTAAAGCTGATGGCTATCAATTTTCTCCGCGCTTCAAGTGTGGAGGTTGGTCTGGCGACATATTCCTACTAGGATATGATCATTTGCTTCCTTATGGACTAGTCACTCAAGCAATAAAATTTGCCGAGCAGAACGATTATAAAATAGTTGTTGACCCGCTAATCACGGAAAGACAAAATATTTCACGTTCCGAATTTGACGCATGGGTAAACAGCAAAGATATTTATTCTGGTAACAACAAAATCACTCCTCACTGGTATCAGGCTGATGCTGTGTATGAGGGGATATGCGCAAAAAGAAAATTGTTAAATTTGCCTACATCTGCTGGTAAATCGCTGATTCAAGCATTGCTGTCTCTGTGGTATTTGGAAAATTACAAAGGCAAAGTGCTTGTCATAGTTCCAACGACATCTCTTGTCAACCAAATGATTGATGACTTTGTCGATTACCGTCTTTTCCCGCGAGAAGCTATGCTAGGGATAAAAAGTGGGACCGTAAAAGATTCGAATGCTTTGATATATGTTTCTACTTGGCAATCTGCCATTAAGCAGAAAAAAGAATGGTTTGACCAATTTGGTTGTGTTATGAACGACGAGTGTCATCTATCAACTGGGACATCGATAAAGAAAATCATCGAATCCGTCGATCATATACCGTTTAAATACGGTTTGTCCGGCTCTCTGCGGGATGGAAAAGCAAACATTTTGCAATACGTTGGAATGTTTGGGGATATATTTAGACCAGTAACAACAAAACAGCTCATGGAAGAGGGCCAAGTATGTGATTTGCAAGTTAAAGCAATTCAACTCTGTTATTCGAACGAAGATCGAACTTCTGCCAGAAAATTTTCTTATGATGAAGAAATAAAATTTATCACGAATCATACGAAAAGAAATAAAGTTGTATGTTCGATGGCTAAAAAAATCGCAGACAAAAATGAAAATGCATTTGTGATGTTTCGTCTGAAAGCACATGGCATGGCTTTGTACAACACGCTTAGAAAGATTCATGACCCAGGTAAAGTGCATTTTATATCTGGAGATACAGACACCGAAATCCGTGATCAAATGAAAATCATCGCCGAAGGTGGAACTGGTCATGTTTTCGTAGCTTCTTATGGGGTTTTCTCAACGGGCGTATCAATCAAAAATTTGCATCATATCATTTTTGCACACCCTGTTAAATCAAAGGTAACTGTTCTACAAACTATTGGGCGAGTTTTGAGAAAGCACTCATCCAAGAGTATTGCCACGGTGTGGGACATCATTGACGATATTGGGATAATCAATGCTCATGGGAAATACACAAAGAAAAATTACGCCCTGACCCATGCAATAGAACGTATTGAAAGATATGTGTCAGAAAAATTCAATTACACTTTGCACAAAATTTCTTTATAGGAGGGATGCAATGGGAATGTTTCAGCAATTTATAGCAGAAGCAACAGTGAATTCATTTATGTCTAAAATTGCCGCATGTCAAACAGCAGAAGGACTAGATGAGCTAGAAAAATATTACAACAAGCGAGTTAAAGAAGTTGAATTGAAACCCACTGATGATATTTCGGTGCGAGATGCTATCGCTGGCCGTAGAAGTGAATTCGAAAATGCCAAAGAACAAAGTGAACCACCTGAAGACTTCTGATAAAACAAAGGCCTGCATATGCAGGCCTTTTTATTTTACACCAGGAGTTCGGTTTCTTCAAGAATTCCAGTAGATTCTGAAAGAGGCAAAGTTTCAACATAGTGGGCGCATGGGCCAGGATGTGCTGGTCCAAAAGAAGTGTAAACGGCAAGTGCTTTAGGAACTAACTGTTTACATACTACGCAAATTTCATCGTTCATTTTATTCTCCAATTACGTCCAAAGCGATAGGGATGTATACTTCTATCTGTTTTTTCAACGAAGCAGCGTCAGGGATAGACCATTTTCCATCTTTCACACCGGCTGACAGCTGTGCCATGAGTTTTCCGGTGATAAGATTGATATTTGGGCCATGCACCCGGTAAAGGTCTAGCACAGCTTTACCATTGACGACCGAGTTATATTGTTCGTCAGTAATGGCTTGAGGAATAAACTGGGAAAGAAGTGCTTCTTCTCGATATGCGTTGGCAAGGTCATATTGATTGTATTTTTGAGCAATACGCTCGCGAATTCCCTTCAAAAGAGAATTGATTACTTTGATAACTGCAGCGTCGGAATTATCTCGAGTTTGCTGGACCTGGCCGATTACTAGACCGAGAAGGTTTGCAGCTTTAGCGCCATCGGAGCCAAGCTTGCGAAAAGACATACGGACTTCTTCAATTTTATCGATGATCATGTTTTACTCTCCTTTAGTGTTGAGGCCAGTATAACACTATAAATCGATAGTTGAACAGTAAAATCTGGCTTCCAGGTTTTGGCCTTGCCAAAACTTATCCTTTATGGCTTAATAGATATTATAACTAAAAGGATAAAAATTAACGAGCAAGCTCGTTGGAGCCATGGGCTCCAGTATTGATTTTTACATCCCGTTTCCTGGAGTATCTTATTCTTTTCAGCAATTCAACTGACTTTTTATTTATGCTGTTTCCCAGGTGACTTTTTCTTGCGTTTTTGTACAAAAAAAGCCCTCCGAAGAGGGCTAAATTAATTTGAAAGTTTCATTTTTATTTCGTCTATCGATGCCGGATTATCGATAATCGAAAATCGAATTGTGACAATTAGTTCATTATTATCGTAATTTCCGGTTGAGTCGACCTGAAGATCGTATACACGTGGTTCAAAGTTTCGTATAGCCGTTTGAATATTTCGTCTAACCGTGTCTATCACCAACGGCGTAATGTTTTCAAATAGCTGGTCTGGCAAGTCGCAGCCAAAGTATGGGTTAAATGGTCTCGCACCAATGGGAGTAGAAACTATCCCTATGATAGAATTTTTTACGGCACGAGCTCCTCTCGTCATTAACACATCATTGTCCCACGATTTGTTGAAATCTGGGTCAAGATCTGTATAAAGCAGATTTATGTTCATTTTACCCCCAGTGAATCTAATAATTTACTAGCACCATTTATAACCGCTGGGTATTGATTTCCACATTCGCATTCAATTGGAACTGCAGCATATACCTGTGGAGATTGAAGTTTTTCTACGATAGCTTCAATATCTGAAAACGTCAAATGCTTAAATAGAATGTCTTTTTCGTTTTCTGTTGAATTTTCCCACTTGAATAGCTGATCTGCATATTCAAATGACACGATGCATCTATCTATCATCTCAAACATATCCCGATCTTCAAACATCATCGGGTATCTCATATTGATAACCATTCCGCCAGCGACGTGTGATAGCCCCAATCCGTCAGAAACACAGACATTGTCAGGATGCACTTCAAACTTATTTTCTTTATGACATAACGTACACTCTGATTTCATTTTGATGACTTTTTTCTTTGAGATCGCTATCAATTTGATGAGAGCTTGCTCAGTTAGATGTTTCGGTAACGGCCGACCTATTTTATTGAAAATGATTTTCGGAATCATTTCATCTGCGTCATTTACGATAGACAGATATTCGCGCACCGACAACATAGTAGTTTCTACTTGCTTATTTCCAACTGTGATTTTAATGTCCATACAGTCCTCCTGAATGTATTTAAATAACCTAAAAGGAGTGTATCTATTATGAATATAATCCGCATAAAGCTTCCGAGCGGCACGCACAGATTTAAACCGATAACAGTTTCAGAATATCGTGATTTATTATTGATCAGAAATGAGATGAGAAGTAAACCTTTAGAGAAATCTGAGATATTTTCCGATTTGCTCGAAGAAATGTTTCCGGATTATACGCCGTTTGAACGTGAACATATTTTTCTGATAGTTTTTTCTGGGAGTTTGGGCAAATCACTTGTAGATGCAACTTTCACTTGCCCGCACTGTAAGTCGATGCACAATCTAAGATTGAAGTTGACACAAGAGCCACTAAAAACTCCAGAGTTACAAGTAAACAATATAACGTTCAAATTTCGTATGCCTCGTAAATCAGGTTCACCCGACGAACTCTTCTATGAGACTGTTGATAGGATATATGACGGACACAACGAATACACCTGGGATGAACTGGGTGAAGATGAGCGTAGTCAATTGGTTGATATGATTTCATACGAAGAATTTGTCGAACTATCGAAATCATTCAACCCGATTTTAGTAAATCAAAAAATCAGATGTTGTAAAGATTATGACATCAATTTTACCAATATGCTCGATTTGTTTGAGGTTTTGGTTAATCCTGATGAAATTTTTAATTTTTACAAGATAAACAGAGCGCTAGTAAGACATGACTATTCTCTGGCCGACATAATGAATATGCTACCAGTTGAAAGGTCCATTGTTCTCAGCCTGGTGGAAAAAGAATTAAAGGAGAAAAATTAATGTTACAACGCGCTGGTTATCCCAATGTCTCCATAAAACTTTACCAGAACTATGATGCCTGGATGGAGAATAGGTTTATTGAATTGGCAGCAACTTTTATTACCATGACCATGAGAGATGGCCTAACTAATGGTATAAATGAAGGGCTGCTGCAAATTTATGACTCAAACGGTTTACAGACACGTTTGACTGGTGATGAAATAATCCAAACATCTCTCAAAACAGCGAACACTGAAATAACTTATAACCGGTTGTATGGCATCAAACATCTTTCTGCAAACGTAGATATGAAAGGTGACAACATCATAACATTCCAGTTGGGTTCATTACATTCGGTACGTAATCTCAAGTTTAGCAGAATGTTTACAAATGATGCTGTAGCATCCGTGAACGAGATGATTGATTATTTGTATTCTGGAACTCCCAAACTCGCGCCGACAATCAATTCGATTGGCACTAGAGTGCCAATGACAAATTGGGTGTTGGACATAAATGCATACTACAAGTTTGTTAGACGACATGGCCAAACGACTGGATACGAAAGTGTTCCATTGGTTTGGGAAGATATGTTAGGCATTCATATGTCAGATTTTGAATCTATTAGCAAAAATGATCCAATACAATACGTCGTGACGGAGCCGCGTTTGTTTGGTGAAACTATTGCGATGGTAGATAAAAAAATATGCTTTGATTTTGAATGGTTGACAAAAGCAAACGCGTATACTAGTAACCCATACGAGAATACCTCGTTTTATGCCCACTCGTTCATAGACAAAATGCAAACTCGGGTTGTTACTGGCGAAGGGCTAAATTCAGTTTGTATTAGCCGTTCTGGTGCATATTATGACCAAATAAGCCGCCCTGGTGCCGAAGAGTACAACAGGTCTCTTATATTTTCAGAATATGACGCATATTGCACAGCAAAAACATATGGAGAATTTGGTCTCGTGCCAGGCATGCGTTTGGAATTCTACGATCAAAAGAATCAATTTAGAGGCGAGTATTTCGTTGATGAAGTTATACATGAAATAAGCAGAGAGCAATCTATAACAAATATGTATCTTTTCAACAACTCGAAAGCTCATACAGATTTTAACGAAAGGCAAATAACATGAAACCAAAATTGAACATTATCCCTGCTGTTAAGAACATAAAAGTCAATGGAAAAGAGATCACAATTCCAAAACTTGGTTTCAGGCATATCAAATTGCTGAAAGATATGCAGGGTGTAGACTCATGTATGATCGAATTGCTTGATTCTATTCGCCCAGGTTTGACTGCCGCTGAAGCAGATATGGTAATTTTGCATCTGCTGGCATTCAACAAAAAGTTGCCGACCGTTCAAACCATTAACGGTTTTGACGTTGATATTGACAAAGCTTATATTAGCGCAAAATACGAATTCGAGCTAAACGGCAATATTCTGTATTTCAAACCTCCCATGATAACTGATACGTTTGTATCAAAATTGGACATACTGACCAAACAGTACGATAAAGAAAAAAGCGGGTTTGACTTTAATTTCGAAGATGCACCTGCGTTTGTATTGGATTGGGCAGATTTTATAGTTTCTACTATTTCACTTGATACACCATTTGGCAAAATAAATGGTGGCTCAAACATTATTGGAATAATTTAATGGCTACTCAAAAGACACTAAGAGACTTGAGAAGAGATAGGCAAAGAGATTCTGAGCAATCTAAAATCAAAACTGCTTTGGAAAATCCGCCAGACACCAATGCCGATCTTTTAGCTTCATCTGAGCTTATAGCTGAAACAGTTGAACAAGGTAATTCAGAACTTCGTAAAATAGTTAACAACACTTCTGAAACCGAAAATATTGCTGCTGCAACAGAACTTTCCGCAGAAGCCACTGAAATTTCTAATCAGCACTTGAAAGAGATTTCGGATACTTCCAAGAAAACATTTAGCAAACTAAGTGAATTTGCCGAAAAGCTAAAAAATAATTTCTTAGCGGATGTTGAAAAAAATCCAATTACGGCAACAAACACTAGTGACCAAACAGCTAAAAAGATAGTAGAGGAAGAAGAACAAACACCCAAAAATAACCCAGTTTTAGGGTATTTGAAAACTATTTCTGAAGATATCAAATTCCTAAAAAACGATAAGCCAAAGGAAGAAGAAAAAGAGGATAAAGTTAAACCAGACAAAGAAGAAAATGTTGAACGTGCGATTGACCGAATCGGAGATCGTATTGTGTCGTCAGTCGATAATGGTTTTAAGAAAACTATTAGCGTTGCCGATTCAATAAGTTCAATGTTGTTCAAATACACTTTGACTGCTGTTCTCAATTTTGCCAAAATGGCTGCACTCGTGCTTTCCTTGATTATGACATTTGACGTTTTATCTCGTCATTTTACCCATTGGACTAAAATGTTTGAAGAGAATTACGCCGAATTTAAAAATCAATTGGGCTCTTTAGCAACACCATTTGAAAATGTTCATGGAGTTATAACAGACCTGATGAATTATTTCAAGAGTGATGAATATACAAAAATGTTTGTTCGTCTTGCCGAAGGTGCCTTTGACCAAATGAAATATATGGTCAATATGATGATGGTCGGTTTGGCCAAACTCGGCGCAACTATATTAAGAGCTCTCGGTGCAGATGAAAAAGCTGATTCGCTTGAAGCTTCTGCAATATCAGTTGCTGCATCAGAAGTCGGGTATACTCCTTCAAAAGAAGAGGAAGAAGTAATTGGCCGTGTTAGAAAACGCGAAGCTGAAGATGCAAATAACACTGAAGCTAATTGGTTTGAAAAGCAATGGCGTAAAGTGAATGGGGAAGATGAAGAGACCCCTGATGAGAAAGAAAAGCGTGAAAAACGCATGGAAATTGCCAAAAATACTACGGCAGAGCAATTTGGCAGATATGACGTTCTGAGCGGGAAAATAAACCACGTTGGCGTTACTGCTAAAAAGAATGAAACTTCTCCTGAATTATTGAACAAACACCGTGAGTTGCTCGATGATCGCTCGAATGAAGTTGAACAGTCTTATCAAGAAGGTAAGTTGACTAAGGAATCTTATGAACAACTTAGAGTGGAAATAGACAAACAGACTAAATTCTTGGCCGAGCATGAGAAAACATTGGTTGTGCCGACAGCTGCAATAAAACCTGCTCCTGAACCAGAGGTTTCGACTGTTAAATCTATCGACAAAGAAGAGAAAAGAGTTGAAAGCAAGAAGCAAGAGGCCGCCAGTCAAACCAATTATCACACGAAGGCTAACATTGTCAAAAATCAAAATCAAACAATTGTCCAGGCTCCAAGAACATCTTCGCCTGGGCCTGGTATAGGAAATAACATCTTATGAGAGTAACCGAACTTTTAGATGGCGGGATTCAGGATGTGGTAGGCGGAATATTGAAAGGAGAGAACCCGGCAACGGGTTCTTCACCTCGCAGGCCTATTAGCAAAATTGCCATAGCCCAATTCCCTGCCGAGAGAAATTCAGCGAATGACTCTGCGCAAGATTTCAATGTTAATGATCTGTATAAAAACGGTTTGATACTGTCAGCATTTAACTATGCCGGCAGACAGACCGGAGATTTGCGATCGTTTAGATCAGGTCAAAATAACATTGGCGATTATCGTAAGGGTGTTGTCAAGGAAGCCATAGCTAACATCCTGATGCCTCGGGGACAGACCGATGTAGATACTATTAGCCATAAATTCAATGATGTCCAGCAATCACTGGTTGAACGAGGCGACAGTTCTGTAACCGGAGCATTGAGCTCGATGGCTTCTCATGCATTGTATGGAGGATTGGAGTCTATTACCCAAGGAGCATTTGCTGACCGAGGCGAACAAGTATATATCGCATCCAGAGCAATGTATGCTGGGGCAGAGAATCGTACAAAAACATATACTTGGCAATTGACACCACGTAATGTATACGATCTGATGCAAATTTTGACAATTTATGAGATGCTTTCGTATTATTCGTACGGTGCAGTCGAAAAGTCAAAAACAGCGAGTCAAATAAAAAGCACTCTTGACAACGCATACAAAGAAACATTCATTAACCCACTCACACCAGAAGCAACTCATGGGCAAACTACGATGTTTGAAAGAATAACATCGTTTTTGAGTAATGTCAACGTTGTCTCTAATCCAATTATTTGGACTATTAGAAATTTCGGTGAAACAAGTTCATTTGATATGCGGTCTGATGTATTTGGGCCAGCGCAAATTCAAAGTATACGGTTCGACAAGAGCCCTGACGGTCACTTCGGCGGTTTAGCAATAGCACCTAATTTGCCTTCAAGTTTTGTACTTGAAGTCACTTTCAGAGAGATTCTTGCCCTCAATCGATCTGATCTATATGATGAGGAATAATCATGTATAAATTAGATGAATTTCAACAAGAATTGAATAAAGACTTTCAGAGAACAAATATGTTCTCTGTTGTTTTCGCAACAACCCCATCATCTAAAACAACCGATTTGCTTGATGGATTTGGTGCATATCTCTATAACAATCTTCCGTTTGGGAAAGATTTCGCCGGGTTGACACAAGGTATGCTTTCGAGCACCTTGAATAAAGTCATAGTTCAAGGCACACAAAATATCATACGCAAATCAGGTATTTCGAGATATTTGATTGGTGCAATGACGTCTCGAACTATACAGTCCTTACTTGGTCAATTTGAAGTCGGTACGTATTTGCTTGACTTTTTCAATGCTGGCAATACACATACTGGTTTAACAGTTTATTCTGTAAAAATGCCAGAAAACCGGCTAAATTATGAAATGGACAAATTTCACAACGCTCCAAACATCAAATTGATGGGACGCGAGTATGATCCTCTCATAATTAGCTTCAGAATGGACCATCAGGCCGCCAATTACCGGGCTATGCAGGATTGGGTAAATGCAGTCGAAGATCCTGTCACCGGGCTGCGTTCACTGCCTGCTGATGTTGAAGCAGATATACAAGTGAATTTGCACTCCAGAGACGGTATACCGCACACTGTGACAATGTTCAATGGATGCATACCTGTTAGTGTATCAGCGCCTGAACTTAGCTACGAGGATAACAACGCTATTACAACGTTTGACGTTACATTTGCGTATCGAGTGATGCACACTGGTGCAGTTAATCAAGCAATGCTTGACGACTGGCTTAAGGGTGATTTATTGCCTGAACTCGGCAAACAAGCTGGTGGATGGTTGTCAAAATTTGGATAACAAAAAGGGAGCCATACGGCTCCCTTTTTTATTCTATTACCTGGACAAATTTGCTTTCTCCACCTAAATCGATGAGAGTTGACAAATAATTGTCTCTTTGTATCTTTTCAGCTTTGAGTCTTTCTTTTTCTTCATCTTCGCGAGATTTCATGAATCCAGAAAAACCTTCAATTAGTTTGACTTCGCCTGTTTGCATTAGCAAATCACCGTCGTAAATCTCTGTTGATTCGTCGATTTGACTTTTGAAAACGGCAGAACAATCTATCAGATATTTCCTTTTTCCATCAGCAAATTCACCAACATTGCTGACTTTTTTGAATTCGAAAATTGTTCCTCGTGGAAGAACAATTTCGCGTTCTTCCTGATATTTCGACATTCCGTTAACTATAAGAGCTGGGACCTGGACATTTTTGATAGCAAATGCAAACTGAGCCCCGCGTTTTCCAGCTGATTCAACCCGCGCTTCATCGTTTTCCTTGGCATTAAGAATGTCAATTTCAAACGCGCCAATAGACCCACCTAAAAATACAATAGGAACAGCAGAACATGACACGTAGTTAGAAAAATAAAACATTTTATTTTCCAAAGCTACTTTAGCTGGATATTTTGAGCATGACATACCCCGCCAAAGAGTGAGATTCTCGGGAAGTTTAATGCCTGCAATGTCAAAAGCTCTGTCGAGATTCTGTATATCCTTTGCAGTGTTAGCTGATGGTTTTCTGTTGGCGATGAAAACTTCGTTAATTTTCTTATAGTCACTTGAAGTGTAATTTTTTATAGCAACAACACATTCAGGTGGCAATCTTTTTCTCATATTCACACTACCAACAGTATCATTAAATTTGTTACCAAGATAAGCTGCCCATTCCATAATAGCGCGTCTCACATCTTGTGAAACCATGAAATCGACTTTTCCTTTCTTTATACTCGGGTGTTCATCTGCAAGATTTTCATCTGCCCATTCCTGTGCGGCTTTCTCTGACGTTTGACGAACTGTCTCCGCATAGAGAGCAAGCAATTCATGGCTTGACGCATCATATTTGTCAAAGTCAATTTTGTCAAGAGAATTAGCAGCGACAAAATTAGAGAATCTGTAATAACGCGATTCACGTATTTGTTCTTTGGTTATCGTGTTATAAGCATTGATAACTGCTTCCTCGGCATCGCTAGTCGGCGGTTTTTTCTCGACTGGGCCAACACCAAATTGGTCGTAGTAATTGTTTTCCTTGTCCGAAGAGGCAATACTGGTTGTGAATGCCTTGATCAAATCTTCACGTGGAATTCTGAAGTTTGTCATTGACTTAGTAGAGCGTTTTTCTTCTCTCTTTTCAATTGACCCAGCAATAGCTTCTGCCTTTGTAACTTTTTCACCAGTTTTCACATCAATGACGACATCGCCTACACTGGTAGATGAAACCGTATAAAGCTCAGGATCAATTTCCAATCCTTTGACACTCGTGATTCCTGTTGATTTTCGGTAAATCATAATGTATGTATACTTTTTGCCTCTTTCCAACAATTCTGGCAAAACAATAAACTTTCCACCTGATCGTTTTTGCAAAAGCCGGGATGTAATTCGCGCAATATTTTTAGCTTGGCCTTTCAGTGCCTTTGTCGGAAACATCAGAAGCGTTGCATCCATTCTATACCTGACAAGCATATTAACGATTTCGTCAGTTATCATATTCATTGCGCCAATGGGGTCACTACCGAGACCATCTCTCAGAATCTGTGGTGTTCCTTTTTCTGAAATCTGGATGACCTGCGTTTGCATGAATTTGTCGCCAGGTTTGACCTGCTTCGCGGAATCACCCTTTGAAGTAAAATTACAGAACCGCAAAGCCAGATTTTCTGAACCAGGAACTTGGATGTTTAATACATACGGAACTTTTGTCTTTGGCAAAAGATTGACCACACGGTATTTTCCAACCCCGCCGTCGAATACCTCGTCCAATTGCTCATCTGTCATCTCAAATAACATCATTTTATTTTCCTTATAAGTCTAAAATGTTATTTACACTACTAATGTTGTTCCATCGAATTGGCTTAGTGGAACTGCTTTCGCTTTAACAAAACAAAAACTGTCGACGTGAGACACATATTCGAAAATCTCATCTATTACGAGTACAGTGTTTTTGTCCAAAATTACTTCACACTCCTCCGGGTAGGGACTAATGCTTGCTGGAATCAAATGTTTCACGTTAGAGCAATCAATATGCATGTTTATAGTAACAGTTCGATGCGGGTCACAATCAATAACAATTTCTTGTGTGGTTTCATTAAAATCGAGATGCCTACATTCAACAATGCTGTAATTGAAAAAAATCGGACAAAATGATGTTGATACGAAATTTTTAAAGAGAATAGACCCACTATCTTTAAATTTCATATAATCTGCCTTATTGAGAGACATTCCTCTCCATACAGATTTATTAAAATTCTCAGATTCTGTCATATATGAATCCATGCGTCGTATGCACTCGGTTACGAATTTTTTATTTGCATCGTCGAATATTCCAGATCGCAAAGCAGCAGAAACGTTTGAAAATTTTTCATCGCAATAGCTAGACACATAGTCGTCATATTTTTTCAAAGTGCATATAGAATGATGACTATCGTTATATCGCTGTTCGAGTATGCGATTACACGCTCTAATTATATTAGATGAGTTTTTCCCGTGAAAGTCAAAAATCAAACGTACCTGCTCATATGAGCCTAATTCCAAATTCATCCATGGCATATGTCCAATACTGGTATTATGAAAATTATCTGAAATTTTACATGCCCATTTGAATTCTTCAAAAGTTATTGGGGCATTTATCGTGTCCGCTGTGTATCCGCTAAATGACGGATAGTGCGATTTAGAAAATTCAGGCTGTTCAATAACTGATACGGGTACAACAGTTGAAGGGTTTAGCATAATTTTCTCCAATAAGCTCCCGAAGGAGCTTATTCACATACTTTTACAAAGAACGGGAATTCGAAGTCATCCGCCCGAACAGCCATATCAGCAACACGTTTCATGCGAATAACTTTCATTGCTCGAATGCTATGTCGCCAAAACGACTATCATTTGGAATAGTGGTATAAAACTCGTTTTCAGAGTTTTTGGGAAGCCGCGACAACAGAACCTTGGTTGCTTCCTCGAAAGCAGTTTGAGCGTCAGCACCTTCGCCGGTATGTTCTTCAAAGTTGTATCGAACTTTAACAATCATGTAAATTTCTCCAATGGTTTTTACATATCCATTTTATCAAAGTCAAATCAATATGTACACAACAAAAACGAAAAAAGGCCCGAAGGCCTTTTTCAATCCAGAATAGCATCTGGGAAAACATCATAGATATGATTTGGTTTTGATTTATCGCGTCGGATGAGTTGGAAAATAGGAAGAAACAGCTTGAATTTTGCTTCGTCTGGCTTGCGGCCTTTTCTCTCTTGCAACCCGTTGCATTTGCATTGAACAATCTGGCCGATCAACTCATTTTTTATCAGCATAAGCGCCTGACGATCATATTCGTGTCTTTCACTGATGGGAATTTCGACCTTAGCACCGTTTACCTTTTTGTGAGTTGTGTCTTTTAAACCGGATCCGCATCGAACCCTGATTTGACCCGAAGAATCTTCCAGAACAAAGCCACCTACCTTCGACGCATCTTTTCGATGAGGATAAACTTCGACAATCTTCAAATCAATTTCTACTTCTACCTTGAATTTGATTTGGTCAGTTGTTCTCGCGTTTGCCCACAGTCCATCTTTATTTTTAAGGATGATACCTTCTCGGTCTTGGTCAACATACCGCTGATAAATTTTTATAGCTTGTTCATACGTCTCAACTTCTTCAGATTCGATGAGTTGAATGTTTTGATATTTTTGGGTACCATCGAAAGCTTCAGTCAGACAAGCAAGAGTAGCAAATCGATTCTCGTAGTACAATTTGCTCTTTTCACGCTCGTAATAAACTTCCTGTGGAATAATATCCCATACGTTAAAAATCATTTCCGATTGTTCAACGTCGCTAATTGTTCCATTTAGAGCTTTATTACTTAAACCGTTGGACTTGTTTCGATCTGATTCGATTTCTTCTTCATTTGTCTCAGGAATTCCAAACAGATCATCCAGTGTATGCTGTTTAACCGTTTTAATGGATACAGGGAATGGCGCTCGGTGAATCAGTTCACCGTCTATAACAAAATCACCATAATGGGGCAGAGTCTCTCTGACAACCCGGGCGAGTTCCTTCAACTGTGATGTGATGTCATATAACTTTAGATATTCGTTACCATTCCGTGACACCAGTGATACCTGTGAGCCATCTGCAGATACGAGAGCCATGCAACGGGCACCATCGGCTTTCAATTGAGCAATAGCAGGCCAACGGATTTTCTTCAAATTCTTTTCACTGTATGGTGCTGCAAGAAACTGAGGTTGCTCAGGAATAATGCCAGGCCATGTTTTGTTTCCAAGAGCAACAGATGCTCCACAGTTGAGGTCCCTTGAAAGAATACGCCTGGCAACTTCACAACTAGAACTTGTCATACTGTCAAGCATCTGTTGCATGTAGTGAATACCTGCATTACCGGTCAAATTTCGGGTGGAATATTTTTTGACAAGTTCATCGCAGAAATTTTCCAAACTCATAGGCCCAACCGAACCGCCGAAATTCAAACCTTTCGGTGTAATGCCGTACGTTAACTGACGGTTATACGCAAGGGTGAAAACAGTTTTGAGAAGGTTATTTTCTTTGTTGCGATTCAGGATTTTTTCTTTTTCTTTTGACGAATCGGTTGAGGAAATTTCATTCAGAATGTCTAAAATATGCATTTCATTTTACCTCAGAGACGGTAGGTTTATCTTGCCAAGTCGAATGATGTGACAAATCGATTGTATTTGGTTTTGGGTCAAGTTGAACTAATAGCTTTTCAATATCATACCAATTTTTAGCAGTGTGGTATTTGTTGATATCGTGTTTTACTTCGCGCGCACCTTCAGTTCGAAGCATATGAATTTGAGGCAATTGCGACATCGCATCATGACAATCTTGGAGATTACTTACCAAATCATCGACAAAACAAACCAAACGATTTTTATATTTTTGCTTCACGGAAATGTAATGCGGCATTTTGGTTTCGCCGATGTCAACACACAGAATATCTTTGAACGCACCCGGGAAAAGTGTGTTCAGGTTGCAACACCGGTTGAGCAGAGCTTGGTTAGAATCGCCTAGCGCAGTAATGGCAATAAAGTCATATTGATCTTTCAGCCGATTTACAACATCAATTGCATCGACATATCCAGCAAGATATTTGATGAAATCTGAGTTGTTATACTCACGCATCAAAATGTTTGCAATTCGCGCGTTGACGCCGAACAATTCTTCACCAGTGCGGAATCGTTCGTCGACCAGAGTTTTCAAAATTTCGTCGGTCCGAATGCCATTTTTCTGCGCGAAATACGGGAGACCAGATGTCCATTGAACCAAAACTCCGTCGACATCAGTCAAAATAATCGGTTTTTCGTGTTGCATTATATTTCCTTTTCAAACCACTTTTGAAATAAAAATGGGACCCGAAGGTCCCAATAATCACTTTTGACGCTTGCGACCTTCGTGCTTAGGCTGACCAAACTTATCAATATGTTTGACTTGGCGCATAACACGAGCTACCAGTGCATCGCCAGTTTGATCAATACGACTGTTGGATTTACGCTTGTAACCTTGACGGCCGGTTTTCGGAGCTTCTACTTTTTTCTCAACTGCTTTCTTTTGCTTAGCCATTTTCATTTCCTTTTGTTTAATTTGTTTAATCTTATATTGACAATCAATTAAGCATACACGACTTGAATATCTTTCCAGTGGCATGCTGACAGCTTTCGACTATTCTTCGCACTGATTTCACCGGACAGATAGCGAGGATCTGGTACATTGTGCATACGGCCATTCGGAATCAAAACTTGCATACCTACTTTCAAATGGTCCGGTACGTCTTTACCGACTGAAATAATCTCAGCAGTGAGAGGAACTTCAGGAAGATCGCGTTTTCCCAGAACAAATCCAGACTCTGAAATGATTTCATCACCTGCAGATGCCAAATTTTTTGATTCAAGAATAATGCTTTCAAATTGAGCAATAGGTGTTACGTTAGTCATGATTTTCTCTTTAACTGTTTTTGTTGATGGGATAATTATAAGTTATCCCATCGTATTGCAAACTTCAGCACAAATTAAAAACTGGATTCGTCTTCTACAAGGAACCATGTGTTGGTGCCGTGTTTGTCGGACAAAAGCTCAAATCGCGAAGAGTTTTCGACCATATCGCTCAACTCATCGGGGTCGACGGATTTAAAATTCACATAACCCTTGCTTTCAGTAGAAACGTAACGCTCTTCGATGTGACCCATTTCCAGCTGATTGCGATGTTGAGCGCCGATAAGGGACGCCAACGTGGCCATACCAGTACCATTGATAGATACGAGCCGATCAACTCGGAACGACCGCCAGGCTTTTGCTTCCAAGTCGTAAACAACGACGTTCAGAATGTTAGTTTCTTTGCGCTCTTTCTTTTCTTCAGGCTCTGCTGCAGTAAAAGCTTTGTCGCCTTTTTCAGCAACCTCGATCAGGACAGAGTCACGAGTAGCGAGCATTACCCGATGCGAATCGTCTGCTTTTCGAAAAATCAGTTCATGTTCGCCGTCAGCCAAAATAGAGAACAGCATTTGTTGAAGTACATATTGCTTAGACATTTTATTTCCTTACAGTGTATTTGGTTTGTTCAGATAATTCGCCATTTCGCGGCGAATGATTTCCGGCATATTTTGCTTACAAGCAGCAACAATCCGAGATTCAAGTGCTTTAGTATCGAGTTGAATTTTCATCGAATTACCTCATAACGAGAATTGCGTGTGAAAACGATAGTACGTTCTTCGAACTCACCGCGAGTATGGATTACCATATCTACGGTAGAAGTGCGAATCACTTTACCATCCGCAAAATCCGGATGACCAGTGACAAAACCGATAAGACACGGATAATAACCAAACAGCGGTTCGTTTTTGTCAACTTTGACGACGGCTTTGACATCGTCAAACCATTCGGGATCGATTCCCAGAACGGCAGCTTCTGCGACGCTATTAACTTCAAAGAATTTGACTTCAAGTGCTTTGGCGTTAGGAGATACTTCAACGATCATAATAAATTCCTCAATTTTGGTTGCTTGTGGTGTAAATTTTCTTGATAATGTTGAGAGGCTGTTCGTTTTTCACTACTTCTACTCCAGACTTAATGAGTATGTCATCCCATCCGTCCGGGTTACGATCATATAACTCATTATAGACGACTCGCTTAATCCCCGACTGAGCTATGGCTTTTGCACAATCTGGACACGGAGAAACAGTAACGTGCATTTCAGCACCATCGATACTTTGCCCGGTTTTCGCGGCATACAGAATGGCGTTCAATTCTGCGTGAATTTCATTTGCCTTTGACCATTCACTGTGGGCTTGCCGATACATTCCTCGCAACTTACCATGCGAATCAAGCCAACCGCTTTTCTTCGCATGATCATCACAATTAGCATGGTTGCAACCAGCTGGAGTTCCGTTATAACCAGTCGAAATAATTCGACCATCTTTCGAAATGATAGCACCTACTTTCCACGAAACACAATGAGATTCTTGTGCAACGATATAGGCATGTTGTAATACACTTGTATCTTTCATGCGATTACCCGAGAGCAACTGATGATAAACTTCGGCACAGGAGGTTGGGCCAACGAAATTGCAAACAAATAATTGTCACGCCCGCCAGCACCGTTGGCGACGACCAACTCAAATTCGTTAATGCTCGTTTGAGTTATTGAAACCATCGCATTTTTGTCACGAGCTTTAACTTTGCTCTGGAATTCGCCGCAACGCTTTTCCAACTCTGCTAGTGCAGCGTCATAGGTGTCAAAAAACATTTTGTTACTCCGTTTTTGTTCATGTGACTATATTATCACACTAAACCGACATATACACTACTTTTATTGATTTCTTACAAAAATGCCCTCCGAAGAGGGCATTTGAATCAGAAATCACCAGGTTGAACTTGCCAGCATTCCAGTCCGATACGACGCCACATATCAACAACCTTTTGACGGTCATCGATTGCACGCATAGCACACCAATTAGGCTCGATCTGTTGCCAGAAAATTTCTTCTTTTACGATATCGTCGGAGCGAGAATCGCCTGCGGCACGCTGGTAATGAGCCGCGGGGAAAAGACCAGCGTTATTCAGAGCCTTGATAGAATCTTCTTCAGAAATACCGTCGCGACCAGAAACGGTAATGCAAGCATAACCACGGTCAACGTACATTTTGAAAAGTTCTACGACAGAGTCACGGGGAGTGTCATCCAGAACTTTCGACCAATCGAAGGCATGCCGTTGGCTGTTATCAAACAGGGTGCCATCCAGGTCAAAAATGATTGCCCGAGGTTTTGCGAAGTCAGGAGTATAAACCCGTTGGCCTCCAAAATCAACCATATATCGGTCGTATTGGCGCTTCACAACGAATTCAGGCAAAGCCCGCTCGCCCTTGTAGCGATTACGCTCCATGAGAGTAGACAGAAGGCCAGGTGCAAAATATTTCAGCACAAACTCAACGTTATGAGTATCTGCGAAATTTTTCCAAGTTCCTTGAGTTGTCTTATTCAGATTAGTATCGGAAATAATGATAGTCTTGCTCATGGCAATAGCTTCAATCGCTGCTTTTTGGATAGCGTTCGTTACCAGTTGCTCATTATGCTTATTGAACTTGTAATCAGACCAAGTCCGGCAGCCAAAAAGGCTAAAACGAAAATCATCACGATTCAAATTAACGTATTTCGTAGGGTTTGCCCGAACTTGTTCATTTGCCCAGGTGCTTTTTCCGGAACAAGTAGGACCAACGGTCAAAATAAGTTGTTGAGATGCGAAACGCTCAGTCATTAATTGTATCCTCACATATTTGAATTATTTGTTTTTGATCTTTGACATATCTGTTGGCGTCGGTCAACCATACACCCAACTTGTTGTAATCCTCAAAACTCAGTAAAGCTCCATTTTCGGTTGCTTTCCACGTTATGTCGAGTTTATGTATCGGCGATGGTTTTGGCAACATGGGCTTAGATGCACAGGATGTGATCAGGAGACATCCGAGTAGAATGATGATATACCTCATTTCGTACTCTCCTGAAGTTGATCAGCTAACTTCTGGAAGCCCATATTCATCCGTTTTTCTAATAGTTGCGGTTTCTTTTCCGCAATTTTTTCCATTTGCTTTGTAGCTTTTGGAGACTTCAGCAGCGCCTCAGTGACGGGTTTTGCATTCTCATACGACTTAGTTTGGAATGATTTCATCGATTCTAAACTATTTTTTAGCGTAGAGATTTCGTCGTGTTGATTTTTCATCATAATGGCCATTAAGACCATTATGATGAGATATAACGCATTACTTTTTAGCCGACTGAGCAGCGAACTCAAAGTTAACAACATTTTCGCAGAATCCTTTGACAAGAGCGATGCCTTCGCTCCGTGTCAAACCATCAATCAAAATGCTTTTTCCACCTTGACGAATATCAAGTTTGGCATGTCGTGGGAAAACATACTTCATGCGGCATGCATCTTTATGAGTGATGTTTACACGAATTTTGTCAGTCAGTGGAGACAAGATAAAATAGAACTTGGCTCCCATGAAATTGACATTCGGCATCGTTTCGTTAATAAACACCTTTGCGGGTGTGCCTGCAAAAACATTTTTCAACTCGTTCACAACTTCATTGACCATTGGGCCAATGTTAGTTTTAGCTTGTTGATAGTATTCCCGAGAGTACGATTTGGATTTTTCTTTCTTTTCGGCTGCAGAATGAGCAGCTTTGCGTAAATCGGTAATATATCCTACAACTTTACCGTTTTTGTCGAAAATTCGAATTCCATCCGAACTGCCGCCGAGAGCGTACATGTTGATGAGAATTTCGACGGTGTAATTGTAATGATTCATTCGATTAACTCCATGTTGATTATGGATTTATTCTAATCATCACACCGTCAAATGTACACAGTTTTTGCAACTTTATTTAACGGTACGCCATTGGAACGTATTTCGCGTATTCTTTGATAATGTGCTCTTCGATTTTCTCGACAGCGAGTTCGCCGTCCCAGTCACGGCCGTACTGTTGCATAACTACGCTAAAAAGATACCGACAGTCTTTCATTCTCGCTTGTGCTTCGATAGCAAAACTTCGACGGTCAAAACCTCGCAAATCGTAAAACACTTCTGCGCAAATTTTGTGGTATTTAGCAACAGTATCAATATAAGCGGATTCAAAAGCCTCGATTTTTGCCAAAGCAGCACTATCATCGGAAAACATGCCGCGAAGATCGTCGGAAGCACGTTCTTTGATGGATTGGAACAATGCCTTGTTGTTGTTGATCGAGTCTTTAGTGCGGTGCAGAGAGGAGTACCAGTCGGTCTTCAGTTTGAATAGCTGACCATCTGGCATAACACCGATAACTCCTTCAATATCGGTCTCGGCACGAGTTGCAGCTTCCCATTCTTCGGGAGTAACTTTACTCCAATCCGGGCAAGGATAAACCCCGATCATACGATGACGAATCAATGGGTCATCCAGCAGAGTAGAAAATTCTACATATTGACCTGTTTCATTGTGACGTACGTTGAGAACAATCAATTCTTCTTCTTCGTACGGAAGGACAACCCGATTGCTTGGTCCAACATATTCCATGTTGAAAGTAAAATCGGGACCGGCCTGTACAATTGCATCGCGCAATTTTTCATAAGCAGGCGAATTCAACAGCACCATTGCTTTATTGACTTGATCGGAGAAAACCGCAGCTTTAGATTTCAGATAAACGTAGCCTCGATCATGATAACTGCTAATCAGCGACCCATCTGCTTTTTCCATCAAACCGATCATCTTAGTTAAATCGAGCCCAATGGTCATGGGGTTTTCTTTCAGATTGAAGAACTTCTGCATTGGGCGAGCCATGATTCGAACTGGCTCGTTTTTATCATTTAGCTCAAACATAATGCCTCGACATTCCAAAGCATCATCTTGCAGCCAATCGGTATATGAAGCGATAAAATAGCTGAAAATTCGAGCTTTTGTCCCCATACTCGTAATGACGTCCTTGAAGTAGAAATTGCCCTTTTCGGATTTTTCCACAACAGACATCGAGTTATTAAAAAGTTCAGTTGTTCTGCTCATAATTTAACCTTCAGTTTTGAATTTAGAACAGGATTAAAAATCCCGATAAATTTTTTCTCTTCTGCGTTGAGGTCAGCTATAACGTTTGACCCAGCAGGAGTGGTTATAACGATTTTGAAGCAATGCTTTATCCAAACACAAACTCTCTTACCCGAGTTTACTGCTTCTTCCAGAAACTTGGATTTTTGGATATGCGACTTGTTCGTATTTTTCCAATATTTGCCATTAGCATATGAGTCCATTCGTTTGTGCAAATTCTTTGTTTGACCAATATACACAACTTCATCATCAATAGTAAACAAATAAATGATGTGTTTTAGTGATGGGTCTTTAGCAAAATCTCTGGATATACGTCCGTTTTTACCTATGGTCAATTCTGCTATCCGAATGAATCCGTGTTCTTTTAATGTCATATGAAATCATCTACGCTTGGCACATCCTTAAACATGCGATTAACTAGATCAGCAAGAATATCTCCGTGACATGGCAATGGCTTGCAACCACACCCCAATTTCTTGCCTCGTAGTGATTCTAAATCGGCAAGAGTAATAACCCCAGTTTTTATTTGGTGTTTTAAATGCTTTTTGTAATTGTCAAGATAATCTTGCCGTTTCCAATAGGGTTCTCCGTATGGATTACCCCATATGGTGCCTCGCTGTATGCGAACGTCACATCTTTCATGCTTGACGTTTACAACGGTGCATATAGTCATTTACACAGCCATCGGTAGTTTAATTGTTGGGTGCGGGCCATACCCGTCCAAGCGGAAATCGGTTGCTTTCAGTAAACGCAGATCGCTCAAACTGCCAATATCAGGGAAACTCAGCGTAGGCAGAGGGCGTTCTTCGCGAGAAAGCATATCACTGAGATGACTTAAGTGGTTTTCGTAAATGTGGACATCTGCGCCAGAGAATACAAGTTCGCCAACTTCCAAACCACAAATTTTAGCTACGATATGGACGAGGAGAGCATATGAAGCAATGTTAAAGGGGAGGCCAAGTCCCACATCTACTGACTTTATTGTTCAACACTGGTCGCTAATCAGTGCCCGGGAAGACCCAGCTGTATATCGCTACACAGAACAGACTATATCACAACCCCTTAGGGTTCCTCACGTTTCCACCCGCTTGGGTGTACTCTACTAGGTTCGGTTTTAGCCGCCGTTCGATAGTCGTTGGGCATTTATGTATGCAGGCCGATACAATTTAGCACAGGATTGTCTCTATGAGAGTTTCCCTGTTTAGTGAGGTTTGCTTTAGGTCTTTCAACCTAGAGGCGCTACAGTTAACGCTGAGACCACATGAGGCTTAATTCGCCATTGTACACTTCAAACTGGAAAGCATAATGACATGGCGGCAACGCCATTCGGTCGATATCTTCGGGATTCCATGCGACAACCAAAAGACGACGGCTGTCTGGATTAGCCTTAATCTGATCGATCACATTTTGGAGTTGGTCAACAGGATTCTTGTTGCCAAACATTCGCCATTGCTTACCATAAACAGGACCAAGGTAACCACCGGAGTAGCCAAGGTCAACTGCCTGCTTCTCATAGTTTTCGTCCCAGATGGTTTTACGATCGGAGCCTTCCCCATAGGTCAACTTACGCAAGTGATCGACATTGGTTGACCCTTGCATAAACCATAACAGCTCGCCTACGACAGGCCGAAAGGCTAGGTGTTTGCAGGTGGTAGCAGGAAAGCCCTTGGTCAAATCAAAACGCAACATTCGGCCAAATACCGATCGAGTGCCTATTCCTGTTCGATCGGTTTTCTTTCGTCCGTTGACGATGATGTCACTTACCAGATCAGTGTATTGAATCATTTCCAAATTCCTATTTTAATGTTATCGCAAAAATCAACTGACGTTTCAATTCGGTATCTTGTGCCCAACTTAAAATTCTTCAAGCTGTCATCTAGCATAACGTCGCTAACATAAACCGTTGGGTCAATTGTATCATATTCTGAGGTCAGCATCAAAAAGTTGATATGGACTTCATCAAATATGTCAATTTGTTTGAGAATAAAATGCAGACCACCGATGACTGCGATATCTTGGTCAGGATAGATTCGTTTGACAACCTGCAACCAATCATCTTCACTCAGCAACATATCCGGGAGCTCTCCGGATTTATTCTGGCACACTCGGCTAGTATCGCCAATAGCTACCATTACTCTCCCAGGAAGATTACGAGGGAGTGACTGGTACGTCTTAGCACCCATCACACATACCGCACCGACAGTCTTTTCTTTGAAAGATGCGAAATCTTCAGGTATTTTGCCCCATGGAAGATCGTTGTCTTTGCCGAAAGCATAAATCCCATGATTATGAAAATCAGAAGCAACGCCGAGTGCGAAAACTGCTTTTATCATGTTGAGCCACCATAGTGAATTGCTTTATAGACATCTCCCAGGTAAACGGCAATTTTCATTTCTTCTGGGACAAATTGAATGCCATGTGAACGATTGTGATTGACCAGACGATCATAATCATATCTCATATTGAAATAAGTCTCATGGGTCAACGGCGAGTTGTTGTAGTAGTCTTGCATCTCTGTAAGAGAAAAGGGGCATTTCAGCCCCTGTTCGATGTACATTAATTAATCCTCGCATTTCAGCAAGAATTTGTTGTTGATCGCTTTAAAGTGAATCATCTGGCCATTTACAAGGTCAACAGATTTGTAAACGACACCTTCAGCAATCTTGTGGTTGATGGACGGAATATCCGCATCAGCCAACATTTCTTTGACAGTTTCAAATTGTTCAAACGGCTTGCAGCGACCAAGCTGCGGTACCATTTCCATGCCGAGAGCACGGCACAGGTCGTGGAACTCTTCATCGGTAGCAAAACGTTGCTCTTCGATAAACCAGGCCCGGAATGCGAAAATCCGGTACTTGTCGAAGTTTTCACGGTTTTTCTGGATACCAGGACCCATCAGTTCACCCTGAATTGCGACAGATTTGCCCATCTTCTTCAGTTGTTCGATGATTTGGTAGTTTTCAACGCCCATCCACCACTTGCTTTCAGGATTATAGCGGAGAACCTGATTGCGAGAAGCTACGATAAATTGAGCATCATCGTAGTCATGAGCATACGGTTCATCTTCGGTGCCAAGTTCGAGGAACAGGTCAGGATCTGTTACCCATGCCATGGTGATAGAACTACCATCCAGCTTCAGAGACTTTTGGAACACAACATCTTTGTAGCGAGCGCTGTATTTGCTGAAAATGTTTTGACAGCGTTCTTCATCAGTTTTCGGAATGAAAATCGGGAAAGCACCAGCTGGGTTACAGCCAGAACCGTCCTGAGCCGGCTCATATTTGGCAATACCGAGAATTTGGTCAAGACTTTGGTCCAGCAGTTCTCCGATGGTAAATGCGTTAACCGGCAAAGCAATACCTTGAGAAAGTTGGCCGCGAAGTTTAATGGTCTTCACTCGAGCTCGCATTTTGCCTTCATACATCCTGGCACGGGATTCCAGGAATGTGAAAGCAGGATTATCCATCGGCAGCATGGAATCAATTTCAAAATATACACAATCATCACCAATTGCGAATTCGCCTTTCTTCACAACTACTTCCCAGCCGTCGATGGTTGCGCATTCGATGGCATCAGCACCTGGGATCGGTTGAAGATCGGCAATTTTACGGATAGAAGCCAGTTGACGTTCGTTATTAATAATCATAATCATTCCTTACTTAGTGAAACATTATAAGCCGGAGATTGTTTTATTTTAGTGAGGTCATTTTATCATGACCTCGCTGGTTGCGAACTTATTCTTCAGTCTTTTTGCTCATGTCTTCAAATTCAAGACGCGGGCAAATTTTAGACTTTTTGTTCTTGACAAAGGTGATAATCAACGGTTCTTCTTTGTACGGTGGCTTGAAATTTTCTTTGGCCCAATCAAATCCGAATATTACTGCGACAACCAGCACAATAGCAGAGGTGACGGTGACAGTACCTACTACAGCAGCAAGGCTCCAGTACAATACCATATTATCGAGGGCAAAGCCAATTCCTTCGAAGATTCCGGCACCAATAGATGCGAAACCAACAATGAGCAGTAAAATCGAACCGGTGATCCATGCGATCGTAAACACGACTTTCCAGAAATACGGGCACAGAGAATTCGGGATATTTGTGTTGAGAGAATTCAGAAAACGATAGTGCCAAGATTTAGTGTTAATTTTCATAATATTTCCTTTTGAACTGTGTTTTGAGTTAAATCGCTTCGATGTCAAAATATTGACGCTCTGACATAAAAATCACGGGATTCCAGTATCCGTCGAGCTCAAATTCTTTGCCATCTTCGAGAATGACAATATCACCATTCTCTTTATTGACAGCGGTCAGCTTGTAATGCTGCATATACTCAGCAATTGCGCTATTAGCTGCAGATAAAGCTGCAAATTTAGCACGAGCTTCAGGAGATTTGAATTTGATGAGAACTTTGTTCGATGGCATTTTAATTTTCCTTAGAGTTCGAATCTGATATTGCTGGGGAATTTGACGCCATTTACTTCTTCAAACTTGGCCTTATAGTCCAAAACCCAACCACCACACGGTTTAGTGTTGATGAATTCGAAAAATTCATCTTGACCTCCAAACGCAGCAACCGTCTTTACACAACGACTTACATGCAGAGCGAGAATTTCTTGTGGCAAATCCGAACCCTTAGTGTCAATTGGATAATCGAGAATGTCTTTCATTTTTATTACTCCTTGGTTGATTTGATGGAGACATTCTACACTGTATGGCATAGTTGTACACTACTTTTTGAAAGATTTTGATGCAAAAAAAGGAACCCGAAGGTTCCTTTTCTATATTAACCGAGAAGAGCATCCAGATCGTCATCGAGATCAGAAGAAGCATTAGGCACGGATGGCTGAACTACATCAGTGTCGAACGAGGTAAGCTGTTCGTCGAAGTCATTCAGTTCGTTAGACAGAGAAGAAGCGGCAGAAGCGGCAGCACCAGCAGCGATGGAAGTACCCATTACTTGCTTGAATTTCTTCTCCAGTTCTTCAAGAGGCTTGAATTCGGAAGGAGCAACGATTTTGCTCAAATCTTCCATGCCATCAGTGAGGAACTTTTGGAATTCGGGATCATTGATTTTTGCAATTTCGGATTGAGCCAAGAATTTGCAGTCATCGTAGTTGGTAAAACCACCAACTTTCTTGGTTTTGTAAACGAAGTTTGCACCTTCGAAAACACAAGTTACATCTACTGGAGTTTCGCCCATTTCCGGATCGACGTTGATCATGGCAGTAATTTTTTCCATTACCTTTACGCCAATGCGAATCTTCATCACCTTGCCTTCATTTTCAGGAGTGGCAGGGTCTTTGATTACCAGAATATTTGCCCAATAGGAAGTCTTACGCTTCAGCAGCTTATATTCTTCATCGTTGGTGTTGTAAGAGTCATTGCGGCTGAGATGTTGGCAAACTGGGCAGTTGTCAAAATCACCATTGGTAGAAGAACAATTTTCAATATACCATTTGTTATTTTTCTTGAAGCCGTGGTTAATCAGCTTAACAAACGGAAGACCTTCATCACCTTTACCTGGAAGGAAACGAATTACGGCTTGACCATTACCAGCTGCATCAGTTTTAAGTTTCCATTCATTCTTATCTCCACCGAAACCACTTGCATTACCTTTCAGAGCGGCCAGTTGAGCTTGAAGTTGAGAAGGATTGCTGCGCTTGAACATATTTTATTTTCCTATTTTATTTTGACAGTTGTTTTTGCGTTTTTACATTTTACATCAATTTTGATATAGCTAAACTTCAGCTTTAAACTCTTTTACGTGTTGAATAAACTTGGCTTTAGCTATGTCATTATTTATTACTACCAATTTCCGGTAATTGACCAATTTGGTATGCCAGTTCTGCCAGATTATATCAGCTGACATTTTCTCATCGATTTTGTCGATTATACCAAGGAATGAATCAATAACCAAAAATGTTTCTGTTTTGATTAGGCCAGATTGGAGTAATTTGAAAATTGGGCTCGTTTGTTGTTTTTCATTATACTCCAATAGTTTACCTATCGGAACATTGACTTTATTAGAAAAATACACCAGGTTTTTCAGGTCTTCCCTGTATATTTCAGAGAATCTGATGTATCTTCCCAACAATTCTCGATGGGCTGTCATTGCATCTTCAGAAACAAGATCTCCAGCCCAACCACTTGAATTTTCCAAAAACGTTGCCAGAAATATCTCTGTCAAGTCTTTAAGGTGAAATTTATCGCTCATCTTATCAAAGAAGTACTTATCTCTGCGTTTATTAAACGCAGCATCAGTAACTTTCATATTCCAACTATATTTGATTATGTCATATTTTCCAGCCATATGTTGTTTCATCATCAAATAAAGCATAAATGCGCCCTTTGCACTAATAAATCTATCAGGTCTAGGCGGATATCGAAGAGCGATCATATAAATCTCACATCAAAAAGTCCAAACTATTTCGTGTCATCGATTTTGCAATGGAAGGTCTGAGCATATCGGAATCGACACATTCTTTCGACAGTTTGTCAATTACTGCTCGCGGGATATATTTGTGGCACGAGTTAATTTCTAAAGAATTTTCTTCCAACCACTGAACACACGCTTCCAAATATGTCAATCCAGTTTTAACCAGATTTTCTATCTCTATCCCGTTTGCGGTTTTATCATTCAGATTGTTCGGATTTGACATCATTTGCCTTTAAAGGTTTGGTCATACACTGAAGTAACTTCATCTGCAGCATCTTCAAACTGCTCGCGTTCCTGCTTGTGGTAAATCCGGAACAGCTGATTGAACAGTTTGCCGTCAACACCGCATTCAGTAATGGCAATATTGCGCTGCTCTTTTACCTTTTCGGCGTAAGATTCTTGCATGGTGCGCAAATTTGATGCTTCGGTAATAATTTCTTGAAGACGTTCACCATGAACAGCCGGGTTGAATTCGACTTTTTCTTTCTTTTTCTTCTGTTCTTTCATGTTATTTCCTTAGAATTGATTTACTTTATCGAGAAGTTTAACCAAGCCATTTTTAACAAAATAGCTGTACAATTTACCACGAGGATTGACTACTGCAGAATTATAAGCTTGAATGATTCGATCCGAAACATGTGCTGGAATTTTATCCAAATCAAGCAGCCGAACATTCATATCCCAGCGCTTTTGCCATTCTTCATTTTCCAATGCAGCTCGAGGGTCTTCGGATTCAACAATTGAATTAATCCATTTGGTAGAACAAGGTGGAGCACGTTCACCTTCGACACGATCAAGGACAAATGTATCACGAACTTTTATTCCCGAAACACCATCTTTAGCGTCGCCCTTAATCAGTTTAACAAACAGGTCATGCTTTGGACTACCATATTTTGGCTTTACTGCTTTCTTCTGAGCAGGTGAATATTGCTTGACACCCTTGTATTTGTGCAATTGAGTAAAGTCAGAGTCAGAAGAAGAAATCATAACACATCGACCTTCTTCAGTGAACTTTTTGACCAAAACTGCAATAATATCGTCAGCCTCGGTTTTATCAAGTTTGATCATCTTAACACCTGGGTAGATATTAAGCATTTCGCTGACCACTTTATTGATAATACTAAAGAGAAGTTCCCAATCCCATGGAGATTCTTCTTTATTAGCCTTTCGGTTTAATTTGTAATACCAAGCAATGTCACGTCTCCAATAACCATTGGCAGAATCGTCAAATGCGATAATAGTTTCAGGATATTCGTTTTTGAACTTTTTGACGTTGTTTCGAACTGTATCCAGAATTAAATGTCTGAGCATTCGCTCATTTACATCTTCAGGAGTAAAGTTAGCCATTATTGTCGCGATAATTAATTGAGATGCGTCAATAATATTGACATCATCCTTTGTGGTTTCACCCATGAAATCATTTAAGTTCATATCAATTTCTCTTATTGAACACCTAGACATACTAACATAAATAACTAAGTTAGTAACAGGAGAGCTTCAAAAATGTTAGGACAAGCCTTTCGCGCCACAAGCGGCCTTGATGCAGCTGGCGAAAAACTGATCAACGTTGCAATGGCCGATAAGACAATTTTGTCCGATGGCGTTAGCGTTGGATTTTTCCACAAATATAACACAATTTACGAATATGACAGCACCCGCGGGTATGATGCAAAACATGCTGTAATTTACGAGCGTCGAATTTATTATGCGAAAGCAAATATTGCTTCCCCGGCAGGAGCTTTCGACGTCACAAAATGGACTGGTCTCCGTGTTGACCCAACATGGCAGTTCATTAACTCGACTGAACCCGCGCTTCAGCTGAGTTCTGGCCAATATATCACTGCTGACAACAGATTCAACAATCTAGTTTTCAACTTGCCAACATCACCAGTCGATGGCGATACTTTGGTAATAAAGGACGTAGGCGGTCAACCAGGTGTTAACGATCTGGAATTTGTATCTACAGGAACAGCAGTCATCGAATATAAGGCAGCCAGCGTCGGCGCTCGCTTCCGTGCAACTGTCCCGTTCTGTCAGTACATGTTCGTCTATAAAGCAGCCGGAAACAGATGGCAGGTAGATGTAACTGCTACATCGACGAATAGTTATTTCGTTGAACCATCTATTCAAGGATTCCAGTTGCAGTCAGGGATGGTTACCTGGAGACGTACTGCTGCAGGAACAATTCGTCTTGTTCTGCCAAAACATGCCAGACACGGCGATGTAATTACAACCCATGATATTGATGGGATGAACTCGATTAACCACTCGACTCTTGAGATTTATCCAGGTTCAGGTCACAGTATTAATGAAACTGGTGTTACAAAAATCGAGTCGCGCACATCTGGTTACGGCTCATTCGTATTCGATTTTCCTTCTTTGACTTGGAAAGTATGGGATGGAGACCAAAGGACACGTATTCGTGTTACCAAAACTGACACATCAATGCTGCCGTTTGAACACATTCTGGTGACTGGCAACAGTAATTTGCCAAGTCAGACCACCGTGCTGACTCTTCCAAAGGAAGTGGCCATAGGTGACCGTGTTCAAATCACCATGGATTATCTGAGAAAAGGTCAAACTTGCACAATCAGAGTAAGTCCAGGTTCAAATGAGTTGATTGTTGGTTCGAAAGCTCAAATGCAGTTCCAGCGTCGTTCGGAATATCCGATGACAAACGGGTGGGAATTGGTTTCATCTATTTTTATAAGTGCTGACACAGATTACGTTCCATATGTCGAACTAATGTACGCGCAGTTAGACCCGTCCCTGGTGGGTGTTACTTCTTCACAATACGGGTGGATGATCGGAAATGTTCAACCAAAAGTTGAACGTGTTGATGCAACTCGCCGTGATCGTCTGGGTGTGGCTGCTCTTGCAGACCAAGCAGAAGTAAACAAAAATCATGAGGATAACCCAAACGATGAAACTATTGTCACACCGAAAACATTAGCTAATAAAACTGCTACTGAAACTCGTCGTGGCATTGCTCGTTTGGCAACAACCGCTGAAGTTAATCAGTTAAGCACTTCAACTTATTTGGATGACATTATTGTCACTCCGAAAAAGTTGAATGAAAGAACAGCTACTGAAACTCGTCGCGGTTTGGCGGAAATTGCTACTCAGGCCGAAACAAACGGATCAACTGACGACATAACAATTGTGACTCCCAAAAAGTTGCATAATCGTATTGCGTCAGAAACTCTGACTGGTATCTTAGCCGTGGTTTCTAAAAATGGAACAGCTGGTACAACTCGCTCGGCTGCTGGGACTGGCGTGTATAACAAAGCCGATCAGTCGAAAGCTGTCACACCGTTAACCCTGGATGAATTCAAGGCTACCGAAACAGCTAAGGGTATAGGTTATATTGCCACACAGGCGGAAGTCGACGGGGGATCATCTGATCCACTTGGGCCGTTGTTTGTAACAGCCGAAAGATTGGGTGCTCGGCGAGCGACCGAATCAAACCATGGTTTGATTGAGATTGCAACCCAGACCGAAACAAACACTGGAACTGATGATACTCGTGCTATTACTCCCAAAAAGTTGAATGACCGCACTTCAACAGAAACTCGCACTGGTATTGCCCGTATTGCCACGACATCTGAAATAGATACTGCGACAAACGATTTAACTATCGTCACTCCGTTGAAATTGAAGAGTCGCTTCGACAATACTGCGAGAATTTCGGTAAACACGGCTGATGGTTTGACCCAATCTGGAACCATTTGGAGCACTGTTTCGGTTGGCATAAGTCTTGCGACAGAAGCTCAACGTGGGACATTGCGTGTTTCAACCCAGCTTGAGGCGAATGGATCTAGTTCAGACGATACCATCGTAACTCCAAAGAAACTCGATGGAAGAAAAGCGACAAGAACTCTGGATGGTATTATCCGGGTTGCGACAACAGCTGAAGTTAGAACTGGAACAGCTATTAATTTGGCCGTTAGCCCAGAAGACCTCAAGTATATGACGCAAACTGAACCAACTTGGTCAGGAAATGAAACACGTCGTGGGTTTGTTAAAACAGCAACAGTAGAGTCAACTTTCGTTGGAAACAATAATGTCGGATCCACTCAAGCATATACAAGCTACGAAAACGACGGTTTGGCTGTTAGCCCTCGCGGATTGAACTATGCGTTGCAAAACTACCTGCCGCTGAATGCTACAGCACAAAACGCGCTGTCTTTGGGTGGTGTTGTTGCTAATGATTGGGTTCGTCGAACAGTTTCACAAACCGTAACAGGTGGAATGACTTTTACTGCTGCAATGGTAGCTGCAGATATTACTAATGCCACAACAACTAGCTCAAGAGTGATTATCGATAATACGTCGACAAACTCTGTTCAAATAGGTAAAACTAGAGCTGGTGGAGCTAATGGTATCACCATACTGGCTGGAAGCGATGCTGCAATAAACGATTGGGCATTTATTGCCGGTGGTGTTGGTGGTTCTGAAGTTTCTGGCAGTGAAATCGCTATTGCAACTAAAGTTGGTTCAACTTTCTCTAGTAAGTTGAAAGTTAATAGAGACGGTGATGTACGAATTGCACAGCATATAAAATCAACTGCCGGTTTCCTTGTTATGGAAAATACAGGCGCGAGAATTTATCTGGGTGGAACCGAATTAGCAGTGAATCAATTTGCGCAATCCGTTGCAGGTGGATTCACGGTTGGCAATGCTAGTTCGACAATGGCTGTATTGACAAGCTCTGATGATGCGTTCACTATTAATGGTTCTCCAGTCATTAATACATCGAATGCTCAAACTAAACTGAATCCAACTTATTTGCGCAGAGATGGTACGTCGACCATGACTGGAGCAATGCTTCTGTCAAATGCCGGCGATAACGTCAAATATCTGCAGTTCAAAAACTCCAATCGATATATCACTTCTCGTGGTAACGATTTTGTATTCGGAAATACCGATACAACGAATGGTAGAGTTTGTCTTGATACAAACAAAAACCCAATTGTAAAAATCGGGAATTTTGAGTACGAGATTTATCACAAGGGTAACAAACCTACCGCTCAAGATGTAGGCGCAGTTGATATCACAGGTTCATCTTCCAATAATATAACGATTAGAGATTGGATCAAAATTGGTAATGTGAAAATCGTCGCCAACAACTTGACCAAGACAGTTGAGTTTATCTGGGAAGAATAAGGAATCGTTATGGCAGAACAATTTATGGCCCATCTTGGGCCATCTTACGTTGAATCAAATCACTTAGGTGAAAATAACGCAATAAAGTACATGATACAGGCGCTTGGAGTCAATAATGACTCCAGTGTCACAGTGCCGTATGTCAAAATCAATGGTGTTTCGGTTTTGCCTTCGTATGGGAGGGGTTTGAACGCTATCACTATTTCTCCAACCGGAGTAGCATCTAATTTTGCGACGTTTGACATATATGGTAGACCCGAGCATCTTGACACTCTAAGAACATATCTAATGTCTGCACCGTCTGACAATATAGTAGTATTAGTTTCGTACGATGCTATCAGATCATCAACGGATTTTGACACATTCATGAAACAGTATGGAGCTGTGTCGTGGCCTGGTTCTAGTTATCTGAATCGACAGTCCGATGCTCTTTTTACCCCGAGAGCACATAGAAGTTCATATGTCGCGATTTTCAATACAACATTAAAGCGTTTTTGTTATGAGAATTTTGTTGGGAATAATCCTAATAGTTTCGCAGAAAACACAAATGCCTATTTGCAAGTTGTTTTTGACGACGTTGTCGATATTGGAGCTTGCGGTTTACCATCAAGAAATGCCGATGACATAAATGAATATTTCTCAGTGGGGAAACAATACGAATTTAAGCGTTATTTGACTGAAAATATAACAACACAATGGGAATCAATATATCATATCCAATGCGAGCTGCACAGCGACCAGACACTAGTTACCGCCGGTGGAAGATGTCTTTTTTATGTATGGACTCAAGACTCTTCAGGCATATGGAAAACCAGTATATGGCTAGGAACACCCACACCGACCCCAGGTGTGTGGACAAAATTTGAAGGTTATTTCAAACTGCCAACGCAAAGCTCAGGGGCGACGATTTTTGCTTCTGCAGCATACCGATATCCGTCAAACGTCAGTGCTGGAACAGCAGGTGTGCGAAATGTCACTATAACACGGGTTACAAGGGACGATGATGATAAAGTAGTTGATGCAGCAATTGGTGTGAATGGTATTAGAGCTAATAGCATAAGCAATGTCGGCAATTACACAAATCCTGTATTACAGCTTTTGAATCTGAAACCGAATAATGTCATTACTTCAAACGATTTTAACGAAAGATAAGGGCCTCTTGACCCTTTGTTTGCTTTAAATAGAATATAAAATCCTGGCTCCAGGTTTTGGCCCCGCCAAAACTTATCCTTTATGGCTTAATAGATATTATAACTAAAAGGATAAAAAGATAAGTTCAAGCAAGCTTGAACCTGGAGCCAGGATTGCTTTTAATTCGAGTGCTTTAAATATAACAAGAAATCACCAATCATTGGTTAAACAAGGGAGCCCATATGGCAGATTTAAAAGTTGGAACCACTGTCGGTGGTTCACCTGTTTGGCACCAAGGTAATCTTGCACTGGTACCAAGCGGTAATGCTATCCTGTACAAGGGAGCAAGAATTTATTCGGAAAACGATAAACCAAGTGCAAATGAACTCCAAGTAGTATCTCGTGCCGGCGATACTATGACTGGTATGCTGAACGTTGAAACGTCTACTGAATACCCATTAGCGCTTAAATCAAGTGTTAGTGGTCCTGCTTATATTCGTTTTTCAAAGGGAAATACGCTTCAGTCATATGTTGGAACTGATGCTGCCGGTGACTTTAAAGTCGCGATGACTGACGTCAACGGTTCATGGGCATTTGATGGGCTTAAAATCGCTAAATCTAACGGCGATGTTTCTCTGAAAGGAGCGTTGGTATCCGCTAATACTGGAAACTTTGATATAAAGTATGGAAGTGTCCATTTCATTCGCGCAAATTCGTCTAAAAACGTGTACATTGGCGCACCTGGTGGAACTGATTTGGTGCTCGGTTATGCTCAAGATGGCATGACTACCACCAAGATTCGCTTTGATTCCGCCGTATACAATAAGACGGGTGGACTTTTGATTAGCGACACCGGTCTTATCCAACGCTCTGCTATGGATAATCCATACTATAATCAGACCGAGGCTGATGCAAGATTTATCAGACTGAACACCAATACTGCGACTAATGGTTACTTGCTGAGCAAATCGTCTGATATGGGAACACCGCATAACCTGTCAATGGGTTATGCTGGATTCTTCAGGCATAATTCGCAGGGTGGATTCCGTGGATTGACTATTAACGTTTCTCACCCAGAACAAAGCAACGGCGCGCATTCACGTGGTATTACTTTCGATTACGGAAGTGCCGGTTATGGCATGTACACATACGCATACGATTCAGCGGGCAATAAATTAGCAAACCAAAAGATTTATACTGAAGCTGATAAACCTACTCCAGCGGAAATTGGTGCATTAGCTGCCGGCGCAAATGCCGTATCTGCATCCAAGTTGCAAACCGCAAGAACTATCAGTTTGACCGGAGGCGCAACTGGCTCGGTATCGTTTGATGGTAGTGCAAACGTTTCTTTAACAGTGGCAGTAACAAATGACAGTCATACACACTCCGATTACGTCAAAAAAATCGGCGATTCTATGTCTGGCAATTTGACTGTTCCAAGAGTTCTTTTGTCTGCTGTGCAAGGCACTGAAGCTAATTCTGTTGCACGTAGAGATTTTGTTGAATCAACCGTTACTGCTTCGGGCAAAGGTGTGAAAGATTTGACAATCACGCTTCCTGCTGGAGCACCGACTTCCGGATATATTCCAGTTCTTTTTAAAACATATGGAACATCCAATTCGTTTGTCTTCATTGATACTTTGTCTAGTTCAGCGTCGCATCCAATGAACAATTGTTCATTCCTGGGCAATGTTCGTGCGGGCGGATTGGGTGACGGTGGAAGTTATGCCGTAGGCCAGTTTACGATTCATGATGGATCAGAAAGAGCAATTCACTCAATCCACGGGCCAGCTGAGGCCGTAGATGGGTTTGTTGTTTACGTTGAAACACGTGCTTTCCCAATAAGAGTTAGAGTCGATATCGAAACAGCCGTCACCGCCTATGCAACTGATGTTACATATGGAACATCTATCTTTGCGGTTAATGGCCAAGTAAGTGGAAATACAAAAACCATTGTTCTTGCGAATTTTGATAAAGAAACTGGGACTTATAGAGGAAGCAATCGTGTTTACGATAATGGATATAACCCAACTCCAGAAGCAGTAGGAGCTCTTCCAGTCAACGGAAATGCCGTAACAGCTTCTAGATTGCAGACAGCTAGGCTTATTGCTGGTGTTCCATTCGATGGTACATCGAATATTTCGATTTCTGCAACTAACGTTGGTGCTCTTCCTGTCGATGCCAATGCGGTTTCAGCAACCAAGCTTCTGACCGCCTGGACCATCAACGGCACCAACTTTGACGGCACTGCGAACATTACCACGGCAAACTGGGGCACCGCCCGCACCCTGACCGTTGGCAACGCTGCCAAGTCCGTGAATGGCTCCGGTAACGTGTCCTGGTCGCTGAACGAAATTGGGGCGGCAGCTGTAGTCAACAGAAAAATTGTCATTCCGGCTACTACTGACGAGGTATTGGGTGCCACGCTGAAAAGTCAGAAAGAGTCCGGCAGTGTAACTGACCAGGAAACATGGCTTACTGACAAGCCAGATAACGTTATAGGGTACAAGGCAATTGGCATAAAGACATCAATAGGCCCGGTCTACTGGAACGGTAGTGGTCCACATAGAATTTATAACGAAGATTTTAAACCGACTGCAGCTGACGTTAACGCTCTGCCAATAACTGGTGGAACCCTGACTGGCAATCTTACAGCTCCTGCTGTATTAGTATCATCTGCTCAGAATACATCGGCCAACGCGTTAACTCGCAAGGATTACGTTGATTCTGCTATTGCTGCTGGTGATGCGCTCCAAGTATCTAAAGCTGGCGATACCATGTCCGGCAACTTAACGGCTCCCAAAGTTTTGGTGTCTGGAGCGCAAGGAACAGAGGTCAACGCGCTCACTCGTAAAGATTATGTTGACGCAGAATTGGCAAAGAAACTTAATCTGACCGGCGGAACCCTGACTGGTAATCTTACAGCTCCTGCTGTATTAGTATCATCTGCTCAGGATACATCGGTAAACGCGCTGACACGTAAAGATTATGTGGATGATCAAGTCGCCACCAGGGCACCAACGACTCACACCCACACAGTCGCCGCCATCACCGACCTGAAGCCCCAGGATGCGAACGCTACCGCTAACACCCTGGTTCTGCGGGACGAGGCAGCGGACGTTAATGCTCGACTGTTGCGTACGACCTACGGGGATGAATCTGCGATGAGTGGGGCCATTGCATTCCGGGTCAACAACTCGACTAACAACTACACCCGGTATTGCAACGACCCAACATCAGTGCGCAACTGGATGAGAGGTGCGAAAACAAGCTGGGATATGGGCTTTCGGGCGTACATCGAACATTACGACAACCCGATGACGGAATACCACATTCCCGGTAAGACGGCGGTTATCACCTGGCTGAGCAATGACGGCAATTATCGGATCACCACATCCAATGGCGCTGGCGCTGGCGCGCCCAATACCGATCGCCTGCGCGTTGATGCAAGTGGCAACCTCTATACAGCGGGCGCGATACATGAGGCTGGTCAGCGGGTGTACAGCCCCAACAACCCACAGCCAAGCCTGACACCAACTCAAATCGGTAACGCTTTGGCGAGTATGTCTTATGACGCGGTAGGTCAATATGCAATGCTCTGGGTGGCTGTTGACAAAGGAACATGGCTTGTACCCGGAACAGTTGTTCCAGGCTGGCAGCTTAGATACTCTACAGCTGAAGGTAGAGATCCAGGCGGTGCTCCTCCAGGAAACTGGCGTTTGCATGGTCGGACAAACCAAGGCGGACAATGGGGTGCCTGGAACGTTTCACTTTGGCAGCGTGTTAGCTAATTAATGGAGCCCTTCGGGGCTCCTTTGGAGAAATTATGTCACAAAGACATGGGCGATTTTGGAGCATAGGGTATAACGCGGTAGGTTATACTGGCCAAATCCAAAAACCCAATTGGTTCACAGCAGTCCGGCGATTTGCCGGACTTCCTGCAGCGGGCAACGCCGCAGACCCTCAGTTGTCATCATTCTATTTTGGCACAGGAGCAAGCCCTAACGGAAGATGGGTTTCAAGATATTTCAATAAAAGCAGATCACCGTCGCGGTGCTATATGTGGTCTGGCTCGCGTTATCCATATAACAGCAATAAGACATTCAAATATACAACAGAATTCACTCAAGTCCAGCGGGCAACCATAAAAATCGGATACATCGGAACCGGCCGAGCTTCCGATCGTGATGGAGAAAATTCAAAGACCGCCGGATACATTAATTTGAGATGGAGATGGGACAATCAGCCATGGCAAGAAACACGAGTTTACACTACACCTCTAACTTACGTTTCTGATTGGTATGGGTCAAGGACATTTAATTTCAATCATCCAACTGGACGAGGAACTATTCAGTTTGAGATTCTAGGAAATTACGGTGATTTTGATCAGCATGATGTCGGAGATAGAGGTCCCAATGCATCATGGTCTCCTGTCGTAAATATGGCTGGTGCCGGCTATAATGGCGAATTGTTCAAATCCGGATCAGGTCATCAATTTAGGCAATATTCGGAAGATAGTTAGGAGAAAGCGTATGACGTTAGAAGACATGCTCATCTATGATGAGGGAAGAGTTTTGAAAGTGTATTGGGACCATCTAGGGTACCCTACTATTGGGATAGGTCACCTGATTATACCCCAGAAGACATCTGATATGGCCTTAATAAACCATACATTGAGCAAACAGGTTGGTCGCCAGGTGAACGGGGTTATCTCTGAGAGTGAATGCAGTGCACTGTTTAACTCTGATGTTCAAACAGTCAAAAGTGAAATCAAGAAATATCCTAATATCAAATTAGCATATGACGCTTGTGACCCTATTAGGAAAAACGCTATTTGTAACTTAATGTTCCAAATGGGAGGTCCTCGCCTATCTGGATTCAAAAAATCACTTGAATTCATAGCCAATAAGGACTGGTCTAAAGCATACTCCGAATTGCTTAATTCATCTTGGGCAAAGCAAACCCCCAACAGGGCAATGCGAGTTGCAAAAGTTGTACTAACTGGCACAATGGATTCTTATAAATGACATTTCGGCACCTAATGGTGCCGAAAGCATTAAATAGAGCTGTTATACAGGAGTAACAACTTTATGAGTACAGAAAACCAAACGCAGGGAACTCAAGCCCCTGGTCGTGCGGGGATTCTGATGGAAATTCTGGACCGATTGTTCAAAGACGCTGTTACTGGCGAAATTGTATTTTATCGGGCAATTTTGCTGATCCTCGTATTCGTACTTGGTTTCAGTTGGTACAACAAGGACGAAATCTTCAATGTTTATCGAGATACTCGTTTTCAAAATTACCAGGAAATTCTTCAAGCCGAACGCGATAGAAAATTTGAGGTAGCGACACAAGAACAGCTTCAAATAGCACATATTTCAAGTCAAGCAGATTTTTCGGTTATATTCTCTTTTAGACCTAGAAACTTGAACTATTTCGTTGACATGGTCGCCACGGAGGGGAAAACGCCGTTGGAACTTGTAGATATGGAAAAGGGCGGGTATCCAATAAACAAAACATCTAATGAATATATGGTCCATTTGTCGGGAAGACATTTTAGCAATTACAAGGATTTTGCGTTTCTTCCGGCGGGGCACAGTGAGTTTGAATACATGTACAGTTGCCCGATTGTGAACTTAGACAACGTTTATGCTGGGGCAGTATCGATGTTTTGGCGTAAAAAGCCAGTAATTAATGAAAACAAACTTTTCGTTATTTGCAATCAAGCCGAAAGACTTTTGAGTAGAGCTAGATAAAACAAAGGGAACCGTAAGGTTCCCTTTTTTCATGCTTGTTCAATAGCGCCTGAGTAATCCGCTGGTGTTTCTGGACTATGATCTTGATGGCCTTTCATCAGCAATGCCCAACCGATGGATGGGGCATCACGACTATCACCGTCGATTCCATTCCAAGCAATTCCGCGAGACCAAATATCTCCATCATCGTCTAGTGAATCAACAAAGAATTCGTGACCGTTTTTGATGCCGTGTTCGTCTTCAAAACGAGAGGCGTCGATTACGCGGTACTTTTTAGCAATTTCAATTTCCATAATATTTCCTTAGTTGCTGTTTGTGTACATGATCATTTGGTGATTGATGTCACGATGACCTTGGTTGAACATTTCTACTAATTCTTCACGCTGATCAGCTGGTAGACGCTTCATCATTTGTCTAAAACCAGCCCGAGTGAACTCTTCCCCACTCGGCGATTTTAAACCCAATTCGTTCAAGAATGATACGAAAAGTTCTTGATTGTTCAGAATGTCTTCACAACCAAATTTGATCAGAACTGACGCAATTGAAATGATTTCTTTTATTGTTTCGTTATATGGCATGGTGTTTCTCTTATCAATACGGCAAAATTTGATATGTTACATTTTACAAAAATCTTTTCAAAAAGTACATACTTTTATTTTGCGATAATATACAGCAACACAATTGGCCAAAACAGAGTGATCAAAATAAGAAGGAGAGCAATGACCAAAGGGGTGACAACAATGCCGTAATTACCAAACAACTCTTGACCCGAAGATTTCAAACTTTGCCATTCGTCTAAAATTTCGTTGATTTGGTCGCTTGCAGAAATAAAGCCTTTGCTAGCTAAAGCAATTACAATCAATCGCATGACGATAAATGCGCCGATTACGACACTTACAATTTTCCAAATATCAATAATTAGTTCCATCATTGTACACCTTCTTATGTTTTTGTTTGCGCTTTTCTTTTAAGCGTCGTTTCTTGTCTGCATGAGCTCCACCTTTGTTGAAGTCATGCTTAGCAACTGGATTCAAAATCTCTCCTAATCAAACATACCACAAATAGCATCCAAAAATGCATATTGATTCCAAAAACTAGGGCTCCTCAGGAGCCCTCTGGTTATTAGCAAATTTGAGCAATATTGGCCTTCATAACTTGAGCAGCTTTGATGGAGTCACTCACCAGAGTTTGTTCGGCTGTCAAATTGTTCATTATGGCCGAATGACGTTCCATCAAATTCTTGATGGCAAGTTCATGCGCTTGCAGTTCGTTTTGACGACGAGTAGCAATTTGGTCAAGAGTCTGCGAATCAGCGGCGATTCGATCTTCGAGTTGCTTGAAAATTTCAAGAGCATTTGCTCGAATACCTTCAACCGTAGGAATTTGGGGCTTTACTTCTGCACTACCAAAATATTTCATGATAAGACCATTTTTCGGATTCATTTCATTTCTCCATTTGGATTAACCGGTGTGAACCAGCTTGATTGTTTTTACTAAGATGAATAACCATATTAAGGAGCTGGAGGAATTCCTCCAGCTCATCCGTATTACTTCAGGAGTGTAACTTCAGCAACATCGGCCCAATCACTATCAGTGTTGATGAAATCGCCAAGGTAGAGGGCAGTCCGCAGAGATACAGAGCGGAGGCGGTCCACGTTCTCTTTCATCCACTCCAATGCGTTAACAACTTGTGCTTCAGACAGTCCGCGCTTTTGCAACATATCAGTTTTAGTGATTACGTCTTCCACTCGAACCATGATTTCACGACTAGTGTGAACGCCAAGGTCAAGGTAGATGGAGCGAGACTGCAGAGCATCGAGGTGCGGAGCAAGTTTAGTGCCACGGTCGATTTCAGCATCGATATCTGCGTTAGTGATGAAGACGATGGAACCTTTGAACTCGAAGTTGTTGGGGATATCGCGTTCTGCCAAGTAGTTGCTGGCAGTACCCCATGTGATGATGCGTTCTTCGCCAGTGTCAAGAGCAGCTTTCAGTACGTTGAGAGTGTCTTCGTTGGAGAACACATCGACGTCATCCAGCAGCACAACACAATCTTCATCGCGATTTTCCCAAAGGTGGATGTAGAGTCCGATGGGAGAGCACTTTCCTTTGATGGAAGAGAAAGAGATTTCGCCAATTTCGTCAGAGTGTTTCAGCTTTTTCTCCAAGCTGAAGGTCTTGCCGATTCCAGGAGCACCAGAGATAATCAGAGAACGAATGGTGCCTTTGACAAGACCTACGGTCATTTTGTCCATTACATCGAATCGTTTTGCAATGCGAGAACGCATTTCGTCAACAGTTTCTTCAGCAACGTCAGTTTGAGCAACACCAGCAAAACTTTCGGTAATCACGATGTCGTTGCGATTTACCCAAACCATCCGAGATTTGCCTTTCAGAACGGCGTTAACTTTACCTTCACGAGGATCGTTCTCGCTGGCATCCCACCAGGTGTTTCCGTTAGTTTCGAAAGTACCGTTAACAACATTACCAAAGTAAAGACCGTTTTTGATGGTTACTTGCATTTTATATACTCCGTGTTTGTGTATTCGTTTATTTGATGAGGCTATAGTATCAATAGCCTCATTGTGAGTACACATTTATTTTCACTTTTTATCACATTTTCTGAAGCATACTGTGTCCTTATACTCTTCGAATGAGACTGAAATCTTCAGGAACAAAGGCATAGTACTCGCAATCTACCAAAGGTTGGCCATCTTCGCCAATGATGTCAACATAGATTTTCCAAGAACCAGTCTGCTTAACTGTTACGACGAATGGATGAGTCGGATCGAATTTGCCGTCATATTTCATTAGACCGTCGTCATCTTCACGATTCAGCCAGTCGTTGTATGCTTCAATACTGATAAATTCGCAAATTTCGGTTCCCGGAAACTTTAGCCCCATGGCCCGGCAGCGATACAGTGCACTTTTGTACTCAAGTCGTTTAATTGTCGCTTTAACATGTTGGTCGTTTGTCATTTTCAATTCTCCTTTATCAAGCAATGCCATAATATCAAGCATAAAAACACATGTACACAACAAAAACGAAAAAAGGCCCGAAGGCCTTTTCAGATATCAAACAACTCCAGAGTTTTGTTATCCTTAAATCCTTCATATCGATAGAACGGTAAAGCAAGATGCAAACCTTTCATAGCTTCCAAGCGAGTAAAGAATGATTTTGGGTCTTTATACGTTTCGACATACCAGCTGTTTGGCCAAGTATGAACCTTGAAACCGTGCTTGAATGCTATTTCCGATAATCCATTATTGAAAATGTTCATCCATGAATTTCTTTCAGCCCAACTGCCATTAAACGATTTTCCGTTAAGCATATTGTTTGTTGGGATTTTTCTTGACTCATCTTCAATCGGAAGCAAGTGCACAAGTTCGATTTCTCCAGTAACTTGTCCAGACTCCTTTAGCCCGACTAATTGTTTTTCATACTCGTCAAGCTTTTCTAGTACATCCGAAACCGGGTTATTTTGCAAACCGAAATGATACCGAACGTCGATGTTTCCAAAATAAATTGTCAAATTCCGAACTTTAGCAGGAAGGAAACTTGCCAATCCCCTTTTCAAAGCTCCACGCAATGTTTGTGCGTCACACCGATAAGCCTTATAGCCCGGTTGCCACACCGAAATGCCGTGAGAATCCCCGAGCGTAACATCTTCAAGCGGCAAAGAAGCCATTGTCAAACAAGTAGCTTTGTCAAATTGTGCTTGAATGGAATCCCAATCAATTCCTCTCCATAGCTCGGGAACTTTCATGTTGGGTTCACCGTGTTTGTTGAAACAACGTGCTTTGCAGAATTCACCAAAACGGGCCAAAGGTTTGTCTAATGCAACAATTTCACCGGTGAATCCTTCAGCGCATTTAATAAACTCGGCATATTGAGGCTGAGGACCACCAAACAAACTCAATCTGTCATACGGCTCAAGATTGAAATAGACATAGACCCGATCATATTCTGACCACGGTTTAGCCTCATGCATCAACTCGCATGGAAACCCAGTGTGGTGTTCGATAGCAGCTTGCCACACTCGCGCCCAGGCCATTTTGTGTGATTTCTTGTTACGCGAAATCGGGCTGAATAGCCTTACAATAATTTGCTTCATAAAATTCCCCAAAAAGCGGCCGAAGCCGCTTTGTTAAAACTCATCACGCCATAATCAAATCAAGACAAGATTTAACTTTTTCTTTGTCCAGAGGATTTGACTTGTAATAATCGGCCTTCTGACGAGCAGCAAGATCATCGAGCTCTTCGTCAGTCATGGCTTCTAACTTCTCGATCGAAAGCCCCATATAAGATGGGCCAAACAATGAAGCTTCTTCATCAGACATCATAAAGAGAACAGCACCCATATCAGCGCATTGGCGTGGTCGATTGCGCCACCAGTTGGAGCCGAAGTTGTTTTGGTCAGGATAGAAAACAGCACGGGCACCTGAGTAAGCTTGAATTACTTCGGGCTCTTTTGCAAGCTTGGCATCAACATCAATAGTCGCACGACCAAATACTTCTACATCCCATGTGAAGTTGTCTTTGAACTTGCACGCTTTCTTTGTAGGAAGACCACCGATACCGGCAATAATCCATTTGCGCTCGCGGAAAATATCTTGACGAGCAAGACCCATTTCGCGCAGCCGATCATCTGGGCTAGGAACATAAGATTCGGGACAGAACGAATAAGATTCATGTGGATAATCGAAAATCTTGGAAACTTCGAATTTGTCGAATGCACAATACAGAATTCGGTGAGAATCGAAGACGTTCTTAGCATAACCGCGGACGATATCTTCTTTCAGCGAAGGATCAGCAGTGATTGCATCAGTAGCTTCTTTGTGCTGGTCGTTCAGCATAAATTCACGGAACAGAACTTCTTCGAATTGTTCACGGGTGCGAGTGGCAGACTTTTTGAAGCCTTTCATCAAACGTTCGGGAGTTTGCCAGTCGTCAATAACAACGATTGCATCAGGGCGATTTGCCAGAAGCCAATATACGCCATAACCACCTGGTTGCATACCGCCAGTAGCATCGAAATAAACAGTGAAGACTTTGTCGTAGCCACTCAGGTCTTCACCTGGAGTAACGAAGCGTTGATCAACATCGTGGCCCATATCTTTGAGAGCTTCGACGAGGCCGGTAGTCGCAGTCACGAGACGATAGCGAGAACGTTTTTCCAGATGCCAGTTGGGGCGAGCATGATAGTTGTTAGTGCCAGTTACAAGAATTTTCATTTTATTTCCTTTTGAAAAGCCGGCCGTTGACCGGCTATGAGTTATGCTTTGAAATCTGAAACGATATCGAGACCATTACGAACTGCTTTCCACATATCGATATATTGATATGCACCCATACGGCCGATAAACATCATTTTATCACTCTTTGCATGCTCAGCATACTTAGCGTAGAGTTCTTTTCCGTGAGTCACTGGATAATACGGCTCGTTTGTGCCATCGTAGTCGCACGGGTACTCGTAAGTCACCATGTCACCATCGCCATGGCCTGGAATATTCTTCCAAACGGTGTAACGAGTATGACCTTCTTCAGAAGCAGAGTTATTCACGGTAGTAATTCCATGATCATGCTTCTCTTCTTTTACTTCCATGCGCAAAGAACGGTACGGCAATTTGCCAAATTTGAAGTCATAGTACGCGTCGATGGGCATCGAGTTGAAAATGAAATCATAGTGAGCTTCCATTTCCTTTTCGAATGGCGTGCGAATTTTGACCTCGATTCGTTTGTGGTCAAGCATTCTTTCAAACATCTTAGTGTAACCGCCTTCGGGCATATATTGGTACTTATCACTAAAATATCGGTCATCATCAGAGGTGCGCACGGGAATCCTTGCGCCAACAGCACATTCAATGTTTTTAGGATCAGTGCCCCACATTTTCTTTGTGTATGGTCTAAAGAAAATATCGGCAAGGTCTTTTCCTACGGAATGATCGAAAAGTTCATCACAGTTGGTGGGAGATTTCGTGTCTCGAACCTTTTCAAAATACTTGATGGCCTCTTGCTCCGTTTCAATACCATAGAGCTCTTGGAGTGTTTTCAGATTCACGGGGAAAGAGATTAATGTATCTCTATATTCAACTTTTACCTTGTGCTCGTAGGGAATCCAGGAAGTCCAGCGTGAAAGGAAATTGTGCACATCCAAGTCGCTATGATGCAAAAGATGTGGTCCGTACTTATGAACTAGCGTGCCATTTCGAACTTCATCATAGCAGTTTCCGCCAATGTGTTTGCGTTTGTCAATGACTGTGATGTCATGCCCTTGTTCGGCGAGACAGCGCGCAATAGTCGCTCCAGTCAAACCAGCACCAACAATTAAAATTTTCATATTTTTCCTCAAATGAAATCAACCATCACATTATAACACGCGATGGTTGATAGTTTTCTTAGTTGCTAGTATTTAGTCGCATCAGTTAGCGGCTTGAATTTCTTCCATCAGGCGAACGATGTTGTTTTCATTCGCTGTGATGTCGATGTAGCAGTTTGCCGGACCTTGCTTGATTTCACAACCCAAAGTCTTGAAGTTGTTGATGATTTCTTCAGATACTTTGTAACCAACGATACGGAAGATGCCGCGGTTGAGAATTTCGAATTTGCGGTATCCATCGGCGTGACGTTTGTTCAGAGTGATTTCGTAGTTTTGACGATTGATGACTGCTTGCTTGTGTTCGATGCCGAGGTTGGACAGCAGCCGCTCGATAAGCTCAATATTTTTAGTCATTTCGACAGTGATTTCGCGAGCTTTGCGAGTTCCTTTTTTCTTTTCTACTTTAGGCGCTTCAACTTCAGGTTGGGCAGCTTTCCACATTTCGGCAGCTTCGATGAGAATGGCATCACCACTTTCGGTGGTTACGTAGCCGTCGCCGGATTTTTCGATCAAACCCTTTTTCAGCAACACACCGATATTGGAGTAAACTGCGTTTTTGTTCATTTCTGTGACGGCTGCAATTTCAGCAGCAGTAACGAAAGCTTTCTTTGCAACTTGAATGAAGACAGAAGTAGCATTTTCAGAGATGCTGGAATTGTTCAGAACTTTTGCGATAGCTTCGATTTTGGTCATGGTCATTTTAAATACTCCGTTTGCTTTGTGGTAGTTTGTTTAACTTGAGGCTATTCTATACAATCTAAAGCAGTTGTACACAATTTTGTCAAGAAACAACAAAGGCCTCCGAAGAGGCCTTTGTTTTCATTTTGTTAAAGTTTCAAGGTCTTTAACATATTCGTTTTCTGGAGTAGTGTTAGACCAATAATCATATTCTTTGGTCTGTTTCAGCGCTTCTTCCTGAAGTTTATGAGTTTCGTCTTCAGTTAAACGGTAAATGCTCATGCCAACTAGCTCATTTTCAAATCCTGCCATATTCGGCTTGGACTTTACTTCGGCAATGAGTTGTGCTTTCGATTTTCCACGAAGAACAATTTTTTCTTCAATCACTTCATTGACAAAGGCAAATTTTGCCCAAGCCAAATCGCGCGAATATTCTGCCTTTTCTTTTTCGAAATTAACACGCTGGTTGGTGTATTTTTTGCGATACTCTACAAAGTCTCGAATCAGATCGGCGGCACATTCATACTCTGCCAATTTTCCATTCTCGTCAAGAACAGTGATGTTTTGCGAAAGATTTTGACGAAGGTTGAACATTTTGATGATACGCTCATGCGCAACTTCCGGATTTTTTTCCATCAATTCGCCAAATTTATCCTGACGTTTGAGAGTTACTTCAAACCGGAATCCATCGCTTGTTTGTTCCTTGTAGCCTACGATTTTTCCCTGTTCCTCGAGCTTGTCGAGAATACTGACGTACTCAAGACGATCATATCGAACTGGAACTTCGGCAATAATGAGTTTGGTTTGTCCAACTAGCTCATATAGACCTTCGATTTCGATAGATTTTGAATTGATGCGGCGAACAATACCTTTAAAGCATGGGAACTGAACTTCCGGTTCAGGGATTTCTTCACCTTTTACTGCAGCCAGTGTGCACTTCACTAGACTCTCGTGAGAATGTGGGAAAATTGTAGTAGCATAGCCAGTGGCAATACCTTTTACACCATTTGCGAGAACCATGGGAATAACAGGCAGATAAAACCGCGGTGGCAAATGCTCGGGGTCTGGATGCGCCGGAGAAAGAGAAATGTCTTTATAGATGTCCCAGAAATTCTGATGGACACGACAAAACACATATCGTGGTGCGGCTGCTTGTTGAACAAGACGAGAACCAAAGTTTCCGTCTCCTTCCAATACCGGAATATTGTTGTTCCACGTGTTTGCAATCAGTTGCCCAGCACTTGCAGCAGAACCTTCACCATGGTGATAACCTGCCTCAGAAACACCACCTGCGAGAGCTGCTACTTTGTTAAACTTGGTCTTATTTTGCTTCGCATATTCCAATGCGCGATACATGAAAAAGCGTTGAACTGGTTTAAAGCCATCGATAATAGATGGGATTGCTCGTTCTTCAACCGTATACATCGCAAATTCAAGAGCTTCATTGTTGATGATCGATTGCAGATGTCGATTGTGCAAATTGGTTAAATGACTTTGCAATACGGCTTTCTTCCATGCCGGGATATCCGAATCAATTTCAGATTGGCATTGCCGAATTTGCTCTTCAAGTACTTCAGTTTCATCGACTTCTTTAACAACCGAAGAATCGAGTACTTCAGTTTCGATTACCGTTTCATCGGTGACCTGGTTGATGGTAATTCCTGCCTGAGGAAACAATTCATCATCTTTGCTTTCATCCCAAGGCGGAGTTTCGGGATTAGATGCCGGTTTTGCAACCGGCACAATCGGCTCTTGATCAAAAAAATCATCTAAACTAAATGCCATGGGTATTCCTTATCGTTTTTGATATTCGAAATTATATACCTTAAACAGTTGACGCGAAACAGCAGTGAGCGACTGATATTTGGTGGTGTTATCTTCAAACAGCTCAAGTTGTTGCATATTCAACAGTCTTGGCACCAAGGACATCGGGATATGGTAAACCGTATGGGTCTTGTTTTGACCTGTGACTGAGCGATAAATCTTCCGCGGAAGACCGTCAGTATATTTCCAACAGCAGCTAATTACTCGTGAAATAGTCTCGTTAAAGCCAACACACTTTTCCTGTTGGCCAACAAAAGTACGAGCTACAGCAACACCATCTTTAAC